>ENA-UONW01004619-UONW01004619.1-human-gut-metagenome-genome-assembly--contig:-CS52-NODE-4619-length-9877-cov-5.306251_pt1 | contig 9877 bp, 7 predicted proteins | sample MGYA00242463_ERZ724010 | MGnify/ENA metagenome assembly ERZ724010 | reverse complement strand
TTACCGGCAAATAGTACCTGCTCAGCGACTGCGACGAAACATTCGTAGAAAAATGCGTGGACGTAGAAGCATATAAGCACCATGAAGGTGACTATGTAAAGAATGCTTACGACCCTAAATTCAACAAGGATGGTAAGTATGACGAGAAGGCTGCACAGAAAGCTGAAGACCTCAACATAGTCATATGCATGGAAATGAAAATGGCCGGAGAAGCCTATAAGATAGAGAAGCATGTGCACAACTATCCGCACTGCTGGCGTACAGACAAACCTGTACTCTACTATCCATTGGACAGCTGGTTCATACGTTCTACCGCCTGCAAGAACAGAATGGTCGAACTCAACAAGACCATCAAATGGAAACCGGAATCTACAGGTTCTGGACGTTTCGGAAAGTGGCTCGAGAACCTCAACGACTGGAACCTCAGCCGAAGCCGCTACTGGGGTACTCCGCTCCCTATCTGGAGAAACAAGGAAACAAGAGAAGAAATCTGCATCGGCAGCGTAGAAGAGCTGTACAACGAAATAGAAAAAGCTGTTGCAGCCGGTGTTATGAAGTCTAACCCACTCAAGGAAAAAGGCTTCGTACCTGGAGACTACAGTCAGGAGAACTACGACAAGATTGACTTGCACCGTCCTTATGTAGACGACATCAAGCTTGTTTCTGCAACAGGACACGTGCTTCAGAGAGAAACCGACCTCATCGATGTATGGTTCGATTCAGGTGCAATGCCGTACGCGCAGATACACTATCCGTTCGAAAACAAGAAAGCATTCGAAGAGAAGAAGGTCTACCCTGCCGACTTCATTGCAGAAGGTGTCGACCAGACACGCGGATGGTTCTTCACTCTCCATGCAATATCTACAATGGTATTCGACAGCGTGGCATACAAGGCTGTAATATCAAACGGACTTGTACTCGACAAGAACGGTATGAAGATGTCAAAGAGACTCGGCAATGCCGTTGACCCGTTCGGTGCGATTGAGAAATTCGGTTCTGACGGAGTACGCTGGTACATGATAACCAACTCACAGCCATGGGATGACCTCCGTTTCGATGAAGCAGGAGTTGCAGACGTAAGCCGTACATTCTTCGGCAAACTGTTCCAGACATACTCTTTCTTCACAATGTATGCAAACGTCGACGGATTCACATACAGCGAACCAGACGTACCAATCAAAGAGCGTCCGGAAATCGACAGATGGATTCTTTCTGAACTCAACACACTCGTAAAGGATGTAAACGAGAGCTTGGAGGAATTCGAACCAACAAAAGCCGGCCGACTCATTCAGACATTCGTAATAGACAACATGAGCAACTGGTACGTACGCCTCAACCGCAAACGTTTCTGGGTAAGCAGCATGTCAAAGGACAAGATTTCTGCATATCAGACTCTCTACACTTGTCTGGAAACTGTAGCTAAACTCATTGCTCCTATTGCTCCGTTCTATGCTGACCGCCTGTACATGGACCTCATCAACACTACAGGCAGAGACAACGTAGAGTCTGTTCACCTTGCTAAATTCCCAGAATTCAAGGAAGAGCTCTGCGACAAGGAACTCGAACAGAGAATGACACTTGCACAGCAGATTACATCAATGGTACTGTCACTCCGCAAGAAGGAGAAGATTATCGTACGCCAGCCTCTGCAGTGCATCTCTATACCTTGCACAGACAATGTTCAGAAAGAGCGCATCGAAGCCATGAAACAGCTTATCCTGGACGAAGTAAACGTCAAGGAGCTCAAGTTCGTTGAAGGTGAAGGAATGCTCGTAAAGAAAGTGAAATGCAACTTCAGGGTAATGGGAAAGAAGTTTGGAAAGATGATGAAGGCCGTTGCCGATGCTGTAGCAAATATGAACCAGACACAGATTGCAGAACTGGAAAAGAACCAGTCTATAAATCTCATCGCCGGCGGACAAGAGGTTACCATCGAAGCTTCTGACGTAGACATCATCAGCGAGGATATTCCAGGATGGACTGTCGCAAATGAAGGTACTCTCACCGTTGCCCTTGACATCGAAATCACCGACGAACTCAAGAACGAGGGATATGCGCGTGAAATCGTCAAGAGGATTCAGGCTATACGCAAAGACAGCGGACTGGAAATCACAGACCGCATCAAGGTTGAGATTTCAAATGTCCCAGCTTTGGCAGAAGCAATCAACGGATACAAAGAATACATTTGCGTTCAGGTTCTCGCCAACGAACTCACCGTTTGCGACAATGTTGAAGGCACTGAGGTTGATTTTGAAGACTTCAAGGCAAACATCAAGATTGAAAAAGCATAACGGAAACATATAGAAACAAAATGTTCAGATAAGCCGACGAACAGACAATTATCAATGTATATCAAACAGCAGAATATTGTCCGCTCGTCGGCTTGTTTGTTTATGCAAACAATATACAGCAGATGAAGCTAAAAACTAAACAGGCATGGCTGGCAATAATCATAATAGCTGCAGTGCTGATTATTGACCAAATCATAAAAATAGAAGTCAAGACAAACATGTATATCGGTGAAAAAATAAGAATCACCGATTGGTTCTACATATTTTTTGTGGAGAACAAAGGCATGGCTTTCGGTTGGGAACTATTCGAAAAGCGTTTCCTTACCATTTTCAGAATTATTTTTGTATGTTTACTTGGATGGTACATGCGCAAGCAGATCAAACAAGGCCTGCAATCAACAGGATTCATCATATGCCTGTCGCTTGTAATAGCAGGCGCGGCCGGCAACATAATAGACTGTCTCTTCTACGGACTGATTTTCAACTCGCCAGCCTACCCTATGGTAGCTGATTTTGTGCCTTTCGGCGAAGGGTATGACAGTTTCATGATGGGACGTGTAGTCGACATGTTCTACTTTCCGCTCATCGAATGGGACATGCCTTATGTCAGCTGGCTTCCATACGCCGGTGAGCATTGCGTATTCTTCAGTCCTATATTCAATTTTGCAGACGCATCTATCAGCTGCGGAATGATAGCGCTTATTCTCTTTTACCATAAAGAAGTCAGCGAGATAGGCAAAAAAGAATTCCATAATTAAAAGATAAAATACAGAAACCATTGAAAGAATGAGAAAGATTTTTTTGTTCCAGATAATAATAGCTGTACTATCAGTAATGATTTCGGGATGTGACTCAAGACCGAGCCATGTACTGTCAAGTTCCAAAATGGAGAAGGTTCTGTACGACTACTACCGTGCGCAGGCGATGGTGGCCAGACTTGAGCCTGACAAAAAATATCTGGAACAGGAATACATGGATGCAGTTTTCGAAAACAATGGGATAAGCAAAGCCGACTTCGATTCCTCAATGGTCTGGTATACCCGAAATACAGAAGAACTAAAAAAGATATACGACAATCTCAAAGTTCGTCTGGACGAAGAATGCGGTGAAATGCAGATGCAGACAGGAAGCAATGAGATGTCCATCATGATTGGAGAAAATGGTGATACAGCAAATATTTGGAACGGTTCAAACATCATACTTCTACGAGACAATCCGCTTCAGAACAAAGAAAGCTACATTATAACAGCTGATACAAGCTTCCGCAAGCACGACAGTTTCATTATGATTGCTGACATCAACCTGTTCTCCGAGAATGCAGACATGCACGATTGCTATCTCACCGCAAGCCTGTCTGTCAGATACAAAAATGATAAAGTCATAAGTTCTGTCAGACAATTCAACTACGGAGGCAGACAGAAACTCACGATAAATGCTGTTGACGACGAAGAAATCAAGAACGTTTCAGGATTCTTCTACTATACAGGCAAAAAGAATTCGCGCAATTTCGCCGCCGTAACCAACATGAGCCTATACAGGATGCACAATGATAATTCCAGCGCCCAGACTGCAGATACTCTAAAGACGCTCACAGACAGCACAAAGCTTGAATTCAAATCTGCAGCTGATACTGCGGGAGCATCCAAAGACATACATATGTCACCAGAAGAACTCCGAAAGAAGACTCAAGGCGAAAGAACCATCAACATCAGAACTGCTCCGCAGAAAATACGCCCTAACAGAGAATTCCAAAGAAGAAAGCCGTCAACAAACGGCAAATAAAACAAAATGCTAAAACAAAAAAGCAGCTACTGCTCTAACTGCATTTGTCAACAAAAAGCAGCATATGTGACAATCTTTTCGAGAGTCCCATATGCTGTTTTCATATAAAGTTATTTGCTGTGATTGCTGTGTCCGCAACAAATCTGCCTGCAGCATAAAAAGAGAGCAAATCAAATGCTTCAACTAATAATATTCATCACCTATAACCCTTGTAATCTTAGATCTTTCGGAAAGCTTCATATTTTTAACGTCAACACATGATATATGCCAGACAACAGGTCTTGCACTTTCACTGTCAGCCACTTCCAACCGATCAAAGAACTCGTCAACAGTATGTATGCCTTCAACATCTACACAATCAACATTCGTGACAATCATAATACCTCCCAACCATTCAGTCATTTCAAGTTCACACTCGAGAGCATAATGATTGACAAGATGCTCACCATACACTTCAAGAATATGATTTGTCTTCACATCGTCTCGCGAAAAGAAGACCTTGCTCGAAGCCACTCTTCTCATACACATTTCCATTCCAATTCTTTAAAGTATCAGTGCAAAGGCATCTGACGGCGTCTAAACTCAGAACATACTACAGCCGTAGCTATCGCCACATTGAGAGATTCACTCGTCTCACGTCCTGGAGGGAAGTTAGGGATATAAAGTCTGTCAGTGACCAATGAAGCAACGCTGTCTGAAATACCGTTTCCCTCATTGCCCATAACAATCAGGCCAGTCTTACTAAGTTCTGTCTCATAAATATGTTTCCCATCAAGAAAAGTTCCATATACGGGCACATCATCAGGCAAATCGCCAATCATACCGCGAAGGTCAACATAGTGAACCCTAACCCGTGCCATTGCTCCCATTGTTGCCTGCACCGTTTTAGGATTATATATATCGGCTGTCTTCAAAGAACAGAATACGTCCTCAATACCGAACCAATCTGCCAAACGCACGATGGTTCCCAAATTGCCTGGATTCTGCACATCATCAAGTGCAAGACACAGATTCTGATTAACACAATCCTTAGGATTGCAATCATACTTAGGCTGACGAAACACCGCAACGACATCTTGAGGCGTTTCCAGGAAACTCACCTTATGCAGTTGTTCCGATTCGGCCTCATCACACTCCTTTACGTTCTTCAGCAATCCCGCGTTGGCTTCAATCCAACTGCGCGATGCCGCGATATATTCACAATCGAACGTCCCTAACAGGTCGCCGACCAACTTTGGTCCTTCGGCCACAAACAAGCCTGACGACGTGCGGTTCTTCTTCAAAGCCAGCGAGTGTATAAATTTTATTCTGTTTTTGCTCAACATATCTTCTATGAAAAAATTGAAATAAAGTACATATCGGCACAATGATATGCGATATGCAGATTACAATAATATAAGCAAAGCTACGAATGTTTTTTCACAAAACGCCCTTATTGCCGTGAAAATATTGACTGTTAAGCGAAAAGGCTGTATCTTTACAATCTCAATTCGCAGCATAACACACATTAGGACAAAACAACCGTGAGATTGGTCAACATACAAAAAAGAGGTATCACATCTGCCGTAAGATTTTTTCTGGCATGCATCACAGCAATACTGTTGAGTGCATGCTCTGTCAGCAAATATATACCCGAAAACGAATATTTTCTGAAAGATATTAAAATAAGCTCGGACAACAAGAAAATACTGAAAAACTACTCTCTCAAGGACTACATCATACAAACGCCAAACTCAAAATGGTTCGGAGCAAAAGTTCCGCTGAAAATCTATTGCCTATCCGGACGCGACACGACAAAGTGGAACTGCCGTCTGCTCCGAAAACTTGGTGAAGCACCAGTGATATACGACAGTGCATCCGCCGAAAAATCCAAAAGCAACATTGCCAGCATGCTGTCAAGCGAGGGCTACATGCATGCATCCGTACAACAGATAAAACGCATCAAAGGCAAGAAGATGCAGCTCGAATACCATATAAAACCAGGAGCAAGATATTCCGTGAAAAGCCTTGAGAAAGACATTTACGACCCTGAAATAGAAAAAATATTAGAAACAACAGAAACCGAAAATTCACTCATACGTCCGGGAATGGTGTTCAACGTGGGCAGACTCGACCAGGAGCGAAACCGCATCACCAAGATTCTGAAAAACAGAGGATACTACAATTTCAACAAGGAATACATAACATTCACGGCCGACACCTGCAGCGGAAGCACTAAGGTGGACCTCACCATGCACATCAAACTCTACAAGGCTGATGAGGATTCGCGTCCTCAGATGCACAAGAAGTATGTCATCGGCGACATAAACTACTATGCCGATGTCGAAAACTTCCTCAATCCGCTCGACACAATCGTCTACGAGAACAACGACATTATCTATCAGAACAAACTGCACTTCCGCCCCAGCCTGCTCACGTCAAACACAATGATGAGCACCGGCGAACTCTACAACGAGGACAACATGCAGAAAACCATGTCCAACTTCTCGCGCCTTCAGGCCATACGCTTCTCCAACATACGTTTCCGCGAAAGGGAGAACAGCGACACGCTCGACTGCTCGATACTGATTAACCACAGCAAGCCGAAATCAATAAAATTTGAAATTGAAGGAACAAACTCGGCAGGCGACCTCGGAGCGGCGGCCTCAGCATCTTTCCAGCACAAGAATCTCTTCAAGGGTTCCGAAACACTCATGTTCAAGCTCCGCGGTGCCTACGAAGCCATAACGGGCCTCGAGGGATACGACGGCAACAGCTACGTAGAGTTCGGCGTCGAAGCACGACTGACATTCCCAAACTTCCTCTTCCCGTTCATCAGCAAATCGTTCGGACGCTCGCTCAACGCCTCGTCCGAAATATCGCTCCAGTACAACTGGCAGAACAGACCTGAGTTCAACAGAAGGGTGCTCACAGCCGCCTGGAGATACCGATGGAACAGCCGCAACCAGAAGATGCAGAACAAGTTCGACCTCCTCGAAATCAACTACGTCTACATGCCGTGGATTTCAAAAACATTCAAGGAAGAATATCTCGACAGCATCGGCAAGACAAACGCCATACTGAAATACAACTACGAAAACCTGCTCATCACCAAGCTCGGATATTCATTCACCTACAATTCGCTCGGCACATCCAACACAACGACCTACGGAAAGAATGCCATCACCATACGCGCCAACATAGAGACATCGGGCAACCTGCTCTACGGACTCACGAATATGGTCGACGGAAAAAAGAATGCAGAAGGCCAGTACACCTTCTGCGGAATCGCCTATGCACAATACGTGAAGGGTGATTTCGATTTCACCAAAAGCACGCGCATCGACCGCAACAACTCCGTAGCATTCCACATCGGATTCGGCATAGCCTACCCGTACGGAAACTCCAACATTCTGCCGTTCGAAAAAAGATACTTCAGCGGAGGTGCCAACAGCGTGCGCGGATGGTCCGTACGTTCGCTCGGTCCAGGTTCGTATTCAGGAGGCGACAAGAACATCAACTTCATCAACCAGTCGGGCGACATAAAGCTCGACATCAACCTCGAATATCGAGCATATCTGTTCTGGAAGCTCAACGGCGCATTCTTCATCGATGCCGGAAACATCTGGACCATACGCGAATATGCCGAACAGCCTGGCGGTGCATTCCGCTTCGACAAGTTCTACAAGCAGATAGCCGTGAGCTACGGCATAGGTCTCCGACTCAACCTCGATTTCTTCATTCTGCGACTCGATGCCGGAATGAAAGCCATAGATCCTGCTTATACCGGACGTGCTCACTATCCTATAACCCACCCGGTCATATCAAGAGACCTCAATCTGCACTTCGCAGTCGGACTCCCATTCTGACGGCAGTTGCTCCACATGCCGACAGAGCCTCATCTTAATAGAAATTTTTCCAAGACTCAAACGGCACTGCGTCTATGGGCAACAGCATCAACAAAATCATTTTCAGCAACCGCCATGCCTCTTTCAAAATTTTCATAACATGGGGCGTCCATCGGTATTCCGAAATGATAGACTCCCAACGTAGCATCTGCATCATCGCCATGTCCTTTAAGAGCATAATCTGAATATGTGCATTCTCTCTCCGCCGGTTGTATGAACAACCCGCATCGTCCTTTCAGTCGATACATATATGAAACCATCTGATTCACATCTGCCCCTCTATCAATATTTCTCTTATATTTTGCATCTGCAATGACTCCACCAACTTCATTGTCATAAAAATCCGGAAAACGAAGAAAAGCATTTCTTCCGCTATCGCATCTGCTGCGTCCCAAGTATATGCCGCCCTTCCTTCGTCTGTTGTCCGGGTGACGAAAACCGATACGTTTGAGCATCGTGGCAAGATACTCTTCCAACAACCATGACACATCAAAAAGTATGCCGTAAATATTATCCTTACCACAACCATATTTAAGTCGTTTGTGGTTCAATATCCTCATACATATATTCTGCAATGCGGCATAACGGGTGAAATAAGGATGGCTCACCGGCTTGGCATTTTCTGCACACACATCAGCTCTATCACGTCTGCAATAGCTTGGAGTTGCCCAAACGATTCGCGACACATTGGCCTGTGTGTCTGCATCGGAGTGCAGAACCATCTCACCGCTGCCCAGAGTGCGAATGTACTCAATCGTGTGGCGCACCAACTGAGTCACATGATTATCATAACTGAATTCTCGAGTTCTATATGCCACACGACCGCAAAAAGGCATGTTCACCTTTATGTGTCTGCCTACATCAATTGCTCCACTCACATTGCTGTCGTTATATTCCTTATACCTGTATTCCTTGTACAGTCCTTGCGAAAGAGCATCGTTCAGATAATGCGGAAACAGATAAATCAGGAAATCCAGCACACACTCGTCTGTAGTCGAATGCTTCATGTCAAAAAGGTTGAGCGAAAGCACCTTTTTGAGCAAATACTGAAGAAAAAAGTCTTTTTCATTGCAATTCGAAAAACGCGAACGTATAGACACAGGTACACCATCAATGCTTATATATCCGGCAAGATTGCCTGTCTTAAGCACAAATTGGCCACGACTAAGAATTATATCTACAATATGCAGTTGCCCGATTCCGTCACGACAATCGTGGAACGAATGCGGATATACCAGCAGACTGTTGCCATTGTCGTCCATAAGTTCAGATAGCGGACGATCTGCAATTGGAAAGAACTGCTTTACATCATCCGAACAAGTATATTCAGAATTATCCTGCCAACAAATCATTTCAGCCATTATTCAGAGAAATACACATTTTCAAGCATCTTCATGTTCTCTGCTGCATCAATCGAACCGCGCAGATATTCAAACAGAACACCGCGGAGATGATTATCCCACAGTTTTCTGTATGCTTCATCCTTATTTGAAAAATCATCGTTCAAATAAAGCTTTAATTTTCTGAAATATGCACCGCCTATATGGTAAGCTCTGCTCAATCCTTCTATACCCTCATTAGTTGCATCATTCCATATAGCTTCATTCAAACGCTTCATCTTGGCAACGACATCAAGCTTCATAGAGCCCAAATCGTCCAGCATACCGGTGTTCTCATCAGCCTTCACCTCCTTCCAGGCAAAACGTCTGCGCATGGCAAAATCCATACTTTCCACACTCCTGTCAATGTCGTTCATTGTTCCAATGATATAGACATTCTCGGGAACATAGAAGCCTTCATAAAACGGGTCAGACTTATCTGTTATCATATTCTGATACTGAGTCTTTACAAGACCTTTCTTACCACGATAACCTGGGTCGATACTGAAAAACAATTCACCGAAAATTTTAGAAAGCT
>ENA-UONW01004607-UONW01004607.1-human-gut-metagenome-genome-assembly--contig:-CS52-NODE-4607-length-9900-cov-9.415744_pt1 | contig 9900 bp, 10 predicted proteins | sample MGYA00242463_ERZ724010 | MGnify/ENA metagenome assembly ERZ724010 | reverse complement strand
GGCGCCGAAGATACTTGGCTGGAAGCGGCCCGGGAAAATAGGTTGATGCCGGCACTTAGGATGAACCACCCAATAGGGTGGTTTTTCCATATATATTAAAATGAATCGCAAGGGGGAAAGCAGCATGAGCCGGAGCCACCATATGTTCCTGTTGGAGGGCGCTTATTTCGTCAGCTTTTGTTCGCTGTACGCCTATACAGTCACCATCCTGCTGGATTATGGCTACACCGAGGTACAATGTGGTTACATCACTATGCTGCAGTACCTGGTTATGATGATCGCCGGCCCTATTTACGGCCGGTTGATTGACCGTTCGATTTCCCCCAAATGGTTGTTCATTATATTGGTAGCGGGTGGGATGATCGTCACACCGCTGCTGCCCTTCTGTTTTGGCCGCGGCTTTCTTTGGACGATGCTCTCCTTCAGCCTGATCTCGGCGTTGGATTACTGTGCTTCCAGTGTTTTTGATACCTGGACCAACCAGATGACCTTGCGGGATAGCACCATTGATTACGGCAATATCCGCAGCGCTGGTTCTATCTTTTATGCCACCACGGCCCTGATCTCCGGCTACCTTATTGCCCCTTTGGGGATCAATTTCCTCTTTTGGCTGCACATGGGGGCGCTGGGCCTTTCCATTCTGCTGGCCCTCCCACTGTCTGATCCCAATAAACTTCCCCTTCTCCATCCGGAAAGTGACCCGGAAACCAGTGCTGATCTGCAAAAGGAGTCCCTGTGGGCCAGCTTTAGGAAGCTGCTGGGCTGCCGCCCCTATGTGATTTTCCTCATCTGCGGCACGCTGTACTACTTCGCCACCCGTTCGGTCAATGGCTTTATGCAGGTCATCATCAATTACATCGGCGGCGATGCCTCCACCTACGGCCTTTCGGTGTTCCTCTACTGTGTGGGTGAGTTCCTCCTGATGCGCTTGGCCAGCCGCCTACTGCAAAAGGGCCTGCCGCTGCCGGTACTGTTTATCGTTTCCCTCGCTGCGCTGGGCGCACGCATCCTGCTGCTGGGGGTGCTGCGCAGTATGGCCGGGGTCATGGCCACGCAGATTCTCATGTCCATCGGCTTTGCCGGCTTTCTCCGCTTTAATATCGATTATGTCGCCTCACTATTCCCGCGGCAGTATGCCGGGCGGGCTATCCTCATCAGCGTGGCGGTTACGCAGGGCATCGGCAGCATCGTGGGCAACCTGGTCGGCGGCTATCTGTTGGCCAATGTCGGCGTGCCAGTGTATTGCTTCATCTGCGGCGGTGCCATGCTGCTGGCACTGGTCATTTTCATTATGGGTAAGCCCTTTGCAGTGACAGAGCAAGCTTGAGACATTTCCCACAAAAATTCGACACGAAATTTATATAACATTTTTGAGCATTGGCACTTGTTTCACCCCCCCTGTTTGGTAAAATATAGTTAATATAGAAGCAGCGATTGACTAAACAGGAGGAACTAACATGAACTGGCTTTCTAAAGCAAACGCAGCCATGAACCGCATTCCTGCCCTTGCGTGGATCGCAGTGATCATCGTGGTGCTGGCACTGATGCTTTCCCTCAACCACCAGCAGGCAGAAAAGCTGCCCCTGGAGCATGTAGCGGGGTTGTACCAATCCGATATGGCGGCGAGTGCTGACATCTCTTACATTGCGCAGATGTACACCGATGGCCGCTACGAGATCACGCGGACGGAGGATACCGGCGACGGCGGTTCCAAAGATACTGTCATCTCTACCGGCACCTATGAGGCAATGGAGTTCGGTTACTGGATGGAAGATGGCACGACCGGCGAGTGGCAGGCCATTACCCTCGATCACACCGGCTTCTATTGGCGAGATGCCGCGCTGGACCGCCTGACGCATTTCCACCAATTTGCCGTTTACGGTGTAAAATTCTGATATTTCGATACATAAATAATCCCCCTGCGTTTCGGCAGGGGGATCGCTTTGCTTATAAGGGAAATCAGAATTCCAGCTTCTTCTCAATGTAGCCGCGCAGCTCGCTGATCGGGATGCGAACCTGTTCCATGGTGTCGCGGTCACGCACGGTCACGCAGTGATCGGCCGGGGTGTTCTCATCGCCCACGGTCTCAAAGTCCACGGTGATGCACAGGGGAGTACCGATCTCATCCTCACGGCGGTAGCGCTTGCCGATGGAGCCGGCGTCATCGTAATCCACCATAAAGTACTTGGAAAGCTCCTGCTGGATCTCACGGCCCTTATCGGCCAGCTTCTTGGAAAGGGGCAGCACAGCGGCCTTATAGGGGGCCAGTGCCGGGTGCAGACGCAGTACGGTGCGGACATCATCATTGCCGTTCTTATCCTGGCCCAGCACTTCCTCATCGTAGGCGTCGCACAGGAAGGCCAGGAAGCTGCGCTCCACGCCGAGGGACGGCTCGATGACATAGGGAATGTAGTGCTCGTTCTTTTCCTGGTCGAAGTAGGTCAGATCCTTGCCGCTGGTGTTCTGGTGCTGGGTCAGGTCGTAGTCGGTGCGGTCGGCTACGCCCCACAGCTCGCCCCAGCCAAAGGGGAACATGAACTCAAAGTCAGTGGTCGCCTTGGAGTAGAAGCACAGCTCCTCGGGATCGTGGTCGCGCAGGCGCAGGTTCTCATCCTTCATGCCCAGAGAGAGCAGCCACTGATGGCAGAAGTTGCGCCAGTACTGGAACCATTCCAGGTCGGTATTGGGCTGGCAGAAGAACTCCAGCTCCATCTGCTCAAATTCGCGCACACGGAAGATGAAGTTGCCGGGGGTGATCTCATTGCGGAAGCTCTTGCCGATCTGACCAATGCCGAAGGGCAGCTTGCGGCGGGTCGTGCGCTGGACATTCACAAAGTTGACAAAGATGCCCTGTGCGGTTTCCGGACGCAGATAAACGGTGTTCTTGGCATCCTCGGTAACGCCCTGGAAGGTCTTGAACATCAGGTTGAATTGGCGGATATCGGTAAAGTTGTGCTTGCCGCAGGTGGGGCAGGGGATATTGTGCTCCTCCACAAAATCCTTCATCTCCGCCTGGGTAAAGGCATCGATGGGGCGGGGCAGCTCAAAGCCGTTCTGGGCACACCAGTCCTCGATGACCTTATCGGCACGGAAGCGCTCGTGGCATTCGCGGCAGTCCATCAGAGGGTCGGAAAAGCCGGAAAGATGGCCGGAGGCCACCCAGGTCTGGGGGTTCATCAGGATGGCGGCATCCTGGCCGACATTATAGGGGTTCTCCTGGATGAATTTCTTCCACCAGGCGCGCTTGATGTTGTTCTTCAGCTCCACGCCCAGGGGGCCGTAATCCCAGGTGTTGGCCAGTCCGCCGTAAATCTCGCTGCCGGCGTAAACAAACCCGCGGTTCTTACACAGGTTTACCAGGGTATCCATCGATTTTTCGGTATTTTTCATGTTTATACTTTCCTCCTCGGCATAGAACCATAATATAATATTTTACTTCCATAGGGGAAATAAGTCAAGTAAACCCGGCAAAAAAGAGTAACACCTCCCCGCGGTGAAACAGGGAGGCGTAAAAGAACAAATGTTTCACGTGAAACATTTTTACCGGTTCTTTTCCGGGTGCAGGTGGGTTTGCTGCTCCTTCAGCTCCCGGTAAAACACATCCAAAATACCAACATAGCCGGGCTTCCAGGGCTTATTGCGGCCGCAGTAGTGGATAATGACGGTGTTTTGCCGCACCCACTCCAGACTGTGGTGAGGGTGCAGGGGATTGGCATTGTAAAAAGCCAGGATGCGGTCGCTGAGATTATACCGCTGACTATCGAGGAGCTTGACCCGGCTGCCATACAGCGCGGTAAGGATATCCTGATCCGGCAACAGCAGGGCGTCAAAGTGCTCCAGCGCATACTGCCGGATCGCCCCGAGGTCGATCTCCCGGCGCAGGCCGTCCAGCTCCATCAGGATCACACCGGTATTGATATAGGGGACCGGTTTTTCCAGCCCCAGGCGGTGGCTGTTGGCGCGGGTCAGGAGCTCCCGGGTGTGGGTGCAGGCCATAAATAGGTTCCCCTCAAAATCGCTGCGGTACAGCGGTCCTAGTGGGTTGATGACCACAATATCGGCATCCAGGTACAGGATACGGTCCAGTTCCGGGGGAAGCAGCAGGGGCGCGGCCAGCCGGTAGTAGATTTCCTGCGGATAACGGTCGGTTTCCGGGAAGTCCTCGAATAGTTCCCGCGGAACCGAGATAAAGTGCAGGGCAACAGCGGCCGGCACCTGCCGGCAAAGCTGCTGCTGCGTTTCTTCCGCTAAATCGGAGGAGAGGAGGTATACATCATAGTGTTTTTCGCCCCCATGCAGTACTATGGAATCCAGACAATCCAGCAGCGGGCCGGTGTAGCCGCCATTGATGCAAAACAGTAAATTCATGCGGTACCTCTTTGCGGGATCATTCATTCAGGATCTTCATGAATTCCTCGCCGGTGATTGTTTCCTTTTCGTACAGGTACTTGGCCAGCTCGTCCAGCTTCTCCCGCTTTTCGTTCAGGATGCCGGTGGCCTTTTCATGCTGCTTCTTTACGATGGAAATGACCAGCCGGTCGATCTCCGCCTGGGTGCCGGCGGAGCAGGCCAGGGAGGTATCCCCGCCAAGGTACTGGTTGTTCACCGTTTCCAGTGCTACCATATCAAATTCATCGCTCATGCCGTACTGAGTGAGCATGGCACGGGCCAGGCGGGTAGCCTGCTCAATATCATTGGAGGCGCCGGTGGTGATGGAACCAAACTTGACTTCCTCCGCGGCGCGGCCGCCGGTGAGGGTAGCGATCTTATTTTCGATCTCCTCTTTGTTCATTAGATAGTGGTTGCCCTCATCCACCTGCATGGTGTAGCCCAAAGCGCCGGAGGTGCGGGGGATAATGGTGATCTTTTGCACCGGGGCAGAGTGGCTTTGGCAGGCAGCCACCAGGGCGTGGCCAATCTCGTGGTAGGAGACGATCCACTTTTCGTGGTCGGTAAGGATGGCATTCTTCTTCTGATAGCCGGCAATGACGACCTCGATGCTCTCCTCCAGGTCGGACTGGGTGACCTTAGTGCGGCCATCCCGTACAGCGCGCAGGGCAGATTCATTGACGATATTGGCCAGTTCAGCGCCGGAAGCGCCGGAGGCCATGCGGGCGACCGCCAGAAAATCTATATTATCCTCGTGCTCCACCTTTTTGGCGTGGACCTTGAGGATGGCTTCGCGGCCCTGTAAATCGGGCAGCTCCACCGGTACCCGGCGGTCAAAGCGGCCGGGACGGGTCAGCGCGGGATCAAGGGATTCGGGACGGTTGGTAGCCGCCAAAATGATGACGCCATTATTGCCCTCGAAGCCATCCATTTCGGTCAAAAGCTGGTTGAGGGTCTGCTCCCGTTCATCATTGCCGCCGTACTGGCCGCCGCTGCGCTTTTGGCCGATGGCGTCGATTTCATCAATAAAAACAATACAGGGGGCTTTTTCCTTTGCCTGGTCGAACAGATTGCGCACCTTGGAAGCACCCATGCCCACAAACATCTCCACGAATTCCGAGCCGGAAATGGAGAAGAAGAGCACATTTGCTTCGCCCGCAACTGCCTTTGCCAGCATGGTCTTGCCGGTTCCGGGAGGGCCCACCAGCAGGATCCCTTTGGGCATGGAAGCACCGATGGCCTTATATTTACTGGGGTCATGCAGGTAATTGACGATTTCTTGAAGATTGTCCTTGGCTTCGTCCTCACCTGCCACATCGGCAAAGCGGATCCCTCCGTCGGTGGAGGGGACATAGACCTTGGCGCTGCTGTTGCCCAGGCCAAACATCATGGAATTGGGACCGCCGCCCATCTTTTCGCTCATTTTTTTATAGAGCAGCTGGCCAATGACAACAAAGATGACGACTGGCAGGATCCAGGTGAGGAAGAAGGTCATCAGCGGGGAGGCTTCCTCCACGATCTCGGTGGCGAACTGGGCGCCGGAGGCATACAGACGCTCGGTGAGGTTCGGGTCGTCCATCACGCCGGTCTTGTAGACATTCTGGCCGTCTTTATCTGTGAAAAGGATCTGGTTGCTTTCGATCTCCACCTTGCCGATCTCGCCCTTTTCGGTCATGGACATAAAGGTGCCGTAGTCCACTTCCTTGATCTGCTGCCTGGCGATAAGCGGCACGATAAAGGAATTGAACACCATAAGAGCCAGCAGGACGATGCAGTAATAGTAAATAAGCGGTTTCTTTGGGGATTTGACTTCTTTCATGGGCAGTTCCTCCGTTTGGATAGCTTGGTGTTTATTGATACAAACACTTACTCAATTCTATTTTAGTGCGGGAGAAGGGGAAAAGTCAATGCACAGATAGGGGAATTTGTGGCAGAGATGGGCGGGCGGCGGGGAAATGGGGTATGATGCCGGGGATGACCATGGGCAGAGCAAAGAGGGGCCACAGAAGCATGACGATGAGGGTGCCGATGGTGGTGAAGAGAAAGCTGTAAGCGGCAGCATTGGGAGCGACGGTAAACAGAATCGGGCAGTCAAGCGCCGGATGGACGCAAGGCGTGCTCTACTGTTTGCTTAATATCGCAAAAGACCGCCCCGAAAGGCGGTCTTTCCTGTATGGTCGGAGTGAGGTGATTCGAACACCCGGCATCTTGCTCCCAAACTTTTGAATAAAATTTTTTCTACTTTTTCAGACACTTTATAGCCGTTTTTGCTTTATTATTGACGCTCTTCGCAACTCTTACCTCCACTGTTTCCGCATGCTCCACATCTGTTTGTAGTCAAACATGTGGTCAAAAACCGCTTTCTGAACACCCTCGTGGCAGGGGACAGAAAGCGGTTTTTATAGTTTGCCGAAGTGCCGCGGACGGATGATTCGTCGCTCCGGTTTGCCGCATTGTACCTCTGCTGAGGAGGTTAAGCAAGTCCTTTATGCAGGGACAGGCGGCGCAGAATTTGCATCGCTATAGGCAAAGAATACACTCACGCATTTGCCCTCTGAAAATAAAACTCACTCTCCAGAAATACTATTTCGGGTTAAATTTAGTTTCCCCTCAAAAGCTATTACATTCCCGTAATTCATGTAGTATTTTGAGGGAAAGACTACCCTTTTTGTTACGGACTTATGTTTCCAGAAGATCCTCCATCGTACAGCCGAGGACTTTTGCAAGGCTAAGAACAGTCTCCGCACTGGCTTTGTTAATGTCCTTGTTGCGCTGTTCGTACATTTGAATTGAGCGAAGACTGACATTGCTTCGCTTGGCAAGCTCTGCCTGCGTGCAGCCATAAAGCGTGCGGATACGCTTGAGGTTGGTATCAGCGAAGTATTCGCGCACTTTAGCATCGACAATATCAGCGAATTTAGTGACATCCGCTTCATGAAGGGGGGAATACATCTGCTGCAGATCTTCAAACGAAAGAACCTTAAAAATATCACTGAATTTTCTTCCGGAAAACCATTGGTAGTAGGCGACTGCCCAGCCGATCCAATACTCTCTGGAACGGCTGAAATTCGCTTGAGGCTTGGCGGTCGGCGCTTTGCCCGTAGTCTCAACGAGAACATCAACAGCAGTTTCAATCCCGCTTTTCCCAAAAAGATATGAAGGTTCACCATTCTCGATCCGATTACTGACGGAACTGACGGAAAACAGCTTTATAAAGCTATCTCCGGCAACTCCACACGCGTTGATAGCATAATCAAAAGCATCGCCCAGTAATGCCTGCGCGTTACTCAGATAGATTTCTTGGTATGCGTGGGTCATCGTTTTGGATGCCTCCTCTTATGATATCAAGGATATACAGACCATCTGTTTCCTCTTCAAGTATATCCGAATAAAGTTGGTCGGCTTTATCATTTCGAGCCTTGCGGCGAACATAATATTTTTCCTTTTCTGCGATAGAAAATCCATCGTAATGCAACAGCGAAAAGGCGTATTTAGACTTGATGACAATCTGTTCGCCTAACTTGCCAAGCCGCATAGCGTTTGCGAGTTGCTGTACGGAAATTCCGTTATTTAGGAAAGACGCAGCAAAGTCAAAATAGGAGTCATCGGCACGGTATCCGATAATCAGGTCGTAGGCATTGACGTTGACACCGAAATTGTCGATCAGATATCGTTTTGCCCGCTGTGCGGCTGGGCTTTTGATAGAAAACAGACGATGCGCTACCAGAACAGCAATCCAGTTCAAAATCGTATAGTCTGGATTGTTCAGATTCAGAATTTTCAGGTATTCTGTATCAAGACTGTAACGATTGACGAAGCCGTTACGCAGAGAGGATACAGCCCATTCTTTGGCGAGTTCCTCGCTTTCCGTGCAGTAGAAGCCAAGCCCGAAGTCATTGTTCTGCTTACCCAACCCAAAGGTTGGAGATTCGATGATCTGTTCAGAGCCATGATATAGGGTAATTTTCTGATTCATCTCCGCATCCTCCTAGGTATCACTGTAAAAATAGTATCACCAAAGTGATATAAAGTCAAGTGATATTGCACAAACAACCTATGATCAGTACCTCAATATTCTGAATACGCACATTCGCCCGTACTTTGATCTCAGGGGTATCACCGTCAGTAAACTGACCGCCGGTGATCTAGAGGACTACTACGCCTTCAAGGTTGCCAGTGGCCTCAGTCCCAACGGTGTCATTAAACACCACGCCATGATGCGTACCGCGCTGCAATGGGGCGTCAAGCACAGGCACATCAAAGAAAACGTTGCAGATTTTGCGGATAAACCTGCACATGTGCGCTATCAGGGGGCAGAACCGTACACCATTCAGGAAATCGCCTCGCTTCTTTCCTGTACGCAGAATGAGCCCATTACTGTTCCAATTTTTCTGGCTGCTTTTTATGGCCTGCGGCGCTCTGAAATTCTCGGCTTGCGTTGGAGCTCTATTGATTTTTCGCAGGGGACTCTGAGCATCACGACAACGGTAGTCCGCGAAAAGCATGAAGAAGGTATCGTTGCCGTTGTACGCGAGCATACAACAAAGACCGACACCAGCATGCGAACGCTCCCTCTGTGCCCTTACACGCAAAACTATCTGATGATGATCTGGAATGCGCAGCAGCAACAAAGAACTCTTTGCGGGAATTGCTATGACACGCGCTACTTAGATTTTGTCTGCGTCGATCAGTTGGGCACGCTGATTCAGCCTGACTATGTGACCAGCAAATTTGCACAGATCCTCAATAAATATGGATTGCGCCCGATTCGCTTTCACGACTTGAGGCACTCCTGTGCGACGATCATGCTGTATCTCGGCTACTCGCTCAAGGATATTCAAACCTGGCTTGGGCACAGCAACTATAATTTCACTGCCGATACCTACATTCATTCCGGCATGGGTGCACATGAACAAATGGCTCTCAGCATGTCGGAACGGTTAGGGGAACTGCTGCCGCAGAATATGAGTAAGGGAAAGTATCTGCGCCCTGCTAGGAAAACGCTGTTGATTTTCCTCGTATTTTTACCAATGATATTTTACGAATGTTTTTCAAAGGTGTTAGCTTACATCATAATTAAGGTTCGATGAAAATATTGGACGAACAGACCAAGATCCATGCACTATAACCCGCTGGCGTATATCAAGACCGAGGCGGACATTCTAAAGTTTGTCAACGCCCTCATTTCCAACACCAAGGGCGAGGGCAAGGAGGGCGACCCGTTCTGGACGAAGGCGGAAACGCTTTTGTATTGCGCCCTGCTGGGCTACATCATTTTTGAGGGAGCCGAGGAGGATCGCAACATGAATACGCTGGTGGACATGATCTCCGGCATGGAGGTCAAGGAGGATGACGAGGATTTTCTCAACGCCGTGGACTATATGTTCAAGGGGCTGGAACAGCGCAAGCCGAATTGCTTTGCGGTGAAGCAGTATAGAAAATACAAGCTCAGCAGCGGTGTAATAAGATGAAAGAGACTTTTTAGTACCTTAACAGATTAAAGATTCTCTT
>ENA-UONW01004603-UONW01004603.1-human-gut-metagenome-genome-assembly--contig:-CS52-NODE-4603-length-9915-cov-5.552840_pt1 | contig 9915 bp, 8 predicted proteins | sample MGYA00242463_ERZ724010 | MGnify/ENA metagenome assembly ERZ724010 | reverse complement strand
CGCCGTCCAGCAGCAGGGCGGTCAGGGCGGTGAAGGTGTTGCCCAGATGGAACGAGGAGCCGCCGTAGAACGGCACACGGAAGAACAGGTATGCCACCAGGCTCAACGCGGCCATAACGCCGGTCAGGGCCAGCTCCTTGGTGGTAAAGGTGCGCTTGTACAGCACACTGCCGAACAGGATGACAACGATCACCACAGCCAGCAGCAGCCACATTGCAGTTGTAGACATGATTTTTCCCTCCAAATTTTTTCGGGGCGAAACCCCTCCATCCTGTTTTGCAGGATCGTTCGCCCGTTTCAAAGCCACTTACCCATAAAACTACTTGACATTTGGGTGTGTGGTTGGTATGCTCCTATTATACGCGAAACTGGCACCATGAAAATACCCAGAATAAAGTTTTTTTATGGGGTCAGTTTGGCAAAGCACCCAAAAAGGGGAGAGGTCTTATGTTTCATCTGACAACTGCACTGGATGCCGCCAGCGGGGTGCCGCTGTACGAGCAGCTCTATGAGAGCCTTGCCGCCGAGATGCGCAGCGGGGCCATTCCGGCGGGCACCCGGATGCCCGGCAAGCGGCGGCTGGCGGCAGAGCTGTCGGTTTCTGTCAACACGGTGGACGCGGCATATCAGATCCTGGCGACCGAGGGCTACATGGAGCCGCGGGAGCGCAGCGGCTTTTATGTACAGGAATATCTTGCCCTGCCCACCCGGCCCGAGGAAGTGCCGCCCCCGGTATCTGCCGCTCCGCCGGAAGCAGCCGAGCCGCCCGTCCGGTTTGATCTGTCCACCCGGGGTGTGGACCCGGGGCTGTTCCCGTTCCGCACCTGGGCCCGGCTGCAGAAAGAGCTGCTCTATTCCTCGCCCCAGCTGCTGACCCATGGCGATGCGCAGGGGGATGTGGAGCTGCGGCAGGCGCTGGCGGACTATCTGGAGGAATACCGGGGCGTGCGGTGCACTGCCGAGCAGGTGGTGGTGGGTGCCGGTATGGAGTATCTGCTGAGCCTGCTGGCCCCGCTCCTGCCCGGCAAAACGGCGGTGGAGAATCCCGGCTACCAGCGCGCGAAGCAGGTGCTGGAAAACAACGGCGTGGCGTGCTGCTGCCTGCCTGTGGATGCGGACGGCCTTTCTGTTGAGGCATTGTCCGGCTCGGGCGCGGCGGTGTGCTATGTCACGCCCAGCCACCAGTTCCCCACGGGCGTGACCATGCCGGCGGGCCGCCGAACGGAGCTGCTCCACTGGGCATCCCGCTGCCCGGGCCAGCGGTATATCATAGAGGACGATTACGATTCGGAGTTCCGCTTTGATACCCGCCCCCTGCCCAGCCTGCAGGGCATGGCCGGGGCCGACGGCCCGGTGGTCTACCTTTCCACCTGCTCCCGCAGCCTGGCCCCCGGCATCCGCATCGCCTACATGGTGCTGCCCCGGCAGCTGCTGCCCGCCTGGCGGGCAAAGTACCGGATCTATTCCGGCACCGTCAGTCGGTTTGAGCAGCAGACCCTGGCCCGCTTCATCCGCGAGGGCTACTTTACCCGGCATCTTGCCCGGGAGCGCGTGGCCTACAAGGCCCGGCGGGATGCTCTGGCTGCCTCTCTGCGCGCTGCCTTTGCGCCGGACGAGCTGACCCTGACCGGCCTGCACACCGGCCTGCATCTGTTGGCAAGGCTGAAAAATGCCCCGCCGGATGCTGCCCTTCACGCCGCCGCAAAGGCGCAGGGCGTGGCCCTGAGCCTGCTGAGCGATTATGACCTGACCGGCGGGGAACAGGATTTTTCCGGAACGTTTGTGCTGGGCTATGGCTCCCTGAGCGAAACATCATTCCCCGAGGCGGGCGAAACGCTGAGGAAGGTCTGCACCGCCGCCCGGGAAGCGTCTGTGACCGTGTAAGTGCCCGCTTTTGCATCCCACGCCCCGGGCAGGGCCTCGGCGTGGGGGAGGGCGCTGTTGTTGGCCAGAAACTCCAGGACCGTGCCCAGCAGGGTGTAATCCTGCGCCGCAAAGTCGGTGAGCAGGGCCGTGCTGCTGGCCCGCAGGGCATCCGGCAGGGTGGCGGGCAGCAGGGCGAGGTCCTGCCGGAAAAAGGCTTCCCACACTGCCGCCCGGGCGGCGGCCCGATGGGCAGGCGGCAGGGTGCCGTCCGCATCCCAGCCGGAGAGCAGAGCGTGGGCTTCCTTGGCTGAAATGCTCTGCACAGCGGCGGAAAGCCCGGTTTCGGCCAGCTCATCGGCAGTCAGTGCCCCCGAAAACCCCACCCGCACCGGCCCGTAACGGGAAGCAGTCTTTTCCAGCACGGCGGGGGACAGCGCCAGATAAAGCATATCCTCCGGCAGGCCCAGCACCTCCAGAAGCGCCTGACGGCACCGGGCGGGCCCCGCCGCTCCGTAGCAGTGGGCAAGGCTGGCAGTCTCTCCGTTGAAGGGAACCGTCAGCTCCCCCGGCACGGCCAGCAGGTTCAGACTGTTCTGGGCGGCGTTCAGGTAGACCAGCAAAAAGCCCGGCTGCTCCCCGGCGGTGCAGAGAAGCAGGGTCATCCGGTGCTCGGTCCGGGGCAGCTGGATGGGCACCCCGCTCTGGGGCTGGGCGGTCTGGATGCGGGTACGCACCATCTGCCGGGTGAGCAGGACTGTGCCGCCCACCAGCGGCAGCAGCACCAGAAGTGCCGCCCCCAAAGCCGCCCAGAAGGGCCTCCAACCGTTCTTGTGCATCCCGTGTTCCTCCGTTCCGTTTTGGAACAGGGTGGGCCGGGATGCGCTTTTTTATACAGAAACCGCTGCCCGGGCATGAAAACGCCCCCTGTGCCATACAGTAGAGCACAGGGGGCGTTTGTGTATGTGGGAGAGCTTGGCGCGGGTGAATGCGGTGGTCGGCGGTGTGGTATGGGGGCCGGTGGGGCTGGCACTGCTGTTTGGCACCGGCTGTCTGCTGACAGTGCGCACCGGTTTTTTCCAGCTGCGGTATTTCGGGTACTGGATGCGCCACACCATCGGGGCCATCTTCCTGGACCGGAATGTGACCGCCCACACGGACGATGAAGCCATCAGCCAGTTCCAGAGCCTTTGCACGGCGCTGGCGGCGACCATCGGCACCGGCAACATCGTGGGTGTGGCGGCAGCCATTCTGGCGGGCGGGCCAGGGGCTGTGTTCTGGATGTGGGTCATGGCCCTGCTGGGGATGATGACCAGCTATGCCGAGAACGTGCTGGGCATCTGCTACCGCCGCCGGGATGCCGCCGGAAGATGGTGCGGCGGGCCCATGTACTATCTGGCCGAGGGGCTGGGCGGCGGCTTTGGCCGGGCACTGGCGGTGCTGTTTGCCTGCTTTTGCGTGCTGGCCAGCTTCGGCATGGGGAATATGAGCCAGATCAACTCCATTGCGGGCAATCTGCAGGTGGTGTTCCGGGTGCCGCCGGTGGCAACGGGCATTGTACTGGCCCTGCTCACCGGGCGGGTCATACTGGGCGGGCTGAAGCGGGTGGCCGCAGTCACGGAGGCCATCGTCCCGCTCATGGCCCTGTTCTACCTGTTCGGGGCGCTGACCGTGGTCTGTGTCCATTGGGCGGCTGTCCCGGCGGCATTCGCGGCCATCTTCCGGGGGGCGTTTGGCTTGCAGGCCGCCGGGGGCGGGGTGCTGGGTTACGGCATGGCCCGGGCCATCAGCTGGGGATTCAAGCGGGGAGCCTTTTCCAACGAAGCAGGACTGGGCGCGTCGGTGCTGGTGCACTGCGCGGCCAACGTGGAGGAGCCTGTCCAGCAGGGAATGTGGGGCATATTCGAGGTGTTTGCAGATACCATGGTGGTCTGCACCCTCACGGCCCTTGTGGTACTCACCAGCGGCCTTGTGGATCTGGACACCGGCGCGGCCCTGACCGGTGTGGAGGACTCCGCACTGGTGGGGCAGGCCTTTTCCACGGTGTTTGGGGCGTTCGGGCCGCAGTTCATCGCGGTGTCGGTCCTGTTGTTTGCCTATTCCACTACGCTGGGGTGGAGCCATTACGGCACCCGGGCAGTGGTGTATCTGCTGGGGGAGCGTGCCGCCACAGGATATAAACTGGTGTTTGCGGCCATGGTGCTGGTGGGTGCTGTGATGAAGCTGGACCTGGCCTGGGCGCTCTCCGATACCTTCAACGGCCTGATGATGCTGCCCAATCTTGTGGGCGTGGTGGGGCTTTCGGGAGTGGTGGTCCGGGAGACACAAGCGTACCTGAAACGAAAATGACCCTCGCCGTCCCTGCAGTCTGTCTGTCAGATGCGGGATGGAGAGGGTCATTCTTTATCGCTTCTTTTTATTCGGCTTCGGGGCAGGCCGCTTCAGGCTCCGCACCGCGTCACGCCCGGCGGCGATGCCGCTGCCAAAGGCCCAGTGCAGGTTGAAGCCGCCGCAGCTGCCGGCGCAGTCCAGCGTTTCACCCACAAAGTAAAGGCCGGGGCAGCCCTTGAACTGGAAGCTGGGGGTCACTTCGGTCAGGCTCAGGCCGCCGCCGGTGGTCTGGGCCTGCTTCCAGCCGCAGGGGGTCAGGCCCTCGAACAGCCAGTGCTTGGCCGTGTTGGCCAGCACCTGCCAGGCGGCATCCGGCAGGGTGTCCACCGGTTTTTCAGGCAGCTTTGCCGCTGCCCACAGGGCACGGCCCAGCTTGGGATTGAGCAGACCTGTCCAGAAATCCGCAGGTGCCTTGCCCGGCAGCAGGGGCACCCGGGCCGCAAACAGGGCGGTCAGGGCAGTCTCGTCCAGCATGGGAAAGAGGTCCAGCTCAACGGCCGGGCGCTTTGGCCCCCGCCCCGGGGCCAGATGGCCGGACAGCTGCATGATGCAGATGCCCGAAAGCCCATAGTCCGTGAACTGCACCTCGCCGTTTTCCACAGCCACGGTGCAGTGGCGGTCGAGGTCCAGCAGGGTGGCAGCGGCCTTGGCCCGGATGCCGGCCAGAGATCGGTTGGGCTTTGCTGTCTGCAGGGCGGTCAGGCAGGGGTACAGCGGCTCCAGCTTTCCGCCGCACTGGGCGGCGAATCGGGTGCCGAAACCGTCGGTGCCGAACTGCGGCCCGGCATTGCCGCCCATGGCGCAGATGACGGCATCGGCCCGCAGGGTCTGGTCCTGACCCTCGGCATTCTCACACAGGATGGTATAGCCGCTGCGGTTCTGGCTCAGGGTCTGCACAGTGCAGCCGGCACGCACCTCCACGCCCAGCCGGGTAAGGTGGCCTTCCAGCAGGGCCAGCACGTCTGCGGCCTGGTTGGAGTAGGGGTACACCCGCCCGGCCTCATCGGTGCGGGTGTACAGGCCCAGCGCCGCGAACCATTCCAGCGGTGCGGCGGCATCCACCGCGGCCAGCAGGGGCCGCAGGGCGGCGGGGTCAGCGGTGAAATACTGCTCCGGTGCAATGCCGATGTTGTCCAAATTGCAGCGGCCGTTGCCGGTGGCCAACAGCTTTTTGCCGCACCTGGGGTTGCGGTCCAGCACCGTCACCCGCACTGCCCCTGCCGGGGCAGACTGGGCGGCGGCCAATGCGGCGGCAAGGCCCGCTGCACCGCCACCCAATATCACGATCTGCTGCATAAGAGCACCCCCTCAGAAATCCATACATTTTATTATAACATACACAGCAGCAAAAGGATAGAAGAAGGCCCCAATTTTGCAGCGAATAATCTTTGACGAAAGCCTTGACAGAAAAAGCAGAATTTGGTAGTGTTGATTCGACGGAATTGCGTGGTTTCGCAGGCTGTGGAAATGCGGCCGGAAAAGGGCAGAGAGTTGGGACTCTGCTGAGGAGAAGCTGAATATGTGGAAGAAAAAAGAAAGATGGATGGCAGCTGCGCTGCTGCTGGCGATGGTCGTGGTGACAGGTCTGTGCTGGTACGTCCTGTACATCCGGCAGCAGTTCTATGACGAAGGCACCCGCAACCTGCTGGAGACCTATGAGCAGGTGGATAAGGCGTTTACCATCTTCAGCCGGAGCAACTGGAACATGCTGAACGAGTGGGGCAAAAGCCTGCAGGCTGCCAATGAGGAGGGCCTGGCGGAGGAACGCCTGCGCAGCTATGAGGCCGAGCGGGAGATCTGGCGGTACAGCAGCGTGTATCTGTTCAATGAAAACTGCGAATATTGGAGCATCCGGGGCAAGCATGAAAAAGTGGATCACCTCTGGACGGCCTTTGAGGAGATGTACCGCACCGGCAAGCCTACGGTGTCCAGCTACATCATGCGGAGCGGGGAGCGCCGGGTGGTATACGCTGCGCCCATTGCGCCGGTGGAGATCGACGGCACCACCTACACCAGCCTTGCCGTGAGCTATCGGAATAAGACCATAGAGGAATTGATCGGCGGCAGTGCTTACGGCGGCCAGAGCGACTGCTACATCATCCATCCCGATGGCGATGTGATGCTCTCGGAGGAGCCCAAGAGCGAGATCGAGGACTGGATGGACAACCTGTTCGACTACCTGCAGAAGCGTGCACAGGTGGATGCGGGCACACTGACCCGGGCCCGGCAGGACGTGGCAGAGGGCCGCAGCGGCAGCCTTTCCTGCTGGCTTGAGGGCAAGAGCTATTATCTGGTCTACCAGCCTGTGGGCTTTCAGGATCTGTCCATTGTGGGCATCGTCGGCCGTGACGTGGTGGACAGTGGAATGCGGAAGATCCAGAACGCCACCATCCTGCTGCTGGCTGGGCTGTTCTTCTGCGCAGGCATCGTGCTGGTGCACGGTGTCCGCACCGATGCCCGCCTGCGCGTAGAGGAAAAGGAGCGCGCCCTCCGGCAGGAAGGGGAGGCCCGCCAGCAGATGGAGGACCTGGCCAACACCGACGGCCTGACCGGACTGTATAATGAACGCTATTTTGACGCATTGTTGAAAGAAAACGAGCTGAACAGGACACCGTTTGTCCTGTTCTACCTCGACCTTGACCGTTTCAAGCCTGTGAACGACCGTTACGGCCACGATGTGGGCGACCAGCTGCTCAAGGAGGTGGCCAGCCGCCTGCGGGGCTGCGTGCGGGAGAGCGATGCGGTGTTCCGCATCGGCGGGGATGAGTTCGCCCTCATCGTCAACGGAGCCGTAACGGAGGGGTTCTGCAAGAGCCGGGTGGAAAAGATCAAGGCAGCCATCCGGGAGCCTTACCGCCTGAAGGATGCAGAGGTGCAGGTTGGCACCAGCTGCGGCTGTGCGGTCTACCCCTGCGACAGCGACGATGTGCGTGCCATCCGTATCCTGGCCGACCACCGGATGTATGAGGATAAGCAGCGCTCCGGCCGGAGCTGAATGAATAATTCCCTTCCTGTTTCCACAGAATAACCATACTTCACAGAAATCTGGAAGCAAAACCGGAACATGGAAAGGAAGGGAACCTTATGAAAGCAACCGGCATCGTGCGCCGCATCGATGAGCTGGGGCGGGTGGTCATCCCCAAGGAGATCCGCCGCACCCAGCGCATCCGCAGGGGAGACCCGCTGGAGATCTTCACAACAGGGGACGGCGAGGTCATCTTCAAAAAGTATTCGCCCATGGGGGAACTGAGCGGGGTGACGGCCCAGTATGTGGATGTGCTGAGCAAGTGCTTTGCCCTGACGGCCTTTGTCTCAGACCGGGACCGCATTCTGGCGGCATCCGGTGCGGGCAGGCGGGATCTGGCAGACCGCAGCGTGAGCCAGCCGCTGGAAAAGCTGATGGACAGCCGCAAGCCCTACCAGAGCGATGGCAGCCCCGAAAAGGCATTGCTGCCCTGTGAGGGCTCACCCCGGGCGCTGCTGTGCGCTGTGCCCATCATTGCGGCGGGGGATGTCACCGGCAGTGTGGGCCTGCTTACGGAGGACCGCACTGCCCAGCCCGATGCCGCCCAGCTCAAGGCGGTGAACGTGGCGGCGGCATTTCTGGCAAAGCAGATGGAGGAATGATCTATTATATAGGAGAGCCGCCGCAGGGCGGCTCTTTTTTGTGCGGCCTTTATGACAGAATTATGAATCTTTCAAAACTTTTCTGAGAAGCTATTGACAGCGCCGCAAAATTGGATATAATGGTCTTAGCACTCAGGAAGAAGGAGTGCTAAAGAACAAAAAGCGAACGAAGGAGGCAGGCGCTATGACGATGGATGCACGCAAACAGCGTGTCTTGCAGGCGATCGTTGCGCTGTATGGCCTCGAGGGCGAGCCCGTGGGCAGCAGTGTGCTGGCAAACTACTTTGATATGGCAGTCTCCAGTGCCACGCTGCGCAACGAGATGGCCGCGCTGACCAAGCTGGGTCTGCTGGAGCAGCCCCACACCAGCGCAGGCCGTGTCCCCAGTGCCAAGGGCTACCGTTATTATCTGGATCATCTTCTCACCGATGACCAGCCGCTGGACCGTGTGACCCGCGCCCGTGTGGACGCGGTGTTCGCAAGCCTTGACCACGAGCCGGAAAAGCTGGCACAGGGTGCCGCCAAGGCGCTGGCCGCCATCAGCGGCTGCACCGCCGCCGTCAGCACCCCCTGTGCTGAGGATCTCTGCATCGCCCACTACGAGGTGGTGCAGGTGGGCCGCAGCGCCGCAGCGGTGCTGGCTGTGACCACTGCCGGTTATGTCCGCACCCGTGTGGCGCGGGTCCGCACCGGTCTTTCCCGGGAAAATGCAGCGGCGCTTGCCGCCCTGCTCAACCGGAACCTGACCTTTGTGGCTCCTGTTGATCTGTCGCCCCGGCTCCTTGCAGAGCTGTGCAGCCAGATCAGCCCGGAGCTGGTGCCGGTGATCAGCGCCGCCGCCGCCATCCTGCAGGATTCCACCCAGCCCCATGTGTATCTGGGTGGTGAGCAGTACCTGCTGGACTGGCCCCAGCTGGACGGCAAGGTGGGCAGCATCCTGAGCCTGCTGAACGACGAAGAGCAGGCCGCCGCCCTCATTGCACCCCCGGCAGAGCAGAGCGAAAGCATCCTGCTGGGCGAGGATCTGGAACCTCAGATCCCTGGCCTGTGCATCGTGAGTGACCGGTATCTGGTGGGCGGAGGCCTCTGGGGCTCCGTGGCCCTCATCGGCCCCACCCGGATGCCCTTCCAGAAGCTGATGCCGCTGCTCCACACCTTTGCCGATCAGCTTGGCGAAGGAATGAGCGGCAAACGAAAAGATACCCCGCAGGCAGCCGCACCCCGGCGGACTGTGATCTATAAGGAGGACCTGGAATGAGCGAAGAAACAAAAAAGACCCCGCAGGCAGAAGAACCTGCCGTGGAGCCCAACACCGCCGAGCAGGCCGCCCCGGAAACTGCACCTGAGCAGGCAGCGGCTCCCGAGACGAACGCTGAAGCGGCAGACCCCAAGAAAAAGGATGGCTTCTTCAACAAGAAGGCCCGGGAGCTGGAGGCCGTGAAAGCAAAGCTGGACGCGGCTGAGAAGAATGCCAATCAGGCCAAGGATCAGCTGCTGCGGATGGCCGCCGAGTATGAGAACTACCGCAAGCGCTCCACCCGTGAGGCTGACCAGAAGTTCAACGACGGCGTGTCCTTTGCCGTGAACCAGATCATCCCCATTCTGGATACGCTGGAGATGGCGGCCAACGCCCCCACCACCGACGAGAATTACAAGAAGGGCGTGACCATGACGCTGGACAAAGCCGCCAAGGCGCTGAGTGTCCTCCATGTGGAGGAGATCGAGGCGCTGGGCAAGCCCTTTGACCCCAACTTTATGAATGCCGTGCAGCAGATCCCCGCCCCCGATGGGCAGGAGAGCGGCACCGTGATCACGGTTTACCAGAAGGGCTACAAGCTGGGCGATAAGATCGTCCGCCATGCCACTGTTGTTGTGGCAGAGTGATTTTGCAAGACCCCGCAAGGGTTTTCAAATATAACATCCGCTTGGTAACATTTGAGCATCACATAAACAAAAAACGTTCTGAATTTGAGAGGAGCTTTCATTATGAGTAAGATCATTGGTATCGACCTTGGTACTACCAACAGCTGCGTG
>ENA-UONW01004602-UONW01004602.1-human-gut-metagenome-genome-assembly--contig:-CS52-NODE-4602-length-9916-cov-7.116317_pt1 | contig 9916 bp, 9 predicted proteins | sample MGYA00242463_ERZ724010 | MGnify/ENA metagenome assembly ERZ724010 | reverse complement strand
TTCGTGAAGGTTGAAAAGAACTGAGAGAGAATGGAAAAGATAATTTAATACCGAAACAAACTAAACACATTTACAATTATGTCAGAAAAAACAAGGTACTCAGATGCTGAGTTGGAAGAGTTTCGCGCCATTATATTGGAAAAGCTTGAGTTGGCGCAGCGCGACTACGATTTGCTGAAGGCCAGCCTGACCGGTGCTGACGGCAATGATACGGATGATACGTCTCCTACATATAAAGTATTGGAAGAAGGTGCCAATACCTTGTCCAAGGAAGAGACGACCCGCCTGGCCCAGCGCCAGCTGAAGTTCATTCAGGGACTTCAGGCTGCCTTGGTGCGCATTGAGAACAAGACGTACGGCATTTGCCGCGAAACAGGCAAACTGATTCCGAAGGAACGTTTGCGTGCTGTGCCTCATGCCACGCTGAGCATTGAAGCCAAGAACAGCGGCAAGAAATGATTTGAAATCCTGACAGGCTATAGGGCTGGGGGCATGTCAATGAAAGGTTTGTTTTCCTTGACATGCCTTCTCCTGTAGCTTGTGCTTTTTTAGAACAGACGGAATGAAGAACTTTTGGACAAAGGGCCGTATAGCCCTGTTGGTGATATTCTCGGTCTTGATTGTGGACCAGCTGATAAAGGTGGCCGTAAAGACCGGCATGTACTGGCACGAAAGCATCAATGCCATCGGTTGGCTGTACGACAAGCTGGGTATTCAGGCCGAGCCTTCCACGTGGTTTTACATCTTCTTTACAGAGAACAACGGCATGGCGTTCGGTATGGAGATTGTCGGCAAACTGTTTTTGACATCTTTTCGCCTTGTTGCAGTGGCTGTCATCGGATGGTTCCTCTACAAGTTTGTGCAGCACAGGATGAAGACCGGCTTCATTGTCTGCATCTCTCTGGTACTGACCGGTGCTTTGGGCAATATCATCGACAGCGTGTTCTACGGTGTGTTGTTCAATGAAAGTACTACCTATCAGCTGGCTTCCTTCCTGCCGGAAGGAGGCGGATACGCCCCCTTGTTCTATGGTAAGGTAGTAGACATGTTCTATTTCCCCATCATTGAAACCAACTGGCCGGAGTGGATGCCTTTTGTGGGCGGTGAACATTTTATTTTCTTCAGTCCGATTTTCAATTTTGCCGATGCTTCCATCAGTTGCGGCATCATAGCTTTGCTGCTCTTCTACAGCAAGTATCTGAATGAAGCCTATCATACAGTAATTCAAAAACAGCAATGAAACTCAGGAAACGACTTCAGCGGAGTAGTACAGCAATGTTCCTGTTGCTGTCAATGGCAGCCTGTCAGGTGGAAAGGCCTGATACGGTGTTATCCGACGGGCAGATGGAAAATGTACTTTACGACTATCACATTGCCAAAGCGATGGGCGAGGAAGTGCCTTATGGTGAAAACTACAAGCGGGTGCTTTATGTGGAGGCCGCTTTCCGGAAAAACGGCATAACGAAAGCGCAGTTCGATTCGTCGATGGTGTGGTTCTCGCGCAATCCCGAAGTCCTTTCCAAGATTTATGAGAATGTCAACGCACGTCTGAAGGGCGAGAAAGAAAGTCTGGAAGCCTTGATTGCCCTGCGCGACAACAAACCGAGAACTTCGAAGGCAGGAGACAGCATTGACGTGTGGGCATGGCAGCGGTTGTATCAGTTGTCGGGCATGCCGATGGACAACAAAATTACGTTTACGCTGCCTTCCGACAGCAATTTCCAGGATAGAGATACATTGCGCTGGAATGTTCGTTTCGCCTTTCAGGGAGCGGATTATGACAGCTTGTCGGCTCCCGTTATGGCCCTGCAGATTCATTATAAGAATGACAGTACTGTAGGAGATATGCTCAGGATACTGAAGGCTGGTGAACATACGCTGTCTTTGCAGGGTGATACATTGGGAGCCATCAAGGAAGTGACAGGTTTCGTCTATTATCCGGAGCAGAAAGAACAGCGTCCGTTGTTGCTCAGCCGGATATCGTTGATGCGCTATCATTGTACGGATACGATGAAGGTGGCGGTGAAAGATACTTTGGCTCCGGTTTCGGGAAAGAAGGTTGAAACCGTTCCGGCTGCCGATACGGTAACGAAGAAACCTGCTGCCACAGAGACATCGGGTAGTACGGGTGTTGTCCGTGTACGTCCCAGACCTTCCTCTTCTGCTGCCGGCGAACAGAAACCGAAGCTTCAGAAGCCGTCCGTAGTACGCCCTGTGCAGAACAGTCAGCTGAAGTTGGATAAATCAGAAAAGAGAATCCGTCCATGATACGCTATGCGGCCCACTATGTATATCTGCCGGATTACGGTTTCCTGAAGCAGTATGTGGTAGAGATAAGGGAAGGACGTATCAGTGCCTTGTTCCCCCTTTCTTCTGAAATTGAAAATACGGAATGGCAACCGGGGGTTATTGCAATCGTCGCTTCCGAGGAAGAAGCACGCGGCCTTTCGTTCCGAAAGAAGAACCTGCTCGACAAGGTGCCTGCCGATGTTGTCGGCAGGCTGGCCGATAGGATGCCGGTCCTGCTCTTTCCTTTTGACTTTACAACGATGGTGCCTGTCGCCGGAACTCAGCACAGACTATTGCGGTAGCAATGGCAACGTTGAGCGATTCGGCTGTTTCGCGTCCGGCAGGAAAATTGGGAATATACAATCTGCGGTTTATCAGGCGGCTTACCTCCGGGCTGATACCGTTTCCTTCGTTACCCATTACAATCAGTCCATGGGTAGACAAGGTTTCGCCATACATGTTTTTACCGTCTAGGAATGTACCATAGACGGGAATATCCGCACCCAATGTTTGGATGAGGTCGGGCAGGGGCGTATAGTGCAGTTTCACGTGGGCGATACCTCCCATGGTGGCCTGCATGGCCTTGGGGTTGTATATGTCGGCGGTGTTGGGTGAGCAGAAGATATCTTCGATGCCGAACCAGTCGGCCAGCCGGACAATGGTACCCAAGTTGCCGGGGTCTTGTACGCCGTCCAGTGCCAGGCAAAGCGAACGGCCGATGACGGAGGTATCGGTTGGATAGACGGGTTGTCTGAAGACAGCCAATACCTGTTGGGGCGTTTTCAGCAGGCTGGCACGCGCCAGCTCCTCTTCGCTTACTTCCACGATTTCATCAGCGGGCAGCTGTGAAGAGTGCTTGCCGGATGCAAACCATTCGGGAGTGGCTGCCAGCAACAGGCAGGGAAAGTGCCCCAACAGGTCGCCTACCAGTTTGTGTCCTTCGGCCAGGAAAACACCTTCGGCTTTCCGGTTCTTTTTCAGTTCCAGTGAACGGATGTACTTGATTTTATTCTTGCTCAGTGTCATATAGGCATGGGATTGCTTTTCCTGCAAAAGTACGTCAATATTTTCATATAATCAAAAACTCTTTGCGGTCAGTTGGTCTGTGTGAACTGAAAAATTACGTATCTTTGTGGCTGTTTAGTGCACATCCCGATATGAAGAAAGGTCTTTACAGCATATTGTTTGCCCTCGTCCTGTTGTTGGTGGCGTCTTGTTCTTCGACCAAGTACGTCCCCGACGGCTCTTACTTGTTGGACGACGTGAAGATACAGACTGACAATAAGGATGTGAAACCTTCCGACCTTTCCCTCTATGTACGTCAGGGACCTAATTCCAAATGGTTCAGTCTTTTCAAGACACAGCTGTATGTCTACAACTGGTCGGGAGCTGATTCAACCCGTTGGATCAACCGCTTGTTGCGCAAGTTAGGCGATGCACCGGTCATCTATCAGGAGGAGGAAACTTCCCGCACCCGCGATGAGATGACCAAGGCCGTGCGGAATATGGGGTATCTGGGTGCTACAGTCGAGCCCCTTCGCTACGTGAAGAAAAAAAAGATGAAATTGGTGTATAAGGTACATACGGGCAAACCTTATATTGTACGTGATATCCGTTATGACATTCCTGATACCCTGATCTGGGGCTATATGCAGAAAGACTCCGCCCGGACATTGCTGTCCGAGGGAATGGTGTTGGATGTCAACCGGCTGGATGCGGAGCGGCAGCGCATTACGGACCTGCTTCTGGAAAACGGATATTACAAGTTCAACAAGGACTATTTGTCCTATACGGCCGATACGGTGAAGAATACGTATTTGGTCGATTTGACCCTTCATCTGTCGCTGTTCAGGCAGCGGGGACGGGAGGAACAGCATCGGCAATATACTGTAGATAAAATAGGCTTTATTACAGACTATAACGTCTTGCAGTCTTCGGCTCTGAATAATATCGATGTGAACGATTCGTTGCATTACAATGGTTTCCCAATCTATTACAAAGACCGGCTTTATCTGCGTCCCAAAGTTCTGATGAATAATCTGCGCATTGTTCGCGGCAGTTTGTATAACGAGCAGCAGGTACAAAACACTTATTCCAGTTTCGGACGTCTGCAAGCCTTGAAATATACCAATATCCGTTTTTTTGAGACCCATCCCGACAGTGCGAGCCTGAGTGCATACGTCATGTTGACCAAGAGCAAGCATCAGTCTGTATCTTTCGAGTTGGAAGGTACCAACTCGGCTGGCGATTTGGGTGCTGCGGCTGCCGTATCTTTCCAGCATCGCAATTTGTTCAAAGGTTCGGAAGCCCTGACTTTGCGTTTGCGTGGTGCATACGAAGCCATTTCTCCGTTGAACAGCGGATACAGCCAGGAAAACTATACGGAACTGGGCGCTGAAGCGACTTTGAACTTTCCGCGGTTCATGTTCCCTTTCCTGGACAATGACTTCAGACGGAGAATCAGGGCTACTACTGAGTTTGGTCTGCAATACAATTATCAGATGCGTCCCGAATTTACCCGTATTGTCGCTTCGGGCAGTTGGAGTTACCGATGGGGCATTCAGCGGCAGCGTTCCCAGCATCGCATTGACCTGCTGGACATCAATTACCTGTATATGCCCTGGATTGATCCGACTTTTAAAGAAACTTATCTTGATAAGGAGGGAAATGAAATTTTGGCATATAACTATGAAGACCGCTTCATTGTGCGTACGGGTTACACTTATACTTATAACAGTGCAGGGCAGGCACTGACCAACAATACCCTGATTGGAAATTCTTACTCCATCCGTGTCAACGTAGAGTCGGCTGGTAACATTCTATACGGCCTGGCCAAGCTGACCGGGATGAAGAAAAACGAAGCCGGTGAATATACTCTGCTGAATATTCCGTTTGCCCAATATGTGAAGGGAGATTTCGATTATGCCAAAAATATCGTGATAGACCATCGCAACTCACTGGCTTTTCATGTCGGTGGAGGTATTGCTGTGCCCTATGGCAATGCCAGTGTAGTGCCCTTCGAAAAACGCTATTTCTCGGGAGGTGCCAACAGTGTCCGTGGGTGGTCGGTCCGCGAACTGGGCCCCGGTTCCTATCAGGGCGATGCCAATAACTTCCTGAACCAGTCTGGAGATATCAAGCTGGATGCGAGTGTGGAGTATCGCACCCGTCTGTTCTGGAAATTCCGTGGAGCCGTCTTTATTGATGCCGGTAACATCTGGACTTTGCGTGACTATGAGAGCCAACCCGGAGGGCAGTTCAAGTTCAATCGTTTTTACAAGCAGATTGCTGTGGCCTATGGACTGGGATTGCGTCTGGACCTCGATTTCTTTGTACTTCGTTTCGATGGAGGTATGAAAGCCATCAATCCGGTTTATGAGAGCGGCAAAAACCGTTACCCCATCATCCATCCGGATTTCAGTCGGGATTTCGCTTTCCATTTTGCTGTGGGTTATCCTTTCTGACAGAGATTTGCTTTCTCTGTTCAGGGATTGAAAGACACTGTTGGGACAGATTGTCTGGCCTGAAGGTTTTCGTGTGCATATTTTTCTTCTTTTTCTTATTCCTCTTGCAGTTTTTTTGTATTTTTGGGCATTAAAAATAGAGATGTGAAAACTAATTTTATAATACTATAGATATTATGATGACACCACAAGACAAGGAAATGCTTGCCAAAAAAGGTATTTCCGAACAACAAATTGCCGAACAGCTGGCATGTTTTGAAAAAGGCTTCCCTTATTTGAAGTTGCATGCAGCTGCTTCCGTAGAGAATGGTATTATGGCGCCTGCTGCCGATGTGCAGAAAAAGTATCTGGATGCGTGGGATGCCTATATGCAGACCGACAAGGTTGTGGTTAAGTTTGTTCCCGCTTCGGGAGCTGCGAGCCGCATGTTCAAGAATTTGTTCGAGTTTCTGGGAGCTGATTATGATGCACCACAGACGTCTTTTGAGAAAACTTTCTTTGAAAAGATTGACAAGTTTGCCTTTTATGCCGATTTGGACGAGGCATGCCTGAAGACGACAGGTAAGAATATTGCCGCACTCATTGGAGAGGGCAGTTATAAGGCAGTCGTGTCAGCTCTGCTGGAAGCAGCCGGCTTGAACTATGGTGCTCTGCCCAAAGGTTTGCTGAAGTTCCATAAGTACGAAGACGGTAGTCGCACGCCGGTAGAAGAACATCTCGTGGAAGGCGCACTCTATGCAGCCAACAAGAACGGCAAGGTAAATGTACACTTTACCGTATCGCCCGAACACCGCGCTCTGTTCAAGGCACTGGTCGACGAGAAGGCGGCTGCTTATGCCAAGAAATATGGAGTGGACTACAATGTCAGCTTTTCCGAACAGAAAGCCAGTACGGATACCATTGCTGCCGATATGGACAACAAGCCGTTCCGTGACAATGGCAAACTTCTTTTCCGTCCGGGTGGTCATGGTGCCCTTATCGAGAACCTGAATGATCTGGATGCCGATATCATTTTCATCAAGAACATCGACAACGTGGTACCCGACAAGCTGAAGGGAGATACCGTCTTGTACAAGAAGCTGATAGCCGGTGTATTGGTAGCCCTGCAACAGAAAGTTTTTGCTTACCTGCAATTGCTGGATACCGGGAAGTATACGCATGACCAGGTGCTGGAAATCCTCCAGTTCCTGCAGAAGGACCTTCATTGCAAGAATCCTGAAGTCAAGAATCTCGAAGACTCCGAGCTGGCCATCTACTTGAAAAAGAAACTAAACCGTCCGATGCGCGTATGCGGTATGGTGAAGAATGTAGGTGAACCGGGGGGCGGACCGTTCCTGGCCTACAACAGTGACGGAACGATTTCCCTGCAAATTCTGGAGAGTTCGCAGATAGACATGAAAGACCCTGCGAAAAAGGAAATGTTCGAGAAGGGCACCCACTTCAATCCGGTTGACCTTGTCTGTGCCGTACGCGACTACAAAGGGCATAAATTTAATCTGGTGAACTATGTAGACAAGGCTACAGGTTTCATATCCTGTAAGTCGAAGAACGGTAAGGAACTGAAGGCGCTCGAACTGCCCGGCTTGTGGAACGGTGCGATGAGCGACTGGAACACGGTATTTGTGGAAGTGCCGTTGAGTACCTTCAATCCTGTGAAGACTGTCAACGACCTGTTGAGGGAACAGCATCAGTAATTTTGTGGGAGTTATATAATTTATAGAAGACAGATATTACAATGAAGAAAATTTTGTTATTGGGTTCCGGTGAGCTGGGGAAGGAATTCGTCATTGCTGCCCAGCGTAAGGGGCAATACATCATTGCCTGCGATTCGTATGCCGGAGCTCCTGCTATGCAGGTGGCAGACGAGTGCGAAGTGTTCAGCATGCTCGACGGTGATGCGCTGGAACGTGTAGTACGCAAACACCAGCCGGATATCATCGTGCCTGAAATTGAAGCCATCCGTACCGAACGTCTTTATGATTTCGAAAAAGAAGGTATTCAGGTAGTCCCCAGTGCACGGGCGGTGAACTTCACAATGAACCGCAAGGCCATCCGCGACCTGGCTGCCAAGGAACTGGGTCTGAAGACGGCGAAGTATTTCTATGCCAAGTCGCTCGACGAGCTGAAGGAAGCCGCCGCCAAGATCGGTTTCCCCTGCGTGGTGAAGCCGTTGATGTCATCTTCCGGTAAGGGACAGTCGTTGGTGAAGAGCGCCGACGAGCTGGAACATGCCTGGGAATATGGTTGCAACGGAAGCCGTGGCGACATCAAGGAACTCATCATCGAGGAATTCATCAAGTTCGACAGCGAGATTACCCTGCTGACCGTTACGCAGAAGAACGGTCCTACGCTGTTCTGCCCGCCCATCGGTCATGTGCAGAAGGGGGGAGACTACCGCGAGAGCTTCCAGCCGGCCTACATTGACCCCGCTCATCTGAAGGAGGCACAGGAGATGGCCGAGAAGGTGACACGTGCCCTGACCGGTGCCGGTCTGTGGGGTGTGGAGTTCTTCCTGAGCCACGAGAACGGTGTTTACTTCTCCGAGCTTTCGCCCCGTCCGCACGACACGGGCATGGTGACACTGGCCGGAACACAGAACTTGAACGAATTCGAACTGCACCTGCGTGCGGTTCTGGGATTGCCCATACCCAACATCAAGCAGGAGCGTATGGGAGCCAGTGCGGTCATCCTTTCGCCCATTGCCAGCCAGGAGCGTCCCAACTATCGCGGCATGGAGGCTGTGACCGAAGCCGAGGATACCTACCTGCGTATCTTCGGAAAACCTACCACACGCGTCAACCGCCGTATGGGAGTTGTGCTCTGCTATGCACCGCTGGGCAGTGATCTCGATGCCTTGCGCGACAAGACGAAGGCGCTGGCTGCCAAGGTAGAGGTGTATTGATTGATATATTTTATCAGTAACATAGTGGCTGTATCAATAGTCAATTCTTGAGTCGTGTTTCTTGCAGCATATTCTCGTGACTGCTCAGCATTGGATGAGTGTTCTGCGGAGAGTTTCTCGTAGGAACATGTACCGAAAAAGAGTTGATTATTGATACAGCTGTTGTTTCTAATTGTTTAGTATATGAGAATCGTTTGTTTTATTCTGATTATGTTGTGTGTAGGGTGTAAGACCACGGATACGGGCAAGGTCGATAATTCTCCCGGACACCTGATTACGTATCGTCAGAAACAGGTAAGTTGTTATATTGATGGGCTGGAGCATCCTTTCAAAGTCATGTTTTTGGCAGACACGCATTTTACGGTTGAAGACCGGCGCGGGTTTGAATATTATGATTACACCAAAAGAATGGGAGGGGATGCAGTAAAACCTGAAAATTATGGAAAAAGTAATGGCCGCGAACTGAAGCTCATGGAGTCATTGCACCGTGCAAAGTCGGACAGTACTGAGTTGGTCGTATTGGGCGGAGATATTATCAACTTTCCCTCATTGGCATCTGTTGAAAGATTGGAGGAGATTCTGGAAGAATCCGGCGTGGACTGGCGCTTTGTTGCCGGAAATCACGACTGGCATTACGAGGGAGAACCGGGTACCGACGATGATGCCAGAAGCAAATGGGAAGGTACAAATCTGAATCGACTTTATCAGGGGAATCATCCTTTGTATACTTCTGTTGTGCTTCATGGGGTAAATTTTGTGCTGATAGATAATTCCACATTCGAGATTTCAGATGAACAACTTAAGTTCTTTAAAGCCGAATTGGAAAAGGGATTGCCTGTTGTGCTGTGTGTGCATATTCCCCTCTATCTTCCCGGACACGATATTGATTATGGATGTGGCAGTCCTTACTGGAACAAGGCATCTGATATCTATTATGAGATAGAAAGACGACTTCCATGGCCGGAAGAGGGCCATAGTGCTACAACTTATGAATTCAGGGATCTGGTCTTTAACCATCCACAGGTCATAGGTATATTTGCCGGTCATACCCATCAGCTTGCTATTGACTTTTACAATAATAAACTCCAGTATGTGGTAGGCGCCAATTACAATGGAGATGATGTGACCATACATTTCTTGCCCAAAGACAGTGGTTGTAAGAATTAATAGGCAATACGATCGGAAAGAAACAAGAGGCTGTTCCATTTTGAAGTGACCCCAAAAAGTTGGACAAGTTAAACACTATCCCGTAATAGAAAGA
>ENA-UONW01004591-UONW01004591.1-human-gut-metagenome-genome-assembly--contig:-CS52-NODE-4591-length-9934-cov-120.968722_pt1 | contig 9934 bp, 9 predicted proteins | sample MGYA00242463_ERZ724010 | MGnify/ENA metagenome assembly ERZ724010 | reverse complement strand
AGATAGAATAGTTCTGCGAATGACCTATCAGAATTTCATCTTTATTCGGCAGGAAGAGCGAGTTGATAAAATCGCTGGTAATACCTGAATTCTGAACATTGTAGGTTGTAAACTTTCCGCTCTCAGGATTATAAATCTGGAAGCCTGAGCCCAAGGTTCCGATAATCAGGCGATGATACGGATCTTCGGCAAGACACCAGACGCTGTTATTGGCAAGTCCGCCAGGAGCTGCCTGAAAACTCTTCCATCTGCCGTTTTTATATTGGGCAAGTCCACCATTGAAGGTACCGAAATACATCGTACCATCAGCCATGGTTACGCTGCTGACGATAATATCCGAAGCCAGACCGGTTTCAGCCTGTGAGAATCGCCAGCTCTGTCCGGTAAGCGGACTGTAGCATACAATTCCGCTATCATTGGTTCCGCACCAGAGATTTCCATTCAGATCCTGTGTGATTGTACACACATCACCAAGCGGAATAGTTGTGAATTTCTGAGCAGCAGGCGAATAATAAGCCACACCGTTCTTGTAACTACCTACCCAAATAGCCCCCTCATCATCCACATAAACCTTCTGCAGGGAATTGTCAACGATACTTCCCTTTGCTTCGGAATGAACATACTGACGGCAGATTTTGCGTTTGAAATCAACGAAGAAGAGACCGTTATGGTCGGAAGCCACCCAGAGATTGCCTGCCTTATCGCGGGCAATATCACGCATCAGAATACGGGTTGGGCAAGGAATATGAATGCCCATGTTCTCAAGATAAGAACGGGCATCGGTCCATTTCCCGGTCTTAGACTGATACACGTAATTAGCATTGCTTACTGAAACCCAGAAACCTCCTATACCATCATAGAAAGTATAGGCGCCATTATCACCGGCAGCTTTATGGGTGGCAAGGAAGGAATTGGACCAGAGAACCTTCTGTTTCTGTCCGTTGACACGGCAGATTGTACCATCATTATAGGTAATGAGCGCATCGCCGTCAACCTCGGTTATTTTACTGATATTTCCCTCTTTCAGACAGCCCGGCTGAGCCTTTTTGGTAAATTTAAAAAGATAAGTATTTTTGGTCTTGGCATTATGAAAGAAGAGTCCCTGTCCGTAGACAGCTATCCACATGTTCTTATCCTTATCTATCAGGAGTTTGTAAGGAGGTCCCTGCACATGGATGTTTTTGAGCCATTCTTCCGGTTTGCGGTCAAACTGCTCTTCATCATATTTGTAGATGCTGTACCCCACAGAGGTATGCACCCAGATATTTCCATCATAGTCTTGCTGAAGTTCATCTACCGAATTGTTAGGCAGCGACTTATCATCAGTGTTGCTATAATAGAAAGTTTTCATACGGAAGCCGTCAAAGCGGCACAGTCCCGACTGGGTACCGAACCAGATGTAGCCTCTGGTGTCCTTGAGGATGGCACCCACCTGACTGTTCGTAAGTCCATCATGATTGGTGAGGCTGCTGAATTCTACGTTTTCATAGGCAGCCCATGCCCTCTCCGGCTGCATGAGCAGCAAGAGCAGAAACAGCACGATGGCATGTTTCAAGTAGTTTTGTTTTTTTATCATCATAATCGTAGGTTTTATTATATATTTTCTGAAAAGATATTTTATTTCTATAATAGGTTTTATTTCACGTCGTTTTTTTCAGAACTTTCGCGTATTTTCAGTATCATCGGTACCACTTTCTTGTAGATTTTTTCATCACCATTGATACTTCTCATGAGAAGATCGCAGGCTGTGGTTCCCTGTTCGTATGCCTTGTCCATGATAGCCGAGAGTTTCGGCGTAACGAAGGCAGCAGTATCACCATCGGTAAAACCGATGATAGCAACATCCTCTGGTATTCGGAGCCCTTTTTCCTTGATAGCATCGAAGGCGGCATAGGTGATTATGTCGTTAAAGGCGAGGATGGCATCAGGTCTGTCCTCCTTTTCGAGAAGACGGAGGGTAGCGTTTCGGGCCACATCGAAATCGATTCTGTCGCAGACTACGAGGTCGCGGTCGATAGGGATGCGGTTCTCTCTCAGAGCCTCCAGATAACCGTGTTTTCTGCGGCGCACCATATCAAGATGGTTTGGACCGCCGATGAAGGCGATGCGGCGCGAACCGGTATCTATCATATGCTGTGTAGCCTCCTGGGCGGCTACATCACCATTGCCTACTACCTGGGAGAACTTATCTTCTAAGCAACAACGGGCAAAGAACACCAGTGGAACTCCCATCTTATGCAACTGCTCGAAGTGAGAATAGTCGACCGTATCCTGTGCCAGGCAGGCGATGATGCCTTCCACATGCATATTCAGGAAGTTTTCTACCGCTCTCTTCTCGTGTTCTGTATTCTCGTGGCTATTGGCGCTGATTACCGAGTAGCCATTTCTTACGGCATAATCTTCTATACCATCCAGCACGGCAGCATAATAATGAGTCACCAGGTTTGGCACAATTACACCAATCACCCTAGGTGCTTCTTTTCTGAGGCTCTGTGCAAAGGGGTTTGGTCGATAATTGAGCTCCTTGGCAAGGCTTTTCACCTTTTGAGTCATCTCCTCACCCACTTCATGGCTGTTTCGCAGGGCTCTAGATACAGTTGCTATGCTGACGCCAAGTTGATCGGCGAGGTCTTTCAAAGATGTTCTTCGTTGTTTCATTTGTTAGTTTACGCTTTATAGACATACATTTTTGTATCCACAAATTCTGCATATTTTGTCTTTTCGACTGCAAAGATAGTGAATTCTTTGCAAAGATAACAATTTCTTCCGAAAACGCAAACGTTTACGTTATTATTTTTCTGAAAAAATTTATTTTATAAGAAAAAAACTCGTATTTTTGCAAACTGAAAAGTAATGAATAGTTGATAATAAGTTAGTTAGAAACAAGCGTGGGTTTGGAATGTCGGGAGACAATCCAAACTCTTTTTTATGTCCCGATGCCAACAGATTACCTGCCAGGATACAAAAACAGGATACAAAAAAAGATGAGGGCACATACTGAATACTGCCCCCATCTGATATGGTTATTTCTGCTTAAAAACAAATTTCTTCTGTCCGGGATAGTTGACGAATATCGCTACCAGCAGAGATACAATACTCTTCGGAATCATATAATGCAGCTGAATATGTTCGTGTGCATTCAGAAATTCGGTCAGGGCGATGGTGCCGCCCGAATTGAGCATCCAGCTGATGCCCCAGATGATAAAATAGCGCCAGGCTACACTCTTTTTCTTGCTCTTGGAATCGCCGAACACATAACGGTAATTCAGTATGCAGTTGATAATGCCGCCACTTATCACTCCCAGCGCATTGGCAAGTCCGTAATAAATACCGATGATATCTGAGAGGAAGAATGCCAGTCCGAAGTCTACGACAGAGGCGCAGGAGGCGGTCAGTTCCGCCTTGCCGAAGGTTACGAGTTCTTCTTTAATCTTGCCCATAATCTCTTGGATTCCATTAGCAGTACGCCTACTATCGTAGTAAGAATACCCAACATGACATCGATGATATAATGATGACCGGAATAGACTGCCGTCCACCAGATGCCCAGACAGATGCAGGCGAAGAGCACCACCGTATACCAGCGTTTACGGCTCATTACAGCATAAATCGTGGTGAGGAACATATAGGCAGCATGCAGGCTAGGCACGGCAGCAAAGACATTGGCATTCTTGCCGTAGAGTCCGTGGAACACGTGCAGTCCGGTCATTGCGTCCCATCTGCCCAGACCAGCCACATTACCCGGTGTATTGAGCACAGCCTCGAAGCCATAGTTCATCGCATACCAGGGCGGAGCAGCCGGATAGATATAATAGCCGATGAAGCCGATGACATTCACCAGCAGGAAAGCCCAGGAGAAACGCTTGAACCATTTAAGCTGTTTCGTAAGATACAGATAAAGGGCAAAGGCGATAGGCACCGGAACCCAGCAGAGATAGAAGATGCCTGCCCAGAAATCGGCAAAGCCGCAATGGTGAACCTTGAAGTATTCGCCAGGAATCATCAGCTGGCTATGGTCGGCTACTGCCTGCAGTTCTGCGCTGGATGAAGCAGCAATGCCGAAGAGCGACTTTTCTGCATGATAGAGATTCGCCACGTCAATATCGTTCACCATATAGTTAGGATAAAGGCGCATCGAATCGTAGATGATTCCAAAGAGGAACCAAGGCAGAAAATAGAAGGCAAAACGGCGTGTCTTCTTCCAGGCTGCGAGTACCGCCAGGAGGATAATCAGATAGATACTAAACACTTTTTTCTACTTTTTATTGATAGAACTTGAGTTTATTATTTATGAGCGTTCATCACAACATAACAATGCCAGATGCGCCAGAAAGCGGTGATGTTTGCCAGAACGGCAATCAGAATCATTCCGCCAGCCAGCCACCAGATATTGCCTGTAAAGCCGGTAATCATCGCAGTAACAGCGGTAACGACAACGCGCTCAGGACGCTGCATGAAACCTACCTTGCACTCAATATCCAGACCCTCGGCACGGGCACGGACATAACTTACCATCACAGAACCGATCATCGCTGCAAAGGTTACTACGCCCATCCAGAACCAGGTCATATCGCCCTGCATACGGACGAAGATGAGGCAGATGCCAAAGAGACTTACCAGCTCGCTGTAGCGGTCGAGTGTAGAATCCCAGAGTGCACCGAAGAGACTGCTCTTGCCGCTCATACGTGCCAGACGGCCATCCATCATATCGAAGAGACCGGCTGCCAGGATGATGAATCCACCCCATCCTACAGTAACCATGCAAGATGCATAATCAGCCTGCTCTGTTCCGAGCATCCATGCAGCATCGAGGAAGAAACCGGCTGCCACGATATTGCCCAGGAATCCTACGAAGGTAACAATGTTAGGAGTAATACCTACTGCTATCATCCCCTTGATAAGTGGATTGATGATGGCATAGATAACTTTTTGTAAGAAATCTCTATAATTCATATTTTTATCTATTTTTTATTGTCTGTTCAAGAAATGTCTGTTTAAGAAAACGCTTGCTTAAGAATTTGTCTGCTTTAAGAAATGCCAGACTAGATGATTCCTGCCGAAACCAGTATGATTTTGATGATGATTAAAGAAACGGCTGCATAGAAGCCGCCCAGCAGATCATCAGCCATCACGTAGAAGGCACCCTGTCTGTTATCCAGTTTCTTGATGCCCAGCGGTTTCACCATATCAAAGAAGCGGAAGAGAACAAGTGCCACCAATGCCCACCACCAGGCATCTTTCACTTCGCCCTGAGCAGTAAGCGGGGTCAGCAACGACAGGGGAATCCACACGCCAGCCATCTCATCAATGACCACACGGCTGGGATCCTCGCCCCAGTAAGGCTGCAACTGCGCTGTTGCCCAAGTGCCCAGAATGGTAGAAACAATGACGAGAAAGAAGGTGATGCTCTGCAGACTCTCACCCGTAATACCGAGTCCGTAAGCCAGGGCTGTCCAGATGAGGGTTGCCAATACAGAGCCAGCCGTTCCCGGTCCCCAAGGCCAGAAGCCACTGCCGAAACCGGTGCCTATGATGACGGGCAGCAAAGGAGGCCGCTCGTCGGTAAGATTTCCCTTGTTATTCATTCTCTTAATGTTTAATAAGCCCGCAGAAGGGCGTTTCTTCTTTAAATTTCAGTGTGCAAAATTACGCTAAAAAATTAAATTAACCAAATAGTTTTCTGTTATTTTTCTGAATTTCATCAGATATTGACAGATAAACAGGTGAAATAGAGCAATATGAAGGAGTTTTATACCACTCAGGCTCGCACGGCGAAGAGCAAGAACAGGCAGCAAAAGGAACTGCATGGAAGCCTTTTTCTGAAAATCTCATAAAAAACTGAAATAATGAATAGGTTTTTGCGTCTATTTACGAATAATGTTATAACTTTGCATCCTGAAAGCATTAAATCATGGGCGGAGAGCCCCTATATATATATAATAAGGTATAAAAAATGAAAGGTATTAAAAAGTTGTATTTTACAGTCATCCTTCTGATGATTTCTACACTTCAGATGATGGCTCAGCAGAAGATAACAGGCCGTGTCATCGATGACGACGGTTTTGCCGTACCGTATGCAAGCGTGCAATACAAAGGACATAAAATCGCAGTTTCAAGCAACGGAGAAGGTAAGTTTACCATTGACAAGAAGCCGGGACTCATGCTCACCGTAAGCGCACTGAGCTACAAGAGCACATCGGTGAAGGTTGACGAAAAGACCAACTTTCTGGAAATCAAACTGAAAGACGATACGCACAAACTTACCGAAGTGGTGGTGAAATCGAAAAAAGGCCGCTACAAGCGTAAGGATAATCCTGCCGTAGAACTGATGCGGCGCGTGATTGCTGCCAAGAAAAAGAGCGACCTGAGCAACCACGACTATGTGCAATATGATAAGTATCAGAAGATTACGCTCGCGCTCAACGACCTGAAGAAAGAGCAATTGGAGAGCAAGTTCTTCCAGCGCCGCCAGTATCTCCTCGACCAGGTAGAAACCTCTCCGTACAACGGAAAGCTCACCCTGCCTGTCAGCATCGACGAGACGGTTTCACAGCATATTTACCGCAAAGATCCGAAGACCGAAAAGGACATCATCAAGGGTCAGCAAAGCAATGGAATCGGACAGGTAATCCAGACCGGAGAGATTCTCAACACCGCCCTGAAAGAGGTGTTCACCGATGTGGACATCTACGATGATTACGTGCGACTGCTGCAGTATCCCTTCCCATCTCCTATTGGCAGAACAGCCATCAGCTTCTACCATTACTACATCGAAGATACGGTGTATGTGGAAAGAGACCTGTGCTACCATCTGCAGTTTATCCCAGCCAACAGCCAGGACTTCGGATTCCGAGGCGAACTCTATGTGCTTGCCGACAGCAGCCTGCACGTGAAGAAATGTAACCTCTACATGCCTCACAACAGCGATGTAAACTGGGTTACTGACATGAAGATTGAACAGGAGTACACCAAGCTCGACAACGGCGAGTGGGTGCTCTCTAAAGACGATATGATAGCCGAACTGCACGTCAACAAGCTCCTTCAGGACCTGCTGGTGGTGCGAAACACGCGAATCACCGATTATGCCTTCGATGCCTTGCCGAAGCAGCTCTTCAAGGGCAAGGCGAAGATCAGGCACGATATGGATGCGATGAACCGCGATGAGGCTTACTGGAACAAATACCGGCAGGTGGGCCTCACGAAGAGCGAATCGTCGATGGACAGCTTTATCCACCGCATGGAGAACTCCAAGGGATTCAAATACATCATCTTCGGTGTGAGAGCCCTGATGGAGAACTATGTGGAAGTGGCTCATACCAAGGGCAAGAAGGTAACGGTGAAAGACAGTCTGGGTGTTGAAAGAGACAGCATCATCAACGACCGCCGCAGCCTCTTCGACCTCGGACCTATCAACACGTTCCTCTCCAACAACTACGTAGACGGTGTGCGCCTGCGTCTGGCGGGCAGAACGATGGCAGCCCTCAACCCTCACTTCTTCTGGGATGGTTACGGCGCCTACGGTCTGAAGAGCAACAAGTGGTATTACGGCCATGTGCTCACCTATTCGTTCAACAAGAAGAAGAACAGTCCGTTCGAGTTCCCGATGCGCAAGCTTACCTTCGAGCTGGGGCATGATATTACATCTCCATCCGATGATAACCTGCTGCACAACAAGGACAACTTCTTCATGACCCTCCGTGCCACTACGCAGGACCAGATGTATCAGTATCACCGCCAGAAGGTGACCTTCACCTACGAAACCGACTGGGGCTTCCGCTTCGACACCAGCCTCCGCTGGCAGAGCAACCGCACCGTGGGCAATCTCCACTACTACAGGGTGAGCGACGGCGAGGAAATACGCAAGATACGCACCACAGAGGCGAGTGTAGGCTTAGATTACAACCCGGGTGTCACCTATGTCAATACCAAGCAGCAGCGCCTGCCAATCAACCTCGACAGTCCTGAAATCTCGCTTCGCCACACCATGGGCTTAGACGGATTCATGGGCGGCCAGTATCAAAGCAACCTCACCACGCTGGGCATTTACAAGCGCCAGTGGCTGGGAAGTTTCGGCTATATGGATTTCAACATCGTGGGCAAGGCACAGTGGAGCAAAGTGCCTTTCACCATGCTCATCCAGCCACCGGTCAACCTCTCTCTCTTCGAGCAGGAGGCAACCATCAGCATGATGAAGGACTGGGAGTTCCTGAGCGACCGCCAGCTGTTCTGGTCAGTAGCCTGGGATATGAACGGCAAGCTGCTCAACCGCATTCCGCTCATCAAGAAGCTGAAGTGGCGTGAATATGTAGCCATCAAGGGTGTTTGGGGCGATTTGACCAGCAAGAACGACCCGAGCAAGAACCTCAATGATGAGAAGCTCTTCAAGTTCCCTACCAACTCCTATACCTTTGGCAAGACACCATACTGGGAGTTTGTAGCCGGCGTGCACAACATCTTCAAGTTCTTCGGAATCGATTATGTTCGCCGCCTCAACTATTATGACCATGCAAACATCTCAAAATGGGGCATCCGTATGGGTTTCCTCATGTCATTCTAATAAGAAAAAAGATGCCTTGATGCAGTTTTTTACTGCATCAAGGCATCTGCGTACATATATAAACAACATATAAGAGAGTAAACACAATGAAGATTCTATTAGCAGACAAACAGGACATCACAAGAGCCGGATTGAGCTATGTGATCAGTAAGATAGAGGGTTTGGAAACCCGGACCATCGAAGACAAGGCAGACCTGATGCTTGCCTTAAAGGAAAATGAGGATACGGTCGTAATACTCGACTACACCCTTTTCGACATCAATGATGCTGCCGAGTTACTTATTTTAAACCAGCGTTTCCCATACACGCGCTGGCTACTGTTCAGTGAGGATCTGAGTGCCGATTTCGTGAAGATTCTCATCGCCAGCAGTACGCAGTTCAGCGTATTGCTGAAGGAGTGTTCGCTAATGGAAATCAAGGAGGCGATACGTTTCTGTGTGGCAAGCAACCGTTTTGTCTGCCAGCGCATGATGGAGGTTCTTCTGGCTCCGAAACAGGAGGAGCAGGAGAAAATCAACCTCACCAAGACCGAGACAGAGATTCTGAAGGACATTGCGCTGGGAATGACGACGAAAGAAATAGCCGAGAAGCGCTTTTCCAGCTTCCATACGGTCAATACCCACCGCAAGAACATCTTCCGCAAGCTGGGCGTAAACAACGTTCACGAGGCTACGAAATATGCGCTGAGAGCCGGTTTGGTAGATTCGGCAGAATACTATATTTAACTATCAACTTTTCATTGGGGGGTTAACAGGGTTAACAGTTAACAGCTGTTTTTTGCATGGTCCCCCTCGCGTACCTTATTATATAATAATATATATATACTTATTTTTATATAAGTGTGTGGATGGAAGTATGCATTTTTGGGGTGTTAACTGTTAACCTGTTAACCCCCATCTTAATTTTCTCTTTTCCAGAGCGCATCTTTTTTTCTTGGCAAGCGTCTTATATTAAGACGGAGAAGTGCCTTATATTAAGACAGATAAGAGGCTTAAATGATGACCAGCGGGAGGCTTCAATGATGCCTCACGAGGGGGCAATTAATGCGTCGCGACGGAAGAATTGGTGCGTCGCGACGGAAAAAATATTGCGTCGCGACGCAAAAAATAATGCATCGCGATGGAAAAAAACAGCCATTTTACAGCCATTTTTCATCCTATCGCGATGCATTCTTAATTATCTCAACCGGAAAGCTATGAGTTGCTAACCGGAAAACTATGAGTTGAGAACCACAAAACTATGAGTTAGTTTTTTTAACATAAAGCTCTAAAACAGCCAAAGGAGATTAAGAGAGGTTGGAACGTAAACAGTTGGGAATGAGCAGATTTGCACAAAGTTGCCAAATCGGCATAAAGCAAGCGAGTGAGGAATATTGAA
>ENA-UONW01004586-UONW01004586.1-human-gut-metagenome-genome-assembly--contig:-CS52-NODE-4586-length-9951-cov-3.147939_pt1 | contig 9951 bp, 8 predicted proteins | sample MGYA00242463_ERZ724010 | MGnify/ENA metagenome assembly ERZ724010 | reverse complement strand
ACCAGTTTGCAAGAGAAATGCTCGCAGGCGGCGGCAAGATGATCCTTGGCTCTGATTCCCACACCCGCTATGGTGCGCTGGGAACGATGGCGATGGGCGAGGGCGGTCCGGAGCTGGTAAAGCAGCTGTTGAACCAGACCTATGATATCCGTATGCCGGAGGTTGTCGGCGTTTATCTGACCGGCAAGCCGGAAAAAGGCGTTGGTCCGCAGGACGTTGCTCTGGCGATTATCGGCGCTGTTTTTGCAAACGGTTATGTAAAAAATAAAGTGATGGAGTTTGTTGGCCCCGGCGTTGCAAATTTAAGTGCGGATTTCAGAATCGGCGTCGACGTTATGACGACAGAGACAACATGTCTTTCCTCCATCTGGCAGACAGATGACCAGATCCGCGAATTTTATGAAATTCACGGAAGAGAGGCAGAGTATAAAGAGCTGGCACCCGGACAGACGGCGTACTATGACGGCCTGATTGAGGTTGATTTATCAAAGGTAAAGCCGATGATCGCAATGCCGTTCCATCCGAGCAATACCTATACGATTGAAGAGCTGAATGCGAACCTGACGGATATCCTTGCAGATGTAGAGAAAAAGGCTGCAGTCAGTCTGGATAATGCGGTACCTTACAGCTTGAAGGATAAAGTGCGTGACGGCAGATTTTATGTGGATCAGGGAATTATTGCGGGCTGCGCAGGCGGCGGCTTTGAAAATATCTGTGCGGCCGCGGACATTTTAAAGGGCAGCTATATCGGAAATCAGGAGTTTACATTGAGTGTGTATCCGGCTTCCATGCCGATTTATATGGAACTGATTAAAAATGGCTGTGCGGCGACGATTCTGGAAACGGGAGCTGTTATGAAGACTGCGTTCTGCGGACCTTGCTTCGGTGCTGGCGATACGCCTGCAAACAATGCGTTCTCGATCCGTCATTCTACAAGAAACTTCCCGAACCGCGAAGGCTCCAAGCTGCAGAACGGCCAGATTGCTTCGGTAGCTCTGATGGATGCCCGTTCGATTGCGGCGACTGCGGCAAATCAGGGACGCCTGACAGCGGCGACTGAGTTCGACGGACCCATCGGCAAATATCAGTATCATTTTGATTCGAAGATTTATCAGAATCGCGTATTTGATTCCCATGGTGTGGCAGATCCCTCTGTGGAAATCCATTTCGGTCCTAATATCAAGGACTGGCCGACGATGTGCGCGCTTCCGGAAAATCTGGTGCTGCAGGTCGTTTCCGAGATTCACGATCCGGTTACGACGACAGACGAGCTGATTCCGTCCGGAGAGACAAGCTCTTACCGCTCCAATCCTCTTGGACTGGCAGAGTTTACCCTGTCCCGCAAGGATCCTGCCTATGTCGGACTGGCAAAGGAAATCCACAAGGCGCAGGAAGCTTTGATGGATGGCAAGGATCCAGTGACTGTAAAACCGGAGCTGGCAGAAATTATGGATGAAATCCATGTGCAGTTCCCGCAGGCTGCAAACGACAACATCGGGTTCGGTTCCACGATTTTCGCAGTAAAGCCCGGAGATGGTTCTGCGAGAGAGCAGGCTGCAAGCTGCCAGAAGGTGCTGGGCGGTTGGGCAAATATCGCAAATGAATATGCGACCAAACGGTATCGTTCCAACCTGATCAACTGGGGCATGCTTCCGTTCGTCATTCCGGACGGAGATCTTCCGTTTAGCAACCATGATTACCTCTTCTTCCCCGGCATCCGCAAGGCGGTAGAGGAAAAAGCTGCAGAAATTACAGGATATGTGGTAGATGCAAACGGCTTGAAGCCGTTTACCGTAACCCTCGGTGAGCTGACTGATGAAGAGCGCCAGATCATCCTGAAAGGATGTCTGATTAACTATAACCGCGTGGAGAAATAATACGCGGGGAGCTTTCTGCATAGAAGCGTGCGTCTTTGCATAGACTGCCGTATAGGAAAATACCGGCAGCAGCGGAGGGTTCATGATGCAGGAAACAATGGAAAAAAGAGCAAACAGAACCGTAGGAAAGAGCCGTCAAAAGGACTTTTTTGCGGTTCTTCTTTTTTTCTTTCTGCTGCCGTATACCTGCAGCAGTGTAGTGCGGGCAGGGCAGGAAAAAACGGTGGAAACCATTGTGCCCATATCCGGCAGGACAGTCCGGATGCAAAGTGGAAGCGACGTCCGAACGATGACGGAGGAAGCGTTTCTGATCGGCGCGCTGGCGGCGGTGATTCCTGCAGAATATGAACCGGAAGCGCTCAAAGCCCAGGCGGTGATTCTGCGCAGCAGCTGTGTTGCGGGAGGGCATCTGGAGGAGGCAGTGTTGGAGAATGGTACGACCGGAGCAGCGCAGGAGAGCATCTCTCAAAGTAGTGTGAGCGCCGTTGAGCCGCGGCTTATCGACAGTAATAGCGGTTTTTCGTACCTGGACAAGGCGCAGCGCAAGCGTCTGTGGGGCGAGCAGACAGACGTGTTGGAGGAGCGCTGCAGGGAGGCGGTGCGCGCTTCTTCGGGCTATGTTCTCGAATGGCAGGGAGCGGCTGTCAGCGCGCCTTTTTTTCGCCTGAGCGCAGGGCGGACAAGGAGCGGGACAGAGCTTTTCGGACAGGAGTCGGACTGGTGCAAAAGCATCGCCTGTCCGGTAGATGAGGCTGCAGAAGATTTTTTACAGGAAAAGAGCATGAAAACAGAGCGGTTTTTCGGGATGCTGGAGGCAGAAGGCGTATCAGTGGAAAAGGATGCCCCAAAGCTTGTACTGACGCGGGACAGCGCCGGATACGTATTAAATGTCCGCGCGGGACGGTCATCCATAGAGGGAGAACGGTTTCGGCAGCTGTTTGATCTTCCGTCGTCGTGTTTTTTCCTGGAAGAGCAGGGCGGAAAAATGGTGATTACGACAAAGGGAATCGGGCACGGGATCGGATTGGATCAATATTATGCCAATGCGCTTGCGAAGCAGGGAGCTTCTGCGGAAGAAATTTTGGAGCTGTTTTTCCCGGGACTTTTGAAAAAATCGGAATAAAACGGTTGAATTGCGCTCAAACTAAGCCTGAACACAGGAAACAGGAAAGGATGAGCGTGATGAGAAGAAAAAGAACAGGCGGAAAAAACAGCGCATACCGCAGAGAAAAAGCGATCATGACAGCTTCGGTCGTTCTGGTACTGGCGGCGATGACAGTGACGGGCATTTCTGTGTACCGCAATCATCAGAAAAGCCAGGAGGAAGAGCAGCATATTGTAGATTTCTCCAAATTGGAGAAGGAGACGCAAAGTCCGGTGTCACAGGCACAGAATCCGTCTGCGCAGAATGTGACCGGCAGCGATAAAGACAGTGGAGAGCTGGATTATGACCCCTATTATGCGCAGAAGGATAAAGATCTGAGTGCGCCTGCAAAAACAGGCGGGGAATCGGGCGCAGGAGCAGCTGGAGAACAGGAAACGGGAAGTCAGCCGACGGAGGAGCCCAAAAATCGCAACATCGGCTATGCAGAGTATCGAAACGAAGCGTACAACAGCGACGGAGGTTCGAGCGAACTGGCATCCGGCGGCGGTCAGGCGAATGCGGCAGACGCTGACAAAAAAGCGAACGGAACAACCGTGAGTCAGGATGCAGCCGACAATCAGGACGAGGCGCTTGCAGCGTCTGCGAATATCGCAGTGCAGGAGAGCCAGCTGTCCTTTGGCGAAAGCAGTAAGCTGGCATGGCCGATTGCAGGCAACGTTCTGTTAAATTACAGCATGGACAAGACAATTTATTTTCCGACGCTGCAGCAGTACAAATATAATCCGTCGATTGTAATCAGCGCAGCAGAAGGAACAGGCGTGGCATGCGCAGCAGATGGAATTGTGGAATCTGTGTATGAGGATGCGCAGACCGGACAGACTGTTGTGATGCGTCTTGGAGGTGGATACGAGCTGACCTATGGACAGCTGCAGGAAGTGACTGTGGAAGAGGGAGACTATGTGGAAACCGGCGCGGTGATCGGACATGTGGCGGAGCCGACAAAATATTACTCGGTAGAGGGCTCCAATGTTTATTTTAAACTGACAAAGGACGGGGAAGCGGTCAATCCGCTGGATTATCTGGGATAAAAATTCCCGGTAGCCCGGTTCCAAAAAGGAGCCTGACTGCCGGGAATTGTATTACATAGTTTTGTCGAACTTTTTACGTACTTCGATATAGGAAAGTATCGCCTCTACTGTGCCATCAAAGCCGAGACGGGAGCTGTCCAGAGACAGGTCGTAATTCTGGGCGTTTTTCCATTCCTGGCCGGTGTAATACTTGTAGTAGTGGGCACGGTATTCGTCGGTTTGAGCGATGAGCTTCTGAACGTCAGAGACAGAAAGACTGTTGACCTTCTGGAACATCTGCAAGGATATGGTCGGCGCAGCGTCCGATGATAACGCAGGAGCTTTCCTCTGCGAGCTGGCGGATGATTTTTGCCTGATAGCGAAAAAGGTTGTCATCCTTTGTAAAACCTGCGCTTTCCGGGGAAAGCGGGGAGGCATTTTTGAAGCCGCCGGTAAGGAACGCACGCAGAGAGCCGTGCTTTTTTTTCTCATCCTGGAACAGAGTGGGATGAATGCCGCTTTCTTCGGAAGCGAGCGAAATAATCTCCCTGTCGTAGCAGGGAATGTCCAGACGCTTTGCCAGCATTTTGCCGACGGTACGTCCGCCGCTGCCGTACTGACGGGCGATGGTAATTACTGTGTTTGACATAAGTGTTTCCCCCTTATTCGCCGAGATAAGCTTTCTTGATCGCTTCATCATGTAAAAGTGCCTGTGCATCATTTTCCTTTACGATGCGTCCTGTTTCGAGGACATAGGCGCGGTTTGCGATGGAAAGCGCTTTTTTTGCGTTCTGTTCTACCAAAAGGATGGTAACGCCCTGTTTGTTGATCTCCTGAATGATATCAAAAATTTCAGAAACCAGAAGCGGGGACAGACCCATGGAGGGCTCGTCCAGCATCAGGATGCGGGGATTTGCCATCAGCGCGCGTCCCATTGCAAGCATCTGCTGTTCACCGCCGGAAAGAGTTCCTGCCAGCTGGCGGGTACGTTCCTTTAAGCGGGGAAACCGCTCATAAACCATTTCCAGGGAATTGTTGATTTCCTGCTTGTCTTTTCTGGTGTAAGCGCCCATTTTCAGGTTTTCCAAAACCGTCAGATTGGAGAACATCCGGCGTCCTTCGGGGACGTGGGAAATTCCCTGCTTCACGATTTTGTGCTCCGGCATTCTGGAAATCTCCTGATCCTGAAATCGGATCGAACCGGACTTTGCGCTCAACATGCCGCTGACAGTCTGCAGGGTGGTGGTTTTGCCGGCACCGTTTGCGCCGATCAGTGCGACGATCTCGCCTTCGTTTACCTGAAAGGAGATGTCTTTAAGGGCGTGGATCACGCCGTAATATACATTGATATTTTCTACAGTGAGCATTGCCATAAAAGAAGCCTCCTTTAATCGCCCAGATATGCCTTGACAACGGCAGGATCGTTTAAAACCTTATCAGGAGTGCCTTCTGCCAGCAGACGACCGAAATTCAGGACATAGAGGTATTCACAGATACCCTGTACCAGCTTCATGTCATGCTCGATCAAAAGGATGGTAACCTGATACTCCTTGCGCACCAGACGGATCGTATCCATCAGCTCTCCGGTTTCGTTGGGGTTCATGCCGGCGGCAGGCTCATCCAGAAGCAGAAGCTCCGGTTTGGTTGCAAGCGCACGGGCAATTTCCAGTTTACGCTGTTTGCCATAGGGCAGGTTGGATGCCAGCGTCTGAGCAGAATCCTCCAGCCCGAAGACTCGCAGGATCTCCATGGAACGCTCGGTCATTTCTTTTTCTTTTTTGTGGTAGCTTCCCACATGTAAAAGGCTTTCTGCAAGGGAATACTGCACCTGATTGTTTAAGCCGGTCATAACGTTGTCCAGAACACTCTGCTGCGGGAACAGTCGGATGTTCTGGAAGGTGCGGGCAACGCCCATGCGGTTGATTTCGTAAGGCTTTTTGCCGATCAGATTTTCACCGTTTAAGCGAATGCCGCCGTCTGTTGGGCGGTAAACGCCGGTCAGCATGTTGAATACGGTGGTTTTGCCGGCACCGTTGGGTCCGATCAGGCCCACCAGGCCGCCTTTTTCGATGGACATGGTAAGATCATCAACGGCCCGCAGACCGCCGAAGGAAATACCGAGTCCGGTTACTTCGAGAGTTGCCATATCAGTTTACCCCCTTTCCAGCTGCCTTTTTCGCAGTCCGCTTTTCCTTCTGTGCGCTGAAATATTCTGTCAGACGCTTCTTTGCACCGGAATTGTTGAAGATCATCATAACGATCAGCAGGATCGCATAGATGAGCATCCGGTAGTCGTTCATGGAGCGCAGAAGTTCAGGAAGCACGGTTAAAAGTGCAGCGGCGATGATCGAGCCCCAGATATTTCCAAGACCGCCCAGAACGACGAATACCAGAATGAGGATCGAGGTATTAAAGTCGAATTTGGATGCGGTGACGGTAGAGAAATTCATGGCGTAAAGGGTGCCTGCCATACCTGCAAAAACGGCGGAGATCACGAATGCCAGCAGCTTATAGCGGGTTACAGAAAGTCCGATGCTCTCTGCGGCTATCTTGTTGTCGCGGACAGCCATGATGGCACGGCCGGTACGGCTGTGGATCAGGTTCAGGACTAAAAACAGCGTGATCAGGATCAGGACAACGCCGGAAGAAAAGGAGGAAAGCTTCTGGACACCGCCGACACCCATGGGGCCGTTGATGATCATGGAACCGCCCTCAGCAAGGGTAAAATGCTGTTCCAGAAGGCTGAAATGCAGTCCTTTTTCATCCAGACCGATATAGAGCACGTTGATAATATTCTTGATAATTTCACCGAATGCAAGGGTAACAATGGCAAGATAGTCACCTTTTAAACGAAGTACGGGGATGCCGACGATGAGTCCTGCAATTCCGGCAAAAAGGCCGCCGACGATCATGGAAATGGCAAGGCGCAGAGGGCCGTTCGGAATCGCAGCGGCAAGTGAGGTGGAAACCACGATGCCGGTAAAAGCGCCGACCGACATAAAGCCGGCATGCCCTAAAGAAAGCTCGCCTAAAATGCCGACGGTAAGATTTAAGGAGATCGCCATGATGATGTAGGCACAGATCGGAACCAGCTGTCCCTTTAAGGAAGAGGTGATGTTTCCGGTTGCGATCATGGTCTGGATCAGGATAAAGGCGAGAATGACGATCGTATAGGAAATTGTGCAGTCTTTTCTGGCTGACAGAATAGGTTTGAGTTTGTTCATGCTGCTACCTCATACTTTCTCGCTGACGTGTTTGCCCAGCAGACCATCCGGCTTTACGATCAGGACCACGATCAGAACAGCAAATACGATCGCATCGGACAGCTGTGTGGAAATGTACGCTTTGGAAAAGATCTCAATAATGCCGAGCAGGATACCGCCGATCATTGCGCCGGGAATGGAGCCGATGCCGCCAAATACAGCTGCAGTAAATGCCTTGATGCCGGGCATGGAGCCTGTGGTGGGCATAAGGGTCGGATAGGCGGAGCAGAGCAATACACCTGCGATGGCCGCCAGACCGGAGCCGATGGCAAAGGTCAGGGAAATGGTTGTATTGACATTGATACCCATCAGACCTGCAGCAGCCTTGTCTTCAGAAACTGCGCGCATCGCCGTTCCCATTTTTGTCTTGTTGGTGAAAAGCGTCAGACAGATCATGATCAGGATGCAGGCAAGGATCGTAACGATCGTGACGCCGGAAACGATCAGCTGTCCGTCAAAAAGCTTTAAGGTCCAGCTTCCGGTTACGGAAGAAAAGGTTTTCGGGCTGGAGCCCCAGATCAGCAGGGCGGCATTCTGCAGAAAATAGGAAACGCCGATGGCAGTGATCAAAACTGCGAGGGAAGGAGCCTGACGCAGGGGCTTGTATGCCAGACGTTCTACAACGATGCCGAGAACCGTGCAGACGATGATGGAAAAAAGGACAGATACCAGCGGAGAAAGTCCGAGATAACTGGTGGTACAGAAGGAAATATATGCGCCCACCATGATGACGTCGCCGTGGGCAAAGTTCAGCATCTTGGCGATACCGTATACCATTGTGTATCCCAGTGCGATGATCGCGTATACGCTTCCAAGACTGATGCCGTTGATCAGGTGTGATAAAAAGGTCATAAGCTACCTCATTTCTCTGTATGACGCAAGGGAGCGCCGTATCAAAAACGATAACGGTGCTCCCTTGCGCATTGATAAAATCAAAATTAAAGGGTAAGTATTACTCCATGCCGACGTAAGCGCCGTTTTTGATCACCATACCCTTAGGAGTCTTGGATACAGCACCGGTGGAATCCCAGGTGATGCCTGTACCGGTTAAACCGTCATAGGTCAGAGTCGGGAAGGCTTCGATCATCTTGTCGCAAAGCTCCTCTGCAGACATATCTGCGGTAGCACCGGATGCCTCCAGAGCTGCTTTATAAGCATATACACAGTCATAAGCATCTGCTGCGAACTGGTTCGGAACATCGCCGTAGAGTTCTTGGTATTTGGTTACAAAGCTCTGGGTCTTTTCATCTGTCGCATCAGCGTTGAAGGGAGTCAGCAGCATAACGCCTTCTGCCAGAGAGGTGTCAAAACCTTCCAGGGTCAGGATACCATCCATACCGTCTACGCCAAAGAAGGTGGGTTCATAGCCCATATCCTTTGCCTGCTTTAAGAGCAGGTCAGCACCTGCATTCTTTGCTTCGGTCAGCTGTACGGAGAAGTCATTGGAGCTTGCATCTGTAAAGGTGGTTGCGGAAACGATTTCCAGACCCTTTACATCTGCTTCTGTTTTGAATTTCTCGTAGATGCCGCTGGAGTATACATCGTCATTTCTGTAGATGACAGCGATTTTTGTGCCGAGCTTCTGATCTGCAATATAATCAGCGGATGCAAGACCCTGGTTGGGGTCAGCAAAACACATCTGGAATACATTGTCCTTGCCCTCTGTAATAGCGGTAGAGGAAGCGGAAGGAGTCAGACCAAAGATACGGTCAGCAAAGTGCTCTGTACTGGTTGCTTCACAGGGCTTTGTGGTAACGGAAGCCAGGGAAATCTGCATGCCCCAGTCCTTTAATGCGTTGTAAGCGGAAACTGCTTTTTCCGGGTCGTTCTCGTCGTCCTCATATTTGAGTTCGAACTGTACGGAACCGCCTGCTTCGTTGATCTCGTCAACGGCGATCTGTGCGCCGTTCTTTACAGCGTTGCCGGAGATTGCTGCCGCGCCGGTCAGGGGAGCGGTACCGCCGATTTTAAATACATTTACGCCTTCTGCAGAAGCAGAAGAATCTGCTGCTTCGGTAGCAGCGGCAGCAGTGGTTTCAGCGGAAGCGTCTGCTGCAGTGTCAGCTGCAGTAGAGCCGCAGCCTGCAAGCATAGCGCTGCACATGGCGGCTGCCAGTAAAACACTCATGGTTTTTTTCATAATAGTTCCTCCTTTTCAAAAGAAAAATGCCTTTCCTGGAAGAAATGTCTTTTGTAGAAAGACATCTGTCTTTGTAACGTGTCTGTATTATACACCTATTTGCAGAAAGGTGCGAAAAAATTTTACAAAAAATTAATATTTCAGCGCTTTAACTGGATAATACGGTAAAATATATCGGTATTTTAGGCAAACTGACTGCTGATTTTCCTTTACGGAGCAGTGGATTGAGCGTATACTATGGCATGAAGTAATTTTGGAAAACAGTAGAAGAGGAGAAAGACATGAAGGTTGTAGTATTAGCAGGCGGAATCAGCACGGAACGTGACGTATCCCTGATTTCCGGCAAGATGATTTATCAGGCGATGAAGAGACTGGGACATCAGGCTGTCCTGCTGGACGTTTTTCTTGGAATGGAACGGGATGACATTGATCATATTTTTGAAAGTGATGAGGATTTTTCTGCAGGAATCGAAGCGATTCATGAGATCAATCCCTATAT
>ENA-UONW01004582-UONW01004582.1-human-gut-metagenome-genome-assembly--contig:-CS52-NODE-4582-length-9955-cov-9.626162_pt1 | contig 9955 bp, 7 predicted proteins | sample MGYA00242463_ERZ724010 | MGnify/ENA metagenome assembly ERZ724010 | reverse complement strand
TTCTATGAAGAAAAGTAGGCAAAAGTCATTCAGGGCTCCGCCCTAAAGACCCGTACGCTCGTCGGACGCAACCTCCGCTTAAGTTGTGCTGACCCTATGCTTTGCTTCGGGCAGCCCTCCCCGCTGCGGTGCGTCCTCCTCTCCCCATTTACCCCGCCCGGAAGCGCTGCGCATTCCCGGAGCGGGATGAGACGACGCTTATAAGGTTGATTTTTAATTCGGTTCCTGCTGAATCCAAAATAAAATGCGCCGCAGGCCCCTTGAGAGCGTATCTGCGGCGCTGTACGGACGATGCTTCGCATCGTTCGTATCCAGCCGCAGCTTAAGCGTTAGGGGGTCTTGGGGCACAGCCCCAAGTGTGTTTTGCCTACTTTTGTACACACAAAAGTAGGCCCCCGCCGGGTAGGCGTACAGACTATGCCTTTGCAAAAGGCTCCGTGCCGCCGAAGGCGACTACAATCTTGACCCAAAAATGCTTTTACACACTTTCATCCGAAAAAAGCATCCCCGCCGGGCAGGCGTGCAGATTAAAACCTTTTATAAAACTATGCGACGCCGCCAGGCGACTACAATCATGGCCTAAATATCTTTTGCCTGCTTTTCTTCACAGAAAAGCCCTCGCCGCCGGGCCGCCGCAAAAAAGAAAGCCCCCGCCATACGGCAGGGGTCTTGCTTGTCTTTTGTGGTTTGGGAATTACAGCTTGCCCAGCTTGGTGCGGCAGCTGCGGCAGACATACTTGTCGTCATAGGTAGCCAGCTCTTCCTTGGAGCCGCAGAAAATGCAGCAGGGCAGGTACTTCTTAAGAATGACCTGATCACCGTCTACATAAATTTCAACATCACTGTGGATGTCGATGCCGAGGGTGCGGCGAAGCTCTACAGGGAGAACGATACGGCCGAGGTCGTCAACTTTTCTTACAATGCCGGTGGATTTCATGGTACAGGTTCCTCCTTAATAAAGTTAGGTGGTTTGCTGGCGGTTTACAATATCTTCTAATATTCTCGCTTTTTCTCTACCTTGCTACTAAGTGTACTATTATTTTCCATGAAATTCAAGAGGTAATTAGCACAATTTCGCAAATCTTGTGGATAATTTTTGCCCCTAATTTGCCGCTTTTTTGGTTATTGTTGCTAAAATTGATAAAATGCGCACAAATTCCATTATTTTACATAATTCGATAAAAAGCATCAAAAAAGGAAAACATTAGCGCAATACGCTCCCGTAAGGAGAAAAAGATGTTGATAATTCATCTCTATTCCCGCCAAATTGAAGAAGGGAGCTCCGCCCATGATGAACGGTATCCTTACCGCCCTGCTTATTTTTTCGGTCGTCACCGCGGCCTTCACCGGCCGGATGGAAGCGCTCTCCGCCGCGGCGCTTTCCGGCTGCGGGGAAGCCGTAAGCCTGGTCATTGCCCTCACCGGCATGCTGTGCCTGTGGAGCGGCCTAATGGAAATTGCCCGCCGCTGCCGCCTTACGGAAGCATTGGCCCGGCTGCTGCGTCCTCTTACCCGGTGGCTGTTCCCCACGGTGCCGCAGGGCAGCCCCGCCATGCAGGCCATCTCCATGAATCTTTCCGCCAATTTGCTGGGCCTGGGCAATGCCGCCACTCCCTTGGGCCTTGCCGCTATGCGGGAGCTGCAAAAGCTAAACCCCCATAAAACTACCGCCAGCAATGCCATGGTCACCTTTGTAGCGATGAATACCGCCTCCCTCCAGCTCATCCCCACCACCTGCGCCGCGCTGCGGCAGCAGGCCGGCTCCGCCGCCCCCATGGAGATCCTGCCGGCGGTATGGCTCACCGGGCTTTCGTCCCTGGCCGTGGTCCTGCTGCTGGACCGTCTGCTGCGCGGGAAGTCCCGCCGGCCGGAATAAAGGCAGGCCCGTGCGGGCGCCCTTCACCCCATCCGCGAATTTCATCAAAAAGGAGGGCATTCCATGTCATTCAGCGCCTGGTTCATCCCGCTGCTCATCACCGGCCTGTTCAGCTGGGGCCTCTGCTCCGGCGTGGATGTGTTCGATTGCTTTTTGCAGGGAGCCAAAGAGGGGCTCAAAACCGCCGCCTCCATCACCCCGGCCTTGGTCTGCCTGCTTACGGTGGTCACCATGTTCTGCCACAGCGGCGCCCTGGATGTCCTCACCGGCTTCCTTCGCCCCGTGACTCAGCTTATCGGCTTCCCGGCGGAGGTACTGCCATTGGCCCTGCTGCGGCCGGTCTCCGGCAGCGGCGGTACCGCCCTGCTGCACCAGCTGCTGGGGGAATACGGCCCGGATAGCTTTATCGGGCGGGTAGGCAGTGTGCTGGCCGCCGCCTCAGAGACCACCTTCTACGCTATCGCGGTCTACTACGGCGCGGTGGGGATCCGCCGTACCCGCCACACCATGGCCGCTGCCCTCACCGGGGATCTGACCGCGGCGCTGGTCAGTGCCCTTGCGGTCCGCTTGCTGCTGGGGGTGTGACCTGCCTCATCAGAGGGAAACGGTATCCAGATAATGCAGGAAGAAGCTGCCGTCCGGCCGTGTCATTACGGAGAAACGGGTCCGGAAGTCCCCAATTTTATAGGGATTTTCATAATATACATTGCCGTGCAGTTCGTAACTGACGCTTACCTCGGATTTTTCCCGATCAATTTGAACCTCCGTGTTCCTGCACACCGGAGTATTCCCCCATCCAAAGCCGGACCAAAACACATACTCCCCGGTTTCGGGAACATAGGTATCTTCACCAAACTCATAATCCGGAATATCAAACACCTCCTCGGCCATCTGCTGTATCTTTTCTTTTGGAAAGTGGTAACACCCCTCATCATCCATGGTGACAAAATCATGGTACAGGTATTTCTCCTCCTCCATGAACATTACCGTACTCAAAATAAAAAGATGGATCTGTCGGTCCTCCAACGGATAGGCGGAGCTCCCCAGGATATCTCCAGAGTAAAAGGCAAAGTTGGTCAGCTGCGCGGTCAGAACCTCCGAGGAAGCCTGCAGTTCCTCCTGCATTGCGTCCCAGTCCAATGCGGACTTTCCCTGCGGGGCGTTGCCGACGCAGGCGCAAAGGCTAAAGCAAAGTGCCAAAGCGATTGCGAGTGATAGCATCTTTTTCATGGCGTTTTCTCCTGTATGTTTTTGCCGCTGCGGCAGGTTTTCTATCATTTTACCATGGGCGCCGCAGGTGGGCAACGGAAAATTTTAGGGCGGTGACGCCTGTTCCTTGCCAGCGTCCGCCCTCCTCACAATTTTTTAACAAAATCGCCACATTCGGCGCTATGCAAAAGACTCCGCCGGTGCTATAATCTAAATTAGAATACTATGACCTGTAAGGAGGAAATAGCAATGATGGACAAGATCCTGGTAGCCGATGACGACCTGAATATCTGCGAGCTGCTGCGCCTGTACCTGGAAAAGGAGGGCTTCGAGGTGGTAATGGCCCACGATGGCGAAGAAGCCGTGGCCAAGTTCGAGAGCGAAAAGCCCTCTCTTATCCTCCTGGATATCATGATGCCCAAGCTGGATGGCTGGCAGGTTTGCCGGCAGATCCGCCAAAAGAGCGATTGCCCCATCATCATGCTCACCGCCAAGGGCGAAACCTTCGATAAGGTGTTGGGCCTGGAGCTGGGCGCCGATGACTATGTTGTCAAGCCCTTCGATACCAAGGAGATCGTGGCCCGCATCAAGGCCGTGCTGCGCCGCAGCAGCCCCGCCGGCACCGCCGAAGGTGAGGTCAAGGAGGTCAGCTACGATAAGCTCACCGTCAATATGACCCGCTACGAGCTCAAGGTGGATGGCAAGGTCGTGGATGCCCCGCCCAAGGAGCTGGAGCTCCTGTTCCACCTGGCCAGCCACCCCAACCGCGTATTCACCCGCGATCAGCTGCTGGATGAGGTCTGGGGCTTTGAGTACTACGGCGACAGCCGCACCGTCGATGTCCACATCAAGCGCCTGCGCGAAAAGCTGGAAGGCGTCAGCGATCAGTGGAGCCTCAAGACCGTTTGGGGCGTCGGCTATAAGTTCGAGGTCAAGGAATAAGAATGAACAAATCGCAGAAAACCCTGATGGGCAAATACTACTCGGTATGCTGCGCCATCATTCTGCTCAGCATGGTGCTGGTCGGCTCTATCTTCATGGTGCTGGCCAATGACTATCTGCGGGAAGAAAAAATCAGCCTGCTGGAGAAAAATGTGACCCAGGCCGCCCGCCTCACCATGGAAAATTACGCCGCCCACGAGTACCGCTATGTCAGCAGCGATACCCTGCAGCCGGTGTATGCCGTGCTGGGCTCCGCCATCGAGGCCGACATCTACCTTTCCGATAACAAGGGCAATATCCTCATTATGGCCCATACTACCGAGAGCGCCATCCCCCAGTCGGTGCCGCAGGCTGTCCTGGATAGCCTCTCAAAAACCGGCAGCTATCAGGGCTCCGTGGTCATGGCCGGCACCGGGGAAGACCCCCAGTACGCCGTGGCCACCCCCGTGGTGGATGAAAACGGCCTTCTGGTGGGTGCCGTTATGGCCACCGCCCGGGCTGCCAACCGTGCCCTGGCCGGCGATATGCTCCAGATGTTCCTCATCGCGGCCATCGTGGTGCTGGTGGTCAGCTTTATCGTCATTTATTTTGTCACCACCAGTCTGGTAAACCCCCTGCGGCAGATGGCCGCCGCCACCCGTGCCTTCGCCAAGGGCGATTTCTCGGTCCGGGTGCCGGTGGAGGGCGATGATGAGATCGGGCGGCTGGCCTCCGCCTTCAATAATATGGCCACCGAGCTGGCCCTCACCGAATCGGTGCGCCGCAGCTTTACCGCCAATGTCAGCCACGAATTAAAAACCCCCATGACCACCATCGGCGGCTTTGTCGATGGTATCCTGGATGGCACCATCCCGCCGGAGCGGCAGAACCACTATCTGCGCATTGTCTCCAGTGAGGTCCAGCGCCTTTCCCGCCTGGTGCGCAATATGCTCACCCTCAGCCAGATCGAGGCCGGCGAGCGCACCATCCAGCCCACCGAGGTGGAGATCACCTCCCTTGTCACCAATACCCTGCTGGGCTTCGAGCAGCGGCTGGAGGAAAAGCACATCGAGGTGGAGGGGCTGGATACCGACCGCTACTGGGTGCTGGCCGATGCCGACCTCATCCAGCAGGTGGTGTATAATCTCATCGATAACGCCGTCAAATTCGTCAATGAGGGCGGCACCCTTTCCTTCGACTTTTATACCGAGGGCGAGAATATCATGGTAGCGGTGCGCAATACCGGCTCCGGCGTCCTGCCGGAGGAGATCCCACGGCTCTTCGACCGGTTCTACAAGACCGACCGCAGTCGCAGCCTGGATAAAAACGGCGTAGGCCTGGGGCTTTCCATCTGCCGCACCATCATGAATGTCCACGAGGGCGAGATTTTCGTCCGCAGCCAGCCCGGGGAATACACCGAGTTTGTATTCGGCCTCAAGGCCGACCCCGCCCACTACAAAAAAGGCGTCAACCGCAAAGCCCCTATGGTAGATGCCAGCTTTACCACATTGCCGGCGGCCCCCGCTGCCGGCCGGGAGGAGAAACAGCATGAGAAACCGCAGCAATGACAGCAACTACCACTGGGATTACCAGGATTACCGGGGCAACTACGGCCAAAGTCCCGCCCGCGCCCGGAAAAGCAGCGGCCTGAAGTACTTCCTCATCGCCATGGGGGTGGTCATCCTGCTGGTGGGGGCGCTGTGCGTCGGGGCCTCCGTCTGGGGCAGCAAGCCTGCCCCGCAGCCGGATCAGGATTCGTCCATCGGCAATGAGCTGGAGCACCTGCCGGAGATCGACCAGCAGAACAAGCCGGAGGATAATGTGCCGGATACCACCGAAGACGGCCTTTTGACTCCCGCCGGCATCTATAAAAAGTGCGCCCCCTCGGTGGTGGGCATCATCACCTACGGCAGCAGCGCCACCGCGCAGGGCAGCGGCATCATCCTTTCGGAAAACGGCTACATCATCACCAATGCCCATGTGGTCAGCGGCGGCGAAAAGTTCGAGGTCGTGCTGCAAAATGGCGATAGCTATGATGCCACCGTCATTGGGGCGGATAACCAAAGCGACCTGGCTCTGCTTAAAATGCAGAACCCGCCCGAGGGGCTGGTCGCGGCAACCTTCGGCAACAGCGATGAGCTGGAGGTCGGCGAAATGGTGGTCGCCATCGGCAATCCCGGCGGTCTGGCGCTGGCCTCCACCCAAACCGTCGGCTACATTTCGGCGGTGCAGCGCACCATCACCACCGAGCTGGGCTACACCATGGTCTGCATCCAGGCGGATGCCGCCATCAATCCCGGCAACAGCGGCGGCCCCCTCATCAATACCTACGGCCAGGTGGTGGGCATCACCTCCAGCAAGCTGGTGGAGGAAGGCTACGAGGGCATCGGCTTCTCCATCCCCATCAATACCGCCCTGCCCATTCTGGACGATTTAATGCAGCACGGCCGGGTGACCGGTCGGGCACAGCTGGGCATCACCGTGGTGGAAGTAGGCAGCAATGAAGCCAATTATTACGGCATCCCGGCGGGTCTGCGCATCATGTCCATCAATGAGGACAGCGATGTAGGCCGTCAGGGCGCCGAGGTCGGTGATATCATCACCTCCATTGATGGCTGGGCCATCACCAGCCGTGCCGATTGCAGCGATATCCTGGCACAGCACAAGCCCGGCGATACCGTGGAAATAAGCCTGTACCGGGCCAGCCGTACCGGCCGCGGCCAGACCTTCACCATCACAGTCACCCTGCTGGGGTCCTAAGCATCCCCCAAAAGCCGCCCACGGGCGGCTTTTCTGCCCCTTGTGCCATATTGCCCATAAAGCCGTGTCATTTCCGGGCAAACCTGCCAATGGCATTTCGGTCGGGAGTGATGTATAATTAAAAAGAGGAGGAAAGCAACCCGCATCGACACAGTAAGGAGGTGCCGAACAATGAAAAAGAGGATATCAGCCGTACTGCTGGCCCTGGCCATGTTGTTCACCACCGCCCATGCCATTCCAATTTATGTGGATGGCAGCGCCCTGGGCTGGCAAGAACCGCTGACCCTGGAGGTGGAAAGCGGCGACAGCATCGATAATGTCAAGCAGAAGATCCAGAACACGGGTGTTTCGGTAGATGGGAAATGCCTGTATTTTGGCAGCAGATTTTTGGAGAACGGCCGCACTCTAGCAGATTATAATATCCAGAAGGAAAGCACCTTGCAACTGACTACCTTTTTGGAGGTAGCCGATTCAAAAAACCTGTCTGATGCTCTGGCTTCCGATGCCGCGGTCATTCGCTTGACTGGGGATATTGAGATCACCGCCTTTATGGCGGTGAGTAGACCGGTGACCATCGATCTGAACGGCCACTTACTGAAAACAACCAGCGGGGTCAGCAACTTGATCCATGTCACCCAAAATGGAGAGCTGACGCTGATCGACAGCAATCCCAATGCCGTTCACAAGTTCGATAAGAGCAACGCCCTGTGGAAGCTGGCAGATGAAACCACCGCCGAAGAAAATATCATAGAGGTAAAGGGCGGCGCCCTCACCGGCGGCAACAGCAAAGACGGCGGCGGTATCTATGTGAGGAAAGGCGGCACGCTCCTCATGCGGGGCGGCAATATCGTGGGCTGCACGGCGCGCGAGGGCGGCGGTGTTCATGTGGAAGCTGGCGGCCGGTTCAAGATGTCCGCCGGGACCATTACCGGCTGCACGGCTGGGCAGGAGGAAGGCAAGACGGCCAACGGCGTGTTTATCGCGGCGGGTGGCCGGTTTACGCAGTCACCCGGCGCCCAAATCACCGGAGAGGTCATCGGGGCCTATACGGTCACCTTCCAGTCGGAGGGTGGAAGCGAAGTAGCATCCCAGATTCGTGCCAACACCCCTGCCGACCGCCCTGCCGACCCCACTAAAGAGGGCTATACCTTCATCGGCTGGTACAACGGCGAAAGCGAATGGAACTTTGCCGATGCCGTGACCGAAGCCCTGACCTTGACGGCAAAGTGGCAGCTCAACCAGTACACTATCACCTTTGATACCGCCGGCGGCAGCGAGGTTCCCTCCATCACCCAGGATTACGGCACGGCCATTACCGCCCCGGCCAACCCTACCAAAACAGGCTACACCTTTGCCGGCTGGGATAAGACCATTCCCACTGCCATGCCGGCTGAAAACATGACCATCACTGCCCGGTGGCAGGTCAACCAATACACCATCACCTTTAAGCCGGAAAACGGCGGGCAGGATATCGTCATTAAGCAGGACTACGGCACGGCCATTACCGCCCCGGCCAACCCTACCAAAACAGGCTACACCTTTGCCGGCTGGGATAAGACCATTCCCACTGCCATGCCGGCTGAAAACATGACCATCACTGCCCGGTGGCAGGTCAACCAATACACCATCACCTTTAAGCCGGAAAACGGCGGGCAGGATATCGTCATTAAGCAGGACTACGGCACGGCCATTACCGCCCCGGCCAACCCTACCAAAACAGGCTACACCTTTGCCGGCTGGGATAAGACCATTCCCTCCACCATGCCGGCCGAAAACATCACCCTCACCGCCCGGTGGACCGAAAACCGGGTCATTGTCATCATCCGGCCGGATGACAGCAAGGATGAGCCGGACCCCGGTACCATCCATCAGTGGGGCCCCTGGCGCTCCAATGGGGATGGGACCCATACCCGCCGCTGCACGGCCAGCGGCTGCTTCGACCAGCAAAACGGGAAGTGCTACGGCGGCGCCCCCAATTGCACCCAGCGGGCAAGCTGCATCCTGTGCGGCGCCAAATACGGCAAGACCGACCCCACATGCCACGCCTCCCTGGAAAAGCTGGAGGCGATAGCCGCCACTGCGGCGGCCAATGGCCGGGTGGAATGCTGGCACTGCACCGCCTGTGATAAGTACTTTGCGGACGCGAACGGCAAAACGGAGCTCACCGCGGAGAATACAGTAACCGAAAAGGTGCCGCCGAGCATCATACAGGGCAACGACGCCCGGTGGAAAAAGGGCGAAAGCAGTACACTTACCTTCCGCTCCGATGCGGCGTTTGAGGACTTTGCCGAGGTGCTGGTAGATGGCGCGGTGCTGCCCTCCGAAAGCTACGAGAAGCGGAATGGGGAAGGCAATATCATCGTAGAGCTGCGGGAAAGCTACCTGGAGCAGTTGGCCGAAGGGGAGCATGCTTTGGCCATTCGCTCGGCAAGGGGAGATGCCACCACCCACTTTACCGTGGAGGCAGCACCCGATGAAACCCATCCGGTGAGCTGGTGGGTTTACGCGGCGGCTCTGGGGGCTTTTGCCATCGGCACCTGTGTCGCGGTGATCTCCTTCCGGCGCAAAAAAGCCGGATAAGTGACAGTAAATAGCAGAGATTCCGGATCTCCTTCGTACCAAGTGTACGGGGGAGATTTTTTATTCAATTTTCAAGGTACTGTTGGGAGGCAGGTTCCCGCTTAAGGCAGACCCCCAAATTGCCCGATGAGGTCTGCTGAAGAAGAAATTAACCGGCGCCCCTGTTTGACCGGTGGGGCGAAAAGGCTCTCGATTTGTTATTCGGGGAGAGAAGCCGACACGAAAAGATTTTTGCCGGTGAGAAAAAGTCCTTTCACTAATCCCTGCAAATCGCTCCTTTTTTGCATGTGAAAGGTTAATATTTCACTTTTTTTAATGGAAAGTTTACAAAATGGGGAAATACTGGGTTGGCTTTACATATGATGTGGATTTATTAGGGAATAGTTTGATGGGATTTATTGTAATGTCTTGAGGGGTAGTTTGTGGTCGCCTGGCAGCGGGGAGGGGCCTTTTGCAAAGGCATAAACTGCACGCCTGCCCGGCGGGGGGTTACTTTTCTGTGATGAAAAGTAGGCAAAAGAATTTTATTTAGGGCGAGTTTGTAGTCGCCTAAAGGCGTCGCGGAGTCACCGCAAGGTGACGGTCTGTACGCCTCGCCGGCGGGGCGTT
>ENA-UONW01004580-UONW01004580.1-human-gut-metagenome-genome-assembly--contig:-CS52-NODE-4580-length-9958-cov-94.920529_pt1 | contig 9958 bp, 5 predicted proteins | sample MGYA00242463_ERZ724010 | MGnify/ENA metagenome assembly ERZ724010 | reverse complement strand
CGGACGGATGCAATCACTTGTCTCTGAACCCCGTCGAAGCGGCTGCAGGCCGCCACTAAACGAGGCGGCCAATCCATGATGGCGGCACGTCGGTGAAAGAATATTTGCAGGAATATCCACAAATAGTTAACTTTGCGGTCGAAATGATTGCGCATCAATCTTTTGAAATCTGAATCAGAAAGATTGCTTAAGTTGAGGCCCGGTTTTTAACGGTTAACAAATTCATTACATATTTTATGGCAACAACAGCAGATTTTAAGAACGGCCTTTATATCAGCTACAACGGCAAGCCTTGCCAGGTAGTCTATTTCCAGCACGTCAAGCCAGGAAAAGGCCCGGCATTCGTAAAGACAAAGCTTCGTAACCTTGAGAACGGAAGGATCCTTGAGAACACCTTCACGGCTGGTATGAAGATCGATGTCATCAACGTCGAGAGACGTCCTTACCAGTTCCTCTATTCTGACGAGGACGGATTCAACTTCATGCACGAGGAGACCTACGAGCAGATCCACCTGCCCCACGACGTTGTCGAGAACTCTGACCTCATGAAGGAAGGCCAGCACGTCGAGATGATGTTCGTCGTTGAACCAGAGGAGAAGTGCCTCACCTGCGAGCTTCCAACCTACGTTACCCTTGAGGTAACCTACACAGAACCAGCTGTGAAGGGCAACACAGCCTCCACCAGCGCATTGAAGGAGTGCACCCTTGAGACCGGAGCCAAGATCATGGTTCCTCTGTTCATCAATCAGGGCGACAAGATCACTGTCAACACCACCGACCGCTCCTACGGTCAGAGAGTGTAAGTGTCCGTGTCTGACCACACAGGCATCACGCTGAAACCCAATCTTGCATCATTCAGTGCAAGACCATGTATTTCGCCGAAATCCAGTTCCGCACCATTTTGCGCAAGAGTCTGTATTTCAGTAGATTGTTTCAAAACAAAATCGGATGGCCCGCATTTGAGCCGTCCGGTTTTGTTTTACCCACCTTGTCCCGAAGCCGCTTCACTCCCCACAGACTGACTGAAAAGTCTCGGCGAGAGTTGAAAAATCTGTACCCCTATACAAGGGCAGCAACGAGTTTTCTATCCTCGAAGGTGGTAATTATACTTTTAAGACACTCTTCCCCACCAGGCTGTCTGAAAAGTCTCGGCTGAAAAGTCTCGGCGAGAGTTGAAACGTATGTACCCACCCCCTACTGGGGCGACAACGAGTTTTCTATCCTCGAAGGTGGTAATTATACTTTTAAGACACTCTTCCCCACCAGGCTGTCTGAAAAGTCTCGGCTGAAAAGTCTCGGCGAGAGTTGAAACGTATGTACCCACCCCCCTACTGGGGCGGCAACGAGTTTTCTATACTCACTGGGGTGCCTTTACTTTTAGTAAGCGTTAAATAATAAGTTGGTAAAGAATTGGCGGTATTTTCGAGGATAGATGTCTTTTTGAAGGAGGAGTGTGCCGGTGGCACATGACTGAAGAGAAAAGACATCTAGACCGAAAAGACAATCAAAGATTACCAAGTTATTTTTTAAGGATAGCTTAAGACAGTCTCCCCCAAATGTGCTTGGAAACTTTTTGGGAAGAGAACATGAGGTTTCTGACACTGATTACTGAACACGGCTTCTGTGACAGAAACCGCCAAGGCCGCTTGCCAGAAAACCACAAGCACAAGAGGATGGTCTATAAAGAGGTGAGAGGCAGATTGATGTGGCTGACCCCCGCTTTCGGGGATAGGGTCAGGCACAGTGACCGGCTTCTGAACGTGGCCAAATGCGCATCTCTGTGCTTGCAGTTTGTAAAGTGGAGAATGGCACCTCCAAAAACCGGACATTGAGCTTGAGGTTGCAGAACCAACAATTGCCGAAACTGTGGTTACAGTGCTTGTGACAGCATCGGAATCGCGGAACTGTCAAATGTGGAATCCTATGCCGAGAGCCACTGCTTTTTCAACAAAATAGTAATCTGTCATGTCCAAAAGACAAGCCTGCAGATGCACCAAAGGGTTGAGACACAACTTAGCCGTTGAATAATTGCGTCAACGGATAATAATCGCGACCTTTGCACAAGGAAAGAGACTACGGTTTTCTTGATGCGGCTTTCACAAATATGTACAGTACTATGGCAAACTTCTATGATTACTATGTGTCGAACGACTCCGAGGAAAATGAAGGGCAGGCGAAAGCAGCCCGGATGGACTTCAAGACAAGGAGCCGGGATAAACGTTCAGAGAACGAGAGTCCCCTCGGCGAAAGTTCAGATGGCGCCTATGGCGGAAGATCAGATGATGTCCACGGCAGCAGTATCAGGAGCGAGAAAAGAGTTCCTGTCAAAGTAGACAAAGGGCAGCCGGTCACGGCAGATAAAGGGTTTGAGGCAATCGAATGGAATGGATGTGCCGGAGACAGATGTGGCAGTACCGGTGAATTGAGGGGGAATCCGGGAGGAGAATGGAACGGCAGGACAGACGGTGGAGGGTGGGCGGACAAGGCTGTGGATGACTGCTCCCATATATACTCAGACGGCACCTCAGTCAACAGTTTGTTCGACACAAGGCAGGAAAAGATAGCCGTCATGAATATGATCGCGATATTGGCATATTCATACAATGTGAAGATTCTGGTGCAGCAGGTCATGACGACCCATGTGCATCTGATTGTGAGCGGTACGGCGTGGGATCGGGAACGTTTCGCGCGGGAGTTCAGAAGGCGGTTGATCCTTTGGGCGGCGGATAGGGAGCATAGTACCAACGCCACAATCATGGTGGGCAACGATGCCATAAGGAGCGAGCGCGAGTTGATGAACAAATTCATGTATGTCTATAGGAACGCGATAGTGGCAGGCTACCCTGGGATGCCATGGGAATATGTCGGAGGACCGGGGAACATATTCTTTGCCGTTCATGAAATGAAAGGAGGTTGTCCTGTCAGCAAACTGACTGAAAGGGAGAAAAGAGCAACATTCCGCACGCGGGTGAAGATTCCTGATGAATGAAGGTTCAATGAGGAAGGCCTGATTCTCCCATGGTGCTATGTTGATGTGGCAAGAGTCGAACGATTGTTCAAATCGCCCAAAGTGTTCATCGCTTTTTTGAGCCAAAGCAAGAAGATAGAGTCGGAAATAGACATGGAATGTTCTCGTGAATATGTCCGAGTCTTCAGTGAGAGAGAATTGCGATCGGAATGCAAGGAATTGTTCCTGAATATGTTCGGAAAGGTTTCTGCGTCAAGGGCAAACCTTGAGGAAAGGCTTGCTGTCGCCCGGAAAGTTTGGGGCGACAAAAAAACTTTTTCGATTTCGTCCCTAAGCCGTGTCACTCTCGTACCCCAAAGTGTGCTTGAGACAATTTTTGGAAAGAAGTCGTGAGCGGATCCGTCACTGGATGCCGGACACATGAATCCTGTAACAGAAACCGTCACGGGCCACGGGTCACGGGTCACGAGTACGAGCCACAGGTCACAGGCAAGAGCCACAGGTCACGAACACGAGCCACAGGTCACTGGCAAGAGCCACGGGTCACGAGCACAAGCTACAGGCCACGAACACGAGCCACAGGTCACGAACACGAGCCACGGGTCACGAGTACGAGCCACGGGTCACGAGCAAGAGCCACGGGTCACTGGCAAGAGCTACAGGTCACGAGCACGAAAGGTAGGTCTGTAGAGGCGTGAGAGGCAGATTGATGTGGCTGACCCCCACTTTCGTGGATAGGGTCAAGCACAGTGACCGGCGTCTGAACGTGGCCAGAAGCACATCCCTGCACTCGTGGCTTGTGAAGAAAAGAATGCCGCCAACGCCAACTTCCCATTCTACGCCTTCACCTCGAAGAACTTGCGGCGGGCGTGAGCCGGCTCCGGCAGCCCGGAAGAATCTTCCCTATCATCCCCGGGAAGTGTACGCCACGATGCAGCACCGCTCCGATTACGACCGGAAGGCTGCCGTTGGCAACCGGCAGAAACCCTTCCGGAACGATTTCACGGGCATACTTCCGCTTCTACCAGAAGTACTGGTGCTCTGGAATGCCTTTCTCTTTCAACAGGGCCTTGATTGCTGTCCCTTTCTCCCGGGCCTCGCCCTGGATCTCTTCGATTTGTTCGCGTGTAAGCATGTCAGTTTATATTAGTGGCGCAAAGTTATATACCTCTTAATCAAACTGACAGTCGTACTTTATCGAATGCTTACCTCACGATGGACACCCTTGCCTTTGGCTATTTAATTCCCGCTATTAGGGCTTACTCGGGACTTGCACCTGTTAGACAATGCTCATGCCGAGCGTACAACAAAGAAGGGCGGCCGCTGATTGGCGGCCGCCCTTCTTGATTGTTCAAAAGAATCGCTACTCTTTGAAAGCTTTGATACCAAAGAGTACCGCGCGGGTGTTGTTTCCAACGTTTGCGGCAGTGGTGATCTTTATGTCAAGATCCTCTGTCAAGGCTGTAGGAACGGTGAATGTGTAGTAGTCATCATCTGTCACAGTGATCTTGTAAGGAGACTGACCAACCACTCCATCATTAGCCCTGATGCCTTGAGTGCCGAACGTCATCCCTAAACCAGAAAACTCCAATGTGGTGGCAGCACCTTTCCAAGCCAACGCATAGAACGATACTCTCTTGGAACCAGCCGGAACAGTGATTGTGAGATCGCCGGTCTTCCCCTTCGACGCTCCAAACTTAAGAACTTTCACATTTTCTTTGCCATTGATCGTAGCAACACCATCATCATAAGCATTAGCCCCGAGTTTGTAGCTCAAATCAATGGAATACGGATTATCTCCAGGTTCTGGTTCCGGATCCACGCTGCCAGCCTCGTGGCTGACATAGTAGCCATTAACCATTTGAGCGGAGCCGTTGAATTCGCCCCTCTTTCCAATAACTGTGAGGACATCACCAACTTTCAAGCCTATATTCTCAATGGCGGGACCACCTTCAGCCGCCTTCATTCGGAAGACGTACAAAGTAGTTCCCTCATCATCAGCGATCGTCAAGGTAGCGTTCTTGAAAGAAGCACTGATCTCCTTGATGTTGACAATCTTGCCCGTCACGATATATTCAACGTCCGAGACTTCCTTGGCAAGGAACTCCTTGATGGTGGCAGGAATATAGTGGACATGGCTCTCATAGACACCATTTACCATCTGGGGTGCGCCTTTATACTCTCCTCTCTGACCGAGAACCGTAAGTTTGTCACCTACACCGATGGTCAAATCCGTAATCTTGCCACTGGCAGGCTTCATCCTATGAACAAGCACCGAGTTGCCAAGAGCATCGGCAACCGTGATGTCCGCATTGTTGTACTGTTCAGAGACAGAAATCTTTTTAACGGTTCCGGTAAGGCGGTACTGCGCCGGGCTGACCGCAGCCTTCAGGAACTCGCCCACCGTCACTTGAAGAATCGCGCCCTTCTGATCAATATTTGCCTGAGCGGAATTGACTGTGCCGCCTGAAGTGGTGTTGAATGTAAGAACGGTCGTACGGTCGCCCATAGCATTCGCGGCCGCGCTGAATGTAACGATGCTGCTGTTGCCGGAAGTCTCGATCGCGTTAACTGAAAGCCAGGACTTTGCCTCATCCGGAACAACAACGGATATGCCGTCCCCCTTGCAAGTCAAATGAACCTTGAACTGTCCGCCCTCAAGTGGAAGAGGCTCCTTGTACAATCCAAACTCGCCGGTCTCAGGCATCTTAACAGTAACGGAATCAACCTTGATGAGAGATTTCTTAAGGCTGACGAAAACGCCACCTTGGGCCATCTGAGGAGAACCATTATAATCACCTCTCTGACCTTCAACAGTAAGGAAGTCGCCGACTTCCATTCCCAAGTCCTCTATCTTCTTTCCGGAAGGAGGCCCGAAACGATAACAGTAAACCGAATAGCCTTCATCATCCGAAATTGTAAGAGTGGCGTTCTTGTAAGACGCCGAGATCTCCTGGATGTGAGTAATGGTTCCGGCAATGCGGTAAACTGTAGGGCCGACCTCCGCCGCAAGAAATTTCTTCAACGGAGTAACTTCGAGTTCCACTTTCTTGGTCTGCTGAAGGACGTTGACAATCTGAGATTTGCCATCGCAAGTCAGATAAAGCATAGCCTCTTTCGTAGCGGTTGTCGCCTCGGCTTTGAAAGTAACCTCGGTCTCGCCGGCAACGCCTGTAGTCGGGGATACCTTGACCCATTCAGGAATATCGCCGAACGACCAGTCGGATTTGGCATTTACAGTGATGGTCTGTGAACCACCGGCCGCAGGAATCGCGACATAGGATGACGAAACCCTGACCTCGTCAAGATAGGTTTCGATGTCATCCTCGCAGCCAACCGCGAGAGTCAAAGCGGCCACAAGGGCGGTGAAAATATATTTAAGTTTCATATCGTTTTGACATTAAATTAGTTGAACATATACTTGATACCAATCGAAGCGTACCAGCATTGACCTAAGTTGTGGTAAGGAACGAAAGTCTCTGTGTTGGCGTTGTAAGCCTTGGCTGTAGAGAATGTGGCATAGCCTTCATTGTCCACGCCTTCGTACTTGAGGATACGCCCCTCTCCGAGAGCCGGATTCATGTACTTGCTGACACCCCAGCTGGAGTTGAAGAGGTTAAGGATGTTCTTGACATCAAGGCTGAGCTGAAGAGTGTTGACGCTCTTGCCGACATTAACCTTGAAATCGTGCTTGTAGCTGAAGTCGATCCTGTGGACCCAAGGAGAGTAGACGCTGTAAGCCTCGGCATACTTGCCCTGACGCTTGCTCAGGTACTTGTCGTTGTGGACATAGTCCATGAAGCGGTCACGGTCATCGTCTGAGACGAAGCGGAACTCTCTGTTGGCAACCTCCGCATCAGTAGGAACGTAGATAGCGTCGTACTTATAACCGTCACCATTGATGTCGTTGACTGTCATGTAAGAATAGTTGTAGCCACCTCTCCAGGTCTCGTAGATGAAGCTGTAGTGATTGCCGGACTTGTCGCTATGGGTAAGGGAAGCCACGAAACGGTCAGGGGTCACGTACTGTGAGTTGTGAAGACCCGGATCGTTAGGGCCGTTGACTGTAGCCATGTAGTTGAGCACTGAGGAAGCGTTTGAACCAGGCATACCGGTAAGTTCCTTGGAAACAGTGTGGGTGTAGGCAGCCATAATGTTGAGGCCCTGAACAGGAGTCGTGTTGATTGTCAGGTTAGCGGAATAGCCGTAACCCTTATTTGTGTTCTCAAGAACATAGGCGTTAGGCATGTTCTTGGCCACCATCACGACATTCCCGGCTTCGTCCTTAACCACATTACCGTTCTTGTCTTTCTTTTCGGTCATGTAGGTAAGCTTGAAGTCCTGGTAGAGAGGACGGTTGTCAGCACCGTTGAACCTTGAGAATCCGTCGGTGTCCTTGACGCTCCAATCCCTGAGGCATACACCGTTGATGGTCTTGTTGAATATTCCTTCAGCGGTGATCGTGAATGGGAATGAAGTAGGCAGAGAGTAGTCAAAAGCGATAGAGGTCTTCCAAACCTGAGGCATCTTGAACTTAGGATCGACAGCGGAAATCTCAGAAGGAGCTGTTCCATCCTCAGGCTTGATTGTGTCAGGATAGCCCATAGAGATGAGTTTGTCGTGAAGTTCCTGACGGGTCAGGATCTTGCCGGCGAACTGCTTCATGTCTGTAAGAGTTCCACCATTCTTGCCGGTCGCGTTAAGCTTGGCCTGGTACTGAACCATACCAGAGTTGGTAGGCATATTGGTAAAGAACACGAGAGGGAGACGTCCTGAGAAGAGACCTGTACCTCCACGAACCTTGAAGCTCTTGTTGCCGAACACATCCCAAGTGAAACCAACGCGAGGAGAAACAGTAAGGCTGCTGTTAGGCCACTTGCCGGTGTCGATATGCTTTCCGTTATAGTCAAGATCATAGATCGCCTGGTTCCTCATCAGGTCCTGATTGCTGAAGAAGAGACCGTCAAGACGAAGACCGTATGTGAGTTTGAAATTGTCAAGCATAGACCACTCGTCCTGAGCATAAACACCAAGCTTGTTGAAACGCACGCGGGCCGCAGGATTTGCTTCTCCGTCGTAACCATAGGTAAGGCAGACAACTGAAGGAGCGGCCTCGTTGAGGAAGTCGTCAAGGCTGTTGTAACGATAGTAACCGGTACCGTTTCTCATGTAAGAGTTGTCGGCCATCTGGTACTCGTAGCTTGCTCCGAAAGTGGCCTTGTGGTTACCAGCATAGTAGGTAAGGTCATCCTTTGCGGTGATGACGTTGTTATGCACACCGTTGTTCCATGTGAACAGCTCATAACCAAGAGCCATGTAGGTGTTGGTTCCGTCAGCGGCATCCGCTCCGTCAGGAGTCTTCTTTCCGCCATCCAGAATGTCGATGAACGGGAAGTCCGAAGAGTTGGTTCCGCGGACATCATCAAGCTGTGAATACGTGGCGAGGAACTGGTTGGAAAGTTTGTCGCTCAAACGGCTGTTGAGGTCGAGAGACCACGTGTTTACCAGGTTGTCCTGGGAGTACATCGAGTTAGCGAAAGACATCGAATAGAGGGATGTACGCGGATAAGAGGAACGCGAACCACCATCCATTGAGGAAGCGTTCGGAGCGCTCCACCTCTTGTTCAGGGTATGGTTGTAACGCAAGGCAAGGTGATGGTCGTCATTGATGTTCCAGTCGATGCGGGCAAGGATTTTCCTGTTGCTCTCATCAGCAGGGAAACTGGTCCAAGAACCCGTGTCGTAACCATATTTGTTCTTTACGAAGTCTGACACCTTCTGAAGATCCTCCAATGTGGTACGGGAAAGGTAGGCGTCGGAATTACCGATACCGTTCTCAGATCCCCTCCAACGGTTAGCCACTGTAGGGGTATTGGCATATTCATAGTTCACAAAGAAGAAGAGCTTGTTCTTGATGATCGGGCCTCCGAATGTCATACCGTAGATGGTGTTGCTGTCCTTGTCGCGCGCGCCGGAGATTGTCTCGTTCTCAACGGCATCACCACGCATATTCTCATTCCTGTGATAAACGTATGCGGATCCCTTGAAGGTGTTGGTACCGGACTTGGTGATGGCGTTCACACCGCCACCGATGAAGTTGGTCTGACGTACATCAAAAGGAGAAATCACAACCTGCATTTCCTCAATCGCATCGATGGAGATAGGAGAACCACCTCCAGGAAGCTTCTCTGAAAGACCAAAGTTATTGTTGAAGTTCGCACCGTCAACCGTGAAGTTGGCTGTACGTCCGTCCGCTCCGGCGAATGCCATTCCGTTTCCACCATAAGGGGAAAGCCTTGTGACATCAGAGATGCTTCTGCTGACAGTAGGCAGAGCGGTGATCTGGGCGTTGTTGATGTTGGTGGCGGCGCCAGTCTTCTCTACGGCGAACTTGGAGTTGGCGGTGGAGACAACAACAGCCTCTGAAAGCATCTGGGTGTCATCGTTCAGCTTGGCGTTGAGGTTGTAGGCCTCGGCGAGCTGGAGGGTGACATCCGTGAAGGTCACGGCCTGATAGCCAAGGCAGCTTACCTCAACTTTGTAAGGACCACCTGAACGCATACCGTTGATCGCGTAGCGACCTTCGGCGTTGACAACAGCGTAGTACTGTGTACCTGACGGGATGTGAACCGCGACCACGGCGGCTCCAGGAACAGCGGCTCCATTGGCGTCAGTCACCTTACCGTTCAAAGAGGACGTGGTCACCTGCGCGAATGCCGTGATTCCGACAAGGACTGCAACCAATGCGGCAAATCCTTTTTTGAGTAATTGAACCATAGATTTGTTAATAAATAAAGTATTGAATTAATCTTTTTCAGTCCAAACCATTCAACTTGCGAAATTAACAATTTTTCTTCGGTTCAGAAAATTTAATTCAGTCACGAATCGGTTACGATTGATAATTGTTATGATTTAATCAAAAAATGCTGATTTAGTAACTCAAGTTTCGCATTTGCGAAACACCACTCTTCTTCACTGCTTGCAGTGAAA
>ENA-UONW01004578-UONW01004578.1-human-gut-metagenome-genome-assembly--contig:-CS52-NODE-4578-length-9963-cov-17.577816_pt1 | contig 9963 bp, 7 predicted proteins | sample MGYA00242463_ERZ724010 | MGnify/ENA metagenome assembly ERZ724010 | reverse complement strand
TCGTTCCCGAAAGCGAGTGCAAAATTACAGGGTTTATTCCAAACCACCAAATTTTCCAGGGACTTTTTTTCAAGAAATTTTACCTCCTTTAGCAAAAATCGGCCGTTATTTTGTTTTTAACATTCTATAAATCTGCCGATTATGCCCGTTTTTGGACGGGCAAAAATTTTTTTATGCCGCGACATATTTTTCAGACACAGCCGCTTGCAAAAGCCGCCAACCGGCAAATAAAAATTTCGACGGCTCGAAAAAAATCTTTCGCGGCTCGAAAAATTTTTTTGGCGGCTCGGAAATTTTTTTTCGCGGCTCGAAAGTTTTTTTCGGCGGCTCGGAGTTTCGGACGGGTGGTTTCCGGCTCTATTATGAGCGTACGGCGGCGTTTTTCAGGCTGCTTTTCTGCATTTTCCCTCACATCACGGGCCATTTTCCGCAAAATTGCACCCAACTTCCGCTTCATACCAGCGGGAAGACGGCCGGTAGCCATCTCCAATACTTCCGCAGAAACGCCTTGCCGGCCTCCCGGCTCAGGCATTCAGCAAGCGGGCCAGCGTGAACAGATAATCCGAAAGCCGGTTCACGAAGGCCAGCGCATGCTCGTCGTCGGCCCCGCGACACGTGCCCACGGCACGCACCCAGCAGCGCTCCAACCGCCGGCACACCGTGCGGCACACGTGCGCCTGGGCGGCGGGCCGGCTGCCACCGGGCAGAATAAAGTCGTGCAGCGCGGGCAGCGTGGCGGCCATGCCGTCAATCCACTGCTCCAGCTGCGCGGCGGCCTCGGCCAGCGGGCTGCCGTCGTAGGGCGGCATAAGCAGGCGCCCCAATGCAAACAGTTTGTGCTGAGCATACTGCAACTGACTCACCCGCTCGGGGCGCCCGTCCAGCCAGGCGGCCAGCAGGCCCAGGTGGGCATTGAGCTCGTCGAGCGTGCCCCACACTTCCATCTGAAGTGCGTCCTTCCCTACGCGCCCCTGACCCGGACAGTCGGTCTGTCCGCCGTCGCCACGACGGGTATATATGGGTTTTGACTTTTCCATGTGCTGTGTCATTGGCTCACTTTTCGCAGGGCCGGCTCAAAAGCTGACCCGATAGGACTGTTTGTTATATTGCGTATCGAAGCAGACGATGCCCACGTCGTAGAGGTCGAAGGTGACCACCGACCGCGGGCTCCGCTCCAGGCTTCGCCACAGGCGGGTGGCCTGCCGCGAGCGGTAGATGCCGTACACCACGGCCACCGACTGCGGCGCCACGGCGGCCGCCACGGTTTCAAACTGCTTCAGGTCGAGCTGCTGCGCCTCCCACAGCCAGAAATCCACCTGCGGCTGCTCCAGCAGGTGGGGCGGCCAAGTGCTCATGGGGCCCGACATATCCATGCGGCGGGCCCGCCGGCAGCCTGCCTCGGCGTAGCGCGCCGGCACATCGAGGTGCGGCCCCACCACCACAATGCGCTGCGGCTGTACCTCGTTGGCCAGGCGCAGCATCAGGCGGTCGGTCTTGCGCTGCCAGCACGTGCGGCTGTGCCCCAGACTGCGCTCCAGCCCGTCGTAGGCATAGAAGGTGCCCGTCTCAAAAAACACCTGCTTAATCAGGTTGTAGGCATAAGGCGAATGGACGCCGTAGCCCCGCCGCTGGCGCACCCGGCGGCACCACACCAGCGCATGACGCAAGGATTCTGTCACACTCATGACGGCAGCGATTCGGTTTCGGTACACTCGTCGGTCAGGCTGTCGGGGATGCGGTCCTTGGGCATCAGTCCCTTTTCGCGCCACCGCTCCAGCTGGCTGACAATGTTGTCGCGGCCCTGACACAGCTGCTTGCGCGACTGCTCGTAGGTGGCCGAGAGGCGCTCAATCTGGTCGCCCACCTTGACGAAGTTGCCGGCAAAGAGCGTGAATTTCTTATAGAGCTTTTCGGCAGAGTTGTAAATGTCCTTCACACCGGCCTCGCGCAGCTGAGTCTGCCAGAGGTTGTAGGCCAGCTGCAGCGCCATGAGCAGGTTGGTGGGGTTCAGCACAATCACGTGCTCGCGGTAGGCGTCGGTGGTCAGCGTAGGGTCGGCATTCACGGCCGCCACGTAAGCCGACTCGTTGGGAATGAACATCAGCACGTAGCCAATGTTGCCCTCCACCACGTGGCCGTAATCCTTGCGGCTCAGCTCGTGCACGTGGTTCCTGACGGAGCGCAAATGCTCCTTGAGCTGGGCCTCGGCCTCTATTTTATCGGTAGCCCCGGCATAGCGCGTAAAGGCCGTGAGCGACACTTTGGAGTCGATAATCACGTTGCGCCCCTCGGGCAGATGCACCACCACGTCGGGGATGAGCGTGGCTCCATCGTCGTCGCGCGTATGCACCTGCATCTCAAAGTCGCGGCCCTCCGTCAGGCCCGAAGCCTCGAGAATGTTGCGCAGCACGGCCTCGCCCCAGTCGCCCTGGCGCTTGGAGTCGGTAGTCATGGCCTTGGCCAGCGCCTCGGCCTTGTGGCCCAGCGTCATGGTCTCCTTAAACAAGTCCTCCACCTGCTGCTTCATCGACGCGTTGGTCTCCGTAAACTGCTGGCGGAAGCGTGACAAATCCTTTTCCAGCGGCGAGAGCAGCGTTTCGAGCTGCTCCATGTGCGCCTGCCGCAGGTGGCTGCTCTGCTGCGCCAGCATTTCGGCACTGATGGCCCGCAGCTCCTTGCGCAGCGCCTCGGCATTGGCCCGCTCGGCCTCCTGACGCCGCAACATATCCTCGCGCAAACGGGCCTCGGCTTCGGCTTCACGGCGCGACAGCTGGCCGCGGCAGTACAGCCACATGGCTCCGCCGCCCATCACCAGGCCCAACAGTAAAAACAAGATATTCTGCATTTTTTCTTTCGAGTTTTTCTATTTCCAAAAAGAGGGTGAGGCCCCGTCCGGCGGCCTGCCCGGCGCAAAGTTATTGAAAATCGCCGGAACTGACGGCGCCCGCCGCCCGGTTATTCGTCCAGATACGGGCGGATGACCTCGGCCCACCGCCGGTAACCGGCGCCCAGCAGGTGGAGCCCGTCGTTGGTGTAGCGGATGTCCAGCTCCTGCGTGTCGGGGTCCAGCATCGGCGTGTAGAGGTCGATGTAGGTCACGCCCTTGCGCTCCGCCAGCGCCCGGTAGCGGCGGTTCAGCTCGGGCACGTCAGCCTTGCGGGCCTTGTGGCCGGGATAGGCCGTAAAGGCCGTGTTCAGCGGCAGCACGCTCTGCAGGTACAGGCGCGTGGTGGGCGAGTCGGTCCGGATGCGGTCAATAATCATGGACACGTGCAGCTCTACCGTGTTGAGGTCGAGCCCGGCGCCCAAATCGTTGATGCCAATCATCAGGAAAATCTTGACCGGGTGGCCCCGCGTGATGCAGGCCAGGCGGTCGTACACGCCCAGCGAGGTGTCGCCACTGATGCCGCGGTTGCGCACGTGCGCATTGCCCAGCAGCTCGTTCCATTCGCAGCCGTCAGTGATGCTGTTGCCCAGAAAAACGATGTCCTCCGGCCCCAGCGGCAGCTTCTCAAACAGGCTCACGCGCTGGTCGTAGTAGGCCGAGCGCGGCTGCGCCCCGGCCGGGATGCCCCACAGGGCCAGGCCCGCTACCAGAGCGAGCAGCGTCATCAGCCGCCGGCTCATGACACCTCCTGCCCCATGCGGTAGGCCTCCGCCAAAGCCGCGTGGCCCTCCACATCGCCGCATTTAGTCACGCCGTCGGCCAGTACCACACCGGCCAGACGGGCCCGCTCAAAGCAGGACACCCATCCGCGCACGGCCGTGGCGGCACCCTCCACCACCGAAGGCCACGTTTCGGCAGCCGCTGCCAGCAGGTAAACATCGCGAAAGCGATAGTCAGCCGCAAAAAGCGCATTGGCCCGGTCTATCATGGTTTTCATCTGTCCGCTGATGCAGAAGTAATACACCGGCGTGGCCCACACAATGACGTCGGCCTGCCCCATCCGGCGGCAAATCTCCACCGCATCGTCCGGAATGACGCACTGCCCCGTACGCTGACAGGCCAGACATCCCCGGCAAAAGGCAATCCGGCAGTCGGCCAGGTTGATTTTCTCCACCCGGTGACCAGCCTCGCGGGCGCCACGGGCAAACTCATCAGCCAAGCGGTCGGAATTGCCACCCCGGCGCGGACTGGTGGAAATAATCAGGATTTGCTTTTCCATAGTAAGTTTTCCTCTTAGAATTTGTAGTACAAATATAGTGAAAGGCGAGTGCAGAGACAAACGGAAAGCGAAGTTTTCAAGGTTTGGCTATGCCGAGCCGTATCCCAGCTTCTCCCTAAAATGTCCCCTCGTCTCTCTTATATAATATAGGCAAAAACGGTACCGCACTTGGTCTGAACACTTTATTTCCCTAATTTTGTACGGAAGCGCCCGCCGCACGCCGCGCCCTGCACGAGGTGCGGTGCCTGTTTTACGAGAAAACAATCCCCTTATTACCCACCGCTTATGCCACACATCCTGCTTGCCCTCGATTCCTTCAAAGGCTGCCTCACATCGGAGGAAGTCGAAACCGCCTTTGCCCATGCCCTCACCGAGCGCGGGGCCCGGGTGCACTGTCTTCCCCTCTCCGACGGCGGCGAAGGCATGCTGCCGGCCTTCATGGCGGCCCTGCACGGGCAGACGCTTGAGGTGGAGGTACACGACCCGCTGATGCACCCCATCACGGCCCGCTACGGTGTGGCTCCCGACGTGACGGCCGTGATTGAATCGGCCCAAGCCTGCGGCCTGACCCTGATGAGCGCCGCCGAGCGCAACCCGCTGACGGCCACCACCTACGGCGTGGGCGAACTGGTGGCGCACGCTGCCAAACGGGGATGCCGCCGCTTCATCGTCGGACTGGGCGGCAGTGGGACGAGCGACGCCGGCGAGGGAATGCTGCGGGGACTGACCGACACGCTGGCACCGGGCGGCACGATAGAAGAGGTGCTGCACGGCCCGCTGCGCGACTGCCGCTTCATCCTGGCCAGCGACGTGCGCAACCCGCTCTACGGTCCTGAGGGCGCGGCCCACGTGTTTGCCCCGCAAAAGGGCGCCACGCCCGACATGGTGGACGAGCTGGACCGCCGCGCCCAACGCTTTGCCGAACAGTCGGCCCGACGGCTGGGACGAGATGCGGCCCACCAACCGGGAGCCGGCGCGGCGGGCGGACTGGGATATGCCTTCCTGCAATACCTGCAGGCCACCACGCAATCGGGCGCCGACCTGCTGCTTGACCTGGCCGACTTTGACCACCTGCTGGCGCACGCCGACCTCGTTATCACCGGCGAGGGCCATGCCGACCGCCAGACCCTCATGGGCAAGCTGCCCGAAAGGGTGATGCAGCGGGCCCGTCGGCAGGGCGTCCCCGTGTGGCTGGTGGCCGGTCGGGCCGACGATGCCGCCCCGCTCCTGCAGGCCGGTTTCAGCAGGGTCAGCAGTCTGACACCCGACCACATGCCGCTGGAAGAAGCCGTCCGTCCGGAAACGGCCCGGCAGAACATCCGGCAGTGGGTGGCCCGGCACTGGCCATTTACGGCCCAACCCTAGCGCCGACCCGGACGGCCCAATGGCCTCCGCCTCATTTCCTCCTTTGCTCCCCAAGCAGGCTGCGCCATCTGATTTTGAAAGTGCCATAAAGCTCCCATAAGAGAAGGCCGCCCCCACTTTAACATTGTTAATAAAATCTAAATGGGGGGGTAAAAATAAAATCGTAATTTTGTGATGAGAAAGCCTCAAAAAAGTGTGTCGTGGTGCTCCCTGTTCGGGGAAACTTTTTTTGAAACAACAGCTTCATTCCTTGCAGAGCTCGCACGGTGGCACACTTTCTTACCAAAACCTATAAAACCGAACTATGAAAGCCAGCACTTTACCCAAGCGTACCTCTCTGCTCGTCCTGCTCATCTGCCTGCTGCTGTGGGCCGGCCCGGGCTGCCCCATGGCCCGCGCACAGAAAAACAAGGAAAAGACGGAACGCGTTTCCGGCATCGTCACCGACAATTTTACAGGCAAAAATATTATGGGCCTCAAGGTATGGGCTTATCATGAAGACGGCACGCCGGTAAAGGACAGCATCAAGGTGTACGAGACCAATGGCTCGGCACAGGGCAAGGGGATAACCTTCTTCGAGTTCTACGTTCCGTCGCGCACGGCCCGCTACCGCATCCACCTGGAAAGCGAGGGCTACCAGCCGCTGGACTACTGGTACTCCATGAAAATAGCCGGCCGCGTCAAGCAGGTGCCGCAAGTCCCAATTACCATGCAGCGCGAATTCAAGAAGCCGGACCGCCAGCTGGGCGAAGCCGTGGTGACGGCCACCAAAATCAAAGTGTTCCACAAGGGCGACACCATCGTGTACAACGCCGATGCATTCAACCTGCCCGAAGGCTCCATGCTCGACGGACTCATCCGCCAGCTGCCCGGCGCACAGCTCAAGGACAACGGCGAAATCTACATCAACGGCCGAAAGGTGGACTACCTCCTCCTCAACGGCAAGGACTTCTACAAGGGCAACAACAAAATCATGCTGGACAACCTGCCCTACTACACTGTCAAGCAGCTCAAGGTGTACGAAAAATCCACCGAGCGCAGCGAAGCCCTGGGGCAGGATGTCGAGCGAAAGGACTACGTGATGGACGTGAACCTGAAAAAGGAGTACGCCACCGGCTACATGGGCAACGTGCAGGCCGCCGCCGGCACGCACGACCGCTATCTGGCACGCCTGTTCGGGCTGCGCTTCACCGACTTTTCGCGCCTCTCGGTGTTTGCCTCCTCCAACAACATCAACGAGAGCCGACGCCCCGGTGCCGACACCGACTGGCGCCCCTCGGGCGGCACCATCGGCACCGAACTGCGCCACCAGGCCGGCGTGGACCTGTTTGTGGAAAACCGCGACCGCACCTGGGAGGAAAACGGTAACGCCACGGTCAGCTGGAACAAGACCGAAAACGAAAACCGCACGGCCAGCGAGACCTTCCTTAACGGCAGCCACGCCTTTGGCCGCAGCTGGAACAGCAGTACCGACCGCAACCTCAACGCCCAGCTCTACAACGGCTTCACCCTGAAAAAGCCGTTTTACCTGAACCTGCGCACCAACCTAAGCTACAACCGCACCGACCGCCTCGGCGCGGCCCTGAGCCAGAGCTTCAACGCCCATCCCGACAGCCTGAATGCCGACACCCTCAACGCCTCGCACAACCGCTGGACGGGCGACGGCTGGAACCTATCGGCCAGCCAGTCGGTCAGTTTTCTGCGCACGTTCATCTGGGGCGACAACCTGGAGGCCAGTGCCGACTTCCGTTACCACAAGTCCGTAGCCGACGACTTCAGCCGCTACGACGTCAGCTATGCCGAGCAACCCGAGGCCGACGACCGACGACACCGCTATGACAACACCGACCGCCACGGCTACGAATACCACACCAACCTGCTCTACCGCTTCAACTTCGACCGGATTCACTGGGAGCTGAACTGGCAGTACCGCCACAGCCGCACCTACGACCACCAGACCCGCTACCGCCTCGACCAGGTAGCCGGCTGGACCGAAAGCGACCCGCTCGAGTGGCTGCCCTCCGCCACCAGCCTCCTCCTGCAGGGACTTGACAACCAGAACAGCCGCTACACCGACGACCGCCTGCAGGAGCACACCGTGGGCACCAAGCTCTCCCTGCCCATCCACAAGGCCAATCTGGCCATCGGCTACCAATACATCCGCCAGAATGAGCGCTACCATTACGACCACGCCCTGCTCGACACCGTCATGCTCCGCAAGCTGGGCCTCCATCAGGTGACCGCCACCTACGACCTGGACAAAAAATACAAGCGCAAATGGTTAGTGATGTACGCCGCGCGCTACACCATGCAGCAAAAGCCGGCCGACATGGGACAGCTCGTACCCATCAGCAACACCTACAACCCCCTGGCCATCGTCACCGGCAACCCGAACCTGAAAAATGCGTACAACCACGACTTCAACCTCAACATCAACGCCTCACGCTTCAAGTCAGCCTATACGCACCTGTGGGCCGGCGCCGGATTCGGCTTCTACGACAACCGCATCGCCATGGCCACCCGCTACAACCGCGAAACCGGCGTGTACACCTACCGCCCCGAAAACGTCAACGGCAACAAGAGCTTATGGACCGGCGGCAGTTTCTACACCGACAAATACTGCAAACGGAAGCTCAGCCTCAACGGCCGCTTGATTTACAGCTTCAATCACAACGTAGACCTCATGCAGGCCGAGCAGTCTGACGCCGTCGCGCTGAGCCAGGTCAATACGCACCAAATCAGCCTCTCCGGAAAAGTGGGCTACAACTTCGGCAAACTGACGGTAGACCTCCTGGGCGAAACCGTCTGCCGCCACTCCATCAGTCCCCGCCCCGACTTTGCCACCATCAATGCCAACGACTTCAGCTACGGCATCAATGCCAACTGGCAGCTGCCCTGGAGTCTGCAGCTGGCCACCGACCTGAAGATGTACAGCCGCCGCGGCTACGGCGACGCCTCCATGAACACCAACGACCTGGTATGGAACGCCTCGCTCTCGCGCGCCTTCCTCAAGGGCCGCCTCACCACCATCCTGCAGGGCTTCGACCTGCTCCACAACCTGAGCAACGTCACCTACGCCATCAACGGGCAGGGGCGCACCGAAACCTGGAACCGCAGCATACCCAGCTACTTCATGTTCCACCTGCAGTGGAAATTCCAGAAGAACCCCAAAAAGCGGTAGCCCCCGCAGGGCGTAACCGCCGCCACGGCGCCTCATCCTGCCCCTCCCCGGTCTCCGGCAAGTGGGGAAGCCGCAGGATGAGGCGCCGTTTTTTCGTTTCGCAAGCCCCGACAGGTGCCGTATGGGCCGTATTTACGCCCACCGGTGCCCCATCTCTGCCCTAAAATGCGTATTTTTGTAGTGAGGAAATCTTCAATCTATTCTTTATAAATAATGTATCCCGTTTTATCCGTCCCCCGTCATGCCGCCACGCGGCGGCCCATATTCCGCCTGATGCTGGCCCTGCTGGCCGCGCTATGCCTGACCGCCTGCACCCGCCCCGCGGCCGTGCCCGAGCTCGACACGGCCGACAGCCTGATGGAGCAGCGGCCCGACAGCGCCCTGGCCCTGCTGCGCCGCATCGACACCCTGCGCCTGACCTCGCGGCACGACCGCGCACGCTACGCCATGCTCCTGTCGATGGCGCTGGACAAAAACTACATTGACCTCAAGGATTTCCACGTGCTCCAGCCGGCCATTGACTATTACGAGGAACACGGCACACCCACCGAGCAGATGCGCACCTTCTACTATCAGGGTCGCATCTACGACAACGCCGGAAACATGAGCAAAGCCCTGCAGACCTTTCTGAAGGCTCTGGAAAGAGGAAAAGAATCCAACGACATACCTACCAAAGCAAGAATTTATTCGGCACAAATCCAGCCCTACTTACAACTGATGGCCTTTGACAAAGCCATTGAAGCCGGAAAGAAAGCCCTTATCTACAACCGTCAAGCCGGAAGAATAGAGAGCTATGCCCTTAATCTCAATCATCTTGCCCGCACATGCACTTTCCAAAACGACAGGGCCAACACCTGGAAATACCTGAATGAATGCCGAAAATTGTGGCCCTACATAAGCGAAAGGAGAAAACAGAAATTCTACAACAATTATCTGGTTGCCGTCACCAGTTTCTGCGGTAAGGACAGCATTCAAGCTGCCATTCGGGAATATGAATCCCATGTGCCGCCATCCAAGTGGGACTTCCTGACATTGGCTGACGCCTATGCAGGCATTAAGGATTTTAACCGCGCTGAATATTTTGCCACACAACACAAGCTCCATTCCTCCTCAATATATTCCGACAAGCGGTACTACGCCATCCTGTACTTCCTCTATCGGGCGCAGGGAAAATACAAGGAAGCCGGCGAGGCATACACAAAATTCAACAACATCAACGACTCGCTCAACATCTCGGCCCTGCAGGAAAAT
>ENA-UONW01004576-UONW01004576.1-human-gut-metagenome-genome-assembly--contig:-CS52-NODE-4576-length-9969-cov-23.615695_pt1 | contig 9969 bp, 8 predicted proteins | sample MGYA00242463_ERZ724010 | MGnify/ENA metagenome assembly ERZ724010 | reverse complement strand
ACTCTTTCTATTACGGGATAGTGTTTAACTTGTCCAACTTTTTGGGGTCACTTCATTTTGACACACCCTCTTTGTTTTTATCGGATCAAGTCCGATGACGGTGTATGGCCTGAGCGGGCAGCGGTATTTCCTTCCGCTTTGTCTTCGAACTTTATCTGGTAGAACTTCTCGCCTTCGTAGACGGTCTTGACACGGATGTTCAGCCCTTCTTTGCCTTCAAGCTGGGGAAGGATGTTCTTCAGCTTATAGGATACGATGGCCGATTTGGGCACCAGCGGTGTGTCGCCGTTGGCATTGTGGCGGAATTCCAGGGTCAGATAGCCGGGCTCGTCTCCCTCACCTGTCGAAGCCTCGTTCACTACCAGGCTGAGCATGTGCTTCCTGTTGGGGTTCTCGCTGCTCATGAACTGGCATTCGATGTTCAGGTAGTCTTTCCGCGTGAGCCACATCTGCGTGATGTTGATGTTGTTGTCGCCGATGCTGTCTTCTTTCTCGGCAGGCATGGAGTAGATGTCTTTGGTCAGGATGTCCTGAATCCAGCGTATTTTGGCATTGTATTCGTATCCCGGCATTTCTTCCGGCAGTTCGTCGAAGAAGACGAAGGCCCGTTGCCCGTCCGTCACTTCATAATTGGTCAGGCTGCTCATGTCGCCGGGGAACAGTTTGCTGTCATCGTCCAGCAGCACGTAAAAGTCGCCTTCACCCTCGCTCAAGGTCTGGATGGTACCTACCGTGAAGAGCGGCGTATCTTCGTCATCGTCCAGGCAAGACTGGAATGCCGGTACAAGCGTCAAAAGAAAGAACCACATCCATAGCGTGGTTGCATTGAATTTTTTCATAAGCAAAGTCTTTAAATGTTTATTTGTTACGCCTATAATAACGTATGGGTGGTAAAAATACTGCATCCTTTTTTGTTAAAAAGACAAAAGCGGGTTTTTCTTCCTGTGTGATGCAGTATTTTTGCATCCGCCGCATTTATAGAGACAAACACGTGTTGGAAAGAATGGAAGAACAGCAATTGGCCGAACAATGCAGGCTGGGCGACAACCGCGCCCGGCAGGAATTGTATGAGCGTTATGCAGGGCGCCTGCTTGCCCTGTGCCTGCGCTATACGGGCAATCGTGAACAGGCGGAAGACCTGCTTCACGACGGCTTCCTGAAGCTGTTCTCTTCGTTCGACAAGTTTACATGGAGGGGAGAAGGTTCCCTGCGAGCGTGGATGGAGAGAGTGATGGTGAACACGGTGCTGGAGTATCTGCGGCGCAACGATGTGTTGAACAATTCCGTCGATCTGGACACTTCTGCCCCGGGAGCCTATGACGAACCTACGGCCGAAGATTGTGAAACCATTCCTGCACAAGTGTTGATGCGGTTTGTCAGCGAACTGCCTGCCGGTTACCGCACGGTGTTCAACCTGTATGTGATGGAAGGAAAATCGCATAAGGAAATAGCGGCGGTACTGGGTATTAACGAAAAGTCGTCCGCTTCGCAGCTGGCAAGAGCCAAGGCCGCTCTGGCCGACAAGGTCAGGAAGTGGATGAGTTCAAATGGATAATTCTATTAATAGGAAGATATGAACGACGATTTGTGGTTGAAGAAGATAAAGGAGCAGCTGGACGATTACCAGGAACCGCTTCCCCAGGGAGGGTGGGAACGGCTGCAGCGCGAGTTGGAACAGCCCGGGCAGGCAGTTCCCGCACCGCGCAGACGTCTGGTAGCCTTCCGCCGATGGTCGGTGGCCGCTGCGGCGGCAATGCTGGTCGCTGTGGCCGGCGTGAGCTTCTGGTTGCTCAACAGTCCTACGGGCGAAGTGATGCGCCAGGCAGAAGTGCCTGTAGTCCACCGGCCCGATGTGGAGCCGCGTCCTGCGGCCGAAAGCGATGTGCTGGCCCGGGCCGAAGAAGCGCGTCCGCAGAGCGGTGCCCGCACCCCTCGTGCGGTGACCGTCCGTGAAGCGTCGGCCGGCACCCCCGCCGTGGAGCAGGAAGTTCCGGCAGCCGAGCCTCGCGAAGAGGCCGGACAGAAAGAAACGCCGGAGACGGCAGCTGTCCGCGAAGCCGAAGCCCGCGAAGAGGCCGAACCGCGCACAACCGTGCCTGCCCGCCGGAAGAAGACGAGCCTCGACGAACCCGCTGTGGTGACAGTCGGGAAGAAAAAGTCGGCCGGAGGCTGGGCTTTCGGCCTGTCTGTCGGCAACAGAGGGACGGCAGCCGGAAACGGAACCACCGCTACTCCCTCGATGGATGCGTCGGGAAACATGGTGCAGGGCAGCAACATCAACCTCAGCGCGACGGCCAATGGCGTGATAACGATTCCCAGCGAACAGGAACTGATGTTCAAGGACGGAATGCCCTACGTACAGCACCGCAAGGAGGCGGCTGTCTCGGCCGACCATCGCCAGCCTGTCAGTGTGGGCTTTTCGGTGCGGAAAGACTTGGGCAAGGGCTTTTCGGTGGAAACGGGATTGATGTATACCTATCTCCACTCGGACATTTATCAGAGTGGCGGCGGCAGCAAGACAGCGCAGAAGCTGCACTACCTGGGCATCCCGCTGCGGGCCAACTGGAACTTTGTGGACACACGCCATTTCACCTTCTATGTATCGGCCGGAGGGGCGGCAGAGAAGTGTGTGTACGGCAAGCTGGGCAGCGAGAAGCAGACGGTGAAGCCGGTGCAGTGGTCGGTGCTGGGCAATGTAGGCGCCCAGTACAACCTGTCCAGCCGCTGGGGACTGTACGTCGAACCGGGAGTCTCCTACTACTTTGACGACGGTTCGCCCGTACAGACCATCCGCAAGGAGCGTCCTTGCAGCTTTACGCTCCAGGCCGGATTGAGAATCTGTTATTGACGCGAGATAACGGCAGCGTAGTGCTCAGTTCACTACCACCGTCTGGAAATACTCCTTGAACAGCGCTTCGGCCCGTGCCAGCTGTTCGGGAGTATTTTCTTTTACCTCCTTCAGCCGGTAGTCCAGCCCCATGGCCTCGTACTTGTGCACGCCCAGCCGGTGGTAGGGCAGTATCTCCACGCGTTGTATGCTTCCGTAGCCTCCGAGCGCCTCGCCCAGGTGCCGGATGTCTTCTTCAGAGTCGCTGTAGCCGGGCACCAGCACGTAGCGCAGCCAGAAGGGCCGTCCGTGTTCCTCCAGCCAGGCGGCGGTGCGGAGGGTCTGTTCGTTGCTCCGTCCGGTGAGCAGGCGGTGGCGTTCGGGGTTGAACTGCTTGACGTCGAGCAGCACGAGGTCCGTCAGTCCCAGCAGTTCCTCCACATGGCGGTTCCAGATGCCGCCGTTGCTGTCCAGGCAGATGTGGATGCCCTGCGCCTTGAGTGCGCCGAACAGGGGTACCAGGGCTTCGGCCTGCACGGTGGGTTCTCCGCCGCTGAAGGTGATTCCTCCCCGTTTTCCGTAGAAGGGTTTCTGGCTGACGGCCATTTCCAATATTTCTTCCGGCCGCGTCTCCTTGCTTTCGCCTTTCAGGTCGATGGTGTCGGGGTTGGCGCAATAGAGGCAGCGGAAGGGGCAACCTTGCAGAAAAACGACGAGCCGGAGTCCCGGCCCGTCGAAGGTTCCCATACTTTCGTAGGAATGAACTTTAATGAGTTGAGAGTTGAGAGTTGAGAGTTGAGAGTTGGGAGTTGAGGGTTGAGAGTTGAGGGTTGAGAGTTGAGAGTTATTCATTTGTTTAATGAATTTTTGGTGGTTTTTACGATGTGTACCAGCATACTGATCAGCTCGTTGCAGGCGGGATAGATGGAATCGAATGTTGCTTGGGAAATATAGCCGCTGTCTTTCAGCAGCATCAGCCAGTATTCTGTTTCATTGGCTTCTTTCAACGCTACATTCATCTTGTTCAGAAAGTCTGCACGGCTTTGTGCATGCTCTGCTTCCTTGCATAAAGCTCCGACAGCTGTTCCACTTCTCAATATCTGCTTGGATAATGTGTACTCGCTTTGCTCTGTAATGAGCATCCTGTATACTTTAATGGTTGTCAAAGCAAAGGTGTATGCTTTGGCTCCTACGATGGACTGGCTCATGGTTATTGTGAGTTGAGAGTTGAGAGTGGAGAGTTGAGAGTTTTATTAAGTTGAGAGTTGAGAGTTGAAAGTTGAGAGTTCAATGTGGAGGTTAACTCTCCACTCTCAACTCTCCACTCTCCACTCAATTAACTACATTCTTTCGTGGAACGAGCGGCTGATAACCTCCAGCTGGTGTTCGCGGCTCAGCTTGATGAAGTTCACCGCATAGCCCGACACGCGGATGGTGAGCTGCGGATACTTCTCGGGATGCTCCATGGCATCTTCCAGCATCTCGCGGTTCAGCACGTTCACGTTCAGGTGGTGGGCACCCTTGGTGAAGTAGCCGTCCATCATCGTCACCAGATTCTCCACGCGCTCTTCGGGTGTGGGGCCCAGCGACTTGGGCACGATGGAGAACGTGTTGCTGATGCCGTCCTGCGAGTCGCGGTAACGCAGCTTGGCTACCGAACTGAGCGAGGCGATGGCGCCGTTCTTGTCGCGTCCGTGCATGGGGTTGGCACCCGGAGCGAAGGCCACGCCCTTGGCGCGTCCGTCGGGGGTGGCACCCGTCTTCTTGCCGTACATCACGTTCGAGGTGATGGTGAGCAGCGACAGCGTGGGGCGGGCGTTCTTGTAGACGGGCAGCTTCTTCAGTTCCTCGCTGAAGTAGTAGACGAGGTCCACGCCGAGGTGGTCCACACGGTCGTCGTTGTTGCCGAAGCAGGGGAATTCGCCTTCGATGTCGAAGCCCTCGGTCAGCCCGATTTCGTTGCGGCGGGCCGTCACCTTGGCATACTTGATGGCCGACAGCGAGTCGAGCGCGATGGACAGGCCGGCCACGCCGTAGGCCAGGTTGATGCGCGGGTCGGTATCCACGAAGGCCATCTGGGCCTTTTCGTAGTAATACTTGTCGTGCATGTAGTGGATGATGTTCATCGCCTCGTTGTAGACGCGGGCTATCTCGGTGAGCACCTTCTTGTAGTTGGTCATCACCTCCTCGAAGTTCAGCGTGTCACTGGTCAGCACGGGGATGTCCTTCACCATCACCGTACCCGTGTTCTCGCAGCGTCCGCCGTTGATGGCCAGCAGCAGGGCCTTGGCCAGGTTGGCGCGTGCGCCGAAGAACTGTATCTGCTTGCCGATGGCCTGGTAGGACACGCAGCAGGCGATGCCGTAGTCGTCGCAGCCGCGCACTTCGCGCATCAGGTCGTCGTTCTCGTACTGGATGGAGCTGGTGTCCACCGACACGCGTGCGCAGAAGTCCTTGAAGCCTTCGGGCAGGTCGGGGCTCCAGAGCACCGTCAGGTTGGGTTCGGGCGAGGGGCCCAGGTTGTAGAGTGTCTGCAGGAAGCGGAACGAGGTCTTCGTCACCTTCGTGCGTCCGTCGTTGAAGCGGCCGCCCAGGGCCTCGGTCACCCACGTGGGGTCGCCGGCGAAGATGTCGTTGTACGACTGCATGCGCAGGTGGCGCACCATGCGCAGCTTGATGACAAACTGGTCGATGAGTTCCTGGGCGAAGGTCTCGTCGATGAGGCCGTGGGCCAGGTCGTATTCAATGTAGATGTCGAGGAACGACGACACGTTGCCCAGCGACATGGCCGCGCCGTCCTGTTCCTTCACGGCGGCCAGGTAGGCCATGTAGACCCACTGCACGGCTTCGTGGGCCGAGGTGGCGGGGCGGCTCAGGTCCAGTCCGTAGTACTGGCCCATCACCTTGATTTCCTTCAGGGCCTTGATCTGCTCGGACACTTCTTCGCGCAGGCGGATGCGGGCGTCGGTCATGGGGCCCGTCAGGTTGCGCTTGTCCTGTTCCTTGGCCTCGATGAGGCGGTCGATGCCGTAGAGGGCCAGGCGGCGGTAGTCGCCGATGATGCGGCCGCGGGCGTAGTTGTCCGGCAGGCCGGTGAGGAAGCCCAGCGAGCGGAACGAGCGGATTTCCTCGGTATAGGCGTCGAACACGCCGTCGTTGTGCGTCTTGCGGTAGTGGGTGAAGATGTCCTTCACGCGGTCGTCCACCTCGATGCCGTTTTCGCGGCAGGCCTTGGCCACGACGTTGATGCCGCCGAAGGGCTTGATGGCGCGCCGCAGCAGTTCGTCGGTCTGCAGGCCCACGATGAGTTCGTTCTCGCGGTCGATGTATCCGGCCTTGTGCGAGGTGATGGTCGATACGGTGGTGTGGTCCAGCGAGCGGACGCCGTTGTTCTTACGTTCTTCTTCGAGCGCCTTGAGGCAGACGTCCCACACGCGCCGCGTGCGCTCCGTGGGTCCCTGCAGGAAGGAGGCGTCTCCGGTGTAGGGGGTGATGTTCTTGCTTACAAAGTCGCTGACGTTGATTTCTTTGCTCCAAAGCCCGTCAATAAAGGTTTTGTTCAATTCCATATGCTTCTATTTGTTAGTATATGATGGGGTTAAGAAATGATTTCTTTCAGAGCGCGCAAATTTACGGCTTTTTCTCCATATATATGCAATGTCCGTCCGGTTTTTTGTCGTTGCGGGCTGGAAAAGGGGGTATTGAGTTGAGAGTTGAGAGTGGAGAGTGGAGAGTGGAGAGTGGAGGGTGGGGAGGCTGCCTCAACATAGAAAAGTATAATCAAAACGCAATGTCATCCTGAACAAAGTGAAGGATCTCCTCACACAAGCAATGGCTTTCGAGATCCTTCACTGCGTTCAGGATGACAGAATGGCGGACTACAGCGGGCTCTCGTCCTGTCCGCCGCCGGTTTCGTCGTCCCCGTCGTCGGGAATCTGCGTCTCTTCGCTCTCCTTGCCCAGCCATTCGGCGAAGCTGATGCCCTCGTCGGCTATCAGGGCGCGGGTGTAGCCGCCGCTCATGTTGCGCACGCGGTCGGGGGTGAACTGCACGCGCAGGCCGGTTATCTGGTCGCTGCTCACTTCTTCCTTCGTGGCGACGCCCTTGCCGCCCGAGAGGGTGGTGTAGCGGAACCATCCGAGGCCCTCCAGGTGGATGGCACGGCTTTCCTTCATGAAATCGGCCATGATGGCCGGCATGGCGCGGAGCACGGCGTGCGTGTCGGCGGGCGACACGGTCGACTCGCGCGCGATGCGGTTGGCCAGCTCCTGCGTTTCCACGGGCTTGCCAACGGTGACGCTGCGGGGGTACCACAGGTCATTGATCGCTTGTTTGACTCTTTTCCAAAATATCATACATTCGAGGTTTTTGTCCATCTTCCGCCGCCCTCGGTCGGACCCGGGCGTAAGCGGCTGTGCATCAGCCTCCTGCCGCTTCCGCCCGACGCAGGTTCCGCGTGTGTCCCCCACGGGGGTCTCGTTTGTCCCCCACGAGGGCCTCGTTTGTCCCCCACGGGCACCCCGTTTGTCCCCCACGGGGCGGCCGTGAGTCCCTGCCCGCGTCCGGGCCTGACTAAATCTTGACAGGAAGATGGGATTATACAATTGGTTTCAGGTCTCCGTCCCGCGGCTCCTGTCCGGGCCGCGGAGCCCTTTCCGCCGGGAAAGGGACGGGTACGCATCCGCCCCTGCGCGGGGGGCGGGTGCGTCATGGCCTGTGTGGCGGTATCTCCGTGTGTTCCATCACGTCCTCCTTTCTTTATTGGGGTTATACTTCGGTTATTTTCCGTTGCGGGCGGAACTTTTCCCGCCCGACGGTTTACTGTTCCTTCTTCAAGGTAGGCAGGCTGTTGCCGTCTTTGAGTTCGTACTGCCAGCCTTTACCGCTCAGGGCGGCGTTCATGGCGGCGACGGCCGTCTGCCAGGTGACGGTTGTGCCGTCCACCTTCGTGGCTCCGCCGTTGTCATTGTCGGGGAGGCCGCTCCAGTAGCAGGCGGTCAGGGTGCCATAGTTTTCTCCCACTGCGCCGCCTACATGGATGGTGCCGCTACCTTTACCGCTGACGTTGCCCGCGGCATAGCAGGCAGTCAGGGTGCTGCTTCCTCCGTTGTATCCCACCACACCACCGGCACAGGCGTAGCCTGTACCGTCATTTTCAACGGTCACGTCGCCCGTGGCATAGCAGGCGGTCAGGGAGGCACCACCATTCGTTTCTCCCGCTATGCCGCCGGCTACAATCCCGGCATTCACTGTGGCCGAGGAGCTGCACCCGGTGATGGTACCGCCCCATTGGTGGCCCACCACGCCACCTACGCTGAAGCTACCGCTGACGCTGCCCGACACCGAGCAGTTTTCAATGTTGCCCTCGCTATATCCTGCCACGCCGCCGACATAGCCCCAACTGTTATCGCTTGTCATCTGTACGCCCTCCAGCTTCACGTTCATCACCTTGCCGCCCATACCGATATAGCCGAACAGACCCGCATATCGGTCACTTACCGTAACGGTCAGCCCCGTGATGGTCTTGCCATTGCCGTCGAAGGTGCCGGTGTATGAGTTGCCGATGCTTGTGCCTATCGGCGTCCAGTCGATGCCCGTCAGGTCGATGTTGTCGGCGAGGGTGCAGTTCAGTGTCATATCTTTCTGTACGGCTTCGTTCCACGCCAGCAGCCCATCGGCGGAGGTGACGTTGTAGGTCTTGCCGTCCTCCGACACGGTGTAGCCCGGGTCTTTTGCCGCGGCAAGGGAGACGGTGTAGGTATATTCCTCGCCCGCTTTCCATTCGGCTGCCTTCTGCATCTTATAGGCGAAGACCTTGCCGTTGGTGAATTTGCAGGTGATGAAAGCCGTGCCCGCCGCCACCGTCTGCGGGGCGACGAGGGCGATGTAGGTGTCGCCACCCTTGTCATAATACGGGGCGATTACAGCCGGGTTGCCGTCCGCGGTGGAGAGGCCTGTCAGCCGCACGAATATCCGCTCCTCGGTGTAGTCCGTCAGGATGACGGTGACCCGCGCCGTGCGGTGGGTGAAGCGGAGTGTGGGGTTGCCGTAGCTCACCGTCTGTTCCTCGGCCACGATGAGGTCGCTGCCCTCGAAGTCCTTCCGGGCACTTTGGTCGGCAGCTACCTTCACGGCAGGCGGGGTTGTCTCGCCAGCGGTGTAGGGCCACCACGCCGTGGCGGTGATGTTATCGTGGTTGGTCCAGTAGTGCGGGTCATCGGAGGTCAGCGTGGCGCCGGTGTTGTCGGCGGTGGTGGGCGTCACGTCGTATGCCTTCACCGTGCCGTCCATTCTGACTGCCACGCTCTGCACGCCCTCCCAGTCGCCGTCCACGGGGGCACGGGTACCGGCAGTGGCTGTTGCAGCAGGACTCAGCCCCGTGGCAGTGAAGACGATGGGTGTGCCTTCCGCCCCTTCCGGCAGGAAGCCCGCTTCGTCCCGCGTGCAGGCGGCCAGGCCGAGCAGCAGGGCGAGGGCCGCGGATATATGGATGGTTGTTCGTTTCATGATGCGTGTTGTTTAGGGGTTGTTATTGTTTCTTTTGCAGTACGGGCAGGTCGTCGGGACCGAGTACCCACTGATAGCCGTTGCCGGTGAGGGCGGGGTTCATGCCGTCTACGGCTGTCTGCCATTTCACGATCACGCCGTCCACCTTCGTGACATCTACCGTTCCTCCTTGATTATGATATACTCCTTGCCCGGCATTGCCTCCCCAATAACAGGAAGTTATAGTACTGTAGTTATAATCTACTATAGCTCCACATTCATTCTCTTTCAATGTGCCGTCGAACCAGCAAGCGATGATACTGCCATAATTTGAATTGGCTATACCACAAGTTGTACCATATGCGGAAATTTTTCCCGTCACGGAGCAGGCAATGATTTGACCATTATTTCGAGACACTATTCCAGCTGCTCCTCCACTATTGCCATACAGATTCACATCTACAAGTTGTAGGTTCTTTATCACTCCATCTTCAGTTAATGTACAAAAAAGCTCAGTATAACCTGCTGATAAGCTTAATCCCGTAATGCGGTGCCCTTGCCCATTAAAGACGCCGGAGTAACCTGGCCATATGCCTATCCATGTCCATTCCTTACCCGCCATGTTGATGTCGGCGGAGAGGGTACAATTTATCGAT
>ENA-UONW01004568-UONW01004568.1-human-gut-metagenome-genome-assembly--contig:-CS52-NODE-4568-length-9982-cov-10.411605_pt1 | contig 9982 bp, 8 predicted proteins | sample MGYA00242463_ERZ724010 | MGnify/ENA metagenome assembly ERZ724010 | reverse complement strand
CATTTTCTACACATCTGGCGGCGTAGGTGGCGAGGCGGGCGCCTTTGGCGGCGTCGAAGGTGGAGATGCCTTTGATGAGGCCGATGGTGCCGATGGAGATCAGGTCTTCCTGATCGGCGGACTGAGAATAGTACTTTTTCATGATGTGCGCGACGAGGCGGAGGTTGCGTTCGATGAGGATGTTGCGGGCTTCCAGATCGCCTGCTGCGCTGCGCTGCAGGTACATGCGCTCCTCCTCGGCGGTCAGCGGCTTCGGAAAGGAGCCGCCGCCCGAAATGCGCAGGGATGTGAGCATACTGCTGAGCATCAGCCATACTGCTGCGGAAAGCATAAGCTTTCACCTCCAGAGAAAGCCTATGTCCGACCGGCAAGTCCAGATTCCCGTTTACAAGAAATAAGAATTCTGTTATTCTGGAAAAAAGACTTGACTGTAAAGCCGCTTGATACGCTACAGTGACGGCAGGAGGGATGCATATGACCATTCGTGAGATCGAAGCGCTGTCCGGCATGACGCGCGCGAACATCCGTTTTTATGAATCCGAAGGACTGCTCACGCCGAACCGCATGGAAAACGGCTACCGCGATTATACAAGATCGGACCTTGACACGCTGCATAAGATCCGGTTGCTGCGCGCGCTGGGGCTTGGGATCGACGAGATCCGGAAGCTCTCGGCAGGGGAGACGGCGCTGGGCGAAGCGCTTGAAAGCCGCCTGTCTGCGATGCAGACCGAGCAGCGGACGCTCGTGCGTGCAGAGGAGGTCGCACGCGCGATGCTGCGGGCGCACGCGGACTATGCGACGCTAGACACCGGGCGCTATCTTGCGGCGCTGGAAGCCGGCGCGCAGACAGCCGTGCAGCAGGACGTGCAGCCGAAGCTGCATGCGCCCTGGCGGCGGTTTTTCGCGCGGATGATCGATCTGCTTCTGTACGATCTGACGTGGATGGTGATCCTGACGTCTGCCGGTCTGTGCGCGGCGGGAAATCGCGGCGTGACGCTGTTAAATGATTTTCTGGCACTTCTGACCATGCTCCTGCTCGAGCCGCTGCTGCTGCAAAAGACCGGCACGACGCTTGGCAAGTGGCTGCTCGGCCTGTCAGTCCGGAATCTCAGCGGCGCAAAGCTGCGCTATTCCGAGGGGCTGGACCGAACAGCGCGGCTCATCTGGCGCGGCTTGGGCGCGGGGATCCCCATTTACTGCTGGGTGCGCCTGTATAAGAGCTGCTGCGCGGAAAAGAAGGAAGAACCGCTTGACTGGGAAGAGGAGTCCGAGCAGACGGCAAAGCCGTTTGGCTGGAAGCGCGGACTTGCCGCGATCCTGGCGGCGGCGGTCATGCTTGCCGCGGGCGTCTGCGGCTCCCTCGCGGCCATCGGCCCGCGCTATTGCGGTGAGATCACCATCGCGCAGTTCGCGGCTAACTTTAACCGCAGCGCATCCCAGCTCAGCACGCAGAATGCAGGAAAATTGACCAGGGACGGAGTCTGGACGAGCAGGGACACAAACACGTTTCTTTTGATGAATGTACCGCCGTTCGGCTATGAGACGGGTGAAAACGGGAGGCTGCAAAGTGTTTCCATTGAGGCCGACGGCGGCGCTGCATTCGGTGCCCGGCCGACCGGACTGATGCAGCTGGCACTGTATGCTTTCGCGGGCGCGCAGAAGGGACATATCTGCTTCAACCGCGCGATCATGGACGTGACGAAACGGCTGAAAGCGCAGCCGCAGGAGGCATTCAGCACCGTCGTGGACGGCGTAGCGGTCGATTATCAGTACCGCGCCGAGGGGAACTGGTACCGGCTGATGATGACAAAAACAGGGGTTGACAAATAGAGACTATCGTGATAGTCTGTACATAGACGATTGCAATAGTCTGAAAGGAGGACACCCGATGAAGCTGTTTGATTCGGAGTGGAAGGTCATGGAAGTCCTATGGCAGGACGGCGATACCACGGCGAAGGAGCTCTCGCTGCGGCTGGCCGATTCCGCCGGGTGGAACAAGAACACGACCTATACTGTCATCAAGAAATGCGTGGAAAAGGGCGCCATCGAGCGGCGCGAGCCGAATTTCCTCTGCCATGCCTGCATCACGAAGGAGGCGGCGCAGCAGGAGGAGGCGGATACGCTGCTCGATAAGGTCTTCGGCGGCTCGGCGGAGCTGCTGTTCGCGTCGGTCCTGAGCGGGCGAAAGCTCAAGAAAGAGGAGCTGGAACGCCTGCGTGCGCTGGTGGAGGCGCAGGAGGGATGAGCGGGTTCCAAGCTGCGGCGGTGAGCGGCAGTGTGATGATCCTCGTGATCGCGCTGCTGCGGTTGACCGCCGGAAAACGGCTGCCGCGGGCGCTGTTTCCGGCGCTGTGGTGCGCGGCGGCGTTTCGGCTGCTGCTGCCGGTGCGGCTGCCGTCCGCGCTGAGCGTCTGGAATCTGACCGCAGGTGAAAGCCGTGCGGCCCGGACGGCCGCGCAGATCTCCGAACACCTGACGCCGTTTCCATCCCTGACAGCGGCTCCCGCAGCGCAGGAGGCCGCGGCGCGGCTTTCTCTGCCCGGTTTGATCTGGGCGGCGGGGGCGCTGCTGCTGGGTGCGTATTTTCTTGTCGGCTGGCTCCGGTTCACGCGCCGGTTCGCCGGTGCGGCTCCGGTCGGGAATGAAACGGTCGACAGCTGCGTGGAAGCCTTCGGCTTCCGGCGTCCTCCTGTCATTCGCTGCACAACGGACAGCCGTGCGCCGCTGACCTATGGTGTCCGGCGGCCGGTCGTCCTGCTCCCGGCAGACCTGCTGGCCGACCGGGAGGCGCTGCGGATGATCCTGACCCATGAACTTGCGCATATCCGCCGCAGGGACTGCCTGCGGAAGCTCTTGTTTACCCTGTGTCTGTGCGTGTACTGGTGGAACCCGGTCTGCTGGGGGATGGTCCTGCTGGCCAACCGGGATCTGGAGCTGGCCTGCGACGCCCTGACGCTCCGCTATCTCGGCAGGGACCGGCGTAAAACGTACGCGCTGACACTTCTGGAGCTTGCCGCGCGGCAGGCGCAGCCGCATCCGCTCTGCAGCGGATTTGGAAAGCCCGCGGCGGAAGAAAGGATCCAGGCAATCATGAAAGCAAAGAAGATCCCAGTCTATCTGACCATTCTGGCCGTCGTGCTGGCGGCCGCCGTTGTGACGGTCTTCGCCACGCAGGCGGAACCGGCCGCTGCGCCGGAAGCCCCGGCCGCTCCGGTGCAGACAGCACAGCCGGAGGCGAGCACCCCGGACGAAGTCACGCTCGAGATCCCGCAGACGGCTTCCATCGAGGAAAGCCAGCCCGCGGACGCCGCACCCGAACCGGCGGCGCAGCTGCAGTACGTCTTCCCACTGGAAGACGCGGACGCGGCTGTGCTGCAGAGCTTCGGTTACAGGGACGTCGCGGGTGTCAGCGTGGATGGAGCGGCCAAGCAGGCGTTCCACGCCGGCGTCGATCTGGAGGCGGCGGAGGGGAGCAGCGTGCTGGCCGTTGCAGACGGAACCGTTGCAGCTAGTACGTATGACATGGTCTACGGCAACCAGATCACCATTCAGCACGCGGACGGCATGCTGACGACCTACAGCCACCTGAGCGAGCGCCTTGTCTCGGAGGGCGACAGCGTCCGACAGGGCCAGATCATCGGCCGTTCCGGCGCGACCGGTTGGGTGACCGGCCCGCACCTGCATCTGGACGTGCAGGTGAACGGCGAATACGTCGATCCGCTGGAAGCCCTCGGATAAGCATTTCCCATCACAAACAACCAAAAAAGCCCCTGTACCGGAGCAACACCCGGTACAGGGGTCTTTGTCTTTTCAGGAATGCAGCGCCTGATGCTCCTTCAGAAGATCTTCGTGCAGCTCCAGAATGGTCCAGCCCTTGTTTTCTTCGGTCAGGACGGCCTTGAGCGCCACGGGCGGAAGCTTGCTCTGCTTCATCGCCTGCAGAAACAGCTGCAGCCGCTCGTCGGTGAAGTGCGCGAAGACGAGAAGCTGACCGGCGAAATCCTCTCCGTCATAAAAGGTCTCGAAGCTGCTAAGATCGCCGGTCAGCGCGCCGACGGCGTTGAGATACTCCCATTTTTCCACTACGCGGACCTTCGCGCCCAGCCGCATGGCGGCCATGCGGAGCTTGGAAAGCTGCTTGGCAGGGAAGTGGACGGCGAGAACGATCGGCGTCATGCCTGCACCTCCCCGGGCATCTGGCGCAGGAAGCCGGCCCACATGAGAAGCCCGGCCAGCGACCAGAAATAGGCCATCATATACGGCTCTTCGAAGATGTTTTCGAACCCGCAGTGGACCAGCACGCCGCAGAGTCCCGCGAAGATCCCCGCGCACAGCGGATACAGGCGGCTGAGCCCCTGCTTTTTCTGCTGCGCTGTGCGGTAGAGCGCGCGGCAGGCGTTCGCAAGGAAGCCGAGCACGGTCAGAACGAACGCGGCCAGACCCGTATAGCCCATCTCGATCATGAGCTTGAGGTAGTAATTGTCGACGTAGAAATAGTCCTGATGGTCGATGACCTGATTCTGCATGGCGACAGCGCCGCCGAACATACCGAGCCCCACGCCGGTCAGCTTTCCGCGCTGCTCGAGCAGCGTCAGCGCGACGAGCTTGCGCCCGGCGCGGCCGCCGGAGGTATTGGCCTCGGCAAAATCAGCCGTGAACAAAAAGCCGATGCGGCTGCGCACGAACGGCAGCGTGCAGGCCACGCAGGCTGCGGCCAGCAGCAGCACGAGCAGCCGCCGGTCGACCAGCAGCACGAAGATCACGATCGCGAGCGCCAGCGCCATCCACGCGGCGCGGGACATCGTAAACAGGCAGCCGAAGCACATGCAGAACGCGCAGATCCACGCGGCGATCTGCAGCTTCCGGTTTTTCGTGCAGTAGGCCAGACCTGCCGCCATGGGGGCGAACATGGTCATGAAATCGCCCATGATGTTGGGGCTTCCGAAAATGGAGTACACGCGCGTGCGGACCGAGGTCTCCGTATGCGTCATCCAGCTCGAGGGGATGGGGACGGCGACGATATACTGGTACACGCCGTGCAGCGCGATCACCGTCGCAAGCACCACGAGCGCAAGATACACGCGCATAAAGTCCCTGTCGTCATGCACGAGGCGCGTGACGAGGAAGAACCAGAGCATGTACTGCACCGTCGCGCGGAAGCCGGAGATCTGGATGGAGTAGTACGGCGTGACGACGTTCATGAGAACGAAGCAGACCGTCAGGAATATGCACACCGGCAGATCCAACGGATTGCAGCCGGTCTGCAGCGGCGTTTCGCGGCCGAGGCGCTCATAGACCACGCAGCCCAGCGCCAGCAGCATCAGGCATTCATCCCAGCACGACGACAAGACCGGCACAGCCAGCAGATCGCGCAGCGCATAGTCGATGACGACATACATGGAGAGCGCGAATAAGATCACGCCGTGCAGCCCGTCGGAAAACAGCCAGGAGAACAGGCGGCTGTTTTGCCCGCAGCGCACGAAAAAGCGCCAGATGCGGCAAAGCAGCGAGTGATCCAGGCAGTCCTTCAGCCCGTGCCGCGCGGCAAGGCGGGCGTTCAGCCGTTCAAAGCGCTTCGCCGCACGGCTTTCGCGCGTCGGCGCGTCAGAGCTTGCCAGCCGACGGATGCACCACGCGCGCGTCCGGCTCGAGCGCCACGTGCGGCCCAGAAAGGCCAGAACTTTGCTCGAATGCGCCAGCGCCGAAAACCAGCCGCCGATGGCGAGCAGCACCCGCCACAGAAGGCTCGATGTCAGCAGCTCAGCCATCGGTGACCTCCAGCGCACAGATCAGACCCGTCAGCTCAAACTCGCTCGTCTTGAGGATGTATTCATAGCCCACGCGCACCTCCTGCGGCCCGACCTTGTAGACGTTGCCGGTGAAGGAGGCGTCGGCCTCGACGGTGATGAACAGCGTCTGGTGACCATTGTCGGCGTTATAGGTCTCGCTGCGGACGTCTGTGATGGACGCGGCGATGACCTTGGAGTCGTTGACCAGCGATTTGCCGGTCTGCGTTTCAGCATATGCGGCGATATCGGCAGGGACGTCTTCGATCTCGACGGTATAGACGGCCTCCTTCGCAGAGCCGGTCACGGCGGCCGCGGCCTTTCTGACGCCCAGCTTCCATGCAACGGCCGCGATCACAGCGACGATCAGGATCACGACCAGCAGGTCGATCAGGTTGATCTTGCCGAACAGACGGCCTTTTTCATCAATGAGTTTCATGCGGTACCTCCCAAAGAGTTTGCTTGATTTGCTTTCTTTCATAGGGTATAATCAAAATGCCGGATACCGGCACGATATTCTATTTTACTGTATCTTACCGCAAGAAACAAGTGGTAATTCAAAAATGAGGGTTCCAATATGAAAGTGATAACACTGATCTCGGGCGGCGACATCGGCGGCGCGAAGACGCACGTGCTGTCGCTGCTGCATGGTCTTGGAAAGACGGAGCAGGTGCGGCTCGTCTGTTTCCGCGAGGGTGAATTTGCCGAGGACGCCCGGAAGCTTGGTATCGACACCTGCGTGATGGAGGTTTCCGTCGGCGCGGCTATCGGGCGGCTCACGCAGATGATCCGTGAGGAGGGCTTTCAGATCATCCACTGCCACGGCGCGCGCGCAAATCTGACCGGCGCGATCCTTCGCCGGAAGGTCCGCGTGCCGATCGTCACGACGGTCCATTCCGATTACCGGCTGGACTATCTCGGCAGGCCCCTGCACCGCCTGACCTACGGCACGATCAATACCATCGCGCTGCGCATGTTCGACTATCACATCGGCGTATCCGACGCGATGGCCCAGCTGCTCATCTCCCGAGGCTTTGACCCGCAGACGATGTTCGCCATCTACAACGGCATCGATTTTACCCCGGTCACGCCGAAGCTCGGGCGGGAGGACTATCTGCGCTCCGTTGGCCTGGAGGTGCAGGACGATACCGTCGTCTTCGGCATCGCCGCGCGGCTCGACCCGGTCAAGGATATGCCGACGCTCATCCGCGGCTTTTCCATCGCCGTCAAAGATCACCCGAATATCCGCCTGCTGATCGCGGGCGAGGGCGAGCAGCGCCAGATGCTCGAAGCGCTTGCCGCGCAGACCTGCCCGCCGGGCACGGTCGTGTTCGCGGGCTGGGTCACGGATATGGACAGCTTCTACCACGCGCTCGACGTCAACACGCTCACGTCCATCTCCGAGACCTTCCCCTACGCCATCACCGAAGGCGCGCGCATGCGCTGCGCGACCATCGCGTCGAATGTCGGCGGCATCCCGTATATCATCGAGCACGGCGTGACCGGTCTGCTCTTTGAGCCGCAGAACGCGGAGGCGCTCGGCGCGTGCATGACGCGGTTGGCCGAATCGCGCGCCATGCGCGAGCAGCTGGGCGAGAATCTCTACGAAAAGGCTTCGCACGAATTCTCCATCGACGCGACCGTCGGCAAGCAGATCGAGATCTATCAGACCATCCTGCGCCGCACCGCGCAGCCGAAGAAGAAAAAATCCGGCGTGCTCATCTGCGGCGCCTACGGCAAGGGCAACGCCGGCGACGATGCGATCCTGAAGGCCATTCTCGCGCAGCTCAAGGCCATCGACCGGGATATGCCCATCTATGTCATGTCGCACGACCCGGCGCAGACGAGGCTGTGCTATCACGTCGGCTCGGTGCATGTGTTCGACCCGTTCGCGTTCTGGCCGCTCATGCGGAAGGCGAAGCTGTTCGTCTCCGGCGGCGGCAGTCTCATCCAGAATGAGACGAGCACGCGCTCACTCAATTATTATCTCACCACCATCCGCATGGCCCACGCCGCGGGCTGCCGCGTCATGATGTACGGCTGCGGCATCGGCCCGGTGAGCGGCGAGGCGAATCGCCGCCATACTGCCCGCATCCTCAACCGCTGCGTCGACTGCATCACGCTGCGGGAAGATCTTTCCCGCCGGGAGCTTGCGGACATGGGCGTGACAAAGCCGAAGATCACCGTCACGGCCGACCCGGCCCTGCTGCTGCAGCCGGCCTCCGGCGGCGCGGTGGACAGCTATTTCCTGAGCAATGACCTGGACCCGGACGGCAAGTACGCCATGTTCGTCCTGCGGCCGTGGAAAAACCTCTCGCAGCACCTGCAGGCGATCGTTGATACGGCTGATTATGTAAACAAGACCTATGGCCTGACGCCCGTTTTCGTCGCGCTGGAGCCGACGCGGGATCTGGAGATCAACCGCACCGCGGCCAGCATGCTGACCTGCAGGACCGTCGTATTGCCTGCGCCGCGGGACGAGCAGCTGACCATCGGCATGATGCAGAAGATGCGGGTGATCGTCTCCATGCGCCTGCATGCGCTGATCTTCGCGTCGTCCGTCGGCGCGCCGCTGGCCGCCATCTCGTACGACCCGAAGGTCACGGGCTTCATGGCCTATCTCGGTCAGGAGCACTGCATGGAGCTCGCGGACGTGACAAAGCCTGCGCTGTGCCGGCTGGTAGAGGACACTATGCAGGCAGCGCAGCCCTATTCGACGGACCGGCTGAAAACCCTCGCGGCGGAAAATGAGACGGCCGCGCGGGAGCTTCTGGAGGAACCGAAATGAGAAAGATCGTTTGTCTGGCCACCTCGCCGTGGTATCCCATCCCGACGCGCAAGCAGCAGGTGATGAGCCGCATCCCGGACGCCGAGATCCTGTATTTTGACCCGTCGGTCACGTATCTGGCCCCGCTGAAGGACAAAGCGGCAAGGCCCGGCCTCAGCAATTACAAAAAGGAGGGCGTGCACCCGCAGGAGAATATCACCGTCTACAGTCTGCCGCCGGTGCTGCCGTTCTTTTACAAATTCCGATGGATCAACAAGCTGAACCAGCGCCGCATGGCGCGGTTCGTGCGCCGGAAGATGCAGGCGCACGGCTTTACCGACGCCGTGCTCTGGGTCTATTCGCCGGTGACGGCGGATCTCGTGGATCTGGTGCCGCACAAGGGGCTGGTCTATGACTGCGTTGACCGGCATTCGGCCTACGGCGGGCTGATGGACCCCGCGCTCGTCGACCGGATGGAGCTGGAGCTGGCAGGGAAGACCGACCGGACCTTCGCCACCGCCGACGCGCTGGCCGAGCGGCTGCGTGCCGCGCAGCCGAACACGGTCATGATCCCGAACGGCGCGAATTTTGAGCGTTTTGTACAGGCAGCGCAGCCGCAGCCTGTGCCGGAGGATCTGCGGGACATCCCGCACCCCATCTTCGGCTTCGTCGGCGCGCTGCAGAGCTGCATTGAGTATGACTATCTGGAAGCAGCCGCGAAGGCCCGCCCGGACTGGAGCTTTGTGCTGATCGGCAAGGAGAAGCCGGGCGTTGACCTGACCGCGCTCCACGCGATGCCGAATGTTCATTTCCTCGGCCTCAAGCCGAACGAGCAGCTGCCGCAGTATCTGGCGCATTTTGACGCCTGCCTCAATCTGTTCGCCAAGAGCGACCTCAGCAAGGACGTCAGCCCGCTGAAATTCTATGAATATCTGGCGACGGGCCGCCCCATCGTCTCGACCAGGCAGCCGGACCAGATCCTGCAGTACGCGCCGCTGATCGAGATCGCCGACAGCCAGGAGGAATTTATCGCGGCCTGTGAAGCGTCGCTGGCGGACACGGCGCCGGAGCGGACGAAGGCCCGCATCGAGGCCGGCCGCGCCTGCTCGTGGGACAGCCGCGTGGCGCAGATGTGTGAGATTTTACAGGAGCAGGGGATCTTATGAAAAAGCTGCTCATCACGGGCTTTGACCCCTTCGGCGGCGAGCTGGTCAATCCGGCCTATGAAGCCGTGCGCCTGCTGCCGGATGTGGTCGCTGGAATAAAGTTATGTAAACTTGAAGTGCCGACCGAGTTTGTCCGCAGCGGCGCGGTCCTGCGGGACGCGCTGGCGGCGGAGCGGCCGGACGCGGTGCTCTGCGTCGGGCAGGCGGGCGGCCGGGCAGCCATCACGCCGGAACGGGTCGCCATCAACCTGATGGACGCCCGC
>ENA-UONW01004566-UONW01004566.1-human-gut-metagenome-genome-assembly--contig:-CS52-NODE-4566-length-9987-cov-4.405155_pt1 | contig 9987 bp, 7 predicted proteins | sample MGYA00242463_ERZ724010 | MGnify/ENA metagenome assembly ERZ724010 | reverse complement strand
ACATAAAAGCTCCCGCCGGTCGGTGACCGGCGGGAGTTATTTCACTTTATCGGGTTTTATTCCTCCTCGTCTCCGCTGTCCTCTTCGTCCTTCTGAAGAAGCACCTTGCGGACGAGGATGACCGCCACGGCGATCACCGCCACGGCCAGCACACCGATGATGACGAGAAGCACCGTATTCGTCTTTTTGGCGGGCTTTGCCGGCGTCTCTTCCTCACCGGTGTCCGTACCGGCGGGGATGGGCTGGATGGTCTCATAGCCGCAGACGGAGCAGACGCCCTTCTGCTCGCCGTCCTCGGTCGCGGTGGGGGCTTTCAGTATGGTCCAGGTGTAGGTATGGAACGCTTCGTCGCCGTGCTCGCCGCAGGTGCACTGGTGCCAGTGGGAGATATCGTTATGCTCCCAGACGCTCGAGAAGCTGTGCGTGTGCGTCTTGGTGGCGGTGAACGTCACAGGGACGGTGTTGGAGTAATAGGGATCGGAGGTCGTACCGTTGCCGGTGAGCTGAACGCTCACGCGGTAATATGTCGTACCCTCGGTCTGCGCGGGCTTGTAGCTGGAATTCGTCGCGCCGGGGATGGCCTTCATGGCGGCGGTGCTGTTCGTCGCGGCGCTGTACCACTGGTAGGTAATCGTGCCGCCGTCGCTGGATGTTGCCTGAATGGAGAGAATGAAGTTCGGGTTCTCATCCACGGCCATCGTGCCGCCGACAGGCTGCGTGATGATGCTGAGAGACGCCGCCTTTTTCGTCACGGTGACGCTCGCCGTGCCGGAGAGCGTCTCGCCGCCTTCGCTCTTGAAGAGGCAGGCGACCTTCCAGCCGTTCATATCATAGGGGATGTTGGTGAGCGTGAGCGTTTCGCTGTCGCCGCCGGAGATGCTCAGCGTCGGGAACGCGTTACGCGCGGCGGTATAGTCATAGACCTGCGTGCCGTCGGCGCTGATGATGCGCCAGAGGTAGCTCGTCGCGCCGTCGGCGCGGGCGATGAAGATCGCGCGGCCACCCTCGGTGACGGTCTCGCCGGTCGGGTTTTTCGTCGTTACGGGCGCTGCGGGCTTGGCATTCACGGTGATGCGGCAGAAGGACGTTGTGACGGCGCCGGCATCGTTTACGAACTGGCAGTAGATATCCGCGCCGTTATACTCCATCGTGGCCGCGACGGAGAGAGAGGCCGTCGTCGCGCCGTCAACGGGCTTGGGGGCTTCGTCGCCCTTCTTATAGTACCACTGTATACCCGCCGCGCCGGTCGCTCCGGCGGTGAGCGTGATGGTGTCGCCCTCGGTCAGCGTCTGGCTGGTGGTACTCACATCCTGCGTGAGAACGGGCTTGGAGAGCACCGTCACGGTGCAGACGGAAGACTGGGTATTTCCCGCTACGTTCTGCACAAAGCAGTAAAACGCCGCGCCGTTGATCGAGGCGTCCACGGAAGCGATCTGGTAAGTATTCGAGGTCTGTCCCTCCACGGGCGCATCGCCCTCCGGGTGGACACGGTACCACTGGTAGGACAGCTCCCCGCCCGTCGCCTCTACGGTGAGCGTGAGCGTCTGCCCTTCGATCACGGTGAGCGCCGCGGGTACGTCGGTATGGATGACGGGGGCGTCGTCCGCCAATGCCGTCGTGCCGAGCGCGGCGAACAAAAGCGCCGCCATCAAAACGGCAAAGAGTCGCTTTGAAATAAGTTTACGCATAATGAAGTCTCCTTCCCCGCGCCTTGCGGCGCAGGTCGAATAGTTCCGGTTTTCTGTTCTGTTTATTAGACGTGCAAAAGCCGCAAAAAGTTTTCGGAACCCTTAAAAAATGTCCCGAAGCGTCATTGTAGCGTTTCGGGACACCTTTGTCAATCTAATTATATGCGCATCAGCCGAGCTGACGGAGCGATTCCTCGAGATTGGCAATGAGCGCTTCGAGCTTTTCGGCGCGCTCGCGCTCCGTGGCAACGACGTTGGCGGGCGCGCGGGAGACGAAGCTCTCGTTCGAGAGCTTGCGGCGCTGGTTTTCGAGGAAGCCGCGGTTCTTTGCCAGCTCCTTTTCCAGCCGCTCGCGCTCCTTGTCAAGATCGACAAGCTCGCTCATCGGCAGGAAGCAGCGCGCATCCTTCGTCACGATGCTTACCATTTTGTCGGCGTCGGCGGGGACATCGTCCGAAACGATCACTTCGCCGGCATACGCCAGACGGCAGAGATAATCGCGGCCATTCTCAAAGGCTTCGCGTTCCTCGGTGACAATATAGAGGTGCGGGCGCTTGGACGGCGGGACGTTCATCTCGCTGCGGCGGCTGCGGATGGCGCGGATGGCCTCCATGACCTTTTCAAAGCGCGCGCTCTCCGCCGGGAAAGCCATATCCTCGCGATAAACGGGGTACGGCTGCACCATGAGCGCGTCGCCCTCGTGCGGCAGCGCCTGATAGATCTCCTCGGTGATGAACGGCATGAACGGATGGAGCAGCTTGAGCGTTTCGGTGAGCACATACAGCAGCACCTTCTGCGCCTGCACGCGGGCCGCCTCGTCCTCGCCTGTAAGACGGGCCTTGGTGAGCTCGATGTACCAGTCGCAGAAGCTGTCCCAGATGAAGTCATAGATCTTCTGCGCGGCGATGCCGAGCTCGTACTTATCGAGATTCTCGCCGACCTCGCGGGCCAGCTCGTTGAACCGGGAGAGGATCCACTTGTCCTCGAGCTCGAGCGTTTCGGGCAGCTCGTTTTTGTCGATCGTGAGATTCATCATCACGAAGCGGGAAGCGTTCCAGAGCTTGTTGGCAAAGTTGCGCATCGCCTCGCAGCGCTCCGGGAAGAAGCGCATGTCGTTTCCGGGCGAGTTGCCGGTGATGATGTTGAAGCGGAGCGCGTCCGCGCCGTAAGTGTTGATGACCTCGATGGGATCGACGCCGTTACCGGCGGACTTGGACATTTTCTTGCCCTGCGGGTCGCGGATCAGGCCGTGGATGAGCACCGTGTGGAACGGGATCTTCTTCATATGCTCGCAGCCGGAGAAGATCATGCGCGCGACCCAGAAGAAGATGATGTCGTAGCCCGTGACGAGCACGTCCGTCGGGTAGAAGTAGTCCAGATCCGCCGTCTTGTCCGGCCAGCCGAGCGTGGAGAACGGCCAGAGCGCACTGGAGAACCAGGTGTCGAGCACGTCGCTCTCGCGGCGGATGTTCTTGGAGTGGCACGCCTCGCACTCGCAGGCGTCGGTGCGGGAGACGGTCATATGGCCGCAGTCGCCGCAGTACCACACGGGGATCTGATGGCCCCACCAGAGCTGGCGGGAGATGCACCAGTCGCGCACGCTGTTCATCCAGTTGAGATACGTTTTGGCGAAGCGGTCCGGCACGAACTTGATCTCGCCGTCTTCCACAACGCGGATGGCTTCCTTCGCCAGAGGCTGCATCTTCACGAACCACTGGTCGCTCGCAAGCGGCTCCACATCGTTATGGCAGCGGGAGCACGTGCCGACATTGTGGACGCACGGCTCGATGGACACGAGATAGCCCTGCTCCTCGAGCTCCTGCACGATGGCCTTGCGGGCCTCGTAGCGGTCCATGCCGTCCCACTTGTAGCCGCCGGTGATCTTGCCGTCGCCGTCGAGCATCAGGTACTGCGGCAGATCGTGGCGCAGGCCGACCTCAAAGTCGTTGGGGTCGTGGCAGGGCGTGATCTTCACGCAGCCGGTGCCGAACTCCATATCGGCGTGCTCATCGCCGACGATGGGGATCTCGCGCCCGACGAGCGGGAGCGTGAGCGTTTTGCCGATCATGTCCTTATAGCGCGGGTCCTCGGGGTTCACCGCAACGGCGGCGTCGCCGAGCATCGTCTCGGGACGGGTCGTGGCGACTTCCACGCTGCCGGAACCGTCCGTCAGCGGATAGCGGATATGCCAGAAGAAGCCGTTTTTCTCCACGTATTCGACCTCAACGTCGGAAAGGGCGGTCTTGCAGTGCGGACACCAGTTGATGATACGCTTGCCGCGGTAGATATATCCCTTTTCGTACAGGCTGCAGAACGCCTCGCGCACGGCCTTGGCGCACTGCTCGTCCATCGTGAAGCGCTGGCGCTCCCAGTCGCACGAAGAGCCGAGCGTTTTGAGCTGCTCCACGATGCGGTCGCCGTAGTGCTGCTTCCAGTCCCACACACGGTCCAGGAATTTTTCGCGGCCGAGATCGAAGCGCGTGAGGCCCTCCTTGCGGAGCTCGGCCTCCACTTTGGTCTGCGTGGCGATGCCGGCGTGGTCAACGCCCGGCAGCCACAGCGCGCAGTACCCGCTCATGCGCTTCCAGCGAATGAGCACGTCCTGGATCGTCTCGTCGAACGCGTGGCCGAGATGGAGCTGGCCGGTGACGTTCGGGGGCGGGATCACGATGGTGAACGGCTTCTTGTCCGGGTCACGCTCAGCGTGGAACCAGCCGCCGTCCGTCCAGTAGCGGTAGATCTTGCTTTCCACCTGCTTGGGATCATAAATCTTCGGCAGTTCTTTCATTCTTATTCCTCCAAACAAAAACGCCCCGGAGATAAACTCCGGGGCGCAAAAACTTACGCGGTACCACCCGATTTCCGCTTTACTGAAAGCGGCACTCGTATTCTCTGTAACGGGAGAACCCGTCCGTTTCTACTTTGTTCAAAACGGCTGCTCCGGGGCGACCTTCGGCTGCGGCTTCCCAAGGGCTTGCACCAACCGCCCTCTCTCTGCGTTCCGCCGGGAGCCTACTCCTCCCCTTCTGCGCTTTTTACCAAATCAATATACCTTTATTTGTTTTATTTGTCAAGCCTTACTCCATGCGGCTCGGCGTGCGCACAACGCCGCTGCGGTAGGCCGCGAGCAGCTTTTTGAGATCGGCGATGCGCCGCTCCACATCCGCGCCGCCGTCGGTATCGTGCACGCGAAGCCGGTCGGGATACTGCTCGATCATGATCGTCCGGGAGAGCACGTCCGCACTTTCGCGCGCGGCGGTGTCCGGGTCGAAGGGCTGGTGCTCGGCGAGATACAGCTCGTGCGAGGAATACACCAGCGTATAGCCGCAGATGCCCGTTACGGGCTGGTACGCCTTCGAGAGGCCGCCGTCGATGTTGATGAACTTGCCGTTGGCCTTGATGGGCGTGTCGCCCTTCGTTTTGCGCACGGGGACGTGGCCGTTGATGATGTGGCCGCGCTCGAAGTCCACGCCGAACTCGGTGAGGATTGTGCGCGCCGTTTCCCCGCTGTTCCAGAGATCGTAGTACGGATTTTTCTGCTCCGTTCGGGCCTCCGGATCGTCGAGGAACGTGCGCTCGAACGTTGCGATCTTGTCCTTGCCGTTGAGCGGAGAATACGGCCCGCACCAGAGATACCAGAGAAGATCGGTGTTCTCCATACGGCGGTCGTACATCGCCGTGCGGCACAGCCGGTCGCAGGCATCCATGAGCGACTTTCCGAAATATGTTTTGTCACCCATCGTCACGCGCGTAAAGCTGCCGTCCGGCTCCATGGGGATGCAGCCGTGGTAGAGAAGGTTGCCGTTGCACACGCGGTACATCGCGCCTTTTTCCAGCAGATACCGGATATGGGTCTGCAGCTTCTCGCTGCGCAGGAAGGACAAAACGAGCTGATCGACGAGCTGCTGCTCGCGCTCGGAGAGGCGATAGGGATCCGCGGGATCGACCGTGGGGAGCGAAATGTCGTTCGTGCGGTATATCTTGCCGCCGAGCGTGACCGTCCCTTCGGAGCGGACGAGCTCTCCGAGGAGGAGCCGTCCGTCCATTTTATATTCCGGGTGGCGCAGGATGAGCTGGCCCTCCAGCTTGAACTGGATGACCGTGATGGCCTTGAGGAGCTTGGCTGTAACGTCGCTGTTTTCCGCCACGCAGTCGGTCACGTGCGTCGGGAGGAAGTTCGTGCAGGGATCGTCGCCGTACTGTTCCATGGCGAAGAGAGCGAGCGGGCGGACGTTCAGGCCGTAGCCGTCCTCGAGCATATCAAAGTTGCCGTACTTGAGTGAGTTTCGCAGGGCGTTCGCAATGCACGCGGGGTTGCCCATGGCCGCGCCCATCCAGAGAATGTCGTGGTTGCCCCAGACGAAGTCCACGCCGTGCATGTCCATGAGATCGTCCATGACCATCTGCGCGGCGGGGCCGCGGTCAAAAACGTCGCCGACGATGTGCAGCTGGTTTACCGTCAGACGGGAGATGAGATTCGCGAGCGCCACGATGAACCGGTCAGCAATGCCGGTCTCGATCACGCTGTTGATGATGCTTTCAAAATACCTGCGCTTGTTGGGATCGTGCTCGTCGGAGTCAATGAGCTCCTCGATAATATAGGCATATTCCTTCGGCAGACGGGCGCGCACCTTGACGCGGGTATATTTGTCCGTCGCCTGCCGGCAGACGGCCACAAGACGGTGGATCGTCACGCGGTACCAGGAATCGGAGTGCGCTGCGGCGGCAAGCTCCCGCTCGGGGTAATAGAGCAGCCGGGCGAGCGAATTTTTCTCCTCCTCGCCGAGAAGATCGCCGAAGCTGTCGTTGATCTTGTCGTGGATCGCGCCGGAGGCGTTTTTGAGGATATGGGAGAAGTATGTATACTCGCCGTGGATGTCGCTCATGAAGTGCTCGGTCGTTTTCGGCAGCTCCAGAATGGCCTGCAGCCGCACGATCTCCGCCGCCGTAGCGGGGATGCTCGGAAAGCTCTTGGAAAGCAGCTCCAGATATTTGATCTCGCTCTCGTTCATGCCTTTTTCTCCCGGCTCCTTTCCTCGATATACTGCGCGGCGCTGAGCGCGGCGATGTTCCCGTCGCCGACGGCCTTGGCGATCTGGTAGGGCTTGCCGGTGCAGTCCCCGGCGGCGAAAACGCCGGCAACGGAGGTTTTCATCGTCGCTTTATCCACGGCGACATGCACGCCGTCCATGGCAAGACCCGCAAGCAGCGTATCGGGCGCCGCGGCCGGGCGGAGGATGAACACCGCCTCACACGGATGCTCTTCGCCGTTCACGGAAAGCGCCGTGACGCGCTCCTGCCCGAGCACGGCGTACTTCGCCGTGCGGCTCGTGAACATTTCAACTCCGCAGCCCATCGTGCGCAGAAGCTCCGCTTCCTCTTTCGTATCGGACGTGAAGCCCACGATGCAGACCTTTTTTCCGCGATAGAGCATTCCGTCGCACGTGACGCAGTAACTCACGCCGCGGCCGAGGAACTCCTGTTCGCCGGGGAAAACTTTTCCGGCGGCAACGCCGGTGCAGAGGATGAGTGTTTCCGCCTCACAGAAATCCGCGCCGTAGATCACGCCGAAGCCGTCGCCGAGGGGCGCGAACGACGTTGATCGGCCGTGAAGAATTTACGCGCCCGCAACGAGCGCCAGATGTTCCAACGCTTCGAGCAGCGCGCGGCCGGAGATATCCGGACAGCCGGGGTAATTGGTAATCCTGCTTGCGCGGGAGAGCGGGATATCGTCGATCCCGCCGGAGAGGATCGCGGCGGTCTTCCCTCGCGCGCGCAGCGTGAGCGCCGCGGAGACAGCCGCCGGGCCGCCGCCGAGGATCACGGCATCATATTTCATATGGTATACTCCTGTCGTTTGTTCCGCCAAAGGGCGGAAAGATTCATAGCGCTTCTATTATCCAATAATTCTGTTGTAATTTCAAGCGTTGACGTGTATAATAATTTTCATTCATTCAGCTTTCATAAAATGGAGAGAGTTAATATGGAAGAGATCAGAGAATTCAGCAATTTTATTCATGATTTTGTCGCCGAGGACATTGCCCCCGGCGGACGGTTTGCCGGAAAAACGGTGCACACCCGTTTCCCGCCCGAGCCGAACGGCTATCTGCACATCGGCCACTGCAAGGCACTGTGCATCGACTTCGGCACGGCGGAAAAGTTCGGCGGTCTCTGCAATCTGCGCATGGACGACACCAACCCCGCCAAGGAGGACACCGAGTTCGTCGATGCCATTCAGGAGGATATCCGCTGGCTCGGCTTTGACTGGGGCGACCGCTTTTTCTACGGCTCGGACTACTTTGAGAAAACCTACGAGCTCGCCGTCGGCCTCATCAAAAAGGGTCTCGCCTACGTCTGCGAGCTGACGCCCGAGGAGTTTTCCGCTTACCGCGGCGACACGACGCACCCCGCCGTCAGCCCTTACCGCAACCGCCCGGTCGAAGAATCGCTCGATCTCTTCGCGCGGATGCGCGCCGGGGAGTTCCCCGAAGGCAAGTATACGCTGCGTGCGAAGATCGATCTCGCAAGCGGCAACTTCAACATGCGCGACCCGGTGCTCTACCGCATCCGCTACATTGAGCACCACCGGCAGGGCACAAAGTGGTGCATCTTCCCGATGTACGATCTCGCCCACCCCATTCAGGACGCGCTTGAGGGCATCACGCACTCGCTCTGCTCGCTCGAATACGAGGATCACCGCCCGCTCTACAACTGGGTCATCGAGAACTGCGACGTGCCGTCCAAGCCGCGCCAGATCGAGTTTGCCCGTCTCGGCATCAACTATACCGTGATGAGCAAGCGCAAGCTGCGCCGCCTTGTGGAAGAGGGCCGCGTGTCCGGCTGGGACGATCCCCGGATGCCGACGCTCTGCGGTCTGCGCCGCCGCGGCTATACGCCGCACTCCATCCGCGATTTTACCGACCGCATCGGCGTTTCCAAGGTTACGTCCACGGTGGATTACTCGCTGCTCGAAAGCTGCCTGCGCGACGACTTAAACGCGAATGCCAAGCGCGTTATGGCGGTGCTCCGTCCCGTGAAGCTCACGATCACGAACTATCCCGAGGGGCAGACTGAGCTTTTCGATGTCGAAAACAACCCCGTCGCCGAAAACGCCGGCACGCGCCCGGTCTCGTTTTCCCGCACGCTCTGGGTCGAGCAGGACGATTTCATGGAAGAGCCGGTCAAGAAGTATAACCGCCTCTATCCGGGCAACGAGGTGCGTCTCAAGGGCGCGTACATCGTCCGCTGCACCGGCTGCGTGAAGGACGCGGACGGCAACGTGACGGAGATCCTCTGCGAATACGACCCCGAGACCCGCGGCGGCAACACGCCCGACGGGCGCAAGGTGCGCGGCACGATCCACTGGGTAGACGCGAACAACTGCGCCGACGCCGAGGTCCGACTCTACGATATGCTCTTCTCCGATCCCGAACCGGACGCCCCCGGCAAGGACTTCATCGACTGCCTGAACCCCAACTCGCTCGAAGTTCTCACCGGCTGCAAGGTGGAAAAGTCGCTCGAGGACTGCGCCGCTGCCGACCGCTTCCAGTTCCTCCGTCTCGGCTACTTTGCACCGGACAACAAGGACAGTGCCCCCGGCCATCTCGTATTCAACCGCGCCGTCGCGCTCAAGGATTCCTTCAAGAAAGACTAAGATACGCAAACGCAGCAGCTCCGTGATATGGAGCTGCTGCGTTTTCTTTTTAACTGCCTCCCTCTTTGAGGGAGTGGCTCGGCGTCAGCCGAGACGGAAGGAGTCACTCCTCACTCAGGCTCACTTTCGGTTATCTTTGAGCAATGCACCCGCGGAAATGACGATTGGGGAACCTTCGGAATTCAGATTTTCTTCCAGTGCGAAGAGGCGCGTATATCTCTCACTCATGTCCGCACCTCAAATCTCCGGGATCTCGTCGTCGCTCATCGGCAGACCGCTGGACGCCGCGCCCGTTCCGCCGCGCCGATCAGGCAGCGCGATGACCATTGAGATACCGACCGCGCCAAACAGAAACGTCCACCAGAAATACTTCTTGCTTGTATACCCCTTTTCGTTCGCGATATACTCAAATTCCTTTCCGATGTAATACGCCACTACGGGCACTACGATCACTGCAATAATAACCGCTTCCATAGATTTACCCTCCATATCTTTTTCTTCGGGAAAACATATAAACCCATTATAATATACACATATATACATGCAAGCCCAAAAACGCGTTTTTTGCGGATAAACGGCGGCGTCTCAAAAGAGACGCCGCCGCGAACTTGTCTTATTCGATTTACAGAATGGCCCGCCGGGATC
>ENA-UONW01004559-UONW01004559.1-human-gut-metagenome-genome-assembly--contig:-CS52-NODE-4559-length-9996-cov-4.934614_pt1 | contig 9996 bp, 6 predicted proteins | sample MGYA00242463_ERZ724010 | MGnify/ENA metagenome assembly ERZ724010 | reverse complement strand
CGGTCAGTGGACTTTCACCACATAAACACACGTGCGCTGCCGGGCGCACAAGAAGCCGGATCTGCCTTGCGCGACAGATCCGGCTTCGCAGGGAGAGCGTCGGGAAACCGGCGCTCTTTTTGCTTCCGGGGCTTCTACCGATAGAATCCATTCCGGCAATATTGCTCGCACTGGATTCCATCATGACGAAAGAACTACCTAAAGTCCGCCTCCTCACCTGCGGCGGCACCATCGTTTCCTCAGGCGAAAGCGCAAGCCAGATGACCGGCTACCGCCTCAAGGACTTCAGCGTTGATGCGCTCCTCGCGGCCGTTCCCGGACTTTCCGCGGTTGCCCGGCTTGACGTGAAGGAAGTCGCCCGCATCGACTCCATGTCGATGACGAGCGCCGTCTGGAAAGACCTCGGCCGCGCCATCGAGGAAGCCGATGCCGATCCGGAAATCACCGGCATCGTCATCACGCACGGCACCGATACGATGGAGGAAACGGCCTGGTTTACGCATCTGACGATGAAGACTCAGAAGCCCGTTGTCTTCACGGGCGCCATGAGGCCCTCGACCGCGCTCTCTGCCGACGGTCCCCTCAACCTCTACAACGCCGTGCGGATTGCCGTCGATCCCGAGGCCCGCGGCAGGGGCGTCCTCGTTGCGTTGAATGACGTGATTATCGGCGCACGCGCCGCCATGAAGGTGAACCCCACCAACGCAGCGGCTTTTGCAGGACTCGCCGAGGGCCCCCTCGGGCTCGTTTCCGGCGACGCCATCGTCTGGTTCGGCCGTCCCGAAAAGCCCTTCGGCGCCGCTGCGCCCTTCAAGCTTGAAACCTACGCGCACCCGAAGCGCCTTCCCAGAGTCGACATCCTCTACTCGCATGCGGATGACGACGGCATGCTCGTGCGCGCTTCGGTTGAAGCGGGCGCCGAAGCCATTGTTCATGCGGGAACCGGCAACGGCTCCATTCATGCTGAAACGGAAAAAGCCCTTCAGGAGGCCGCTCAACGCGGCGTCTTCATCATCCGCGCGAGCCGCGTGCCGGGCGGATGCGTAACCCCGGGTCTTGCCGAGTGGCAGGAGCGCGGCTACATTCCCTCGGGGACGCTCTCGCCCCAGAAGGCGCGCATTCTCGCAATGCTTGCACTCGTCACCTTCGGCTGGAATCCGGAGAAGATGAAGGAAGCTTTCGAGCGCTACTGACGGATCGACTTCGCAGCAAAAAACGCCGGCTGACCTCGATCGTCAGTGCCGGCGTTTTTTGAATTCTTCCGGGACCGGAAGCCTTGCGGGCTCAGTCCTTGTAGAGCGAGCAGCAGTCCCTGGGCGCATCGGCAAGGGGCTTGCCTTCCGCGTCAAGGAGGTGAAGCTTTTCATCCTTTCCGACTTCGAGCTGGCGGCTCACGACGCCGCTCGAATTCTTAAGAAGCACGCGGCCGTCCTTCACCTCGTAGAAGCCCGTTTCGATGCCGCGGTCCTTCTTGACTGAAAGCGCATAGCAGCCGTAATGATCGAGCGAGAGCTCCGCATCGGCCATCTCATCGGCCTGAGAAAGCATCGATCCGGACCAATGGCCTTCAAGTCCCGTATCCTTGTGCGCCGCTTGAGCAGCGCCCGAGGCCAGACCGACGGAAAGAAGTGCGGCAAAAAGGACTTTTGAGAAAGACATGGCTCAACGATTGAGGGAAAAACGGGTAAAGAAATGAGGAACCCGTCGAACCCCCGCAGCCGACTGCGACCAAGCAAGCTGATGGCGGCGGGAAGATTCGCTGCTGAATGTTCCTCCTGATGACTCATACCTTACGCCGCGCACCTCACGCGAACCTTAAGGACAGAATCGGAAACAATTGCGCGCTTCCGTCCGCCGCACGCTTTCTTCGTTAAAGGAGCGAAATCACCTGGTCGACATCCTCTTCGCGCGTGGCCCAGCTGGTGCAGAAGCGGCAGAGGGTCTTCCCGTCGTCGCGGCGCTCCCAGATTGAAATGGCGGCCTTTTCGCCGATGAGCTTCAGATCCTCGTCGTCCAGCCAGGCAAAGATCTGATTCGTGCGGGAGTCGACAAAGAGTTCGTAGCCCTTCTCGATCAATGCCGCGCGGATTTTCTGCGCGAGCCTCACGCCGTGGCGGCCGGCCTTAAGGTAGTTCCCGCCGCTCATAAGAACTTCGAAATTAATTCCGAGGAGCCTCCCCTTGGCAAGCACTGCGCCCTGCTGCTTCTGGAGCGTGAAGAAATGCTTCATGAGACGAGGATTCGTGACGACAAGCGCCTCGCCGATGAGCGCCCCGCACTTCGTTCCTCCGATATAGAAGACATCTGCCAGACGGGCGATGTCGGCGAGCGACGCGTCGTTCGCCTCTGAAGCGAGGCCGTAGGCCATGCGCGCGCCGTCGATGAAGAGCGGCAGCCCGTGCCGGCGGCAGGATGCGGAAATGGCTTCGAGTTCGCTCAGGCTATAGAGGGTGCCGAATTCAGTGGGCTGAGAGATGTAGACCATCCCGGGCTGCACGACATGATCCTTGCTGGGATCGCGCAGGAACGCTTCCATCCACTTTTCTATCGACCTCGCGGTAATCTTCCCGTCCTTTTGCGGCAGCGTGATCACCTTGTGGCCGCGCGCCTCGACAGCGCCCGCTTCATGAACGGCGATATGGCCGGTCTCCGCCGCGAGAACGCCCTCATAGCCCGCAAGCATGGCGTGAATCGCAATGGAGTTGGTCTGCGTGCCGCCTTCCAGAAAATAAACGCGGGCATCCGGCGCCTCGCATGCCTCGCGGATGAGCGTGCGGGCCCGCTCTGAAAACTCATCATCGCCATAGCCCGGCGCTGAAACAAGATTGGTTTCCTGAAGACGTTCAAGAATCGCCGGAAGACAACCTTCCTGATAGTCGCAAGCAAGACGGATCATTGCACGAAATTTCCCAATAAAGATGACGGTGCGGCGCGCTCCGCAGATGGGTGCGGAACACTTTGGAGGCGATTATAGGAACACACTGGCCGCCATTCAGTGCATTTAGCTCACACTGCAGAAGAGGAAACGATGGAGAAAGGTCTCAGCGATCCGGACAAACCCGCCCGGAAGACGCAAAGCCCGGCGGCGGAAGAATCCGCTGCCGGGCTGTTTTTTTCAGGCTGGCGGTGCCTGAAGGATGCCTCAAATCGTTTCGGCGCTACCAGATCACGGGATCAAAGTAGCCCGCAAAGAGGACTGAGGCGCGAAGCGCCAGCGCGCCGATGATCGAGCAGAGGCCGCCCAACATCACCATCGAGCGGTGTTCCTTGAGGAACGTGCAGAGGATCGGCATCACGATGCCGAGACCGATCGCGCCCGCCCAGAAGATAAGGGAGGCTCCGCCCATCAGCAGGCTCTCTGCGCCGGCAGCCGCGCCGGGCGTACCCGTCCAGGCCGACTGAATGAAGGCGAAGATCACGAAGGCTTCGCCCAGGTGCACGCCCCAGGCGGTGCCGCCGAGCCACGAGGGATGGCCGGTTTCGAGCTTGCCGGATGCAGCGAGAAGCTCCGCCAGACCCACGGCGCAGCCAAGGCCCGAGAAGATCCAGAGCACCGGAAGGACCGCGGTATTCCAGAGCGGAACGCCCGCGGCCTGCGTGAGGAGGAACCCTGAATAGGCCGTGGCGGCAACGCCCAGGATGCCGTTCAACCAGCGCACCATCACGCCCTCGGCGATGTCGACTAGGACGCGGCTGCCGCCTTCCCTCGAGCCCAGCCAGATCATGAGGCCTTCGACGACAACGGCAATACAGAGCACTGCGAGCAGACAGATGCCGATGAACATCCAGCTCGTGAAGTTGAAGGACCAGTTGGCAAGCGCATGAAAGGCTGCAAACGGGAGGTTGAGGAGGCGCCCCAGGTGCGAAAGCACGAGGAGCGTGCCCGCGATCGCGGCGATGCCGGAGATCGCGAAGACGCGGCGGCTCCTGAGCCAGATGTTCAGGAAGAGCGCCATGCCCGAAAGGCCGACGAACCAGAGGAAGAAGGCAATCGTCCACGCCCAGTGGCTCGTGGCGGCCTGAGCGGTAAGTTCCATATATTCAGGAGTCATTTCTGCACCACGACGAAGTAGTTGGGCTTAGTGCCTTTCTGCGGGAGAAGGCGTTCAGTGCGCGAGCGGGCAATGCGCTGCGAAACGGCGGATTCCGGATCCGCGACGTTGCCGAAGGCGCGCGCCGAGACCGGGCAGGCCGCGACGCAGGCCGGATCCTGCCCCTGAGCGACGAGCTTTTCGCACCCTTCGCCCATGCACTTGACGGGAAGTCCCGTCTTCGGATGAAGCCAGCGCACGTCGTAGGGACACGCCGTAACGCAGTAGCCGCAGCCGACGCACCGCTCGGGATCGGTCTTCACCTGGCCCGTGAGCGGATCGTGATAGTTGGCGCCGAAGGGGCAGACGCCGATGCAGGGCGCATCATCGCACTGCTGGCACTGCACGAGAATCTGCTGCGGACGGCGAAGTGTTTCGAGCCTCACGACGCGGATGTTCGAGGGAAGAGACTTCCAGCCCGAATTCTCGTCGTTGAGCATGTCCGGATAGTTCGTCTGAGCGCAGGCCACGATGCAGGCCGAGCACCCGACGCACTGCGTCGCATCAAAGAGATGCGCAAGCTTTTTGCTGTATTGGGTCATTGCTTGATGCCTCCCTCTTAGATGCGTTCGACGCGAACAGTGGAGTTGTTGGCGAGCGAACCCGTCACCGGTTCACGGTAGCCCGTGCAGAACCAGTGCGAGTTGATGCCTTCGCGCGTCCACTCATAAGCGCCGAGGTTTCTCTTCGTTCTCACGCCGCCCGCGAAGCCGTGGGCAAAGAGCGAGCCGGCAACGACGCGGTTCGTGACCGTCACCTGGGTACGGCCCTTGACGCCCGTATCGAGGCTCGTCAGCTCCACCGTGTCGCCCGTGCGGATGCCGAGGCGTTCGGCGTCGACGGGATTCATCCAGACGGTGCGGTCGCCCAGGAACTTCGAGGGCCACGTCCACATGGCAACGCCCGAATTCGAGGCGCTGTCCTTGCCGGAAACGAGGTAGAACTCGTTCGAGCGCGGACGCGGGATGGTGTAGGCCGGAGGCATCACCCAGTCGGAGAGCCCGGAGGCGCCCTTCTTTTCGTACTTGCCTGCGAAGAGGAAGGAGATGATTTCGCCCTTGCCGGTGGGGGTTCCGAAGGGCTTCTTCTGCGGGTAGACGCCGAACTTCTTCGCGGAAACCTGCGACCAGCCGCGGGCCTTCACGTCCGCATCGATGCGGTCGCCCTCGCCCGGCTTTTCGCTGTTCTTCTTCGCGATGAACTTCGCCCAGGCGCTGTCCATCATGCCGCGGTACCAGTTCTTAAATTCCTCGCGGGTCTTCATCTCGTGGTCGTAGCCGAGGCGCTCCTTCGCGCGTTCGGGGAATGCGCGGCGAAGGATTTCGCAGAACTGCCAGATCTCTTCGCGCGCGTCGCACCCTTCGGGAGGTTCAATCCCGGCGTTGGAGAGCTGAACGTTGCCGTTCAACGCCCACTTGACGCCGCCGTATTCGTAGCCTTCGAGGAAGAAGGTCGAGGGCAGCACGTAATCCGCGTAGTCGATCACCTCGTGCGGGAAGATGTCCTGCACGACCATGAGTTCGAGGGCCTTGAAGGCCTTCGCCATGCGGTCCGAATTCGCTTCGCGGTGGAACATGGTCGAGCCCGTGATGAAGGCGGCGCGGATCGGATAGGGCTTGCCTTCCTCAATGGCGCTGAAGATCGCCGAATAGGTGCCGGAACCTTCCGGATAGATCACCTTGTCGAGCGCCTTGCCTTCCGCATTCTTCCAGGATTCGCCGTGCGGACCCTTGCCCTTTCCGCCCGACTGCGAGGCCGCCGGCCCCTTGAAGCCGCCGCCCTGCGTGACGACGAAGCCGCCCGGCTGATCGATCTGCCCCGTAAAGAGGTTGATCATGCTCATGAGCGCAAAGGCGGGCGAGTCGTTGCCGTTTCTCGAGGCATACCAGCCGTCGTCGCAGACGCCGCCCTCGGTGAAGAAGGCCCGGGCAATGCGAACGATGGTTTCGGACGGAATCCCCGTCGTAAGGGACGCCTTCTCAGGCGTCCAGGCGATCGCGGTCTTGGAAAAACGCACGAAGGCGGTTTCAACCGCAAGGTCCCTGCCGTCAACGGTGCGGACGGTGCCCGCATAGTCAAGATCCGGATCCACGCCTTCGGGTTCGTCGTAGCCCTTGACGGCGCCTTTTTCATCGCGGGCAAGCCCCATCGCCGCAAAGGCGGAGCTCGCGCGGTTCATGACGACGAACGCATCCTTCGAAGCGCCTTCGATGAGTTCATCGGCCGTGATCGGGCGGTGCGTGCCAACCTCAATGAGATAAGGCGCATTCGTATAGCGGCGCAGGAACTCGAAGTCGACGAGCTTTTCCGTAATGCCGATGCCGATCATGGAGAGGAGGAAGGCCGAGTCCGTGCCGGGACGGATGGGAACCCATTCCGCGCCCGAGGACATGGCGTTTTCAGGCATGCGGGGGTCGACGAAGATCACCTTCGCGCCCTTTTCGCGCGAACGCCCGAAGACGGCTGCAACGCCCATCGCGCAGTTGAGCGAACGCCCGACGCAAAGGAGCAGTCGGCAGCGTTCGTAGTCGGGCTCGACCTTGCCCGCACCGTCGAAGCCCTTGCCGAACACCATGCGGCGGCCGGCAACGGAGGCGGAGTTGCAGGTGGAGGAATGGCTGATCACGTTGGGCGTGCCGAGGGGAGCGGCAAGCCACTGCTGAAGGCCCGAGAAATTGTGCGACGTCATCGAGATCGCGCGTTCGCCGTGCTCCTCGACAATCTTCTTCACGCGCTCGGCAATCTCAGTGAGCGCCTGATCCCAGGAGATTTCCTCGAACTTTCCTTCGCCGCGTTCGCCCGTGCGCTTCAGGGGCTTTTTGAGGCGCTGCGGGTGATTCCACACCCACATGGCCTGAGCGCCGCGAGCGCAGCAGCCGCGCTGCGGATGCGTCGGGTTGGGCATGATCTTCACGGTCGCCTGGGACACGGGCTCGCCCTTCTTGTGAAGGGCAAGAAGGCCGCAGTAGCCGCCGCACACCATGCAGGCCGTGGGATGCGCTTCCCAGCCTTCGGCCTTGAGCGCTTCGACTTCCTTCGCGATGGCTTCGTCGGCAGCCGTCCAGACAGCCGCACCGATCGTTCCCGTGCCTGCAGCCGCGCCGACCGCACCGGCGGCGCCGATGAAGCTGCGGCGGGAGAGACCGGGACCGCGGGCCGCGGAGGGCTCAACGTTCTTCGTCATAAGAATCTCCTCGTGAGGAGAGAGTGCCGCCAGAGGGATAAAACCAGCAGAATCAAACCCAGACAACACGAAATCCCGAATGTCTTCCGAAGAAAACGTCCGGGTTCAATGCGTTTCGGGTTCGAAACAGATTCTGCGGGGGGTCCTGGCTGACATCTGTCCTTTCAATTTTTGTCAGGGTCGCGGCCGTAATGAATTCGTATAGTTGCCGCTGATGGCAAAGGTAAAGTCCAAAATCCGCTTCTCTTACAGGGAAAGCCCTTGGTTTTTAAGATTCGCTATTCATATTTCGAATAACGAAATGCCATTGAATCTTTGAACTTTCGGCCGATATCGGGGACTTAGCTTTTTATCTGACATGAGGCTTAAATCAAAGGATCCGGCAAATCCACTACCCCATTAATGGTAGTACCTATTAAAGACAAATTACCGTTAGCAATAAACTACCGGAAGGCAAATTCTGCGCAGAGCCTCGCCTTCTCCTAAAATAGCGGGAATCTTCATTTCAGCTCCGGGAACCGGAGGCTCCTGCCTCTCTTCCCGCAGCATGAGACTTTCCCAACAAAACATCTGAAGGCATACCTACATGTCCGCCATCATTCTCGGCCATAAGCACCCCGATACCGACAGCATTGTTTCCGCCATCGCCTGTGCGGATCTCTATAAGAAGCGCGGTCTTGACGTCGTCCCTGCCGCTCAGGGAACGCCTGCGCCTGAAACCGCCTTCGTTCTTGAACGCTTCGGTCTCAAGGCTCCTGAAGTCATCACCTCGGTTGCCGGCCGCGAGGTCTACATCGTCGACTATTCCGACCTCAATCAGGCCCCGGACGATTTTGCCGAATGCACGCTCAAGGGCATCGTCGACCACCACAAGCTCGGCGACATGACCTCCACCGCGCCGCTTGAATGCGTGATCATGCCCGTCGGGTGCACCAACACCATTCTGAAGCGCATGTACGACTATCTCGGCTTCGTTCCGCCGAAGGAAATCGCCGGCGCCATGCTCTGCGCGATTCTCTCCGACACCGTGATCTTCAAGTCCCCGACCTGCACGGAAGCCGACCGCGCCGCCGCGCGCGAGCTCGCCCTCATTGCCGGCGTCGAGGACATGAAGGCCCTCGGCATGGAGCTCTTTACCGCCAAGTCGGCCGTGAAGGGCGTCGCTGCGCGCGACCTCATCATGCGCGACTTCAAGGACTTCAACATGTCGGGCAGCAAGGTCGGCATCGGCCAGCTCGAGCTCGTCGACCTCGCGCTTCTTGAGGACCGCATCCCCGAGCTCCTCGAGGAACTCGGCCGCATGAAGGCCGAAGGCCGCCACACGGCCATGCTCCTTCTCACCGACATCATGAAGGAAGGCTCGCTTCTTCTCATGGCTTCCGACGATCCCGCGAAGATTGCCTCCGCCTGGAAGAAGACCCTCGGCAGCGACAACCTCTGGCTCGAAGGGGTCATGTCCCGCAAGAAGCAGGTCGTGCCCTTCCTTGAAGCCGTCTTCAAGGCGTAAGCCGCCTCACCTTTTCAAGGGGCTCTCCGCGAAAGAGCTCCTCTAAGCCAAAACCCGCAGTCTTTTTGATCGGATTGCGGGTTTTTTATGCTTTGCGCGTTCAAAGGCATGGCCCCGAAGCAGAATAGCCTTGGCCGCAAAGATGCTTCTCCAAGCGCCGCTCGCGGTTTTTTCTCTTTCATCCAATAGGACTTCGCTCATGAATCCGATTTTCCCCTGGCTCGGCATCGCCGTGCTCATCCTCTGCGGATGGGCAATCATCAAGAAGTACCAGGTCAACATGGTGCTCCTCCTGGGAGGCCTTCTTCTCAATGCGCTCGCCATCTGGGGCGGCGCTCAGGTATTCCCGGCCAAATTCAACGCCACCGGAATCATGGGTTTCGACCTCGTTGAGTTTCTGCGCACCATTTCGGTTTCTCAGGTGAGCGGCGTCGGCTTCCTCATCCTGATTTCCGGGGGCTTTGCCGCCTACATGCAGGCTATCGGCGCTTCGGACCGCTTCGTCACGGTTTGCGCCAAGCCGCTTTCCTTCATCAAGAACCCCTATCTGATCCTCGCCGCCGTCTTCATCGTCGGCCACTGCCTGGGGCTCGTCATCACGTCGGCAGCCGGCCTAGCAATGCTGATGGTGGTCACCGTCTATCCGCTCATCATCCGCGTCGGCTGCTCGCCCCTGGCCGCAGCCGCCGTCGTGGCGAGCGTGCTCGCGATCGGCTACGCGCCGGCTTCGGGCACGGCCAACCTCGCCTCTCAGATCATCCACCTCGATCCGATCGAATACCTCGTGCGCTATCAGCTACCGATGGCGGTTCCGGTGGTGATTGCCATGGCCGTGGCGCACGTCTTCACGCAGTATTGGTTTGACCGCCGCGAAGGCAAGGGCGAAGTCGCCGACCTCGCCGAACTGGAGTCGAAGCGCCAGAATCTCGAAAAGACGCCCGCCTTCTATGCGCTCATGCCGCTCTTTCCGATTGCGCTCCTTCTCGTCTTCAATAAGTTCGTCTGGGGTACCGGCATGAATGTCGCGACCGCGATGTTCATCGCCTGGATCATCGCCTTCGTGATCGACCTGATCGTCCGGCGCAAGGTGAAGGAATCGTTCGACCTCTCCTTTGCCATGTTCAAGGGCATGGGCTCGATTCTTACCTCGACCGTCGGTCTTATTTGGGGCTTCGGGGGTAATGGTTGGCAAGTTATAGCGCGGCAACCCCGGA
>ENA-UONW01004558-UONW01004558.1-human-gut-metagenome-genome-assembly--contig:-CS52-NODE-4558-length-9997-cov-5.756588_pt1 | contig 9997 bp, 9 predicted proteins | sample MGYA00242463_ERZ724010 | MGnify/ENA metagenome assembly ERZ724010 | reverse complement strand
TGGAATAGCCGTTCCGCAGTAGCGGAACTGGCATTCTGTTTGAGCGTAATTTGCATTGCGATAACAAATATAGAGTTTGTAGAGTGTGATTTTACAGAGACTGATTTTACAGGAGCGAGATTGATTAATGTAAGTTTTATTCATTGTAAAAATGTGAATAAGATAAAGTGGATGGATTCATGGCTTGTAGATGTATATAGTGGAAAGCATGGAAAGAAATTATTTGAAGAAGATAAGTTGAACCATAATGGTAAAGGACCGAGACATATATCTTATACTAGATAATTGAGAAACTCGCAATACTTGTTTGGAATCTTGAAAAAATGAAAGGAAAGCACGTGCAGAGTCATATATGAAAGATTTCAAACCTCGTATCATTAAAGCGAAAGGAAATATTCAGCAGTATCCAAATCGGGATGAAGATGAATTTGACTATGAATAATGCGGTGTCTAAAAACATAACGAGAGTTAATTTTATAGGAAGTTAAGATACAGTGGCATTTCCAAACAGGGGATACACTAGTCAACTCTATTATGCCATATCTAGTGAGAAAATGTTTATTTGTGATAATAAAAATGTCGAGATTATGCGGCTTGTGGCGTTTCGTAAATGCCTAATTATTTTATATAAATTAGAGGTGAACATGGACGTACGAACAGTAATTTGGAAAAGAAAAAGTTGCAGAATGTTTGAAAAAAAAGAAATAACTTTAGAATATCAAAAAGAAATTTTGCGTGCGGCTCAGCAGGCACCATCACCTAAGAATGAACAGCCATGGAGATTTATAGTGGTTACAGATGCAGAAACAAAAGAAAAATTGGCCACTATTCTGTCTGACCAAGTAAGAAAATTGAAAATTGATAATGAAAAAAAGGGGATTAACAGAGTAGATTTAGATTTTGCTACAGAAAGTGCGAAAATAATAAGACAGGCACCAATGTTGGTATTTGTTTACATGAATATGGAGAAAATAGTATATCATGAGGATGGAGTGAGGTGGAAATTATGTGCAAAGGATGTAGAATGTACTAATATTATGGCAGTCGGAGCTGCGATAGAAAATATGTTGCTAAGAGCTACTGATATGGGAATTGATAGTTTATGGATGGGAGATATTTTTTACGCATATAATGAACTTGTGGAATTCTTAAAAATTGATGGCGAAATGATGGCAGCGATAGCACTTGGATATGGAAAGGATACGAGTAAAAAGCGTGAAAGAAAGCCTCTTTCATCGATAATAAAAATGTATGGAAAAAATGCAGAGGATTAGAAAGAATGATAGAAAGAAATTTTGAAAGCATTTAACATGACAGCAGCAAATATTAAAAGTCAGGCAAGTGTTAGAATTATTTGCAAAAAGATATGGTCTCTTTAACCGATGCAATTATTATCTGGCAGATGTGAAAGAACACGGAGCATACTTTGAGAATGTGACCGATGATCTGAGCAGGATTTATAAGCAGATGGTCGATCCTACTCTGTTGTTGAGCAGATTGAGAGAGGAATTAGAAACGGAAGATGACGAATTATGATCAGATGAAAAAGCTGCTAAAAGAATTTGCGGATAAATATGTACAGAAAATTCCGATCGAATCCATGCTCTCAGAGGTATCGGAGGATAAAGCCAGGACGAATGAATCTGGAAATAGAAAGCTGGTTTACGAAAAGGGCAGGAAAGATATGCAGGTCATTGATATGGATGAAGTGGCACATCATATCTATCGTATCGCTTGTTTTCCAGAGTCAAAAAAGGAATCAGAATCACCCGCATCAGCAGATGCATTTGTGATCAGTGCGGATAACATTTGGTATTTTATTGAATTTAAGAACCAGAAGATTTCCAGTGCGAAAGAGAGCGTGACCAAAAAGGCATATCAGAACTGGCATTGGCTTGTGGATATTCTATATGAGATGAAAGAACAACTACAATACGATCCATTTAACTATGAGAATCCAGTCAAATTTGCAAAAGAAAATGTAGTGTATATTTTGGTTGTCAGTGCTGAGAAGAATTATGCAGATGTGAAAAAGATACATGACTGTGTTCTGGCAGGCGAAAAATTCCGACCGGAATATATGGAAAAATTGGAAAAATATATTTTTAAAGAAGTGTATGTATGTACACCGGAAGTATTGGAGCAGAAATTTGTGAAGAGGTTTACATATTGAGGGATATGATAAATCTGTGTAGTGAAAGTGTCTTTTATAAAAAATAGAGAAAACTCATTGACATTCTTAAATATCTATCCTATTATATTTTATAAGAATAGTAATGTTCTGATGTTGCAAGCATTATAAGTTGTAGACAATTGGAAGTCGGTAAAAGTCCAAGTCCGTTCTAGCATGTCTATAGGATGTGCAAGGCTGACAACCAGCAGAAAGTTGTGGACAATTGGAAGTCGGTAAAAGTCCAAGTCCGTTTGGCATATCTATAGGGTGGCCGAGGCTGATAACCAGCAGAAAACTTGCATAAAAAGCAGGGGATTTAATCTCCTGCTTTTTTTAATAGTACATATGAGGTGCGAGAGGATAAAATGAGTTATAGACTTACAGAAGGAAATAAAGTTCGTTTGAAGGGGAAAATAGTAAAAGGAGCTCAAAATTTTGAAAAATATTTGAATGGAAAATGCTTTAAAATTATCTGTAAAGATGGGATGCAGACAGAACTTCATTTTTTTCAAGATGATTTTAAGCACTTAACAGGAATAGAGAGTAATTTGAGTGAAAGAGATTTTTATTTGAAATGTAAGCAGGGAATCATTAGCACAGGGAATATAAGGACAGATCAGAAGTATGATTGGTCTACGTTACGTGGAAAAGCAAATAGAATAGAATGCATTCACGAGTTACTTTATCAAAATGCAGAAAAGACATTGTTGTTAAACGGATTGATAACGCATACCTATGTATTTCCAGTCGCAATACGAAATGATGTATTGAATAGTTGCATTGGGTTTGCAGGCAACATAAATAAAGCAAGAAGTCTGAGAAAGGCAGGAACATCTCGAAATACAGCCGTAGAAAAAGAGATTGTTGCTATATGGGGACGAGCAGATGGAAGTTCAGCATATGATGAATGTGTTTATATAAAAAGTGAAAATAATTGAGGAATGAACAGGAGTGGCATCTCTGATTTGGCTCAGTGTTTTTTGTATTTGATCAGTGTTGCTATTTCTTTTGCAGGTGCATGGCTGCATCAGAAAATTGTCAGAAGTAATTTTAATATTGAGGAGCGGTATGAAAAAGGTAATTAAGAGAATTTTTCTGGGAGTTTTGGTTTTAGTAATCCTTGTTCTGGGGGCAGGGATCATACCGTCTTATTACTTCCTTGAGGTTTCGGATTATGAGTTTGAAAACGAGAAAATTCAGGGATCAGTGAAGCTGGTACAGCTTTCGGATATTCATAATGCAGAGTTTGGAAAAGAAAACCAACGCCTGTTAAAGAAAGTAAAGGAGTGTGAACCGGATCTGATCTTTATCACGGGAGATCTGATTAATTCGGATGAAGATGAGATTAGTCCGATGTTGGATTTGGTAAAAAAATTACGGGAGATTGCACCAATCTATTTTTCCTTGGGAAACCATGAGCTGGAATATGAAAAGCGTACAGGAATTGATCTTACTGAAAAGTTGGAGAAAACCGGGGCAAAGGTGTTAGAAGAAAAATTTGTCGATGTGACTGTCAAAGGACAAAAACTCAGGATTGGTGGACTGTATACGGCGTACATACCGGAAGATTACGAAGTCCATGAATGGGGCAATGCAAAAGAACAGGCAGAGTTTTTAAAAGAAATGGAAGATACAGATCGATACAAAATCCTGCTGTCCCATATCCCAAATACGTGGATGTATTACGATACTGCGGCAACTTTTGATCTTGATCTGATTTTTACGGGGCATGTGCATGGCGGACAGGTGATCCTTCCCTTTGTTGGAGGGCTTTACGCACCGGATATGGGGTATTTCCAGGGAAGATTATCAGGTGTCTATGAGAAGGGGCATACGCAGGTGATTTTGTCGAGAGGATTAGGAAGCAATACAGAAGTAATTCCACGATTTAATAATATTCCTGAAATCGTAGAGGTGGAACTGAAATGAATAAGAGTGTCTATTTATATGAACTGGATTCTGTAAGAAATTCAAAAGAAGAGATTCAATATGCACAGGAACGGATGTTCCGGGAAATTATACTGAATGGAAACCAGGTGATCCTGACCATGAATCAGTTGGCGGATTCTCGTGCATTTCTTGCTGCGATTGAAAATGAGGATACGTTTGAACCATTTTTTGAGTTATGTCAGAAGGGCGTGATCCGAATTTCGCAGTATAGGATGTTGCGTACTCCGTCGCAGTATTTTCAGGAAAAAATAGAAGAATTTCTGAAGAAGGCAGAGAATGGTGAGGCTCAACAGAGTGCATTTATTTATTCAGGAGTTCCGGTTGCATATGATGATGCCCTATTGCTGAGACAGTTGTTGAAAGCATTGCGTTATAGCGACCCGGAGTGTCTGAGGGAGTTATCTGGTGATAATGAAGAAAATTATAGTGAAGAAAAGATGGAATATCTGATCCGCTATGTGAAGACGCTGCTGGCATTGAGTGTCAATGCATTTTCATTGAATCCACCTAAAAGGGTAAAGCAAAAGAAACTGACCGAATATCTTCATGAAATTGCATATCCGCTTACCAATCAGGATACAGTAGAAATTCTGAAAAGAGTTGAGAAAAATTTGAGTCTGCAGAATCGTCAGGAATATCGGAGTGCCTGGCATATTTATCTCCACGAAAATGAGAAAGGAGAAAAGGCAGAATATGCAGAAGCGGTGCTCGATCTATGTTATAATCTTACAATGGAAGACAGTATTTATGGAATTTCCAAGCATTATGATCCGGAAGATATAGAATCCTGCCGTGAATGGTTCAAAAGCAAATTGAAGGATTACTGGGAGAAGGATATTGCTCCGAGCCATGTTTTTCCTGCAAAGGATAGTACAACATGGGAACTTTATCAAGGAAAACTCCCGGACTGGAGTTGTGCTATTCGGATTTTGCAGATGAAAAATGTGCAGGAAACGCTGGAACTGAAACCGGCTCTTGAAAATGAAAAATTACAGACGGGAAGCCGTTATGAAGTGGGGATGGAGGAAGAGCTGAAAGAGTGGGATAAAAGTATACATAAAGGAATAAAAAGAAATATCATAGATGCACTAATTGGGGTGGTGATCTTTGTAGGAATTGAGCTGGGAATGAACTATCTACAGGATATTGTGTCTGTAGAAGGGGAGCTTTCATTGGCTGCGACCATAGGATGGGCGGTCTTGCAGGTGATAGCTTTTGGTATTCTGAGTTCGTGGGTTTCGGGTATGATATCCCGTTGGTGGACAAGTTGTGATATTTTAGACAGTATTGAGGAATTGACAAGAACGTGGGCGGATCTGAAAATCGTAAGAAAATGTCGGGAACGCCTGAAAGTTGAAAAAGGCTGAAATAAAAAATGAAAACCTGCTCACAAGAAGTTGGTAAGAAATAGGGATGAAAGGGAATGGAAATAAAAGGAACAGAAATGGATTCGATTGAAAAATATCTGGAATTAAGTCGGACGTGTACGGAACTTTTTGCCCAGTCTGAGGAACTTCCGCTGATACTTGACCCGAAGGAACTGTATGCATTTGCACAAAAAAGTGGCAGAAGAATCGGAATTGTATACGAGAGCCATTACCATTTAATGGTTGTGGATGTTGTGCGTGCAAAAAATGGAAGTCTGTTTGCATATGAGAGACTGATGAACCGCGTTATGAGAGGTGCGGTTGTTATCGTTCCATATTATAATGGAAAGTATATTTTACTGCGGCAGTATCGTCATGCTCTCAGGGAATATCAGTACGGTTTCCCAAGAGGTTTTGGAGAAGAAGGAATTTCTGCAAAGGAGAATGCGGGAAAAGAATTATGGGAAGAACTTGGTGTGCAAGCAGAAAAATGGAAAAGTTTCGGAAAAATTGTGCCGGACAGTGGTGCAATGAGTTCAAAGGCAGATGTATTTCTGGCAGAGTTGAATGAAGCTCCACAGGTGATGCAGGAAGAAGAAATAGTAGGACATATTGCATTGGATTGGGAGCAGTTGGGCGAATGGATCCGGGATGGGAAAATTACGGATGGTTTTACTCTGGCAGCATATGCAAAGATGAGTTTACAGAAATAATGAGGATAGAAAAGTGGAAAAGACAGTACAAAATCTGCTGCAATGTCTGCGAAATGTGATCTGTGGAGAAGATGTTCCGCTGATTGCAATGTCGGAGACAGAGCAGGAAAAATTTTATCAGATGAGTCTGGCTCAGGATATGGCACATTTGATCTCAGCAGCAGTAGGAAATGGTGAGAACAATATCATATCAGAGAAGTATCGGAAGAAGTTTCAGCAGCAGGAAAATCTGGCAATCTATCGGTATACGTGTCAGGAGTTGGCATTGGAAGAGATTCGAACTGTTTTTGAGCAGCAGAAGATTTTTTTCCTTCCTTTAAAAGGAGCGGTGATCCGGGATTTTTATCCGGAAGCATGGATGAGGACAAGCAGTGATATTGACATATTGATCAGAGATGAGGACTATGAAAAGGCAAAGAAATTTCTGACAGAAGAATGTGGATTTGTGTATGAGTCAAAAGATAAGAAAAATGCAAATTTCTACAGGGATGAACATGTGCATCTGGAGTTGCATTTAAATCTTATCAAAGACGGGCAGACGGTAGAATTTTCCCCGGAGTATATCTGGACGCATGTAGAAAGAACGGGATACGAGTGCAGGATGTCAGATGCAGATTTCTATGCATTTCATCTGGAGCATATGAAGCAGCATTTTACGACAGGTGGTTGTGGAATCCGTTTCTTCCTGGATCTCTGGATCTTGAATCATTCTGTGAAAGATAAGCAGGAGAAAAAAAGAGAGGAAAAACTGGAACGTTGTGGACTGGCAGAATTTGAATATGCAGTCAGATCGGTGACAGAAGTCTGGTTCGGAAAGGCAGAGCATACAGAATTAACGCATCAGGTGGAACGGTTTACTCTGGCTGGCGGAGGTGTATATGGAAGTGTTGAAAACTGGGCAATTGTGCAGAAAGTTCGGAATCAGGGGAAATTGAAAAGTGTCATACGCAGAATATGGCTTCCGTATGAAGAATTATGTTGGTCCTATCCGTCGTTAGAGGGGAAAAGATATATTCAGCCGTATTATGAGGCGAAGAGATTCTTTAAGATGATCGCAGATGGACGCTGGAATCGGAGTGTGCAGGAACTGAAGGCGAATGCGAATGGACAAGAATTGAGTGATGTTGAAGGCATGATGAAGAAATTGGGGTTAAGATAATAGAAAGTGAGATTTCATTGAAGCTCTTTTAGAGATTAGGTATAGTTAATAGTAATAGGTTTCGGTAAATAAAGGGAAGAGGGGGAAGAAAATGGTCGATCTGCATATGCATATTTTGCCAGGACTGGATGATGGTGCCAGTTCGATGGAAGAATCGATACGGATGGCACGTCAGGCAGCGACCAGCGGAGTAAATTATATTGCAGCCTCTTCGCATGGAAATTATTACGACTATACAGTACAGGAGTATGTAAGAAAGTTCCATTTGCTTCAGGAAGAACTGGAACGGCAGCGGATTCCGGTAAAGATTTTTCCATCTATGGAAATATTTATGAACGAAAGGGCATTGCAGCTGATCAGGGATCGAGAGTTTCTTTTTATTAACCATACAAGGTATTTGATGATCGAATTTGATTTTCAGGAATCTCCCGAAAGAGTTTGCAGAATGGTTGCGAATTTACAACAAATGAAGTATAATATTATGCTAGCACACCCTGAAAGATATACCTTTATTCAGGAGGATCCGGAGCTGGCATATTATCTGGCAGAAAGAGGGTGTGTGCTGCAGGTGAATAAGGGAAGTATTCTGGGAGAATTTGGAAAGAAATGCAGAGAGATGGCGATCCGGATGATGGATGACGGGATTGTACAGGTGATTGCGTCGGATGCACATGACAGTCTGCATCGGACACCTCAGATGGATGAGCTGATCCATTATCTGGAGCAGAGGTATACTTCCATGGAGATAAAAATGTGGCTGTCGGAAAATCCGAGCAGGATATTAAAAGGAAATCCGACGATCCGGTTAAGATAAAGTGAAGGAGTTAAAGGATGAAAGAAAGTAAGATTGTTGCATTGGCACTCTGTGCAGCTTCTCTGGTTGGTGGAGGGGCTTATGCCTTTATATCCGCATACCAGAAGGATACTACACCGCCGGTATTAAGTGCAGAAAAGGCCGAAGTGACAGCATCAATCGAGGCAACAGATGAGGAACTCAAGAACGGTGTGGTTGCAGTGGATAAAAAGGATGGCAATGTATCTGGGAGTGTGATGATTGATCATATCAAAAAGAAAGAAGATGGAAGCGGTGATTTTGATATTACTTATGTAGGGTTCGACCATTCCAGTAATCTTGGAAAGCTGACGCGGACCCTTCATTATACAGATTATGAATCACCGAAATTTGAATTATCAGATGCTTTGAGGTTTCCGGCGGGCAAGCAGATTAATCTTTTGTCCTATTTTTCAGCAACAGATTGTATTGACGGGAATATTACTCCTTTTATTTCGATCGGTGGAGATACAGCGGTTCTTGATAAGAAGCCGCAGCAGGGATTTTATGATTGCACAGTGAGTGTGACGAACAGTGTAGGCGATACAGTAACACTTCCGATTCAGGTGGAGGTATACGATGGAAATGCGGCACGTCCGCAGATCAATCTGAGTTCCTATCTGGTGTATCTGCAGGCGGGATCTGAGTTTGATCCTAATAGTTATCTGACTCAGATCAAAGAATACGATAAAGTAAAGCAGGTTGTATTTTCGGAGAATGTGACAGATCCGGAGAATCAGATCTCAATTACGCAGATCTACGTTGAGTCAGGAGTAGATATCTATACACCGGGAGTTTATACAGTAAGTTATCTTTATACGTCACCGGCCAGCGGTTTGGATTGTACCGCAAAACTGATCGTGGTTGTTGAATGAGGGGAGGAAATATGAGTCAGGAAGGTTATAAGAGTCAGAGTTTAGATTCACAGATTGATCTGAGATATATTTTCAGAACCCTTAAGAAAAATGCGGTTTTTATTTTGATGTGTGTGTGTTTGACGGGAATGTTTTCCTATGTGATTCTGGATCACAGCCTGAAGGATACTTATACAGTGAGTGTGAACCTGTGTGTAATTCCGAGGGATAATACGAGCGAAAAACTTGCTGAGACGAATATAGAGAATGCACTTGAGAGAAGTGTGAATGTTCTGAACAGTGATACGATGAGAGATCAGATCATGAAAGCTTCCGGTAGCAGTCGTGTAAAGGGAAACCTGAGTGCGTCAGTTGTTGCCGATACGAATATTATCAGAATGAGTGCGTCGGGAACGAATGCGGAGAGTGCTTATAAACTGCTGAAAGGAGCATTGCAGCAGTATCCGGAGCTTTCGGATTATTTTGAATCAGGGTATGTATTGCAGTCATTGAGCAGTATTTCAGCGAATAATGTGCAGAAGACAGAAAAAGCAACTTTAAGATATTCGTTGCTTTTGATTTTGCTGGTGCTGGCAGGAGGCATTGGAGCAACTGTATGCTTATGTATTTTTACAGATAAGATTCACAGTATGGAGCAGGCAAAGCGTCTGCTGGATATTCCGATGATCGGTTCTTTGGATTATGTAAAAAAGAAGTCGGGGCAGAAAGCACTGCTGATCTCAGACCAGGATACGGATCATGTGTATGAAGAAGCAGTAGACCGGATTGTAACATCGATCAGATCAGAGATGTCGGCAGAAGGTTATAAGACTTTAATGGTTGGAAGTATTAAAGAAAATGATGGCAAGAGTACAGTGACAGCTAATATTGCCCTGAATCTTGCACGAAGAGGAAAGAAAGTAGTTTTGGTTGACTGTGATATGCGGCA
>ENA-UONW01004556-UONW01004556.1-human-gut-metagenome-genome-assembly--contig:-CS52-NODE-4556-length-10000-cov-18.251584_pt1 | contig 10000 bp, 6 predicted proteins | sample MGYA00242463_ERZ724010 | MGnify/ENA metagenome assembly ERZ724010 | reverse complement strand
TCTTCATGCAGCGAGCCATCAGAGGCGACTGGGTGGAGTGGAAACCGGAGATAGCACCACAGGCAACGGTGATGAACATGAAGCTCCAGATAGGAGTGTTGGAGGGGTGCATATTGCTGAAGTTTGCCCAGATCTCGGGGATGGTGTAGGCGGGGTTGGTGAAGATACCAAAGATAACGCCCACAGCCATGATGATCAGGCAGATGCCGAACACAGGGTAGATCTTACCGATGATGGCATCAATGGAGATAAAGGTTGCGATGAAGTAGTACGCCAGAATGATGATCAGCCAGAACAGAGTGGTGGTCAGCAGACCGGACATACCGCTGTTCTTGCACAGGGTAACGATCAGGCCTGCGGGGCCGACTGCGAACACGGTACCGACCATGATCAGCAGCACCACAGAGAACACACGCATGATGTTCTGCATCACGGGGCCCAGATAGCGGCCGGTGACCTCAGCGATGGAAGCGCCGTCGTTGCGCTCGCTCATCATGCCGGAGAAGTAGTCATGTACGCCGCCGGCAAAGATGGTGCCGAAGGTGATCCACAGGAACACCACGGGACCCCACAGAGCACCCTGCAGTGCACCAAAGATGGGGCCCAGACCTGCAATGTTCAGCAGCTGGACGAGGAACAGCTTCCACTGGGGCATCACAACGTAGTCAACGCCATCGTTGATGCGCACAGCAGGAGTTTCGCGGTCGTCCGGTCCGAACGTGTTGTCCACGATCTTACCATAGACAAAGTAGCCGATGATAAGGAGCGCCAGACACAGTAAGAAACTAATCATACCAGAAACCTCCTTTTGAATTTCAGCCGCCGACAGCTTATGCCATACTGCGGCTATGACCGATCTCTGGCTTCATGTTAACACCTTTTTCATAATTGTGTTAATATTTTTTAGGTATAGTTCCTATATCAAAAAGTATATGGCCGCTTATTTTATTTGTTTGCGCAAACTTTTATTTTGTGGCGATAACACGTTTTAATTCGTCGTTTTGTTTCTTAAAAATTTTCTCCCGGGAACGGTCAAACCCGCCCCCCGCCAAACTTTGCGCCGCCTTTTTGTGCATTTTGCTTAATCGTTTGCGATTTTCTCTCCAAAACGTGGAATTTGAGACGAAAAGAAGGGAAATCCGCCCCCTCTCGTGAAAATGCAATGTCGGGCAGCCCGCAGGCTGCCCGACATTGCTCTAATTATAAATAATTCTTCCACTGCAACAACGACGACCGCCGCCAGCGGCGGAAACAGGGAGGAGTTGTTGGGGCAGCGGCCAGCAAGACGCGCGTGCCGCCCAAGGCACGATGCGGATGCTGGGTGCCGCAACCCGGAAGACGCGGCGCGCATTTCAAATCTTCTTCCACCCGCTGTCCTTGATGGTGGCATCCGCCTGCTTGTGCAGCAACTGCACAAACAGCTGCTCCTCCGGCTGCAAAGGCTCCCGCTCCGGGTATACCAGCACGTCCCGCATCTGCTGCTTCTGCGCCGGGCAATTATGCAGCGCCAGATGGTACTGCTCCAGCGCGCGCTGCGGCATGGGGGACGACCACATATAGGCCGTGGGCAGATTCTGCAAAATAGAGAACTGGCTGCACCGCTCATACACATGGATGCGGCGGTTGGGGTTCACCTCCCAGCGGGAAACAGTGCTCTCCTCCCCGGGCAGATGGGTGTCGCCGTGCAGCACCTCGATGTAATCGTTCAGCTCGTCCAGCTCGCGCACCTGCCGCCGCGCCAGCGGGCTGTCCTGACTGGTGAGCAGCAGGTAGGAAAACTCCATGATAGGCTCCTGCCGCAGACCGTGGCGCTGGCAGTAGCGCAGATAGTAGTCCTCGTCCTCGGCGGCATAGCGCAGCAGCGCTATGTGGTAGCCCTGCCGCAGCACAAAGTCCAAAGCTTCAATGGCACCGCTCTCCCGGATATGCACCCGCAGCTGCTCGTTGCGGGCAGCCTGCTGCAAAAAATCCACCGCCGCATAGGAGGCGTAGGTGGCATGGGTCAGCACCACCCGCAGCTCGGCGCAGCTGCGCTGCTGGTGCGCCTCCTGCTCCAGCTCGTCCACCTGCTGCAGTACCCGCTGCGCCTGCCGGATGAACCGCTTGCCCTGCTCGGTGGGGATCATGCCCGTGGAGGAGCGCTCGAAGATGCGCAACCCGTATTCCTCTTCCAGGTTCTTCAGTGCCTTGCTCACATTGGGCTGCGCCGCGTACAGCTGCTTTGCCGCCGCCGACACCGACCCCCATTTCATGATGGCTACCAGATACCGCAGTTCCGTAATGTTCATGAGCTCCTCCGCGTGGTTTGCAGTCGTAACTGTATTGTAACAATTTCCCCGCGCCGCTGTCAAGCGGGGGAGAATAAACCCTCTCAGTCCGCTCCCCCTTGCACCAAAGCCCCCGGGTGCTATATAATAAGGAAAAACACAAAGGAGGGGCTGTACCATGCCGGAATACCGCGTGCTGCGCATTGACGAGCAGCTGTACGGCTGCGAGGAGCTGCCCGCCGGGCAGCCGGTGCTGTGCGATGTGACCCTGACCGATGCCGCCGGGGCTGCCAGCATCCTGCCCTACCCGGACAGGGAGCTGACATGTCTTGGCATCGACGAGGGAGACACCGTCTGTCTGCTGCCGGACGGCACCCTGCACAAGCTGTAAGGAGTAATTTTATGCATAATATCTATTTCACCCGCCACGGCGAGACGGTATGGAACGTGGAAAATAAGATCTGCGGCATGACCGACAGTCCGCTGACCGCCCGCGGGCAGGAGCAGGCGCGGCAGCTGGGCGCGCTTGTCCGGGACAGCGGCCTGCACATCGACGAGATCTTGTACTCTCCCCTCTCCCGCGCCGCCGACACCGCAAAAGCCATTGCCGCCGCTACCGGTCTGCCCGCCCGCTGCGAACCCCGCCTGCGGGAGCAGTGCTTTGGCAAATACGAGGGCACGCCCCGGGACGGCGCGGAGTTCCGCATCTCCAAGACCCACTTTGCCGACCGCTATGACGGCGGCGAAAGCATGATGCAGCTGGCACAGCGCATCTACAACCTGCTGGACGAATTGAAGGCGGACACCGGCAAGACCTACCTGCTGGTGGCGCACAACGGCATTGCCCGGGTGGTGCACTCCTATTTTTACGACATGACCAACGAGGAGTACGCCGCTGCGGGCATCAAAAACTGCCAGCTGGTGGAATATGCCTTTTAAGGCTTTTCCCGATAAATAACCGAAAGGATTTTTATGCCAAAGAAAACCATCCAATTGTCCGACCACTTTACCTATTCCCGCCTGCTGCGGTTCGTGCTGCCCTGCATCGGCACCATGCTGTTCACCTCCATCTACGGCATCGTGGACGGGCTGTGTGTCTCCAACTTTGTGGGCAAAACGGCCTTTGCGGCGGTCAACCTCATCATGCCGCTGCCGCAGCTGCTGGGCACCATCGGCTTTATGCTGGGCACCGGCGGCAGCGCCATCGTTGGCATCACGCTGGGCGAGGGCGACCCCAAAAAAGCCGACCGCTATTTTACCATGTTTCTGCTGGCAGCGCTCATCTCGGTCAGTGTGCTGGCCGTGCTGGGCATCCTGCTCCTGCGCCCGGTCGCCGAGCTGCTGGGCGCAAAGGGAGAACTGCTGGACTACGCCGTGCGCTACGGGCGCATCCTGATGCTGGCGCTGCCGCCCTTTGCGCTGCAGAATATGTTCCAAAGCTTTTTCGTCACCGCCGAAAAGCCGCTTTTGGGCTTCTGGTTCACCGTTGGTGCAGGCTGCACCAACATGGTGCTGGACGTGGTAATGGTGGGGATGCTGCACTGGGGCGTGGAGGGCGCTGCCATTGCCACCCTTATCAGCCAATTGGTGGGCGGCGTGCTGCCGGTGTTCTATTTTATCGACCACCACAATACCAGCCGCCTGCACCTGTGCAGAACGCAGTTTTACGGCCGCGTGCTGTGGGATGCCTGCATCAACGGCTCTTCCGAGCTGATGACCAGCCTTTCCATGTCGCTGGTCAATATCCTGTATAACTTCCAGCTGCTGCGGCTTGCCGGCGAAAACGGCGTGGCGGCTTACGGCGTCATCATGTACGCTGCCTTCCTGTTTGTGGCGGTGTTCGTGGGCTATGCCGTGGGCAGCGCGCCCATCTTCAGCTTCCATTACGGCGCGCGCAACCACGCCGAGGTGCATAACCTCTACCAAAAGAGTCTGCGCCTCATCGCCGTGGTGGCTGTGAGCATGACGGCGGCGTCTATGGTGGTCATTCCCTATGTGGCACGCATCTTTGTGGGCTACGATGCCCAGCTGCTGGCGCTGACCAGCCGTGCCTTCCGGCTGTATGCGCTGAGCTTCCTCATCATGGGCTTCAACGTGTATGCGTCCTCCTTCTTCACAGCGCTGGGCGATGGCGTGACGAGTGCTCTCATCTCTTTTCTGCGCACCCTGCTGTTCCAGCTTGCCGCGCTGCTCCTGCTGCCCGCCCTCTGGGGCATTGACGGCGTGTGGCTGGCTGTCACCGCCGCCGAGCTTGCCGCGCTGGCGGTGAGCGTGGCGATGTTCCTTACAAAGGATAAGACGTTCCATTACCGAAAGGCGTAAAACAAAAAGAAGCACGCGGCTGCGTGCTTCTTTTTGTTTATTCTGCTATGCACCTCACTCCGCTGCAAGGCGGACAAAGGGCGCGATGGCGTTGGCGTCGCCGTGGCGGACGATGGAGTAGGTGATATCGCAGTAGGGCTGGATGGCGGTGCTCTTTTCCACGGTGGAGATGAGCAGCACCTGCAATTGCAGGCGGCGGAACAGTTCCATCATGGGGCGGATGCGGTCGCTGGTCATTTTACTGAACGCCTCGTCCAGCAGCACCAGACGGATGCTGTTTTCACTCTTCTGGTAAATTTGCAGAAGGCTGGCGCAGATGGCCACATAGAAGGGTGCCTGATTCTCGCCGCCGGAGGAATCGCGGCTGACGCGGGAAAGATACGCCTGCTGCCCGGTGACCTGATTGGTCACCTTGATATCGTAATCCAGATAGGTGCGGTAGTCCACATAGTCCGAAAGGGTGGCACCGGCGGCGGTGCGTCCCTCCTGCCGGGCGCGGGTGTTCTCGTCCACGTCTGCCATGATCTTTTCCATCAGCTCGTCCACCTGACGCTCGTAGGCGGGGTCGGCGGTGGCGGCAAGGTTGTCCAGAGAATCACCCTCGGTCATCTGCTGGTTGCCCTTGTCCACGATGACCTGATAGAACGCCGCCAGCTGCGGGTCGCGGCTGGGTTCCAGTTCAAAGCGGTAGACTTCCTCGCCGTAGGTCAGCTGCTCCATGACCTTGTTCAGCTCCCGGAACTGCCGCCGGGCGTTGAAGATATCGTCCTTCATGCGGAACAGGATATCCTTGCGGAAGCGGTCCTTGCAGTCCCGCTGCGCCTGCTCCAGGCGGGCGGCGTAGCGCTCCAAATCGATGCGCACAAGGCTCTCATGCTGGGCGCGGTACTGTTCCAACCCGGCAAGACCCAAGGGGTAATCGCAGACATAGCGCTGGTTGTATTCCCGCTGCGCCGGTTCCAGCGTGCTGTTCAGGTAGACGGTCAGGGCATCGTCCAGCTTGGCCTGTGCCTTTTCGGCGGCCTGCGCGGCGGCGCGGGGAGACTTATCCGGCCCGGTCAGCGCCTGCTGACGGCTGCGGGAGAGCGGCTCCACCAGCGGATGAGCGGCAAAAAAGCTCTCTGCGGCCTGTGCGCTCTTTTCGGCGGTGTCCACCGCCTTTTGCTGCTCCGTCTCACAGGAGGAGATCTGTTTTTCGCACACGCGCAGGTCGCCGCCGGTCTGTTCCACGGCGGTGCGGGCGGCTTCCCATGCGGCTTCGCGCACCTCTTCCTCCTTATACAGCTGCTGCAAAAGCGGGTTCTCGCGGCACTCCGCCAGCTTTGCGGCCTGCTCGTCCACCGCCGCGCGGGCGGCGGTCAGGGCGGCGCGGGCGTCCCACAAAGCGGCAAGTTCTTCCAGCGTTGTGCCGCGCAAAAGGGTCTGATACTGGCTGTAGGCGGCTTTCAGGTTCTGCTCCGCCTGTGCGGCGGCGCGCACCTCCTCCGCAAGGGCGTTCATCTCCCCTGCCAGTGCCCCGGCGCGGGCGCGGCGGGCTTCCAAGCCGATATAGCGCTGCGGGGTGCGCAGACGCTCCAAGCGGAAGGGGTGGTGGCGCAAAAGGTCCCGGGTGGCGCTGTCGGGGTAGTTTTCCAGCGTGTCGGGGGTGTCGCAGCAGACGATGCGGCGCAGGATGGTGTCGGCGTACTGCGCGGCCAGCGGGTTTTCACTGGTGACCTGTGCCGCCAGACTGTCGGCGGGGGCGGTGTCGGCGCGGCGGTTGGCCTTGCGCAGACCCGGGGTGTCCAGCAGGCTGATGGGGCCAACCTTATCCTTCAGCGCCACAAAGGCGCTTTTGGCGGCGGCGTAGTGGGCGGGCGGCACAAGGATATCAAAGCGGCGGTCGCCCAGACAGGCTTCCACGCAGTCCTGCCAGCTCTCATCCTCCACGTTCAGCAGCTCGCAGAAGATGCGGGCGTCCGGCTCCATGCCACGGCTTTTCAGCTCGGCGTTCACGGCGTCCCGCACCCGGGTGGCGGCGTCCCCGTGGGGGTACACCCACTTGCCGCCGGACACGGCGTCCAGCTCGGCGCGTTTCTCGGTCTGCTGCCGCTGCAAGGCAGCGGTGTGCTGCCGGGCGGCAAAATAGGCTTCCTCCAGTGGCTTTTCCTGTGCGGTCAGCCAGTCGGTCAGGGCGGGCAGGGTGTCCGGGGTCAGGTCTGCCATCTTCTGTCCGGCGGCAAAACCGCTGCGGCGCAGCACAGCCAGCAGGTTGCCGGTCTTTTCGGCGGCTTTTTCGGCGGTGTCGGCGCGGCGGGCGGCGGCATCCAGTGCGGTCTGCCGGTGCGCCAGCTCCTCGCTGAGGGCGTCCAGTGCGCGGCCCTCGCCGCTGGCACCGGCGGCGCTGTGGGCGGTCAGGTAGGCGCGGCGGGCTTCCGCTTCGGCGGTCTTGGCTTCGGCGTAGCGGGTGTGCAGCGTTTCCTGCTGGCGGCGTCCGGCGTCTACCCGCTCCTGCCAGACGGCCTTTTCCCCGGCATCGGCAGCAGCCCGTGCCAGCAGGGCGGCACCCCGGTTCACAAGGGCTTCGGTCTGTTTTTCGGTGGCTTCGCGGCCATAGCGCACGATCTCGTCCAGCGCATCGGCGCGGGTCTGGGCTTCCGCAAGCACGGCGTGCAGGTTTTCCAGCTCCAAGCGGTCACCCTGCAAGGCTTCCAAGTCCAGTTCCGGCTGGGGCAGGATGTACTGGTACAGAAACTCCCGGAAGTTCGGGATCTCGTCCATGCTGGTGCCCATTTGGAACACCTCGTTGAACTTTTTGCCCAGCGGGCTGGCTGCGCGCCCGATGCCCAGTGCGCGGCATATTCTGTCCCGCGCCTCGCTGGGGCTGCGGGTGTAGGAAAGCCGCCCTTCGGCGGGCTTGAAGTCCTCCTTGGCGCTGGGCGCACCGGTGCGCGGGTCGATGAAGGGCAGCTGCTCCAGCGTGATGCCGTCCTCCGAGATATACCATGTCTGGTCGCCGGGGTGCAGCTCCTGCATGGGGCCTTCGGACTCCACCCGTACCGCGATGACAAAGCTGGTGTGCTTTACGCTGTCCCAGAACTCCGCCCCGATATAGGCCACGGTGTGCCCCGGGCGGCGGTAGGCGTTTTCGCCGCGCTGCTTGGCGTGGACAGAGCCCTGCAGGGTGCGGCCGCTTTTCTTATTGCCCAGCGCATTGAAGTTGCGGTTGGTGGTAAGGCAGTAGCGGATGGCGTCCAGAATGGTGGTCTTGCCCACGGCGTTCACGCCGATCATATAGGTCAGGCGGGCGCAGTCGAAGGTGGTATTTTCAAAGTTATGCCAGTTGATAAGTTTCAGGCGCTTGAGTTCGATCATGCTTCACCCTCCCCTGCTTCGGTGTCTGCGCCCTCCGGGCGCTCGTACAGACCAAGCTCGGTGCGGGTGCGGGCGCTCTCGGCGGCGGCATCCGCAAGGTCAGCGTCCGGCAGCGCCAGCAGTACCGTGGGAAATACCTCAATGCGGCTGTCCAGCCCGGAGAGCCGTCCCACCGGACGCGCCAGATTGTACCGGCGCAGGGTGCGCATGAGCTTTTCCAGCGTTTGCTGATCCAGTTTGCGGGGCAGGTTCATCTTTTGCAATTCGGCCTGTACTTCTTCTACGGTCACCAGCACCTCGTCCGCACTGGCGGCAAGGCTTTCCCGCTTTTGCAGGTACAAAAGCCGCAGCACCAGCAGCAAAATGCTCTCGTACTTGAGCAGCCGTGCCTGACTGCCCTCGTGCTCGTTGACCAGCGCCGCCGCCTGCATGGGTGCGGGGTACAAAAGCACCGCGTAGCCCAGCGGTTTGAACACCGCCCGCACCTCGTTGAGGTGATCCTGAATATACAGATATTTTGCCCGCTGTTCCTCTACGCAGCCCAGCACAAAACAGTGGTTGAGCAGATAGTTTGCGGTCTCTTCCAGCAGATCAATGGTTGCCATCTGTGTTTACCTCCTTGCGGCGGGTCAGGACAAAATCCTGAAACCGGAAGCCGCCGCGCTCCACCCAGTTTCCGGTCATGGTGATATCATACTCCCGGTGCGGCGACTGGGAATAGGTGTGCAGGCCGATGATGCCTGTAAAATCGCCCGGGTATTCCTCCACAAGGGTGGAGGCGTTCACCTGCCCGCGGGCAGCCAGTGCCTGCCGCGCCAGCAGCGCCACGTTTTCCTCGGTGACGGCAAGGCGGGCGTAATCCAGCAGAAGCTGCTGCTCCTGCCGCAGCCGGTCGGGGTCAAGGGGTTCGGTGCGCACCGGGGCAAGCGGTGCTTCGGTGCGGGGCGCGGCGGGGGGATACAGCGGCTTTGCGCCGAACACTGCCGCCGGGTACAGGTGCAGCCGCGCCGCCACCGGGCCATCGTCCAGCTCAAACAGCTGCTCCGGGCTGCGGATGTCCTCCGCATAGCGGCGCAGCAGGGCGGTGACGCTGCCCTGCGCCGAGCGGTCGCTCAGCAGCAAAAACTGTGCCCGCTGCACCGCCCGCTTGCGGTAGCGGATGTGGCTGGCGTCGATCTCCTTCATCAGGGTGCTCATCTCTTCCAGCGCGTCCCGCTGCTGCTGGATGAGGGCACGCACCCGGGGTGCAGCTTCGCCGGGGGCGCAGCGCTCCACCCGGGCGTAATCCAGCGCTAAGCGCGGCAGATGGTTCTGCTCGCAGTCGTCCAGCTCTTCCTCCAGATAGGCGCGGTAATTGAACAGGTTATCGCTGGTTTTAAAGCGATGGTACGCCGCCGCCACCACCTTTTCCTCGTACTGATCGAACAGTTCCAGCACCTCCTGCGGGGTGCGGTTATGGGTCAGGCGGTCGATATAATGCCCGATGGAAGCGTTGAGGGCGCGCAGGGACTTGTTCAAAGTTTCAAGGTCTGCCGCCACCTCCCGCAGCACGTTCTCGTAGGGGCTTTTTTCCTGTCCGATGCTGCCCAGCAGCTGCCACGCCTTATAAAGCTTGCCGGTGTAGGTGACCACGCGGGGGTTCAAGATCTCTTCCAGCGCGTCCAGCAGCGGGGTGACCTCCGGCATAAAAGCAAGGGTCGGCTCGCTCTCATAACTGCCGGGCTGCTCCTCCAGCCAGCCGGTGCGGCGCAGACGCAGCAAAAAGCCCACCGCCAGCGTGTGGGGGTCGCGGGTGGGCTGCTCGTCCTCATCGCCCGCGCCGTCGGCGTCCAGCGCCAGCGGCTTTGCCAGCGCGGCAAAATAATCCTCGGCGCGGGAGACGGCTTCAGCGCGGGAAATGCTGTAATCTGCCGTATGGCGGCACTCTTCCCAGAGCAGCAGCAAAAGCTCTGCATAAAACGCCCGGTTGGGCCCCGCCAGCGGGCGAAATAGCCGTGGGCTGACCAGTTCAAACAGCTGCATGGAAACGTCCTTTCTGTCTTGGTTCGATACCCTTT
>ENA-UONW01004554-UONW01004554.1-human-gut-metagenome-genome-assembly--contig:-CS52-NODE-4554-length-10007-cov-12.094956_pt1 | contig 10007 bp, 7 predicted proteins | sample MGYA00242463_ERZ724010 | MGnify/ENA metagenome assembly ERZ724010 | reverse complement strand
GCCTTTTCGCTGGGCAGCAGGTTTTCCCGCTGAAGGTTGCTGTCCACCATCAGGATTACCGCTTCATCGTCGGTCATTTCCCGCACCAGCACCGGCACGGTGGGCAGGCCCAATTTCTGCGCCGCCAATCGCCGCCGATGCCCGCTGACCAACTCGCAGCCCTCCCCTTTTGGCCGGGCCAACAAGGGCGATAGAATGCCGTGGACACGGATGCTCTCCACCAGCTCGTCCATGGCGGCATCCTCCCGCACCCGATAGGGGTGCTTTGCAAAGGGCGACAGCTTGTCCGGTGGAAGCTGCGAGATAAATTCCTTCACCATACCGCCCCTCCCTCCGAAAGCGCGGCGGACACGTTCACATGGTAGTGAAGGTCGGAGCCGCGATAGTGGTAGTCCGCGTCAAAGGAATGGAGCCAACCGGCATTTTGCACATTCGCGTTTTCCCTCTCTTTTTCGGCCTGTAACCCTTGCGGCGCAAGGCTTTTTCGTACTTGTGGCCCTTGGGCTTCCACGGTCGGCACAGAGGAGCTGGGGCATCTTGAGATGGTCGGCACCATCGTCCACCAGCTCACGCGGAACCTCACGGTAGATCAGATCAAGGAGGCCGGCTTCGATACCTATTTTGTCGACCACACGACCGGCGTGTTCCCGCAGTTCGCCTCCGGCTATCCGTGGTCGGCGGCGACGATGCAGGTCACGGGCGATACCATCGCCGACCTCACCGAGGACCTCGCCGCCGAGCAGAAGGCGCGCGTGACCTACGATAACATCCTGCGCCTTTCCGACGATCCCGACGTCAACGACGTCATCAAGTTCCTGCGTGCGCGCGAGATCGTGCACTTCCAGCGCTTCGGCGAGGGGCTGCGGCTTGCCAAGGAAAAGCTCGACGAGAAGAACGTCTACTTCGTCAACCCCAGCTTCGACCGATAAAGGAACGGGAGGGCGTCCCTGCGGACGTCCTCCCGATGTCAGGACTTATGCGCGAGCAGCTCCGCGAGCCGCCTGCGCTTCGTGCGCTGGTCGCCCTCGATGTGGAGCTTGGAATAGATCTGGTTTACATATTGCTTGACGCTTCCCTCGGAGAGAAACAGCTTTTCCGCGATCTCCCGGTTCGTCAGCCGCTGTGCCATCAGGCCGACCAGCGCATATTCCCGCTCCGTCAGCGCGGTGAACGCTGCGGGGCGGACCGTCCCGCTCTGCCGCCGCTCCCCTGCCTCGCCCAGCGCGAGCACCCGCGCCGTGAGCGCGGTCTGCGGTCCTGCGGCAAGCAGCGGCTTGAGATAGCGGTAGTTCTCCGCAAACGGCATCACGATACCGTCCGGTGCGGCGTCGGCAAGCGCCTGCACCAGCAGCGTCTCGGCTTCCCCGCGCTTGCCCAGCCGCTCATAGGCCGACGCGGTCTGAAGGCGAACGTGCAGCGCGACGAGCGCATAGTGCATCCCCTCGCACAGGGCGAGCAGACCTTCGCTGCGGCCGATCACCTTGGCGTAAGCGCCCTGGGCAAGATACACCTGATTTTCGATCATCTCGATCATCGGCCGGCCCGGCGCGAGGATGCTGACCGAGGCGAGGCGGTGCTCGGCAAAGACCTCCGGAATTTGTTCCATCTCGCCCGACAGGGCGTGGCAGTAGGCGCTGACGGCGTTCCAGAGGTTGAGCCACGAGGCGTTGTGGTGCCGCAGCAGCTCCGTGCGGCGCTCGGCAAAGCTGCGGTGCGGCCCGACCTCCGCGTACCGGGAGAGGCGCTGCGCGAGGAAGTCGCAGCAGAGCGCCATATTCTCCTGCCCGTTGCCCTCGATCTGCGCGTAGGCGCTCTCCAGCGCGATGTGCGCGTCGGTGAAGCGTCCCTGCACAAAGGCTGCCTCGGCGCGCATGATGGTCTCCGCGCCCTGACCGTGACCGTTGGTGATCTTATAGTAGTGCGGCATACATTCGGCCATCTCGGCAAGCTCGCCCGCAAGCTCGCCCGGGGCTCGGTAGAACATCATCAGCACGGACGGCGAGCCGAAGGTCCAGCCGCCGCCCGAGCGGATGCTGATGGCGGGACGGGACATCTGCGCGCTGGCACTGCGGTGCAGACGGCTCATGGCGCTGATGTCGTTATAGCAGAGAAAGCTCATGATAAGGTCGCATTCGCCCAGCAGGTTGCCGCGCTCCTCCGCGGGCAGCTCGGGATGCTCCTCCAGTGCGGCGAGCAGGAGCGCCTTGAGCTCCAGCATTTTCGGGATATTGCGCCAGTTGAACATACTGCGCATCAGCACCAGAAGCGCGAACGGGTGCGCCTTCAGAGCATCGGCGGGACATTCGTCGAGAGCGGCCGGCACCTCCGACGGGGGCAGCGACGCGAGCAGGATGCCCGCATCCTCCTGCACCACGCGCAGCAGCGCGTCGTAGTCCCCGCAGCGCCGGTAGGCCGCCATGGCGTGAAGATACTGCCCTCGCCCCTCGTACCATGCGCCGTAGCGCTCCCGGCAGCGCCGCTGCGTCTCCGCGTCCAGCGTCCGGAAGGTGCGCTCCGCACATTCCTTCATCATGTGGTGGAAGCGGTAGGTCACGCCGTCCGGCAGACGCTTGACAAAGGCGTTCTGCGCGGTCAGCACGGCGAGCAGCTCCTCCGCGTCGGCGTCCCCGGTGACAAAGCGCGCCATTTCCGCGGTAAATTCGTCGGCAAGACCCATCACCGCGAGAAATTCCTGCTGCCGCTGCGGCAGAGGCTCGATCATGGCGGCGGTGAACATGGTGAAAATATCGGAATCGCGTTCGGGCAGCGCCCCATGCTCCGAGAGCGTCCGCAGGTTCAGGTAGACGGCGGAGAACCAGCCCTCGCTGGAGTAGAGCAGCGATTCCGCCTGCGCGTCGGAAAGCTCCGTGCCGCAGCGGTGCGCGTAAACGGCCAGCTCCGTATGGTTCAGCCGCAGCTGCTCTGTGCCGAGCCGGTAGACCCTCGCCCCCAGCCGGACGATCTCTGCGGCGGGCAGAAAGCGGTCGCGGCTGGCGATGATCAGGTGGACGTTGGCGGGCAGGCGGCCCACAAGCATACAGAGAAAGGCGGTCACGCGTTGGTCTGTGAGCAGGTGAAAATCGTCGATGAACAGATAGCAGGGCGTTTCCCCCGCCAGCTCATGGCAGAGATCGTCCGCCAGCAGCCCGCCGCCGGCGGCGTCCGTGGGACAGGCATACTCCCGCAGCAGGTCGATGCCCGCGCGGGCAAAGGCGTCCTGCGCGCTCCGCCAGAAGATCGCAAGATTGTCGGAATACACGCTGATGCGGACGACGCGCAGCGGCCCGGCCTTTGCGCGCTCCTCCAGATACCAGTTCACCGCGGTGGTCTTTCCGTAGCCCATCGGGGCGACCACGGTGGTCAGCGCGCAGCGGGAGATCGGCCGCAGGCTCTCCTGCAGCCGCTCGGATATGTAGATGGTGTTCAGCTTCCACTTTGGCTTCGGCATGGCGCTTCCTCCGTGCGGCGATGTGCTCTGACCATATTTTATACGAAAACCGGCCCGCTCGCAAGCGGCAAAAAGAAAAGAGGAATGCGCGGCATCCCTCTTTTCTTCTCTGCTGTTTTATGCGTTGATGGCCTCGTCATAGACGGCGGCAGCGGTAGGATAACTCGCCAGGAGCTTATCGCGGAAGGTGTTGACCAGCTCCTCGTTTCCGTACACGGAAAATACGCTCTGCCCGACTGTGACGATGACCAGCTTATCCGGGAAGCCGCACATCCAGTGCTTGGCCTGAATGGTCGTGCGCAGGTCGTCCGCGAGCCTGGCGACGTTGTTCGCGTCGGCGACATGGAACGCGCCGCAGGTGAAGGTGTTCAGATTCATCATGTGAACGAGCGAGGCGGCGCTGTCGATGAGCGAAGCGTCGTCCGCCGGGAAGGTGAGCAGATAGCTGAGGCTGTCGGCATTGCTCACGTCGAAGCTGCCGGGCGCGCCGTCTACGGCGTGCTCGGAATCCCCTCCGGCGGCAGGGAACTTTTCTTCATCGCTGTATGTATTCCAGATCGCATTGAGGATCGTCAGCGCGTCGTCGACAGCCGCGGCGGGCTTGTCCTCTGCCGGGGTCTCGGCCTTGGGCGTCTCGGTCGGCGGCTCTGCGCTCGTTCCCTCCGCAGGCTTTTCAGCCGGCTTGGACTCGGGCTTCTGCTCGGGCTGCTTGGCAGGCTCCTGCTTGGGCTTGCTGTTGTCAGCCGGCTGCGTCTGCTCCGGCTTGCTGTCCGCCGGCTCCTGCTCTGCCGGCTGCGTCTGCTCGGGCTGCTCCGGCTCGTCGGGCGTCCCGGTCGTTCCGCCGGACTGCTCCTCTCCGCCGCCCTGCTCCTGCGAAGGCGCGTTGCCGTCGTCGGTCGGCGCGGCGTCCTTGCTGCCGCAGGCGGCGAGAGACAGCAGCATCGTGAGGATGAGAATGAGGGAAAGCGTTCGTTTCATGCGAATGGTTCTCCTTAGTAGATCGTTCTTTTGACCGCGTGCCGCGGCCCTGCATGAATAGACGAAGGAAAGCAGAAAAAAGTTCCGGATTTTTCGATGTTTTTTTCGGGCGCGTTTTGCTCAGCCCACGCGCAGCTCGTAGTTGACGATATCGAGGTAGCGGCCGAATTTCAGCCCCACCTCATGCAGGGTGCCGGAGTAGGTGAAGCCGAATTTCTCGTGCAGGCGGACGCTGGCCGCGTTGCCGCCCGCGATGACGGAAACGACCGTGTGCGTGTCCGCGTCCTCGCGCGCCAGACGAAGAACGGCCTCCATCAGCGCGCTCGCAATGCCGCGGCCGCGGCTCTCGGGCGCGACGTAAACGGAAAGCTCAACGGTTTGCAGATAGGCGTCGAAGTCGCGGTAGGGCGAGAGCGAGGCGTAGCCGAGGACCTTACCGTCCTCCTCCGCCACGAGCAGCGGATGGTTGCCGGTGTTGTGCGCGGCGAACCACGCCTCCCCCGCCGCGCCCGCGCGGGGCTCTACGTCGAAGGTCGCCGTGCCGTTTTTCACCTCGTAGTTGTAAATGTCGAGCATCGCGGAAAGATCGCGGCGCTCTGCCGTGCGAATGTTCATCAAATGCTCTCCTTTTCAGGAAAACAGGCCGAGCTGTCCGCCGCTTTCGCCGTTTTCCGGATCATCTTCGGCCTTGCCGCCGAGCAGCGCCAGAAATTCGTCCTCCGTGAGCACCGGAACGCCCAGCTCCTGCGCCTTGCGCAGCTTGCTTCCGGCGGCCTCTCCGGCGACCACATAGCTCGTCTTTTTGGAGACGGAGCCGGCGGCCTTGCCGCCGTGGTCAGCGATGAGCGCCTCGGCCTCGTCGCGCGTGAAGCGCGTGAGCGAGCCGGTGAGCACAAAGGTCTTGCCCGCAAAGCGCAGGTCCTGCGGGGCTTCCGTGCTGGTCATGTTGACGCCTGCGTTTTTCAGGCTTTCGATGAGGTCGCGGGACTGCCCGTCCGCGAACCAGCGCTGCAGGAACTGCGCGGTGATCTCGCCGATGTCATCCACGGCGGTCAGCTCCTCGACCGTGGCGTTCATCAGCGCGTCCATCGAGCCGAAGCGCTGCGCGAGCACACGCGCGGCCTTTGTGCCGATCTGGCGGATGCCGAGGGCGCAGAGCAGCTTGGAAAGATCGTTCTGCTTGGAGCGATCAATGGCGGCGACGGCGTTCTGCGCGCTCTTGAGGCCCATGCGGTCGAGCTGTGCAAGCGTTTGTACGTCGAGACTGTAAAGGTCGGACGCCTTGCGGACAAGCCCGGCGTTCACCAGCTGCTCGAGCAGCGCGGGGCCGACGCCGTCAATGTCCATCGCCTCGCGCGAGGTGAAGTGTGTGAGGTTGCGCAGCAGCTGCGCGGGACACTCCGCGCCCGTGCAGCGCGTGGCGCTCTCGCCCTCGGCGCGGTAGACCGGCGCGCCGCAGACCGGACAGCGGTCCGGCAGACGGTAGGGCTGCGTGCCGTCGGGACGCTTGTCCTTCAGCACGCGCACGACCTCAGGAATGATCTCGCCCGCCTTGCGCACCACGATGGCGTCGCCGACGCGGATGTCCTTCTCGTCGATGAAGTCCTGGTTGTGGAGCGTCGCGTTCGTGACGGTCGTTCCGGCCAGATGCACCGGATCAAAGACCGCCTTCGGCGTCAGCACGCCCGTGCGCCCCACCTGCACGACGATGTCCGTCACGCGGGTCTCCTTCTCCTCGGGAGGGTACTTGTAGGCGATGGCCCAGCGCGGCACCTTGCTCGTTGAGCCGAGAATTTCTCGGTCTGTAAGGCTATTCAGCTTTACAACTGCGCCGTCCATATCGTAGGGCAGCTCCGCGCGCTCCTCGCCGAGACGGCGGATCTCCGCGAGCGCGTCCTGCACGTTGTCGACCACCTTGTTGCCGATGACCTTGAATTTCTGCGTGCGCAGATAAGCAAGCGTCTCGGCGTGGGTCGTGAAGGTCCGTCCCTCGGCGAGCTGGAGGTTGAAAACGGCAATATCCAGCCGGCGCTTCGCCGCGATCCTCGGGTCAAGCTGGCGCAGCGAGCCGGCGGCGGCGTTGCGGGGATTGGCAAAGGTCTGCTCCCCGTTCTCCTCGCGCTCGGCGTTGAGCGCGGCAAAGACCTTTTTCGCCATGTAGACCTCGCCGCGCACGATGAGGCGCGGCAGCTTCTCCGGCAGCACCATGGGAATGGACTGGATCGTGCGCAGATTCTCCGTCACGTCCTCGCCCACGCGCCCATCGCCGCGCGTGGCGCCGCGGACGAACACGCCGTCGCGGTACTCGAGCGCGACGGACAGACCGTCCACCTTCGGCTCCACGCTGTATTCGACGTGCTCGAGCTGCTCACGCACCTTCTCGTCGAAGTCCACGACCTCGGCGTCGGAGAAGGAGTCCTGCAGGCTCTCGAGCGGGACGGCGTGCGTCACCGGCTCGAACTTCGTCAGCGCCATGCCGCCCACGCGCTGCGTGGGCGAGTCCGGCGTGATCTCCTCGGGGTGCTCCTTCTCCAGATTTGCCAGCTCGCGCTGGAGCATATCGTATTCATAGTCGCTGATGCTCGGCTCGTCGAGCACATAGTAGCGGTACGAGTGTGCGTTGAGCGTGTCGCGCAGCTCCTTTATGCGTTCCTTGTAGTCCATGGCGTTCTCCCCTTTTATCCGGCGTTGTTCATAATGAAGTCCTCGGCGGTGGAGGACATATCCTCGCGTGTGTCGAAGTAGGTGTAGGTATCCGGCACGGAGCCGACGATGACCGTCTCGGCGACGGCGCAGCGGTTGGTGACCTTGGTGACGGTCGAAAAGCCCGGCAGCAGGACGCTCACATACACGTCCACCACCAGCCGGATCTCGTGACGCGTCTGGTTGATGCCCGCGGAGGCGAAGGCATTCTCAAAGTGCGCCGAGGACGAGCCGACCGACTGCATTTTGATGTGCAGGAGCGGCCCGCGGCCCGCGAGCAGCGGCGAGCCGGTCAGGCTCCCGAGCGGGATGGCCAGCTCGCGCGTGGAGACCTCCGAGAGCCTTTGCAGCACGTCCGCGAGCACGGCGGACTGCAATCGGTTGAACTCCGCCATGTTGCTCTTGACCGCCGTGATGTGTCCCTCGTTGTCCTTTTCCAGCGAGATCAGGCGGTCGTAGTCCACACCGGCGTCGTAGAGCGTTTCGTTCACCGAGGTGTTCACGACGCGCGTGACGGCGTTCGAGACGCGCGCGGTGGCAAGGCTCGTGAGAATGGGCCGAAGCTGCGTCATCGCGGTGACGGCGAGCGCGATGAGCGCGGCGCAGACAAGGAAAAGCAGCAGCCGCCGTTTCTCCCGTCCCGTCATGCCGCGGCGCATATAGCGGCGCATGGGCGTTCCCCCTTTCGGGAGAATCTATGCGCCCACGGCTTTTCCCTATTCGCCGAGCTTTTTCACCATTTCCTTGTAGGCCCTGCCGCGCTCCATAAAGTTCGCGTAGCAGTCGAAGGCGGCGCAGGCGGGCGAGAGCGTCACCACATCGCCGCTCTCGGCGCAGAAGTAGGCGGCGTCCACCGCCTCCCGCAGGTCCTTGCAGCGGACGATCCGCGGCCGCTCGGCTGCGGTCTCATAGGCTTCGCTCTCCACCACCGCGCGCTCGATGGCGTCGGCGGTCGCGCCGCAGAGGATGAGCGTCTTGACATGCTCGACCACCTCGGGCGCAAGGGGTGCAAAGGGAATGTGCTTGTCATACCCGCCCGCGATCAGCACGACCTTGTGCGGGAAGGCGCGCAGCCCTGCGATGGTGCGCGTGGGACTGGTGGCGATGGAATCGTTGTAATAGCGGACGCCGTGCAGCTCGCGCACGAACTCGATGCGGTGCTCCACACCGGCAAACTCCCGCGCGACACGGCGGACGGTCTCATCGCGCACAAGTCCGTCCACGGCAAGGAGCGCCGCCATATAGTTTTCCACATTGTGCCAGCCGGGAAGGCGGATGTCCGCCAGCGGCAGGACCTCGCGCTCCCCTGCCGCATCGCGCAGCCAGATCGCGCCGCCGCGCACGAACGCGCCGTCGGCGACCTCCTCCTGCCGCGAGAACAGACGCGCACGTCCGACCGCCTTGCCGCTCAGATCGCGCGTGATGGCGTTGTCGGCGTTGAAGATGGCGGTGTCCCGCGCGCTCTGGTGCAGGTAAATATTTTCCTTGGACGCGATGTACTCCGCCATGTCGCGGTGCACGTCCAGATGGTTCGGGGCGAGGTTCGTCAGCACCGCGACCTGCGGCGAGTACGGCATATCCATCAGCTGGAACGACGAAAGCTCCAGCACCGCAAGATCGTCCGGCGTCATCTGCTCCGCGTCCGCGAGCAGCGGACGGCCGATGTTGCCGCCGAGCCACACGCGCCGTCCCTCGGCCTTGAGAAGCTCGGCAATGACGCTCGCGGTGGTGGTCTTGCCGTCGCTGCCGGTCACGCCGAGAATGGGACACGGACAGACGGCGAAGAACGCCTCCATCTCGCTCGTGATGACCGCGCCGTGCGCCTTCGCCTCCAGCAGCTCCGGCACGTCGGGCCGCATCCCGGGCGTGCGGAAGACGACGTCCGCGTCCAGATCGCGCAGATAACCCTCGCCGAGGTGCAGCACCGCGCCGAGCGCCTCATAGTGCGCCGCCGCGCCGCCGAGCGCCGCGCGCTCCTTCCTGTCGCAGGCGATGACCTTCACACCGTTCCGCGCCAGCAGCTCCACGAGCGGACGGTTGCTCACGCCAAGGCCGATGACCGCAGCGGTCTTTCCCTTCATGCCTTGCAGATATTCGTGCAGCGTCATACACAAATACTCCCCTCTGAACATTCGCAATATATAAAATTATACCGCGCCTGCCGTATTTTATCAACGATTTCCCTGCACAAATTTTTGTTTCTTGACTTTGCCCGCTTCGTCCTTTACAATAAGGAGCGCGAGTAAGACAGGCGGTCGCGCGGCAAAGCCGAAAGGCTTGCTGTGAGGAAAGTCCGGGCTCCACAGGGCAAGGATAACGGGTAACGCCCGCCCAGAGCGATCTGAGGAAAAGTGCAACAGAAATAGACTACCCGTAGCAATATGGGAAAAGGTGGAAAGGTGCGGTAAGAGCGCACCCGTCGGCTCGAGAGTGTCCGACGCTGTAAACTCTATCCGGAGCAACACCGGTATGGGAGCAGGGGCCCCGCGCCCCAGGGTCGGCCCGACCGCTCCCGGGGTGGCTGGAGCGCCGCGGCAACGCGGCGCGTAGATAGATGACTGCCAGATACAGAACCCGGCTTATAGTCTTGCTCGCACGAAATATGGACGGGGACGGCACGCTGCCGTCCCCTTCGCCTTGCTCACCGGGTGTAGTCCTTCATCCAGTCGTTTCGCCCCGCGGCGGACGGCGCGGGGGCTTCCGCCTCGCCCCGTGCGCGGGCGTAGCGCTGCGCCGCGCCCTGACTGCGGCGCTCGCGCTGGCGCTCCCACTTCTTTGTGTCACGCTCGATGCTGTTTGCCATGAAGCGGAACGCCATGCGCGTCTGTTCGTCGAGCGCCGGGTAGGAGTCGAGCGCAGTCTCCGGTGTGAGAGACTG
>ENA-UONW01004548-UONW01004548.1-human-gut-metagenome-genome-assembly--contig:-CS52-NODE-4548-length-10026-cov-3.839535_pt1 | contig 10026 bp, 7 predicted proteins | sample MGYA00242463_ERZ724010 | MGnify/ENA metagenome assembly ERZ724010 | reverse complement strand
TGCGCCGCTGTCCACGCTGTCCGTCCAAAAGCTGCTGGAGGAGGCCCTGACGGAAGACAGGTGCAGGCTCTTTTTGTACAACGATTGGATCGCTTCCATCGTCAGCCTGACGGAGACCTTTTCCGTCTATGACCTGATCCGCGCTCTGGACCGCGCCTGCGCGCTGGCCTCGGCCTATTTAGGGCTGACTCTGACAGTGGGCGTAGGCACACCGTGCCGGGAGCTTTCCGGCCTCCCGCGTTCCGCCGCCGAGGCGCGGACGGCGCTGGAATACCGCTCCATGGTAGGGCGGGGACAGGTCATCTACATCGGTGATCTGGAGCCGGACAGAAGCCTGCTGCTCTCCTTTGACGAGGCGGACGAGCGGGCGCTGACCGCCGCCATAAAGCTGGGGAATGACAGAGAGGTCCGAAGCGCGGCGGCAACACTGGCAGGAAAGCTCCGGGAGGCGAAGCCCTCCGCCGGACAGTACAATCTGTTTCTTATGGAGCTGGTGACGCATCTGTTGAAGCTGACGCGGCGCTCCGGCATAGGCGCGGAGGAGGTTTTCGGCGCAGATTTTTCCCTGCCCCCGCAGATGTCCGAGCTTCCCAGCTTAACAGAGCTGGAGGACTGGTGCGCGGAGCGCTGTCTGCGCCTCCACACGCTGATCCGCCGCCGACAGACGGCATCGGTGGGGCGGACGGTGGAGACAGCCAAGGAGTACATTCGTCAGCATTACGGGGAGAGCGACCTGTCGGTGGAAAAGCTGTGCGCCTATCTGCATCTGAGCTCCACCTACTTCTCCACGCTGTTCAAGCGGGAGACGGGCACGACCTTTACCGCCTATGTCACGATGGTGCGGATGGAGGCAGCTGCCGAGGCCATCCGCACCACAGAGGAAAAGACGTACCTGATCGCACGGCAGTGCGGCTATGAGGACCCCAACTACTTCAGCTATGTGTTCAAGCGTCACTTCGGCACGACGCCGACGAAATACCGCGGTGCGGGCAGGTGACGGGCGGAGAGAGGAGCCCCCAGTGGATAAGAGAGCTTCCTGCTTCAGAGGAAAATGGAAACAACTGTATCATAGCGCCAGTATTCAGCTGATCCTGTCAGTCGCCTTTACCACCGTGGCAGTGACGGGTATGCTGTTTCTGGGGGTCGCTCTGATGCTGCGCTTTTCCTCCTCCTCCAACGCGATGGCAGCGGAGAGCAGTCAGCGTGTGCTGGCGCAGGTGAACCTGAACCTGGACAGCTATCTGCGCAACATGATGCGGGTATCGGATACGGTGTACTACCGCGTTATAAAAAACACGGATCTGCAGCGGGAGGACATGGCGCGGGAGCTGCGGGACGCCTTAGATCTGCTCTATGCAAAGGACCGGGAGGTGCTGGTGTCGCTGGCGGTGTTTGACGGAAGCGGCAGCCTGGTCTCCGCCACCCCTCTGAGCGAGCTGAAAAACAGTGTGACTCCCAGCCGTGAGAGCTGGTTCACCACCGCTATGGAGCGTATTGAAAACCTGCACTTCTCCACACCCCACGTGCAAAATCTGTTTGATGACCCCGATTCGCGGTATCACTGGGTGGTCTCTCTCAGCCGTCACGTGGAACTGTCACGCGGCGGCGTCATGCAAAGCGGCGTGCTGCTGGTGGACATGAGCTTCGGCGGCATCGAGCAGATCTGCAAGGAGGTGTCCCTCTCCAACGGGCAAGGATACCTTTACCTGATCGACGGGAGCGGCGAAATTATTTACCATCCCCGTCAGCAGCTGATCTACGCAGGCTTGCAGGAGGAGAACAATCTGACCGCCGCGGCCTATTCCGACGGGACACACACGGAGAACTTCCTGTCCCAGCGGCGGCAGGTGACGGTCAAGACCGTGGGCTACACCGGCTGGAAGCTGGTGGGCGTGGTGCCGGTGGAGACACTGCGGGACAACTACAGCCAGCTTCTGCTGTTCGCCATGTTCGTGGTGATCTTCTCCATTTTCCTGCTGGTATTCGTGAACCTCGGGCTTTCAGAGTGGATCACTGCGCCCATGAAGAAGTTGGAGCTTGCGGTGCGTGAGCTGGAAAAGGGCGCGGAGTCCGTGGATTTCGATGTGGACGGCCCCTATGAGGTGGAGCATCTCAGCCGCTCCGTGCAGTCCATGGTGTCCACCATGCGTCATCTGATGGAGGACATTCTCCGGCAGGAGGAGGAAAAGCGGCGCAGCGAGCTGGACGTGCTGCAATCTCAGATCAATCCCCATTTCCTCTACAATACGCTGGACAGCGTGGTATGGATGACGGAAAACGGGCGGACACAGGAGGCGGTGGCCATGCTGACGGCGCTGGCACGATTTTTCCGCATATCCCTCAGCAAGGGCAGCAGCATCATCCCCATCGGGGACGAGCTGGAGCACGCCAGGAACTATTTGGCCATTCAGAAAATGAGGTATAAAAACAAATTCTCCGCAGACATCTCCGTGGAGCAGGGTGTGGAGAGACTGTATACCGTCAAGCTGATCATCCAGCCGATCCTGGAAAACGCCATCTATCACGGCATGGAATACGCGGACGGCGACGGCGAGATCCACATCCGCGCCTTCCGCGAGGGCGAGAACATGGTCATTGAAGTGGAGGACAATGGGCCCGGAATGCCGGAGCAGGTGATGGAGCGGGTGATGGAGCAGCTTTTGAAGCCCGGCATCTCCGTGTCTGCCGCAAGGCCGGGGGGCTCGGGCATCGGTCTGCGTAATGTCCACCAGCGGATACAACTGACCTTCGGCCCAGCCTACGGCCTGACCATCCGCAGCGAGCCGGACAGAGGGACGGTGGTGCGTATCTGCCTGCCTGCACTGGGAGAAAATGAGGTGCGGAAATATCGGAGGGAGGGAGAGGCGTGAGCCGAAAGGTGTTATTCCAACTGGTGCTTCCCCTGATCGGATTGAGCATACTCTTCTGGCTGCTGGCCTTTGCTCCTGGCGAACGGAAGAATCAGCCCGCTCTGCTGGAGATGTCTGTCATCCTTCGCGACGGAGACGGCGCAGTTTCCACCATGCGAAGGGGCATGGAGCAGGCGGCGGAGGATCTGAATGTGGAGCTGCGCTTCCTGACGCCCACCGCGGACAACAGCGCCGCCGAGCAAGCGCATCTGCTGGAGAGGGAAACGGCGGGAGGCACACAGGCTATCCTGCTGCTTCCGGCGGATCGGGGCGTGCTGGGTGAGGCTGTATCCGCGGCGGCGGGCAGGACGGCACTGGTGACGGTGGAAACGGATATGACCGAATGGGGTGCCGGAGCCGCTGTGACCATGGATCATCAGGCGCTGGGCGAGGCACTGGGCGAGGCGGCGTGCAACGGCGTACCGACCGGCGGCACGGTGCTGCTGCTGGACAGCCTGCCCGGAGACAATGGGATACGGGAGCGGATGCTGGCGGCAAGGGAGACCCTGGAGCGAGCGGGGCGGCAGGTCCGGATATATCAGTGGAGCGCTGACACCGCCTCCTTCACAGACATTCTGCGGATTGAAAGACCGGGCGCGGTGGTCGCCTTCGAGGCGGCGGTGCTGGCGGAGGCAGCGGAGATGGCGCGGAGCAACGAGAGCTTTCCCCTGCTATATGGCTGCGGCTCTACACCCGCCATCGCTGCCGCGCTGGAGGAGGGCCGCGTGACGGCCATCGCCGCGCTGAATGTGTTCTCCGCAGGGTATCTGGCGGTGGATGCTGCGGCGGCGCTGGCGCGGCATGAGGAATGGACGGGCGCACCCACCGTGGCTTTTTCCATCGTCCGGCAGGAGAACATGTACGACAACGACAACCAGAAGCTGCTGTTCCCCGTGACATGAGCTTGTAAGGGAGAGGAGACGGTATGAAGAGGATCGTTTGCCTGATCGCCGCGCTGACCCTGCTGCTGGCGCTGCCTGCCTGCCGTGCGGATACAGGCGTGGGCAGAACGCTTCGGGTCGGAGTGGCGCTGTACCAACAGGAGGATACCTTTATCGAAACCGTGACCCGAGAATTGCAGCGGGCTGCGCTGGAAACGGGAGATGGTCAGGACATAAAGATCAATTTATATATTGCCGACGGCAAAGAAAGTCAGGCCACGCAGAACGAGCAGGTAGATCGCTTTCTGGAGCGGGGCTACGATGTGATTTGCGTCAATGTCGTGGATCGCACGGCGGCGGCCGTTATCATCGACAAGGCACAGGCAGCGGATGTGCCGGTGATCTTCTTTAACCGCGAGCCGGTGGAGGAGGATCTGCGCCGCTGGCAGCATGCCTACTATATTGGGCTTCCGGCGGGGGACGCCGGGGTATTGCAGGGCGAGCTGGTGCTGGACGCATGGCAGAGCCGTCGGAACGAGCTGGACCGGAATGGCGACGGCGTGCTGCAATATGTGATGCTGGAGGGAGAGCCGGGACACCAGGATGCCCTGCTCCGGACGGAGTACAGCATCTCTACCCTGATAAAGGCCGGCGTCTCCACGGAGAAGCTGGCCAGCGCCGCCGCCAACTGGCAGCGCGGGCAGGCCGGCATCCGGATGCGTCAATGGCTTCGGGAATTCGGGGATGCGATAGAGGTGGTCTTTGCCAACAACGACGACATGGCGCTGGGCGCTATCGACGCCTGCATCGAGGCTGGGCTGGATAAAAGCAGTTTGCCGTTCATTGTGGGTGTGGATGCCACACCGCCGGCAATGGAGGCGCTGCGGGAGGGAACACTGGAGGGCACCGTTCGCAACGATGCCGTCGGCTTGGCGGAGAGCCTGATAAGCATGGCCGTCTCCCTCTCGTCAGAGGGAACACCCCCGCAGGGGATGGAGGTAACGGACGGCAGCTACGTATGGCTGCGGTACGAGGCGGTCACGGCGGAGCAGCCGGAGGGCTGACGCCCCCAACGGGGATAAGCCCCTTCACGAAGAGAACAAGGAGGAGCAGATGACGATACATACAAGGCTGGAGGCATGTCTGGAGCAGCTCTCATTTGAAGAAACCCTCATCCGCCTTTACGGCAGGGAGGGCAAGGATCGGGCGCGCACCCGCTGTCTGGAGGCCGCGGCCGGCTTCCGTCAGGCCTTTGGCTATTCGGCGCAGGCGCTGTTCAGCGCGCCGGGCCGCACGGAGCTGGGCGGCAACCACACCGATCACCAGCGGGGCTGCGTTTTGGCCGCCGCCGTGGATCTGGACATTCTGGCGGCGTCAGCCGTCACCGACAGCGGTGTTATCCGCGTGCTGTCGCAGGGTTACCCCATGGCGGAGGTGGCGCTCTGCCAGCTGACGCCGCAGGCGGAGGAGGTCAACACCTCCGCGGCGCTGATCCGGGGCGTGGCCGCCCGCATGAGCGAGCTGGGCTGCGACCTGGCGGGCAAGGGGCTGGATGTCTACATGACCTCCACTGTCCCCAAGGGCAGCGGCCTCAGCTCCTCCGCCGCCTATGAGGTGCTGATCGGCACCATGCTCAACGAGCTGTTCTGGGAGGGGCATTGCACGGCGGTGGAGCTGGCCCAGATCGGCCAGTACGCGGAGAACGTGTTCTTCGGAAAACCCTGCGGCCTGATGGATCAGACCGCCTCCTCCGTGGGCGGCGTGGTGGCCATCGACTTCGCGGATACAGCCCACCCGATCGTGGAACGGCTGGACGTGGATCTCCACGCCTGCGGTTATGCCCTGTGCATTCTGGACTCCGGCGCGGGACACGAGGATCTGACCGGGGAGTACAGCGCCATCACCGAGGAGCTGCGGGCGGTCTGCCGGGTGTTCGGCAAGGAGGTGCTGCGGGAGATCCCGGAGGAGGACTTCCTTGCGGGGCTGCCCCACGTCAGAAAGGCGGCGGGGGATCGGGCGGTAAACCGCGCCCTCCACGTCTACGGCGAGAATCGCCGCGTGCGGGAGGAGGTACAGGCGCTCCGCAGCGGCGATTTCCAGCGGTTTCTTACGCTGGTGCAGGAGTCGGGGCGCTCCTCCGCCATGTATTTGCAGAATATCATTCCCACCGGCAGCACGGCGGCGCAGGAGCTGATGGTGACCATCGCCCTGTGCGAGCGTATGCTGGAGGGGCGGGGCGCTGTCCGCGTACACGGCGGCGGCTTCGGCGGCACGGCGCAGGCGTTCGTGCCGCTGGATATGCTGGACCGCTTCCGCGACAGGGTGGAAGCCTCGCTGGGACGGGGCTGCTGCCACGTGGTGCGCATCCGGCCGGCCGGCGGCATCCGGCTGGGATAGGAGGTGCGCATGTGCTATCAGGCCATTGAAGATCTGCTGGGCTACGCCCTGCGCACAGGGCTTATAGAGGAATGTGACCGCACATGGGCCTCCAACGCCCTGCTACAAGCTATGAAGCTGGAATCCTGGGAAGCTCCGCAGACGGTGCGGGAGCGTCCCTTGGAGGACATCTTGAGGGAGCTGCTGGAAGACGCGGCGGCGCGGGGCGTCATACAGAACGACATCACCAGCCGCGACCTGTTCGATACCGAACTGATGGGCATACTGACGCCCCGCCCCGCTCAGGTCATCAGTGAATTCCGGCGACGGTATCAGGCCGACCCGAAGGAGGCCACGGACTGGTTCTACCGCTTCTGTCAGGACACGGACTACATCCGCCGTTACCGCGTTGCGCGGGATAGAAAGTGGACGGCCGCCACCCCCTACGGGGAGCTGGACATCACCATCAACCTCTCCAAGCCGGAGAAGGACCCCCGCGCCATCGCCGCGGCCAAGGCAGCGCCCCAGAGCGGCTATCCCAAGTGCCAGCTCTGCAAGGAGAACGAGGGGTACGCGGGGCGGCTCAACCCCCCCGCCCGGCAGAATCACCGGGTCATTCCCGTCACCATCAACGAAGAGGACTGGTTCCTCCAGTACAGCCCCTATGTCTACTACAACGAGCACTGCATCGTTTTGAACGGCCGGCACACCCCCATGAAGATCGACAAAGCCACCTTCCGCAAGCTGCTGGACTTCATCAGGCAGTTCCCCCACTACTTTGTGGGCAGCAACGCCGATCTTCCCATCGTGGGCGGCTCTATTCTCAGCCACGACCATTTCCAGGGTGGCCGCTATGCTTTTGCCATGGAAAAAGCCCCTGTGGAGCAGCATGTCACCTTCCGGGGCTTTGCAGATGTGGAGGCCGGCACTGTCAAGTGGCCCATGTCTGTGATCCGGCTCCGCTGCAAAGATGATCAGCGTCTGGTGGAGCTGGCGGAGCGCATCCTCACCGCGTGGCGGGGCTACACGGACGAGGCGGCCTTTGTGTTCGCGGAGACCGACGGCGAGCCCCACAACACCATCACCCCCATCGCCCGGATGCGGGAGGGCCAGTTCGAGCTGGATCTGGTGCTGCGCAACAACATCACCACCGCGGAATATCCCCTGGGGGTGTACCACCCCCATCAGGAGCTGCACCACATCAAGAAGGAGAACATCGGCCTCATCGAGGTCATGGGTCTGGCGGTGCTTCCGGCGCGGCTGAAGGACGAGCTGGACGGCGTAGCGCGGGTACTGGTGCGGGGCGACGATCTGCGCCGGGACGAGGCGCTGGCCAAGCACGCGGACTGGGCAGATGAGCTGAAAAGCCGCCATGTGTTCACGGCGGAAAATGCCGGAGAGCTGCTGCGGCAGGAGGTGGGCGCGGTGTTCGCCACGGTTCTGGAGCACGCCGGCGTCTTTAAGCGCACCCCGGAGGGGCAGAAAGCCTTTCTGCGGTTTATTCAAAGTGTATGAAAGAAGGAGGACGCGAGTATGAAAACCATTTTGGTGGCTGGCGGTGCCGGATATATCGGCAGCCACATGACGGTACTGCTGGTCAAACAGGGCTATGAGGTGGTCGTGGTGGACAATTTGCGTACCGGGCACTGGCAGTCTGTCAAGGGAGCGCAGAAGTTCTGCGTGGGAGATCTACGGGACACCGCCTTCCTGCATCGGGTATTCTCGGAGAACAGGATCGACGGCGTGATCAATTTCGCGGCCTGTTCCCTGGTGGGCGAGAGTGTTGTTGATCCGCTGAAATACTACGGAAATAATGTAGAGGGCGCGGTGTCGCTGCTCTCGGCGATGAAGGCGCATGGCGTGGATAAGATCGTGTTCTCCTCCACGGCGGCCACCTACGGCGAGCCGGAGAAGCAGCCCATCGAGGAGTGCGACCGCACCGAGCCCACCAACCCCTACGGCGCCACCAAACTGGCCATCGAGAATATGCTGAAATGGTGTGACAGAGCCTATGGCATCCGCTATGCGGCGCTGCGCTACTTCAATGCCGCCGGTTCCGACACGGAGGCAGGCATCGGCGAGGATCACGAGCCGGAATCCCACCTGCTCCCGCTGGTGATGAAAACGGCGCTGGGACGGCAGGAGCATATCGGCATCTTCGGCGAGGACTATCCCACGCCAGACGGCACCTGCGTGCGGGACTACATCCATGTGAAGGATCTGGCGGAGGCGCACCTGCTGGCATTGGAGTATTTGGCACAGGGCGGCAGCAGCGATGTGTTCAATCTGGGCAGCGGAACGGGCTATTCCGTGCGGGAGATCATAGACACGGCGCGCCGCGTCACAGGCAGGCCGATACCGGTGAAGGCGGAGCCGCGCCGCAGCGGTGATCCCTCCGTCCTGATCGCCTCCAACAAAAAGGCTGCTGAGGTGCTGGGCTGGAAGCCCAGCCGCAGTCTGGAGCAGATCGTTGCCGACGCGTGGGCGTGGCACAGCGGCCATCCCAACGGCTATGAGGGATAAACCTTGTATCGACTGAGACCCTTTGGGACACTGGGTGGAAAAGAGGTCCCTGTCATAGAGCTTTCCACCAGCCGTTGTGCCGTGGGGCTGCTGCCCTACGGCGCAGCCGTCCGTAGCATCTATGTGCCTGACAGAAACGGCAAGATGACGGACATCTGCCTGGGCTACGACGAGTTGGAAAGCTATCGGCACATGGATGCCTGCTTCGGCGGAACTATCGGGCGCTGTGCCAACCGCATCGGCGGGGCAGGCTTCAGCATCGACGGCACGGCGTACCGTGTTGCGGCAAACGAGGGAAGGAACTGCCTCCACGGAGGAAACGAGGGCTTCCACAAGAAGCTGTGGGACTTCACCTGCGCCGAGAATGCGGTCACGTTCACCTACACCTCCCCCGACGGGGAGGAGGGCTTCCCCGGCGCTGTCCGTGTGGAGGTCACCTACCGCTTGGCAGACAGTACGCTCACCATAGCGTACCGTGCGGCGGCGGAGAAGGACACCGTGGTTAACCTGACGAACCACGCCTATTTCAATCTGGGCGGCCACGACAGCGGCACGGTGGATGACCATGTGCTGACGGTACGGGCCGACCACTATACGCCGACAGATGGAGAGAACATCCCAACGGGACAGATGGCGGAGGTGGAGGGGACACTGCTGGACCTCCGTGCTCCCACGGAGATGAAGAGCCGCCTCCGCAATGTATCTCTGAACGGCGGGCATGGATATGATCACAACTATGTTCTCAATGCAGGGCAAGCACCGGCGGTGGAACTGTGGTGTCCTGCCACTGGCATCGGAATGGAAATGACCACCTCAATGGAGGGAATGCAGCTATATACGGCGGGATGGCTGACGGAACGCAGCGGAAAGCAAGGGGCACTCTATGGGCCTTTCCACGGGCTTTGCCTGGAAACACAGCGGTTTCCGGACGCTGTGAATCATGCGGCCTTTCCCTCTCCCATCCTGCGGGCCGGTGTGACATACCGTGAGAAGACTCTTTATCGCTTCTTTGTCCGATAGGACGCGGCAAAAGCAGAGCCGGAGATGCCCCCATGCCCGTGGGATGCCATAATCAAAAAATACCGACAGCCGCAGGCCATCGCATTGAATGGCCTGCGGCTGTTCCCGCAGATTACCTCATAGTCGATTCGGCAGCGATTATAGCGGAGCAACGCACCTTAAGACTGGCGCACCGAATCATACTTGGAATCGTCCAAGGCTTTGAGATAGGCATCGTATGCTGCTTCCAAGGAGGAATACTGTTCTCCTTTTTCCAGGATTTCCTTATATTGCTTTTGCAAAACAAGTGATTGAGAAACGGCAACATAGGTTTTGCC
>ENA-UONW01004546-UONW01004546.1-human-gut-metagenome-genome-assembly--contig:-CS52-NODE-4546-length-10026-cov-10.434259_pt1 | contig 10026 bp, 11 predicted proteins | sample MGYA00242463_ERZ724010 | MGnify/ENA metagenome assembly ERZ724010 | reverse complement strand
ACGATGTCGAAGCGGACGGGCAGGTCGATGCCGAAATACTTGATGTAGGCATCGGCCGCCACGACGATGTGGCGCACCTTCCGCCAGTCCACGGCCTCCTGAGGCTCCTTGTAGTCGGTGTTGGTACGGGTCTTCACTTCAACCACCACCAGCTCGCCGTCGTGCGTGGCTACAATGTCCAGCTCCAGGCGGTTCTTGCGCCAGTTGCGGTGAAGTATCGTGTAGCCTTTCCGCTCCAGATAGGCTGCTACGGCATCCTCGCCTTCCTTTCCCAGTCTGTTGTGTGCTGCCATATTACCGTCTTTTTTCTTCTTGGGAGACAAATTTACGCTTTTTCTGCTTTGAATTTACGGCAGGAACACTAATTTTGCAGGAAATATGAGAAAGAGAGACAAAACGTGTGCGAAAGCAACGCCCGACGAGCCCAAACGCGAACAGCGCATCGTGTGCCTGATGAGCGAGGAGGAACTGCGGATTGTGGACCGTTATCTGGAGAAGTACAAGATAACCAACAAATCGCGCTGGTTCAGGGAAACTATTCTCATGTTCATCCACAAGAATATGGAGGAAGACTATCCGACCCTCTTTGGCGAACACGACATGAGGCGCTAATCTTTGGTAAGCAAAGTATCGGCTTTAACTTCCCTAACTTCTTTAATTCCTGAGCAATATGGACGACCAATATTACATGAAGCAGGCTTTGGCCGAGGCACGGAAAGCTGCCGAGCGCGACGAAGTACCTGTCGGTGCAGTCGTGGTATGCAAGGACCGCATCATTGCCCGTGCCCACAATCTGACCGAAACCCTGACAGACGTGACAGCCCATGCCGAGATGCAGGCCATTACAGCCGCGGCGTCGGCTCTCGGCGGCAAGTATCTGAACGAATGTACGCTTTATGTAACGGTGGAACCTTGTGTGATGTGTGCCGGTGCCATTGCCTGGGCGCAGACGGGGCGTCTGGTCTTCGGTGCCGACGATGAGAAACGGGGCTACCAGCGCTATGCACCGCAGGCTCTCCATCCCAAAACAGAAGTCGTGAAAGGCGTGATGGCCGACGAGTGTGCCGGCCTGATGAAAGAGTTCTTTCTGCGGAAACGGCGTTGACGTTATTCCTTGATTTCCTCGTAATCCACATACTCTCCGTCATCCTTGGAGAAGATACGCTCCTTGTGCCTGATGCGTATCTCGCCCTCTTCGGGACGGATGCCGTCGTTCGTGTCGGTCGTCGAGGTGCGCGACGACTGCCGGTTGTCTCCGTAGAACGTATAGCCACCCTGGAAGTTACGTGAAGACGTTTTTTTTCGTCCGATGCCGAAGAGGCCGCGCGCAATGCTGAAGATGATGCTGACTCCGATAATCAGTATCGCTATGATGAGTATGAACAGGAATCCTAAGAAATGTAACATGTGTATCGAGTATTTAAGTTGTTTCTGATAACTCTCCTACAACAATCGTGCCAAACGAAAAGTTTATTTCTTTCGGTCTGTAAACCATGACAGCAGGATGTACCAGACAATACAGGTGGCAAAACCGCGCACTTGCAAGGTAACCAGGAAGAGGATACAGAACAACAGGAAGATGAAGCTCACCTTGTTGTCCTTCCACGACAGGTTCTTGAACTTCAGCGAGAACATCGGAATCTCCGACACCAGCAGCCACGAGAACAGACAGACTACAGCCAGCAGACAAAGCGGATGAACATCACCGCTGACCAGCAGGGAATGGTAACCGGCCACGAGTGAACCCCAGAACAACGCGTTGGCAGGTACAGGCAGGCCGATGAAAGAAGTCGTCTGGCGTGTGTCGTTGTTGAACTTGGCCAGGCGCAGGGCCGAAAATACAGAAATAAGGAAAGCCGAGTAAGGAAGCCAGGTCGCCGTGCCTTCCATATAGGCAGGGTAGGGCATTTCCTTGAACAGGGAGAAGACGATGAGCGACGGTGCCACGCCGAAACTGACGTCGTCGGCCAGCGAATCCAAATCCTTGCCGATGGTGGAATGTGCGCCTAGCGCGCGGGCTGCCAGCCCGTCGAAAAAGTCGAACACGGCACTGATGATGATAAACAGCAGCGCCAGTTCGTAGCGGCTTTCGAAGGCCATCACGCCGGCGATGCAACCCGAAAACAGGTTCAGGCAGGTCAGTACGTTGGGGATATGTCGGGTGATACAGTTGGCCATATTCGTGTTATTTTAGTTTGGCGATGATGGTTTGGTTGCCGGTAGTCATTTGTCCCATTTTAACAAGAACTTCCGTACCCAGCGGCAGGTACACGTCTACACGCGAACCGAACTTGATGAAGCCCATGTGCTCGTCGATGTAGCATTCTTCGCCCGGCTCGGCATAGGTGACGATACGTCGTGCCATGGCTCCGGCTATCTGTCGTGCCATTACTTCCACACCTTCGGGCGTTTCGATGACGACCATTGAGCGTTCATTGTCCGTACTGGCCTTGGGCAGCCACGCCTTCATGAACTTACCGTTCTGATGGCCTACCTTCTTGATGGTACCGTCTACGGGATACCAGTTGGCGTGCACGTTGACCAGGCTCATGAAGATGGAAATCATGAGGCGGCGGTCGTGGAAGTATTCATTCTCCTCCACTTCTTCGATGACCACTATCTTGCCGTCGGCGGGTGCTACCACAACTTTCTCGGTATCCTGACCGAAAAGGCGGATGGGGCAACGGAAGAAGTTGACCAGAATGCCGTACACCACCAGGCTGATTGTACCTACAATATAAAACGGAATCTTGCATTCCACCCCGAAATATAAGGCGAAGTTGACCGCCAATATCAGTATCAGGCTTCCTATCAGCGTATTGGTTCCTTCACGGTGTATGCGTATTTTCTTTAGTCTTTTCAGTCTGCCCATGTAATGAATCCGTTGTTAGGGATTGATTTAAATTAGTAATTACCTGCAAAAATAGGGCTATTTTAAAAATCCAGCAAGAAAATGGGATAGAAATGCGCCTGAAAGCATTTTTTTGATGAATATTTTGGTAAAAAATGTCAGACATTGTACCTTTATCCTCCAATTTGAAAGGAGTGCTTATGCAAGATTTTGTTCATCTACACGTACATACCCAGTATTCGTTGCTCGACGGGCAGGCCAGTGTCAGTCGTCTGGTAGATAAGGCTATGAAAGACGGTATGCGCGGCATCGCGGTGACCGACCACGGCAATATGTTCGGCATCAAGGAGTTCACCAACTACGTCAACAAGAAGAACGGCGGTCCGAAGGGAGAAATCAAGGACCTGAAGAAGAAGATGGCCGACATCGAAAGCGGCAAGGAGGAGTGCGAGGACAAGGAAGCCGCGCTGGCCGACTGTCGCGAGAAGATAGCCGCGGCGGAGGCACGCATCTTCAAGCCCATCATCGGCTGCGAGATGTATGTGGCACGCCGTACGATGGACAAGAAGGAGGGCAAGCCCGACCAGAGTGGTTACCACCTGGTGGTGCTGGCCAAGAACGAGAAGGGTTACCATAACCTCATCAAGCTCGTGTCGCGCGCCTGGACCAAAGGTTACTACATGCGTCCGCGTACCGACCGCAACGAGCTGGAGAAGTATCATGAAGGACTGATTGTCTGCTCCGCCTGTCTGGGTGGTGAAATCCCCAAGAAGATAACCAACGACAAGTACGACGAGGCCGAGGAAGCCATCCGCTGGTACAAGAACCTCTTCGGCGACGACTTCTACCTGGAGTTGCAGCGTCACAAGGCTACCGTGCCGAGGGCCAACCACGAGGCCTATCCCATGCAGCAGAAGGTGAATGCCAAGCTGCTGGAGTACAGCAAGAAGTTCGGCGTGAAGCTGATTTGTACGAACGATGTCCATTTCGTGGACGAAGAGAACGCCGAGGCCCACGACCGTCTCATCTGCCTCAGTACGGGCAAGGACCTCGACGACCCCACCCGCATGCTCTACACCAAGCAGGAGTGGATGAAGACCAAGGCCGAGATGAACGAAATCTTTGCCGACGTGCCCGAAGCCCTCACCAATACGTTGGAGATACTGGACAAGGTGGAGTTCTATTCCATCGACCATGCCCCCATCATGCCTACCTTCGCCATCCCCGAAGACTTCGGTACGGAGGAAGAATACCGCAAGAAATATACCGAACAGGACCTGTTCAACGAGTTCACCCGCAACGAGAACGGCGAAGTGGTACTCGACGAGGAAGCCGCCAACGCCAAAATCAAGCGTCTGGGTGGCTATGAGAAGCTGTATCGTATCAAGCTGGAGGCCGACTACCTGGCTAAGCTGGCCTTCGACGGTGCCAAGCGCCTGTACGGCGATCCGCTGAGCGACGAAGTAAAGGAACGCCTCGTGTTCGAGCTCTACATCATGAAGACCATGGGTTTCCCCGGTTACTTCCTCATCGTGCAGGACTTTATCAATGCCGCCCGCACCCAGCTCGGCGTGTCTGTGGGACCGGGACGTGGTTCGGCGGCCGGTTCGGCGGTAGCCTACTGCCTGGGCATCACGAAGATAGACCCCATCCAGTACGACTTGCTGTTCGAGCGTTTCCTGAACCCCGACCGTATCTCCCTCCCCGATATCGATGTGGATTTCGATGACGACGGCCGCGGCGAGGTGCTCCGCTGGGTGACCGAGAAATATGGGCAGGAGAAGGTGGCGCACATCATCACCTATGGTACCATGGCCACTAAGCTGGCCATCAAGGACGTGGCACGTGTGCAGAAGTTACCTTTGTCCGAATCCGACCGCTTGTGTAAACTGATTCCCGACAAGATTCCCGACAAGAAACTGAACCTGCCCAATGCCATCGAATACGTACCCGAACTGCAGGCGGCCGAAGCCTCACCCGACCCGTTGGTGCGCGATACCATCAAATATGCCAAGATGCTCGAAGGCAACGTGCGTGGTACGGGTGTGCATGCCTGCGGTACCATCATTTGCCGTGACGACATTACCGACTGGGTACCCGTCAGCACGGCTGATGACAAGGAAACGGGCGAGAAGATGCTCGTCACCCAGTACGAAGGTTCGGTCATCGAAGATACCGGCCTCATTAAGATGGACTTTCTGGGACTGAAGACCCTGTCTATTATAAAGGAAGCGGTAGAGAACGTCCGTCTGCACCGCGGCATCAACATTGATATCGACAAGATATCGATCAACGACCCTGCTACTTACAAACTCTATTGTGACGGCCGCACCATCGGAACCTTCCAGTTCGAGTCGGCCGGCATGCAGAAGTACCTGCGCGAGCTTCAGCCCAGTACGTTCGAGGACCTCATCGCCATGAATGCCCTCTACCGTCCGGGTCCTATGGATTATATTCCCGACTTCATCGACCGTAAATGGGGACGCAAGCCCATTGAGTACGATATTCCCATCATGGAGAAGTACCTGAAGGATACGTATGGCATCACCGTCTATCAGGAGCAGGTGATGTTGCTCTCCCGTCTTCTGGCCGACTTTACCCGTGGTGAGTCCGATGCCCTCCGTAAGGCGATGGGTAAGAAGCTGCGCGACAAGTTGGACCACATGAAGCCCAAATTTATCTCCGGCGGTCAGAAGAACGGCCACGATCCCAAGGTATTGGAGAAAATCTGGGCCGACTGGGAGAAGTTTGCCTCCTACGCCTTCAACAAATCGCATGCCACATGCTATTCGTGGGTGGCCTATCAGACGGCCTATCTGAAAGCCAACTATCCTGCCGAGTATATGGCGGCCGTCATGAGCCGAAGCCTCTCGGACATCACTACCATCACCAAGCTGATGGACGAATGCAAGTCGATGGGCATCAAGGTGCTGGGTCCTGATGTAAACGAGAGTAACCTGAAGTTTACCGTCAACCCCGAAGGTAACATCCGTTTCGGACTGGGTGCCGTGAAGGGAGTGGGCGAGGGCGCCGTGCAGAGCATCATGGAAGAGCGTGAGAAAAACGGGCCTTATACCGGGATATTTGACTTCGTGCAGCGTGTCAACCTCAATGCCTGCAACAAGAAGAACCTCGAGTGTCTGGCTCTGGCAGGAGGGTTTGACAGTTTCCCCGAATTGCGCCGCGAGCAGTATTTCGCTCTCAATTCCAAGGGAGAAGTCTTTCTGGAATCACTTGTGCGCTACGGAAACCGTTATCAGGCCGACAAGGCTGCGGCGGCCAATTCGCTCTTTGGTGGCGAGAATGTGGTGGATATTGCTACGCCCGAGATTCCCGATGCCGAACGGTGGAGCGACCTCGACCGTCTGAACAAGGAGCGCGATCTGGTAGGAATCTATCTTTCGGCCCATCCGCTGGACGAGTATGCCGTGGTGCTGGAGCATGTATGCAATACCCGCATGGCCGAACTCGAGAACAAGGAAGCGCTTGTGGGACGAGAAATCACGATGGGAGGTATTGTCACTGCCCTGCGCCGCGGTACCAGCAAGAACGGTAATCCGTATGGTATCGCCAAGATAGAAGATTACTCCGGTGCCGCCGAACTGCCTTTCTTCGGTAACGACTGGGTCACCTATCAGGGTTATCTGGGCGAACGTACCTTCCTTTATATAAAGGCGCGTTGCCAGCCCAAGCAGTGGAGGCAGAATGAGCTTGAGCTGAAGATTACGTCCATTGAGCTGCTGCCCGACGTCAAGGAGAAGCTCATCAGCAAGATTACCATCCTCATTCCGCTCACGGTGCTCAACACCGAGTTGGTGAACGAACTGGTGGATCTTACCAAGGAGCATCCCGGCTCGACGGAACTTTACGTCAAGGTGTCTGACCCGGAAACGAAGATGACACTCGACATGGTGTCGCGTCCGGTGAAGCTTTCCGTGGGGCGCGAGGTGATTTCTTATTTAAAGGAACGTCCGGAGCTGGATTTCCGAATAAATTAGTAATCGCGCTGAATAAGATAGGATGCGTCTCAGCAAAAAAAATTAAGCGAGCTTATTTTTTGCTTTCGACTTTCACTATCTTTGAATAAGATAGGAGGCGGTTCGGCATAATCAAATTGAAAAACTTTGTTTTCATTTGCTTCTGCGCTCACCTTTCACTATCTTTGCCCATGCAATCGGTTGGAAATAATGACCAGATAATAAATTAATAACAATCAATAATTTAAAAGCTTAAGACAATGGCATTGGAGATTACTGACAGCAATTATCAGGCAACGCTCGCAGAGGGAAAGCCTGTAGTGATAGATTTTTGGGCACCGTGGTGCGGACCTTGTAAGATGGTAGCCCCCATCATCGAGGAACTGGCAGCCGAATACGAAGGCAAGGTGCTCATCGGCAAGTGCGATGTGGACGAGAACGGTGACGTGGCTGCCGAATTCGGCATCCGCAACATCCCTACCGTGCTGTTCTTCAAGGACGGCAAGCTGGTGGACAAGCAGGTAGGCTCGGCTCCCAAATCGGCATACGCTGCCAAGATTGACGCTTTGTTATAATTATAGTCAGAAAGGCTGCAAATGTGGGCGCATCCCGTGCAGGGGCGGTTACATTTGTGGCCTTTGTCACTTTTTAAATCATTCAACAACATGGGAACAATGGACGAATTCTTGCAGGATGACCTGGATGACGAGAAGACCATCGAGTTCATCAAAAACTATTTGCCGCAGGACTTGAAGGAGAAGTTCTCCGACGACGAACTGTATTACTTCCTCGACGTGATAGACGAGTACTACGTGGAGAGCGGCATCCTCGATGCACAGCCCGACAAGGACGGCTACATCGACATCGATCTGGAGAAGATTGTGGACTATATCATCAAGGAAGCCCGCAAGGACGAGATGGGGGAATACGACCCTGAAGACCTGCTCTTCGTCGTTCAGGGCGAAATGGAATATACTGACTCGCTGGGCGACGGAGAATAAACAGCCCGTTCTTTCCTTTATGCTCATGCCGTGCTTCGTTGCTTTCTGACGAAGCACGGCATGACGTTTTAAGGAAGTGCTTCGTCAGGTGGTCATGAAGCACTTCCTGAGAGGGTCATGAAGCACTTCGTCAGGGGGTGACAAAGCACTTTGTCGGAAGGCTGTCTCAGGCTTGTGGCGTGTTCAGCACGAAGAACACGGCCGTGGCTATCAGGATAAGTCCCAGTACGCCGTAGAACAGGCGTGCCTGGCGGCGTCCCACGTTGCGCACGATGAACTGCGTGTTGCGGGCTGTGAAGAACCAGTTCCAGTCCAGCAGGGCCGCCAGCAGGCTGACAATGCCCGCTGCGGCAAAGATGCCTTGTATCAGATATTGGCTGGCCATGGCGACGGTCAGGCTAATTCTTCCAGCGTCAGGCGACGCGCACCGTTCTCCACTTCTTCGATGGTCACTTTCACCGTGTTGCCCGGCAGCAGCTCTTCCACCAGCTCCGGCCATTCGATGAAGCACACGGCACCGCTGTAGAAATAATCTTCGTAGCCCATGTCATAAACTTCCTCGAGCTTCTTGATGCGGTAGAAGTCGAAGTGGTAGATGAGTTCTCCAGCCAGGTCGGAACGGTATTCGTTGACGATGGCAAAGGTGGGCGACGTGATGACATCGCTCACGCCCAGCTCCTCGCAGACGGCTTTGATGAACGTGGTCTTTCCGGCCCCCATCTTGCCGTAGAAGGCGAAGACGGTGTTGTCGCCCATGGCCTCGACAAACTGGCGGGCGGCTTCGTGAATCTGGTCTAATGATTGGATATTGATTTCCATTGTATCTTGTTTTTATGAATGTATAGTCATTGTTGGTCGCGCTTCCTCAGGCGGACGATGTAGAGGCTCTTCCCCGTCTTGCACAGGGCATAGATGAGGATGGAGAAGAAGATGATGGACGCTCCCGAAGGCACGTTCAGGTAGAACGACAGCAGCAGTCCGCCCAGGCAGCTGAGGTAGCCGATGCCGATGGACAGCCAGATGATGCGGTGGAAGCGGTGGGAAAAGAGGTTGGCCGTCATCTGCGGAATGGTGAGCAGCGAGATGACCAGCACGATGCCCACCATGCGCAGGCAGGCCACGATGGTCAGGGCGATGAACAGCATCAGGGCATATTCGAAGGACGCCACGGGCAGCCCTTGCGAACGGGCAAACTCACGGTCGAAGGCGATGCTGACGATGGGTCGCAGGTAGAGGCCGAAGAACACGGCCAGGATGGCTGCCAGTACACCCAGCAGGGCGATGTCGCTCGCTGTAATCGTAAGGATGTTGCCGAAGAGGTAGGCTGAGAGGTCGGGCGCGAATCCGGGCGACAGGAAGGTGAACATGATGCCCAGCGCCATGCCCAGCGTCCAGAAGACCGCGATGGCCGAATCCTCGCGCATGTCCTTGCGCTTGCTGAGCCACTCCACTCCGAAGGCCGACAGCACGGCAAACACGGCAGCCGAGAGGATGGGCGGGATGCCTGTGTACAATCCCAGCCCGATGCCGCCGAACGAGGCATGCGTCAGTCCGCCGCTGATGAATACCAGCCGTCGTGTCACGATGTACGTGCCCACCAGTCCGCAGGCAATGCTTGCCAGCAGGCTGCCCAGCAGGGCGTGTTGGAAGAATGTATATTGTAACAGATCCATGTTTTTAGCGGTGAACGGTTAGCGGTTAGTGGTTAGCAGTTGGTATCGGCTTCTAACTTCTCTAACTCCTATAACTTCTTTAACTTCTTATTTTTTATGCGGATTGGCCCTCAGTTCCCCGACCACGAGGAACACTTCGTCCTTCAGGTTGTCCGGCAGGGCGATGCCGCGCAGTTGCAGGCTGCGTACCCATCCGGCCACGTCTTCGGCCTGCATGGTGTAGAACACGTCGCGGAATTCTTCTTCCTGCTCGGGCGTATAGGAGTCGCCGGGCGTGCCGATGTATTGGTCCAGTTCCTCGTCGTCGTAGTATTCTATCTTCTTGCTGACGGCAGCCAGCAGACTTTCCTTTTCGCACACCTCGTGCTGGCCGCAACACTCCGAATCCACTTCCACGACTTCGGGCATGGCTTCCAGCTCGCCGCTTTCCACCTGCCGGCGCAGGCGGCGGTTGCGTATCACTCCGGCTACGGCTGCTACCACGGCCAGGACTATCAGACTAACAATCAGTATCCACATACCTT
>ENA-UONW01004543-UONW01004543.1-human-gut-metagenome-genome-assembly--contig:-CS52-NODE-4543-length-10036-cov-12.026450_pt1 | contig 10036 bp, 2 predicted proteins | sample MGYA00242463_ERZ724010 | MGnify/ENA metagenome assembly ERZ724010 | reverse complement strand
GCCGGCGCTCACGATGCGCGTGACGCCTGTGCCGTCGTCTGCCGGCTCCGGCGCGGCGTCGAGCAGCGCGGTGTCGCCCGTTGTGGTCATCTGTGCGCCGAATCGGATGCGCGCTGCCGTGCTCGACCCGCCGCTGCCGAGCTTGTGCAGCACGAGCGCGACCGTGTTGGCCGCCGTGCCGGGCGAGGCGTTGTCGCCGAGCAGATCCAGCACGTCCACGACCATGTGGTAGGTCTGCACGGCGGCATCGCGCTCGCGGTCGATGGAGGAAGAAAACGACTGCGCGATCATGAGACTGCCGCCGATGCCATAGGTCAGCGACAGCAGCAGCACCATGGCGATGGTGAGCTTTGCGCGAAACTTCATGCGCTCATACCTCCAGCCGGTAGCCGACCTTGTTCACGGCCAGCAGCCGGTTTTCCCAGCCGACCTTTTTGCGCAGCCGCTGAATGTGCAGGTCCACGGTCTTGCTGCCGTAGCTGTACTCACCGCCCCAGACGTGCTCGTAGATCGTCTCGCGGTAGAGCGCGGTGCCGGGGTTGCGCGCGAAAAACAGCAGCAGGTCATATTCCTTGTGCGTCAGGCTGATCTCCTCCGCGCCGCGCCAGACCTGCATGGCGCGCGTGTCGATGCGCAGCCCGCCGATCTCGATCACGGCGTCGGTCTTGTTGTAGCGCCGCAGCACGACGTCCACGCGCGCGAGCAGCTCCACGACCTCGAAGGGCTTGACGATATAATCCTCCGCGCCCATGCGCAGGCCACGCACCCGGTCGTCGACCGAGCCGCGCGCGGTCAGGAAAATGACCGGGATGCCCAGCGGGCGGATATATTCCATGAGCTCGAAGCCGTCGGCATTCGGCAGCATCACGTCGAGCAAAATGAGGTCAAATACGTTCCGTTCCAGAATGTCCGCCGCAGCCAGTCCGTCGTACACGCACGTGCAGTGATAGCCCGCGCGGGTCAGGCTCATCTGGATCAGGTCGCAGATCGGCTTTTCATCGTCCACGATCAGGATCTGGATCATGCCACCGCCTCCTTCGGGTCAAAATTACATCGTTTCGGCATCGAAACGGCATCCGATGCCCGGCTTGATTATAGGTGCGGCCGGAGTACGTGTCAAATGTTTCGCGCCGCCGGTCAGATTTTTCCATGGCCGGGGAAACCTGCGCAAAAAATCGTCATTTTATCTAAAATGGGCTTGCAAACCGGGTGAGGGTTATGGTACAATAATAACGTCAAATTCTGGTTGAAACCGTGCGGATGCTTTTCGCGCGCGACCGGCCGGAGTGACAAGCATAATTTTTAATGGAGGAAGAAAAGCATGTCCAAGAAAAAAGTTCTGACAGTCATGCTGACGCTTCTGGTTGCAGTCTGCCTGCTCGCCACCAGCGCTCTGGCTGTTGCCCCGACCGGTTCCGCTACCGATCCGACGACCACCCCGACGACCACCCCGACGACCACCCCGTCGACTACTCCGTCGACCACCCCGTCGACCACCCCGTCCGGCACACCCATCCCGGGCAAGCCGGTGTTCGGTGACATCACGAAGGGCGCCTGGTACTACGACGCTGTGATCTGGGCTGTGGATAACAACGTCACCGTCGGCACCTCTGCTACCACGTTCAGCCCCGCCAAGGCCTGCACCCGTGCCGAGATGATCGAGTTCGTGTGGAATGCCGCCGGCCAGCCGAAGGCAGCGACCACCAAGACCGTTCCGTTCACCGACGTTCCGGAATCCGGCAGCTCCGCTTTCTGGTATGAAGATGCGCTCCTGTGGGCATATGAGAACGAGATCGTTGCCGGCACCAACGAAGACGGCACCACCTTCAGCCCCACCAGAGTCTGCACCCGTGCCGAGATGGTGAGCTTCCTTGTCCGCCTGTTTGCCGAGAACGGCGACGAGCTCGACGATTCTCCGTTCACCGACATTCAGGAAGACGACTGGTACTACATGGAAGTGCTGTGGGCCTATACCTACGGCCTGACCGATGGCACCTCCGAGACCACCTTCAGCCCCCTCAAGACCTGCACCCGTGCTGAGGCGGTCCAGTTCCTGTTCAATGCCGCAAAGGTTGCGTAAACAAATCCACGCACGTAATTGAATGTTTTTCTATCAGGACTTCGGTCGCGAATAGAATGCTGAAATAACGGCACAAAGAAGAGATGGGAAAACCTCATCTCTTCTTTTTTATAATTTTCGACAACATAGAGAGTAACAGAAGGGAGTGCTGGGAGACGTGAATACGACCCGCTTCGCAAACAGAGCCTGGGCCTTTTTGCTGGCAGCCGTTATGGTGCTGACGCTGATCTGCCCGCAGGCACTGGCTGCGAATGAAACCATCCAACCCGCCGGCGACAAGCTGGTCATCGGCCAGACGGACTATGCGCTGGTCGACGGTGTGACGGAAACGGACATTTTCCTGAACACCAAGGAAGGCAACGCGCAGATCGCCGGCTTTATGACGACAATCGCACCGGGTGCGAAGGCAACTTTCAAAGCTTCGTATAGCGGTTATTATACTGAAGGCAGCACGTCCGCGTCCCGCAAGGACGCGGCGGCGAACCTGCCCTGGAACCTGGAAAAGACAACGCTGCAGGCAGCGGCCTACACCAAGACGACCGGCGGCAACGTCATCATGGCCACGAACGGCGACTTCTTCAACATGCAGAATGCGCAGCCGCTCGGCTACCTCATCATGGAGGGCAACGTCATTCAGGAGAACAACGGCGCTGCCTCCGAGCCGTATTTCGCTGTTTTGAAGAACGGTACGTATGCCATCCGTGACGCCGGAACGGACTGCTCCGACGTGCTGGAGGCCGTTTCCGGGCCGTGTTATCTGGTCAAGGACGGACAAATCCAAAGTAACGGTGATGGCCGCGGGCCGGTCAACAGTATCGGCATCAAAGCGGACGGCACGGTCGTGACCTTTATGGCCGACGGCCGCCAGAGCCCCTACTCCGTCGGCATGACGATGAATGAGCAGGCGGAGTTTCTGGCCGCGCAGGGCGTGGTGAATGCGCTCTTCCTCGACGGCGGCGGCTCGGCGACCTATGCCTCGAAGCGCGAGGGCACCAGCGACCTGACCATCCGCAACCGCCCGTCCGACGGCGTGGAGCGCACGGTCTCGAGCGCGCTGCTGCTGGTCTCCACGGCGGAGAGCGATGGCGTGTTCGATCATGCCTCCCTTTCTCCGAACAATACGATCTATACGCCCAACAGCCAGATCCAGTTCTCGGCCATCGGCGTGGACAAAAACGGCGGCCATGCGGAGCTGCCGGACAATGTGTCCTGGTCCGTGACGGACAGCAAGTGCGGCACCATTGATGCCAACGGCCTGTTTATGCCCGCGAAGAATTATAAGGGCGAGGTGACGGCGCAGCTGTTTGCCGACGGCAAGTCCGCCGGCCGCACGACCGTGACCATTGCGGACATCACGGATCTGTCGTTCAGCAGCGCAGAGACATCGCTGGACTTCGGTGCGTCGTCGGATCTGGGCCTGATCGCCAAGAGCAGCGGCCGCGACATCGCCTATAAGCCCAGCGACTTCAAATGGACGATCAAGTCCAAGACGGACGGCGTGTCGGATAAGGATGTCGGCCACATGGACGGCAACACGTTCGTGGCCGGTACCGGCAGCGGCACGATGAATGCGACCGTCACGGTCACTTACGCAAACGACCGCGCCAAGACGGCGGAGGTCAGCGTGGAGATCGGCAAGCTGCCGGTGACGCTCATGGACTTTGAGCCCATCAACGGCCAGCGCCAGACCTGCGCGCACTACCACTGGGGCAAATCCACTTACGTGGATAACGGCATGAATCCCGACCACGGCTACATCGGCAATGTGCCCCAGATCACGGTCACGACCAGCGGCACGTATTCCGACAATCCGACGACGGCGGTGCTCGAAGCGCCTTACCGCTTCACGGGCAACTATGACAGTGCGGTTCCGGCCGCGGACATCTTCCGCGCCAACGGCTATAGCTATTACCTCTGGCCAAACGGTTCTCTGACGCAGTATCTCTGCGGCGACCTGAAGATGACGACGGCGGCCGAGGGCGGTCAGGTGCGCTTCGGCGACTACGCCATGGAGCTGAACTATGACTATGAGTCTTACAACGGGGACAAAAACTCCAACTACTATATTCGCTATTGTGGTGATCGGGTTATAATTGAGGGCTATCCCACTGAGCTTGGTGTTTGGGTTTATGCACCGGAAGGCACTCCTCGGTATGTGCTTAATGTGGATCTTGGTTATTGGGACGGTAGTGACTACGGTACATTACATTATAAACTTACACACCGGAACGCCGATGGTACAGTATCGAACCAAATCGACTGGGTCGGTTGGATGTATTGCTTTGCCAATATACAAGATTCCTGGCAGTACCAGAATGATGCGCACCCATTGAGCATCAACCCAGGTGTGGGCGGCTTGTTCTGGCTGTCATACCAGCCGAAAGGCAACGATGGCATTGGCGATTCCGGCCGCAAAAACGGCACCATCTACTTCGATAACTATCGCGCCGTCTACGGCACGAACCTGGACGACCTGGATAATCCGGTCATCAACGACATGACGGTCAACGGCCAGACGCTCACGAGCGACGGCGACACGGTCATCGCTTCCAACTCCATTGAGGCCGTGGCAAAGTACCACGATGTGGACGGGAAGAACTGCTCCGGCATCAACGCACAGGCCACGACGGTCAAGATCGACGGCGAGCCGATCCAGTCGGACAATTCCGACGCGGACGCGACCGTGCGTCTGACGCTCCAGAACGGCAAGCACACCATGACGGTCTCCGTGTCCGATGCGTTCGGTAACACGGTCGAAAAGACCATGGCCTTTGTCGTTGCCGGCAACACGATGCCGGATTCGGCCACGGTCAGCGTCAGCGGCTCGAACTTTGTCCCGCTCGGCGGCGACTATACGCTGACGGTCACGGCGGACGGGAAAGTCAGCTCTGCGGACATTACGATGCTCAATCTCAACGATGACATCGGTCAGCCGGACGTGACGTGTGCCCCCGGCGTGACCCGCGAACTGGTGTATACCAAGACCGGCTTTAAGAAAGCCATGCTGACGCTGCACCTCAAGGCGGCGGCGCCGGTCGAGGGCGAGCTGGCCACGCTGAAATTTAATATCAACCCGTATCTGGACACGATGGTCAACCAGTTTACGTACACCGTGTCCAATATCGCGCTCACCGCAGCGAACGACAAGACCTACACGGCGGCCCAGGCGGCGGTGCGTCTGCCGCTGTCGGCGTATTACACCATCGTTCCCGGCCCGCAGCCTGCCGGCATGACCAGCGTGATCGCCGTCTATAATAAGGACGGCAGCGCGGCGCCCGGCGTTGCGCTGTATGTGGACGGCACCGAGATCGGCAAGACGGACGCCAACGGCCTGCTCGAGACCGACGCCATGAAGGACAAGGCGGCCGGCACGGTCTGCGTGCTCACGGCCACCGGACCGGACGGCGTCGCCGAGGCGACGAAGGTCACGGTACTTGCCGATGCCGGCGGCACGGCCTACGACGGCATCCATCTCAACGCCGCCGTGAGCAGCGGCACCGCGCAGGGCATCAGCTGGCTGTCCGGTATCGGTACGGCCGGCAAGGCGGTCGTGCAGTACCGCGTCAAGGGCGCGGATGCCTGGCAGACGGCCGACGGGACCTGCACGCTGACCGGCTTCTCCACGTCCAAGAGCGCTGCCTATACCAACGCGGCGCAGCTCACGGGCCTGACGGCCGGCACGGATTATGAGTTCCGGGTCGGCGACGGCGCCACCTGGTCGGAGCCGCAGAGCTTCCGCACGCGCGCAGCTGCGCAGGACACCACGTCCTTCGTCGTCATGGGCGACACGCAGATGACCGGCAACCCGGACAGCGAAGAGGACAAGGCAAGCATCGCGGTGCTGGAAAAGCTCGGCGCGATCGTCAAAAATAAGCCGGTCGATTTCGGCCTGCAGACCGGCGACTATGTGGACAACGGCTCCAACTATGCCATGTGGACGGAAATGCAAAACGCCTTTTCCGCCGCGTTCCCGGGCGTGAGCTTCTTCCATACGCTTGGCAACCACGAGTATTACGGTGACGCCAGCGGCCGCATCTCGGCGGATCTGCTCCAGCTCCCAGGCAAGGACTACTATTCCGTGGAGTACGGCGATGTCTATGTCGCCGTCATCAACAACAGCGCGGATCTCACCGAAGCCTGCGCATGGCTCCGGCAGGATGCCGCGCAGAGCACCTGCATGTGGAAGGTTCTGTCCATCCACCAGCCGCCATACTATACCAACGCCAAAAATGGCGGCAGCGAGAAGTTCCATGAGCTGATCCCGGCCGCGGCAGAGGCCGCCGGCATCGACGCGGTCTTTTCCGGCCATGACCACTCCTATGCGCGCATCATGGCCAAGGACGGCGCGGCTGTTACCGAAAACGGCGTGACCTATTTCATCTGTGGCGACCTGGGCGAGAAGTCCAGAGATCAGAACTATGCGATCAGCTCCGATTTTGACTACGCCTACTGCGAGCAGGGCTATGAGGGCCTGATCCTCTATGTCACGGCCAACGACAAGACCATGACCGTCTCGGCCTACGACAGCAAGGACGGCCGTCTCGTCGATTCCGCGGTGCTGCAGTCCCGCTGCGCGCGCGGCCATCAGCTGACGACCTATCATGACGGCAAGTCCGTGTGCGCGGTCTGCGGCAAGGCCGTGGATGTGAAGGCCGCGCAGTACACCGGCTGGATGACCGTCGAGGGCACCGAGCAGCAGATGTACTTCCTGGCCGGCGACTATGTCACCGGCTGGCAGCAGCTCGGCGACAAGATGTATCACTTCGGCGACGACGGCATTGCCCACGTTACGGAGACGGTCGACACCCGCACCTGCACCACGAACGGCTATTACCTTACCACCTGCAAGGATTGCGGCGCGAGCTACCGCGGCGCGACGATCTGGTATGAGGGCCACAGTTGGGACGAGAACCACGTCTGCACGAAGTGCGGCACGCAGGGCAAGAATATTGCCGACGCGGAGGTCAGGACTGCGTCCGTCGTCTTTGGCGGCAAAAAAGCCATCTGCAACGTCACGGTCACGTATCAGGGCAAGAAGCTGACGGTCAAGACCAGCGACGTGAACGTTGACGGCTACATCTACTATACAAACAACACGAGCGTCGGCCTCGGCACCGTCACGATCAAGGGCATGCGCGATTTCTACGGCACCGTGTCTGCCCAGTATAAGATCCTGCCCGGCGGCGTCCGGGACGCTGCCGCGACCGAGATCGGCCAGAAGCAGGTCCGCCTCGAGTGGCCGGCGGCCGCCGGTGCGGAAAACTACCGCGTCGAGATGAGCAGTGACGGCGGCAGCACCTGGGACGTTCTGCCCATGGCCACAAAGCCCGCCTGCACCGTCACGGGCCTCACGCCCGCAACGGAGTACACCTTCCGCCTGTTTGGCTGCACGAAGGTGGACGGCAAGTGGTATTCCTCACCGTACTACTCCAATGAGGTCAAGGTGACGACGCTGCCTGACGGCGCGTTTGCGCCGTCCGAACTGCTCGGCACGGTCAGTGCCCGGGTGGACGGCCGGACTGTCACCGGCCTGAGCGCGGACGGTTCGCAGTATCTGTTCCTGCCCGCAAGTGCGGACCTGAACAAGCTCGCCCTGTCGGTGGACACGCAAAACTGCACGAATCCGACCGTGGAGCTGCAGGGCAGCAAGGGCACCGAAAAGCTCGGCAAGACCGTGAACGTCACAAAGCTTGCCGATGCGGACGACGGGCTCTACACCCTCACCGTTCTCATCAACGGCAAGGCGGCCGGCACCGTGTGCGTGGCGCAGTCCGAAAATCTCAGCGCGCTCTACATCACGAGCGACGATCCGTCCGCGCAGGGCAGAGACTTTGTCGATGCCAGCAAGTCCAATATTGCAACGGCGCAGATGCTGCTTGTCGACAAGGACGGCAAGGCTGTCTATGACGGCGCACTCACGCAGCTCAAGGCGCGCGGCAACACCACCTTTACCGTCGCCGAGAAGAAGTCCTATCAGATCAAGCTCGGCAAGAAGAGCGACCTCGTCGCCTGCGGGGAAAAGGTCAAGACCTGGACGCTGCTGGCCGGCTATAACGACGCAACGTTCCTGCACGACAAGCTCTTCAAGGATCTTGCCGCGTCGCTGGGCATGCCGTACACGGCCGCCTCCGATTGGGTGGACCTGTACTATGACGGCGTCTACCGCGGCACCTATCTCGTCAGTGAGAAGAACGCTGTCAACAAGACCGGCGTGGACATCACCGACATGGAGGACGCCTACGCAGGCGTCAACGCGGGCTATGGCAGCAACATGACCACTGCCACGGCCGAGAACCGGTACGGCCAGACCTACCAGTATACGACCGGTCTGACCGAGCCTGCCAACATCACCGGCGGCTACCTGCTCGAACTCAACGGCACAAAGCTCAGCGGCACGCCCGAGCCGAAGTATGACGAAGCCAGCGGCTTCATCACCGGCAAGGGCTCGGCGATGAACGTCAAGAGCCCCGAGTGGTGTGGCAAGGACGCCATGGCGTATATCAGCGAGTACTATCAGGAGTTTGAGGACGCCGTCTATGCGCAGGATGCCGACGGCAACTACACCGGCTATAACGCCGAGACCGGCAAGTATTATTATGAGTACTGCGACCTGACCTCGCTCGTGCAGGCCTATCTGCTGCAGAGCCTGTCCGGCAATTCGGACGCGTTCTACTCCTCGCTGTTCTTCTACAAGGACGCCGACGGCCTGATGTATGCAGGCCCCGTCTGGGATATGGAGTCTACCTGCGGCAGCGGCTGGAACGGCTATATCGGCCCGGACAACGACTTTATCAATGGCCGCTACCTCGTGACCGCGCTCCTGAAGATCCCCGGCTTCCGCGCGGCCGTCAGCAATTACTATCACGATACGTTCCTCGCGCAGGCGCAGCAGCTTGTGGGGGACGACGGCAAGGTCATGACCGGCGCTGCGCGCCTCTCGGCCAGCGCCGCCATGAACTACCGGCAGTGGCCGCTCATCCGCGTCGGCAATCCGAACCAGAGCAGCCACTTCTGGCCGGCCGGCACGACGTATGCCGATACCGTGGCCGACATGAACGACTGGCTCACCAAGCGCATCGCGCAGATGAGCGCCGTGTATGACCACACGTGGGATGCGGGCGTCGTGACGAAGGAGCCGACCTGTGCGGCCTCCGGCACGCGTGTTTACACCAACGATGTCGGTGAGACGATGACCGAGGCCATCCCGGCCAAGCCCCACACGCCCGAGACGCTCCCGGCCGTGGCGGCGACCTGCACGGCCTCCGGCCTGACCGAAGGCAGCAAGTGCGCCGTCTGCGGAGCGACGCTGACGGCACAGAAGGTCATCCCTGCTGCGCATCACTATGTTGACGGTGTCTGCACCGTCTGCGGTGCAGAGGATCCGACGGCCGTCCCGTGCCCCGGCGGCGAAGCCTGCCCGGGCCACAAATTTACCGATATGCCGTCCACGACCAACTGGGCGCACAACGGCATTGATTTCGTCGTGGCGCACAAGCTCTTTGCCGGCACGTCCGACACGACCTTCGAGCCCAACACGAAGCTCACCCGCGCCATGATCGTCGAGATCCTCTATTGTCTCGAGGGCGAGCCCGCGGTGGAGGCGGAAAACCCCTTCACCGACGTGAGCGGCAGCGCCTGGTATACCAAGGCGGTCCTCTGGGCGGCGAGCAACAACATCGTGGCCGGCATCGGCAACGGCCGGTTCGATCCCAACGGCACGGCGACCCGCGAGCAGGCGGCGACGATCCTGTATGAGTACGCCCGCTTCAAGGGCTGCGACGTGGATGTCTACGGCGACCTGTCGGCGTTTGCGGATGCGGGCAGCGTGTCCGCCTTCGCGCGTGCGCCCATGACCTGGGCGGTGGCCGAGGGCCTGATCTCCGGCGCCGTTATCAACGGCCGGACGCTCCTCGACCCGCAGGGCGTGACCACACGTGCGCAGTTTGCGATGATTAT
>ENA-UONW01004538-UONW01004538.1-human-gut-metagenome-genome-assembly--contig:-CS52-NODE-4538-length-10040-cov-6.256084_pt1 | contig 10040 bp, 7 predicted proteins | sample MGYA00242463_ERZ724010 | MGnify/ENA metagenome assembly ERZ724010 | reverse complement strand
TCGCGCCGCGCGCGATGCGCATCGCAAGAAAGTCGTCTGCCGAAATCGTCAGCGTGCGCCCCTCGCCGTCCGGGAAGTCGGCAAGCGTGAGCCGCACGCCATCCCCGCCGTCCGCCGAAGTCAGTCGCGTGACGGTGCAGGCGAAATCATCCATCGACTTCAAAGTCGCGGACGTCAAATTCGTCATCCAGCTCGAACGCCGCCTCGGGTTCTTCCTCAAGCAGCTCCGGCTTGGCGGCGGCGCGCACCTTTGCCTCGATCTCGGCTGCAATCTCCGGGTTCTGATCGAGGAACTTTCTGGCGTTGTCCTTGCCCTGCCCGATGCGATCCTCATTGTAGGAGAACCACGAGCCGCTCTTCTTGATGATGTCCAGCTTTTCGCCGAGCTCGAGAAGCTCGCTGTTCTTGGAAATGCCCTTGCCGAACAGGATGTCGAACTCCGCAGTGCGGAAAGGCGACGAAACCTTGTTCTTCACGACCTTGACCTTGACATGGTTGCCGTAGATCTCGCCGTTTGCCAGCTTAAGCGCCTCTTTCTTGCGCACGTCGATGCGCACGGAAGCATAATACTTCAGCGCGTTGCCGCCGCTGGTGACCTCGGGCGAGCCGTACATGACGCCGACCTTGTCGCGCAGCTGGTTGATGAAGACGACGACGCAGTTGTTCTTCGCGATGACGCCGGACAGCTTGCGCATTGCCTGCGACATCAGGCGTGCCTGAAGACCCACATGCGACGCGCCCATGTCGCCGTCGATCTCCTGGCGCGGCACGAGCGCCGCAACCGAGTCGATGACGATGACGTCAATCGCGCCCGAACGCGCCAGCGCGTCCGCGATGGAGAGCGCGTCCTCGCCGCAGTCGGGCTGAGACACGAGCAGATTGTTGATGTTGACGCCGAGCTTCTTGGCATAGCGCGGGTCGAGCGCGTGCTCCGCGTCGATGAACGCTGCCTCGCCGCCCGCCTTCTGCGCCTCGGCGATGATGTGCAGGGCGACCGTGGTCTTACCGGAGGATTCCGGTCCGTAGATCTCGACGATGCGTCCGCGCGGCACGCCGCCGACGCCGAGTGCGAGGTCGAGCGAGATCGAACCGGTGGAAATGGCGTCCACATCCACATCCAGCCCCTCACCGAGCTTCATGATCGCACCCTTGCCGTAATTCTTTTCGATCTGTCCGAGCGCTGTGGACAGCGCCTTCTGCTTGTCGGCAACCGGATCGTCGGTCTCAACCGGCTTTGCTTTCTTCTTTGTGACTGCCATATGTGCCTCCGTAAAATGGAATGGTTATGTTGTTTGCGTATGGATGCGGGCGATTCGACAGCCGCCCCTACGGGTGTGTGCGATTTTTGTACCAACCGGTAGGGGTCAAGGCGACCGGAACGCAAGCGTTCCACAGGAGTTTTTCTTCGTCGGCTGAACACCGACGATTTCGCAAGCGAAACCGAAAAACATCCAACGACGACCCGTTTTTGCTGCGGTGCATGACACCTCATCCGTCAGGATGTTTTCCCACCGGGAAAACTCCGCGAGACGCTGCGCGTCTCGTACACCTCTCCCCCGCTGGGGAAGGCTTGGTTAGTTTGCGCACGGATGCGCCTTTATTTCTCTCAATACGTCGGGCTGTCGAGGCGGTAATACTCGACGCCCTCTTCATCGAGGGTGCGGACGACGATCAATTCCACCGTGGCGCTGCCGCCCTGCGCGTCCGTCGTCTCAATGCTGACCGTGGCGCGGTTTCTACTCGCCTTTTTGATCTTCAGCGTCTCAAAGTCATAGCTGCGGTCGGCAAGGTCATAGACCGTCGCCCCCATATACTGCATCAGCCCGAGCTCGCCCTCGGCGTAACGCGGCAGACTGACCGCGCCGTCCTCGCCGACCACGCCGTCAAACGCCGCCGCATACAGGATCACGCTGTACTCCGGCGTGAAAACCTGCTCGGTCGCCTCCTTGATCTGCTCGATCGACTCAAACCCGTAGACCTCGCCGTCCACATAGTAATAGCCGTTTCCCGGCAGCGTCGCGTCGCCGCGCGGCGGAAATCCGTCACCGAAATAGATCTCGTTGAGCACCTTCGCCTGCTCGACAAGCTCCGGCAGGCAGACTGCAAGATCGCTTTTGTAAATGCGGCGTGTGCCGCTGCACGCAGTGAGCGCGCAGCAGAGCGCCAGGCAGAAAAGCAGCGCCGCCGCCTTAAATCTCTTCATCGGTCGTTTCCTCGGTGACAAGCGGGGTGGTGATCTTCTCCGCATCGTCCTGTGCGGGCATATCGTCCGGTACCTCGGCATCCGCCTTAGCAATATCCTCGTCGGTTGCCCTTGCAACCTTGGCGAAGTTGACGATCTTCTCGCCCTCGCCGAGCCGCATCACGCGGACGCCGCCGGCGGTTCTCGAATAGGTGGGGATGTCGGTGACCGGCGTGCGGATGATCATGCCCTCACCTGTGATGAGCATGAGGTCGTCCTCGCTGTCCACCGTCGCGATCGACGCGAGCGCGCCGGTCTTCTCGCTGAGTCCGTGCGCCGCAACGCCCTTGCCGCCGCGGTTCTTCATCGTGCGGAAGTCCTCGAAGTCGGACAGCTTGCCATAGCCGTTTTCGGTGATGGTGACCAGCTTCTTTCCCGCCTCGACCAGCGCCACGCCGCAGACCTCGTCGCCCTCGGCAACGCGGATGCCGCGCACGCCGCGCGCGGTGCGTCCCATTGCGCGCGCGCCGCTCTCTTCAAAGCGGACGGCGCTGCCGTCATGGGTGGCAATGATGATCTCGGTGTCGCCCTCGGTGCGGCGGACGAAGACCAGCTCGTCGCCCTCATCGAGCGAAATGGCGCGCTTGCCGCCCTTGCGCTGGTATTCATACTCGGACAGAGGCGTGCGCTTGATGATGCCGCACTTTGTGACCATCGTGAGATAGCCTTCCTCGGCAAACGAAGGCACCTCGATCATCGCGGTGACGCGCTCGCCGCTCTCCATCTCGATCAGGTTGACGAGATTTGTGCCCTTGGCGGTGCGGGATGCCTCGGGAATCTGGTAGACCTTGCGCATATACACCTTGCCGTTGTTGGTGAAGAACAGGATATAGGAATGGCTGTTTGCCACGACGACCTTCTCGATGAAATCCTCTTCCTTGGTCGTCATGCCGATCAGCCCCTTGCCGCCGCGGTGCTGCGCGGTGTAGGTATCGGCGGGCAGCCGCTTGATATAGCCCGCGTTGGTCAGCGTGACCACGCAGGTGTGCCGCTCGATGAGGTCCTCAAGGTCGATGTCGTCGGTCGCCTCGACAATGCGGGTGCGGCGCTCGTCCGAGAATTTCTCCTTGATGGCGGTCAGCTCCTCGCGGAGGATGCCCTTGACCTTACTCTCGTCGGCGAGAATACCGCGCAACTCGTCCACGCGCGCCTCGAGATAGGCAAGTCTGTCTTCGATCTTCTGCCGCTCCATGCCGGACAGCTTGCCGAGCGTCATATCGACGATCGCCTGCGCCTGCACATCGGTCAGACCGTAGCGCGCCATCAGGTTTGCCTTTGCATCCGAGACCGACGCGCTCTTCTTGATCAGTTCGATGATCTCGTCAATGTGGTCGATTGCGATCTTGTAGCCCTCGTAGATGTGCATCTCGGCGAGCGCTTTATCAAGATCAAACTGCGTGCGGCGGGTGATGATGCCCTCCTGGTACGCAATGTAGTTTTTCAGAATTTCGGGCAGCGTGAAGATGCGCGGCACGCCATTGTCCAGCGCGAGCATGTTGACCGCGCAGGTGTCCTGGAGCTGCGTGTATTTGTACAGCTGGTTGAGAATGACCTGCGGATTGGCGTCGCGGCGGTATTCCACCACGATGCGCATGCCGCCGCGGCCGCTCTCGTCGCGCAGATCGGTGATGCCGTCGATGCGCTTGTCCTTGACGAGATCCGCCACCGATGCCACCAGCATCGACTTGTTGACCATGTAGGGGATCTCGGTGAAGACGATGCGGCGATGCTCCTCCTCGATCTCCGCCGTCGCGCGGACGGCGATGCGCCCGCGTCCGGTCTCATAGGCTTCGCGGATGCCGCGCGTGCCGTAGATCGTCGCATAGGTCGGAAAATCGGGACCCTTGATGTACTGCATCAGCTCGGGCACGGTGATGTCCGGGTTGTCCATCATGGCAAGCGTGCCGTCGATGACCTCGCCGAGGTTGTGCGTGGGGATATTGGTCGCCATGCCGACCGCAATGCCGATGCTGCCGTTGACCAGCAGGTTCGGGAAGCGGCTGGGCAGTACGACCGGCTCTTTGCGCGAGTTGTCGAAGTTGGGGACGAAGTCCACGACATTTTTCTCAATGTCGGTCATCATTTCATCCGCGATTTTCGAGAGCCGCGCCTCGGTGTAACGGTAAGCCGCCGCGCCGTCGCCGTCCACGTTGCCGAAGTTGCCGTGGCCGCTGATGAGCGGATAGCGATAGGAGAAAGGCTGCGCCATGCGCACCATCGTGCCGTACACGGCGCTGTCACCGTGGGGATGATAGCGGCCCAGCACGTTACCGACCGTGGTCGCACTCTTGCGGAACGGCTTGTCATAGGTGAGGTTGTCCTCGTACATTGCGTAGAGGATGCGGCGCTGACCCGGCTTCATACCGTCGCGCACATCGGGCAGCGCGCGGCTGGTGATGACGCTCATCGAATATTCGATAAAGCCCTGGCGCACCTGTTTTTCAATGTCAACGGGTACGATCTTCTGCTCCGGAAACTCGATGGATTCGCTCAGCTGTACTTTTTTCTTACTCATGTTGTATAATTCCTTTTTCGGTCCTTTTCCACAGAGTTATGCACAACGAATGTGGAAAAGTGCTTGTTTTTCAGGTGGAAAACGCGGGAAAGTGCCGTAAAATCGGCTTTCGTAAGCGGATCTGCAATGTGGAAAACGCGGTGGAAAAGTGGAAAACGGGGGAAATGCGGATGCGGGTTGATGCGAAAGGTGTGCATCCCGTAGGGCGTTGGCTTGCTCCCGCCGTTTTACACGTCCAGATTTTCCACGTACTTGGCGTTTTCTTCGATGAATTCGCGGCGGGGTTCGACCTTGTCGCCCATGCAGATCGAGAAAATGCGGTCGCAGGCGATCGCGTCGTCGATGGTCGCCTTTTTCAGCGTGCGCGTCTCGGGATTCATCGTCGTCTCAAAAAGCTGATCCGCGTCCATCTCACCGAGACCTTTGTAGCGCTCTGCCTTCGCGCGCGAACCGAGCTCGGCAAGCGCCGCGTCGCGCTCTGCGTCCGAGAAAGCATACACCTGCTTCGTACCGCTGTACACCTTGTAGAGCGGCGGCATCGCCATATAGACATGCCCCTCTTCGATCAGCGGCTTCATGTGCCGGAAGAAGAAGGTGAGCAGCAGAATCTGAATGTGCGAACCGTCGACATCGGCATCCGCCATGATTATGATCTTGCCGTAGCGCAGCTTATCCATATTGAAGCTGTCGCCGATGCCGCAGCCCAGCGCCTGGATGATCGGGATGAGCGACTGGTTGCCGTAGACCTTATCCACGCGGCTCTTCTCAACATTCAGCACCTTGCCGCGCAGCGGCAGGATCGCCTGATAGCGGCTGTCGCGCCCGTCCTTGGCAGAACCGCCTGCCGAATCTCCCTCGACCAGGTACAGCTCGGTGAGCGAAACGTTCTTCTCCTGACAGTCGGCAAGCTTGCCGGGCAGGGTCATGGAATCCAGCGCACCCTTGCGGCGCGTGTTCTCGCGCGCCTTGCGCGCCGCCTCGCGGGCGACCGCCGCAGAGATTGTCTTTTCGAGGATGATCTTTGTCTCGGCGGGATGCTCTTCAAAATATTCGTCCAGCTTGTCGGACACAATGCCCGAGACCAGCGAACGCACATCCGAGTTGCCGAGCTTTGCCTTGGTCTGGCTCTCAAACTGCGCGTCGGTCAGCTTGACGCTGATGATCGCGCAAAGCCCTTCAAGCACGTCGGACTGCGTGAGGTTGGGGTCGGCATCCTTCAGAAAACCTTTGGCGCGCGCGTACTTGTTCACACTGCGCAGCAGCGCCGCGCGGAAGCCCTCCTCATGCGTGCCGCCGTCGATGGTCGCCATGTTGTTGGCAAAGGAAACGACCGTCGCATTGTAGCCGTCGTTGTACTGCATCGCAACCTCGGCGATGGAATCGCCCTTCTGCCCCTTCATGTAGATGACGTCGGGGGTCAGCGCGGTGCGCCCGGCGTTGAGGTATTCGACATAGCTGATGATGCCGCCCTCATAGCAGAGATCGTCCTCGGTGACCGGGTCGGTGCGCAGGTCACGCAGCACGATGCGCACGCCCGCGTTGAGAAACGCCTGCTCGCGCATGCGGTTCAAGAGAATGTCATATTTGAACTCGGTGGTATCGGTGAAGATCGTGGGGTCGGGCTTGAACCGGACATAGACGCCGTGCCGTCCCGTGGTGTTCTCATCCTCAAAGAAAGGACGCGCCACCTTGCCGCGCTCAAAGCGCTCGGTGCAGTGCTTTGTTCCATGGTAGTTGTCGATCTCCAGCCACTCGGACAGTGCGTTGACAACCGATGCGCCCACGCCGTGCAGACCACCCGCAATCTTGTAGCCGCCGCCGCCGAATTTGCCGCCGGCATGCAGCATCGTGTAGACGACCTCAAGCGTCGGAATGCCCTTGACCGGGTGAATGCCGCTCGGAATGCCGCGTCCGTCGTCCTCGACCGAAACACTGCCGTCTGTATGGATCTCCACCGTGATCTTGTCGCACATGCAGGCAAGTGCCTCGTCGATGGAGTTGTCCACAATCTCATAGACGAGATGGTGAAGTCCCTTTTCCGAGGTCGTACCGATGTACATACCCGGGCGTTTGCGAACGGCTTCCATCCCTTCGAGCACCTGAATTTGACTGTCTTCGTATGTGCCGTGATTCTGTTCCATGTTGTTTTCCTTTCAGGAGAATGGTTGTATAGAAAATAATAATAATCGGGAGTTTTGGAGATGGGTAAAGGTTAGCGCGTACCTTTGTCTTCCCCAAAGGGGAAGGCTTGACATAGGGAGCAATCCCCCGCCCTACGGTAAAAGCGGATTACAATGTGCAAAATCTTTCAAAAATCCTTTTTCAAACGTTTTTGCAGGGCAAGGGGCTTTTTGAAAAAGCCCCCTTGTTTCCTTTTCTTTCTGCCTTTACATCTCGCTTTTTTTTGCGCGGGTGCAGAGGGAGAGGGTGGACAGCTGCGAGATGCAGACCTTATATGCGCCGTCCTTCTCATAGAGGATGAACGACTTCGGAATCTCCTCCTTGGAGCTTTCCAGCCTGCCGCACTTCTGCTCGGTGCGCAGAAACTTGCGCGTGTCCGTGCCGCGCGTGGCATTGTCCATGTCGAAAATGCCGATGATGCTTTTCGTGCGGATGATCTTGTCGTTGCCCGCATGCAGGTACATCTATCTGTCCTCCGTGTAATGCCCGCCGCACACGCTAATCTTCTTCACGCCGACGAGCGCGTCATAATCGTTTTTTTCGCAGGCGGTGACAATCAGCTGCCGCCCGCCCGTGCGCGAAAGAATATAACTCTTCCGCTCCTCGTCCAGCTCGCCGAGCACGTCGTCGAGCAGATAGACCGGCTCCTCGCCGATCTCCTTTGCCAGAATCTCTCCCTCGCCCAGCTTGAGCGCCAGCGCAATCGAGCGCTGCTGCCCCTGCGATGCAAACTGCTTTGCCTCGCGCCCGTTGACGAAAAAGACAAGATCGTCGCGCTGTACGCCGAAAAGCGTCATCCGCGCTGCCGCCTCGCGCGCAAGATTTGCGCGGAAGAGGTCTCTGTATGCGATTGTAACATCTTCTTTTCGGGATATTTCGGCAGAAATGTCACAGCTGTAGTCGATCGTGACATGCTCCCTGCCGCCGCTGATCTCGGCAACCGTCCGCGTGACGCTTGCGCAAAGCCTCGCAAGGTAAGCCCGCCGCGCGACCAGAATCTCCGCCGATACCGCCGCCAGCTCCTCGTTGTAGCTCTCCATCAATGCGCGGTCAAACCCGTCCTCGCACCGCAGCAGCGCATTTTTGTTTTCAAGCAGCTTTTTGTGCCGCCCGAGCGCAGCCACATAAGCGGGCGAGATCTGCGCGATCGCCGCATTGAGAAACTCGCGCCGCTCCGCCGGTGTGCGCTTGATGACCGACAGATGATCCGGACAGAACAGCACCGCACAGAAGACGCCGAGCGCCTCGCGCGCCGTGACCTTCACGCCGTTTTTTGTCCGCCGCCGCTTCCCGCCGAAATAGCGGTAGCCGAGCGTCTCTTCTTCGCCGCGGCGGGTAAAGGCGATGTCAACCCCGCAGCCCTCTGCGCCGAACCGCACAAGATCGCTCTCGCGCGTCGTGCGGAAGGATCTGCCCCGCGCAAAAAAGTAGATGGCTTCGAGCACGTTGGTCTTGCCCTCGGCGTTGTTGCCGTAGAGCAGATTGACTCCGGGATCAAAATGAATACATTCGCTTTCCGCCGAGCGGAAATTTTCAAGCGTGATCGCCTTGAGGATCATTATTCCTTCATGCGCAGCGGCAGCACCATGTAGAGATACCGGTCGTCCTTTTCTTCGTCCTCGACCGGCTCAAAGGTGACGCTGGTGAACGGCGTGATCAGCTTGACCCGCACCTTTTCGCTCTCGATCGCCCGCATGGTGTCTATCAGATAGCGGCAGTTGAAGCCGATCACGATCTCGTCGCCGGTCTGCTCTGCCGGGACTTCCTCGATGATGTTGCCGTTGGCGCTTCTCGACGAGACCTGCATGATGCCGTCCTTCAGCGTCAGCTTGACATAGTTCTTCGCCGTGCCGGCAATGCGCTCCTCGGAGATGAGCGCCGCGCGTTCGAGAGCGGCGGTGAACGCCGCCGCGTCCATGATCGCCTCGATCGGCTGATCCTTCGGGATCAGGCGGTCATAATCAATGTATTCGCCCTCGACAAGCCGCGAGGAAAATACGAGATTTTCCATATTGAAAATGATATTCTTTGCCGTGACCATGATCGTGAGAAACTGTCCTTCCTCGTCCGAGAGCATCTTGGAAAGCTCCGCCACGGTCTTGCCCGGCACGATGAAGGAGGTGCGCTCCAGTTTCTCGATCATGCTGAGCACCGGCGTTTTGTAATCGCAGACCGACAGCATATAGCTGTCGCAGGTGACGACCTTGATGTTATCCGGCTCCAGCTTGAAGAACGCGCCGCAGAGCACGGGGCGCTGGTCGATCTGCGCAATCGAATGCGCGGTCTTTGCCAGCATCTTTTTCAGCACGCACTGCTCCATCGTGAAGGATTCGCGCCCGACGATGACCGGCATCTGCGGAAAATCCTTTGCCGCGAGCGCATGGAGCGAAAACGAGCTTCTGCCGCTCTGGATCGTGACAAGCAGCTCATCGTCCACCGTCATGGTGATCTCGTTTTCAGGCAGGATGCGCACGATACTGAGCAGGCGCTGCGCATTGATGACGCAGCCGCCCTCGATCAGAATCTCCGCCTCGATGGAGGCGCGGACGCTTTTCTCCATGTCGTAGGTCGAGAGCTTCAGGCGGTCGCCTGCCGTCTCGAGCAGCACGCCTTCGGTAAACGGATGCGTATTCTTCGACGAGACCGCGCCCATCGCACGCACCAGCTTCTCCAGCATCTTTGCCTTTTCAAATCTGATCTTCATGCTGTTTCTCCTATGGTAAAAGTAAATTGATATGTGAAATATGGGGTTATAGGGTTTGTGCGTATCTTAGGTTTCCCCTGTGTGGAAGGCTTGGATTTGCCGATACAATCCGTAAATGAATATATATCTTTTTCAGAAGTAGACGTAGTAGAGGCGGTGGAAAATGTGGAAAACCCCGGCGCGCCTGTATTCATGCGGCAAAAGCGGAAATTTTTATTCTGCAAAACGCCTGCAAAAGTTGTCGGCTGAAATGTGGAGTTTTTCTCCACAATGTTTTCCACACCGTTTTTCTGTCTAACTTTGTGGAAAACCCCGGGGTTTTTGTTTTTATTTATCCTCTTGTATTTCGCGGATCAGGTTTTACACATCCTCGGCGAAAGCGGGCTTGTCCGCCTTTT
>ENA-UONW01004532-UONW01004532.1-human-gut-metagenome-genome-assembly--contig:-CS52-NODE-4532-length-10046-cov-6.886198_pt1 | contig 10046 bp, 3 predicted proteins | sample MGYA00242463_ERZ724010 | MGnify/ENA metagenome assembly ERZ724010 | reverse complement strand
GAAAAATGAAATTTATTTTCGACGGGGAAATCAAGAGAAAAATGGGGTTACAGGCGTGTGTGGCACGGTTGAAAGGCGTTGAAAGGGATTTGCGGGAATGGGGAAAAAGAAGGAACTTTGTAAAAGAAAAAGTGTTAATGATTAACATCTTAAATGAAGAACTTATTAAATGAAGAACACTTTAAATGAAGAATGATGAATGAAGAATGAAGAATTTATTAAATGAAGAACACTTTAAATGAAGAATGATGCTCACCGCTAAGCGCTAATTTCATTTTCAATTTTCAATTTTCAATTCTCAATTAACATTCACCGCAAATTTAATATTTTACAAAAATGGAAACAACAATGATTTCGGGGTTCCGCAATTTGTATGACAAGGAACCGATGGAGATGACAGTAGCCCGATTCGTGGAATGGACTCGCACGAACGGGGAGGTGAAACGGCTGACGGACGAGTACCGGAGGCTGATGACGGAAGGCCGCGAAGAGGAAGCGGCACGGGTGAAACGCACGCTGCCGGCGGCGACGATGGCAGGGGTCTTCGAGGGCGGAAGGCAGGAGAAGGACCTGAAACGCCTGACGGGGCTGATGATGTTCGACTGGGACGACGTGGGACCGGCACGCACGCAACTGCTGGAACGGCTGCGCATGACGGACTGCGTGGTGCTGGCCTGGACGTCCATCTCGGGACAGGGGGTGAAGGCGGTGATCCGCGTGGACGTGACGGACACGGAGGAGTACCTGCGGGCGTATCGCGTCGTGGGACGATGGATGGAGCAGCGCACGGGATGCCGCGTGGACGAGGCGTGCCGCAACGTGGGACGGCTGTGCAGCGCGGCCCACGACGAGGAGCTGTACGTGAACTACGGGGCACGGATGATGGCGTGGCGCGGACTGGAGACGGACGAGGACCGGCGGGAGGCGGCACGTACCCGGCAACCGGAGGCCGACGAATCGGACGCTGCGCCGCAGGGCGAAGGCAGCGGGATGCTGCAGGGGCTGCTGGACTACTTCGTGCAGCAGAACGGATTCGAGAAGGGACACCGCCACGAGCTGCTGCTGAAGCTGGGACGGACGGCACGGTGTAAGAATCTTTCGGCAAAGGAGCTGGAGGAACTGGCGGAGCTGGCGGCGAAGCAGCTGGCGGACGCCTCGCTGGACGCGGGCGAGATACGGAGCAGCCTGCGGGCTGGGTATCAGTACATTAGCCGGAAGACACCGCCGCCCGCCGCGGAGCCGGTTGCGCCCAAGGCTCAACGCTCACCCTCGGGCGCCCCGACGGGAAGCGACGACCGCGACGTGGAGCTGGACTTGTCCGAAAATAATGAAAGGCTGCGGGCGGCGCTGCCGCACTTTGACGACGCCATCTTCGACACACTGCCGCGCCTGCTGCAGCAGGGGGTGAAGGTGGCACAGGACCGGCGCGAACGCGACATGGTGCTGCTCTCCATGCTGGTGCACCTCAGCGCCTGCCTGCCGGACGTGCACTTCCGCTACGACCGCCACGACATGCGCCCGCACTTCTACCTAGCGGTGGTGGCTCCGGCGGGCACGGGCAAGGGCATCGTGACGCAGGTGTCCTACCTGTCGCACCCGCTGCACGACCGCTACGTGGCCCAGGGCGAGGAGGAGCAGGCGGCCTACGAGGCACGGCTGCAGCAGTGGAACGAGGACTTCAGCGAACGCATGCGCAAGGGACGGAAGGGCGAGAAGGCGGAACCGCGGCCGAAGGAACCGGAACGGGTGTACTTCCTGATTTCGCCCAACACGTCGAAGTCGATGCTCTACCGGCAGCTGGCGGCGAACGGTGGGGTGAGCGGCATCCTGCACACCTCGGAGATCGACGCGCTGGCGGCGGCCATCGGTCAGGACTACGGACGGCAGGACGACGTGCTGCGTGCCTGCTTCCACCACGAACCCATCAGCTCGTCGTTCAAGCAGGACGGGAAGCCCATCTTCATCCACTATCCGATGCTGTCCATCTGCATGACGGGCACACCGATGCAGCTGGTGTCGCTGGTACACAACACGGAGGACGGACTCTTCAGCCGCTTCGTGTTCTACCAGGTGCAGCCGCAGTACGTGTGGCGACCGGCCAACGGTGGGGAGGACACGCCGGACCTGCGGCGCTACTTCACGGAGCTGGGCAAGGAGGTGCTGCACATGCACGAGATGATGAAGGGACGGCGCACGGACGTGAGGCTGACGCCGGAGCAGTGGCGGCGGCACTCGGACTTCTTCGACCGCAAGCTGCAGGAGGTGGTGGCCGAAGGGGGTGAGCGCATGGCGTCGTCGGTGCTGCGCATGGGGCTGATAGCCATCCGCATGACGGCGGTGATGACGGCCCTGCGCAAGGCGGAGGACGAGCTGTGGGCCATGGACGACCGCTACTGCCTGGACGAGGACCTGGACGCGGCGCTGGCGATGTCGGCGGTGCTGCTGGAGCATGCGCTGCTGCTGAGCTCGTCGCTGCCGGGACACGAGGAGAAGGTGAAGCCGCTGAAGGCGTTCGCCCGCCTGAGGCCGGTGGTGGAGGCCATGGCATCGACGTTCACCTACTCGGAGCTGGCGGCGGAGGCGGAACGCCAGGGGCTGCCGGAATCGACCATGCGCCGACTGCTCAAAAGGGCCGTGGATCGCGGCCTGCTGGGGCGTGACGGGAAGCGCTACAGACGCCTGTAGGCGGCATCGGTCGGGGAGGGGGGCAGGGTGAGCGGTGAGCGTTGAATGTTAATTGAGAATGAAATTAGCGGTTAGCGGTGAGGGGTTAGTGGTTAGTATCATTCTTCATTTAATATTTACTATTTACTATCGTTATTTGGGTGGTTTGCCCAGCGTAAACGGGTGGTTTAAGCAGGGCAAAGGGAGAATTTAAGCTGGGCAAAGGGACGGTTTAAGCAGGGTAACGAACGACGTGTAGGGACACACTATGGAGTGTCCGGTTTGCGGTTTCCCGGGATGACGGAGGGGGAGGAGATCCTTCACCCCCCCCTCTTCACTCCCCCGTTATCGGGGGAGAACAATGTTCAGGATGACAGGGGGGGGAGGGATGTGGGGGTGTAACATGAAAAACTGGGCATTTCATTTGTCGCTACGCTTGCCTTTTATTACCTTTGTTAGGCAAAAGAGAGGAGAGACAATCATGTGGAAAACAGGGAAAAAATGGGCGGGGCGGCTGCTGGTAGCCGGCCTGCTGCTGGGATTGACGGTACAGGGACGGGCGCAGTCGGCACACGACCTGCTGGACAGCTACCTGGAATGGGTGAAGACGAACTATCCGAAACCGGACGACCTGGACCGCGAGGGACTGTTCCGCGAAACGCTGTGGGCCTTGTACAACGGACAGCATGAGCCGGAAGTGAAGGCGCTGCTGAGACGGACGGTGCAGACGGTGCCCGAGCTGCTGCCGTATGTCGAATGGCTGGAAAGTGGGAAGAACGATCCACGGCTGGAGGTACACATACCAGCCTTTGCAGCTCTGGCCCGGGCGGCCGGAAAGCAGCTGGGAGCCGACAACGTGACGACGGGATGGTGCCGCCTGCTGGCCCTGACCGAGAAGGGCGTGATGCAGAACGTGACGGCGGAGATGGAACAGCTGACGGCCGACCTGGAACGGCAGGCGCAGCGGAAACCGGACCGCGGACACCGGGCCCTGCTCTGTGCGGCCCGGCTGATGACGTCGCAGGAGGCGTTGTGGGACAAGTTTATGGAGGAGCCCGAAAGCTACGACGGACTGCTGGAAACGGAGAAGACGGTGCTGGAGCTGTATCCGCTGGGACAACAGACGGCGGACCACACCCGCGCCTTCCTGTACCGGCTGCTGGCGCAGGCCAAGTCGGGCATCAGCCACTGGCTGGAGTCGGAACAGGCGCATGAGAAGGCCGGATGGCTGGCCGAAGTGGGATACGGCTTGCTGAGAAACGGAGTGCTCAGCAACGCGGAGTTCTACTACCACCAGGCAGTGTCGGCCTACGACCTGATCTATCCGGAAGGGCATCCGGAGGTGGTGGGGCTGTATAAGGACTGGTGTACCTTCATCTGCAACAACCTGGTGGTGGACGAGGCAACCGTGCGCGACTGCCAGCTGCTGCGCGACTATACGGACCTCTACTATCCGGCCGGATCGCTGGAATGCCTGCTGGCACGCATCTCCCTCTGGGCCTGCCGGATGTGTGCCGGCATGGACAACCCCGACGCCGTGTTCTGCACCCAGGTGATGGAGAGCCTGAAGCAATGCCTGGGCGAGGACAACTACTACTACCTGAACCTGCTGACGGTGCTGGCGCCGGTGGCCGTGTACCACTATCCGATGGGGGCGGAACGCATTCTGAACAGCCTGGATGCCCTGATAGACCGGCGCTATGCGGCGGAACCGCTGAAGCGGGCCTACGTGATGAATGCCGTCTACGTCGACCTGAAGGACCGGCTGCCGGAACGGGCACAGGCACGGATGGAGCAGTCATACGCCCTCTACCGGGCCCACCACGACAGCAGCATCCTGTCCATCGCCCTGGGGCGGAACATCGTAGTGGGCTGCCAGGACTTTACATTCAACCATACGCTGGCCCTGGAAATGCAGGGGTACGTGTGCAGCGACGTGGCCCGGCGCTACGGACCGACGTCGGAAATCTCGTTCGCCGAGGAGCTGGTGAAGATCGGACTGACAGGCTGGGTGGACTACCGCCGGCCGGGAGAGCTTTATCCGGACCTGCTGGCGCGGATGAAGGCGGCGGGTGTGGACTGCCTCGGGACGGAGAATTCGTATGCGGACTATGAATACAACATGGGAAACTATGACAAGGCCATCAAGCTGCTGAAACAGCTGATTGCCCACCACGACGAAGACGACGACATCAGCCGGAAGTGCTGGCAGCTGCTGGCCTACTCGAACGCTCTGGGCTACACGGGAGGCAGCGAGGCGGAACGGGCGAAGCGATACGCACAGGCCCGCAAGCTGATGGGGGAAATCAGGGACTCGGTGAACTTTAACACGTACAACTACATGATGGCCACCGACTACCTGGCGGAGAAGGGACGCTACCGCGAGGCGGTGGACCTGCTGGACCAGGGCATCTACCTGAACCAGTGGCAGAGCGGAGGGAACATCCTGGACCGGACATACCTGACAATGATTGCCCGGAAGAACGAAATACTGTACGAGAATCTGAACGAGATGGTGGAGGCCAAACGGCTCATCGCCCAGCAGCTGAACGACTACAGCCCGGAACGGATGATCTACTACACGCCGGACGTGCTGGACTTCCTGTTCCGCTGCTACCGCCTGGTGGTGGATGAGAACGGACAGGACTTCGAACAGACCATGATACTGATACAGCCCATCATGGCCATCACACAGAGGCTGTACGTGCAGAGCGGGCAGAACCCCAGTTTCATGCTGCGCTACGGATTACAGCTGGTGGGCATCGGAGTGAACTACCTGCTGAACATGCAGCAGGCCAGGAAGTCGATGAATACCGACCGGCTGACCGACGAACAACTGAAGTCCCTCGAACAGGGGGAACGGATCGTGGAAAATGTGCGCACGCAGATGAAAACCATGCTGGACTATCTGAAGAACCTGTTCCCCACCGCCGACCCCAACTACCGGGAGAACGCGGATTACGTCAATCTGATCTATTACCTGAGCAACTACTACCAGTGGCTGGAGCCGGATGCCGCCAAGGCCCTGGACTACCTGAAGGAATATGCCGCCCTGACGGACAAGCTGCCGCAGATAAGCGCGTTTGCATGGATTGCGCTGGGTGACCTCTACCTGGAGCAGAAGCAGACGGCGCAGGCGGTGGAAGCTTACAGGGAGGCCCGGAAACGGCTGGAGAGCCAGGGGCAGGTAGCGGCTGCCGACCGCGTGAACGTGGAGGGAAGGCTGTGCCTGGCGTACCAGCAGCAGGGGCAGCCGGAACGGATGCTGGAACACGCCCGGAAGTACTACGTGTCGTTGAAGGAAATCATGGACGGAAACTTCCAGCTGATGACGGAGAAGGAGCAGAACAACTTCATGCAGAAATACCAGGACCCGGCCGGATGGCTGACCACCCTGCTGGAGGCGATGCCGGACAGGCTGGCGGGAGAGGTGTATGACGCCGTGCTCTACCGGACGGGCATGCAGCTGCGCTCGCAGCGGCAGACGAAGCAGGCCATCCGGCAGGCGGGCGACAGCGGACTGACGGCCCTGCTGGACAGCCTGGACCGCCTGCGCAGCGAAGAGCGGAGCATGGCGGTGAACTTCTATGCCAACGTGCCCGGACAGGCGGGCGAGGACGTGATGCGGCAGAACCGGCTGTCGTATGCCATCGACGCGCTGGAACGGCGGATCATCGAGGAGGCGGAACCCTACCGCCGGCAGTACGTGCTGAACGCCACCTGGAAGGACGTGCAGGGCAAGCTGAAACCCGGCGAGGCGGCCATCGAGTTCGTCTACTCGGACAAGCACGTCATGGCGCTGGTGGTGAGGCCGGACAGCCGCGCGCCGCAGCCGGTGCAGCTGGTGACGAACGACAGCCTGTCGGGCAGCCTGACTTCCCTCGGGGTGAAGACGTCGGCACGGGTGGCCATGAAACTCTACAACGAACGGGCCGTGGACCTCTACGGCATGCTGTGGAAGCCCATCGAACCCTGGCTGAAGGGCGTGAAGACGGTGTACTTCACGGCACCGGGCATCCTGAGCAACCTGTCGTTCGCGGCCTTTGCCACGCCGGACGGCGGCTACCTGACGGACAAGTACCGCCTGTGCCAGCTGACCACCACGGCGGCCCTGCTGGCTCCGCGGGACGAGAGCCGGCCGCACTCGGCCCTGCTGATGGGCGACATCTACTACTCCGACCGGCAGCAGCGCCTGGCCGACAGCGGACGCAAGGCGGAAGCCCGCGGAACGGACGACGACCTCGGCCTAGCCGACTTTGACGAGCGGGGCGTGAGCCGCGAACACTTCAAGTACCTGCCCTTCACGGGCGACGAGCTGGCCAACATCGAACTCCAGCTGGACAAGGACACGGACCTGCGGACCCGGGCGGTGGTGCGCACGGGCAAGCAGGCCACGGAACAGGCGTTCCGCGAGCTGGCCGGGGACCGGCCGGAGCTGATCCACCTGGCCACGCACGGCTTCTTCCTGGCCAACGGGCGCGACGTGCAGCGCATTCCCTACTACCGCCTGCGCATGCAGAACATGGAAAACTCCATGCGGCGGGCCGGGGTGGCCCTGGCCGGTGCAGAGGCTGCCTGGTGCGGGGCGGAGGGCAACGACACGGACGACGGCATCCTGACGGCCGACGAGGTGGCCCGCTTCGACCTGACGGGCACGAAGCTGGTGGTGCTCTCGGCCTGCGAGACGGCCCTGGGCGACTACTCGTTCGAAGGGGTGTACGGCCTGCCGCGCGGCTTCAAGCAGGCGGGTGTCAAGGCCCTGCTGGTGAGCCTGTGGAGCGTGAACGACCGCTCGACGGCCCTGCTGATGTCCGAGTTCTACCGCGGCTGGCTGGGCGGACTGTCCCGGCGCGACGCGCTGGAGCAAGCGGTGAAGGAGGTGAGGAAGCAGTATCCGGAGCCTTACTACTGGGCGCCGTTCATATTGATGGAATGAAGTTGAGGGGTTTATTAAGGAGTTAAGGAGTTAAAGGAGTTAAGGAGTTAAGGAGTTAAGGAGTTAAGGAGTTAAGGAGTTAAAGGAGTTAAGGAGTTGAGGAGTTAAGAAGTTAAGGAGTTAAAGGAGTTAAGGCCAATAGCACAAATTTCTTACTAAATGTGGCTGCACTCCGAATACAAGGAGCGTATATCAAGCCTTAGTCGGAGCATTCGGCTTAACTCCTTAACTTCTTAACTTCTTTAACTCCTGAAAGTTTCGGTAAACCGAAACTTGAATAATGTGTAACGAAAATCAAGAATAACGATGACCATGGAATGGAAAAAATGGGGGATGGCCTGGTGGCTGGGGGCCCTGTCGCTGACGGCGGCTGCCCAGCAGGCGGCGCTGTCCCGACCGATGGAAACCTACCGCGAAGGCTGCCTGAAGATGCTGGAAGCCATCCGCGAGAAAGACAAGTTTGACCTGTACGAGGCCAAGGAACTGATGGGGCAGGTGCACCTGGGCGACTGGACGGACGCCCGGCCTGCCGACAACGCGGGCGGAACGGCTCCTACGCTGTACTTCGACGCCCAGTTTGCCGACTCGCTGATCCGCCACAACTTCGACTTCGTGGCGATGGACGACGCGGACCAGATGAGGGGCGAGGACGAGGCGGAGTATGCCGACCTGCTGGTGCTGAACCGGGCGGTGCCCCCGCACGGAACGATGGAATACCGGGCCACGGGCAGCGGACACTGCGAACTGATGGTGGTGGCCGAAGAGGCGCAGGCGCTGAAGCTGACCGTGACCGACGCAGACAGCGGGCAGGTGTATGAAGGAGCGGCTGCCGGCGACGGACGGACCCGGGCCGTGGTGTGGACCCTGCCGGACGGGGGAATGTTTGTGGTGCGGGTGGAGAACGGCTCGGACCGGGAGGTGTCGCTGGTGGTGGCGGTGCTCTGAAAAGGACGGACGGAGGGACGGAACGATGAAGACGAAACGGATCTGGATGATAGGCGGACTGTTGCTGTGGCTGGGCGTGGCCCGGACAGCGGCCCAGAGCTGGGTGAGCTGCTTCAGGCAGGCGGCGCAGGCCGAGCAGGAACAGCGCTACGGCGAGGCCGCGGAGCTGTACAGCCGCGTGGTGGAGACCACGCCCGACGAGACGGCCCTGCTGGACTGCCTGAACAGCCGGGCGGGATGCTACAAGCGGCTGGCGGACTACCGCCGGGCACTGGACGACTACCGTCGGGCTCTGGAGCTGGCCGACGAACCGGAGGTGCGGGCGCGCATCCTCTTCAACCGGACGGGACTGCTGCTGCAGACGGGCCGGTATGCCGAAGCGGTGCAGACGCTGGACAGCCTGCGCTTTGACCGGCCGGAGGAGGAGGGGAAGCGGCGGGCCAACCTGGCCGTGGCCTATGCCCGCCTGGGTGACACCGGACGGGCCCTGGAACTGCTGGACGAGCTGCTGGAACAGCCTGCCGGCGGACCTGCCGGAAGCAGCCGTGCCCTGCTGCTGCAGAACCGGGCCTTCGTGCGCTGGGAGCGGCGCGACACGGAAGGGGCCTACCGCGACTTCTGCGCGGCACTGCCGGGGCTGGAGGGGGCGGAGCGCTACATCGCCCTGGCCAACGTGGCGGTGGTGGAGGCGGCATTGAAACGCTTTGACGAGGCACGCAGCCACATCGGCGAGGTGGAGGCCTGGCAGCGCAGCCGGCCGGACATCGGGCCGCAGCACCCGGACTACATCGTGACCCTGCGCAAGCAGGCGGAGATTGCCCTGAGCGGGGGCGACCGCGACGGGGCGGAACAACGCTTCCGCACCTTCTACCGGGCGGAACTGGACTACGTGAAACGCAACTTCGTGACCATGACCGAGCAGAACCGGCTGGACTTCTGGAAGAAGGAGAAGCCGCTGCTCTCCGAGATATTCACTCTGGGCGGACAGTGCCCGGACTTCCTGTACGACGTGGCCCTGCTGCGCCGGCACATCGCCCTGGCCGACCGCCGGGCCACCGCCACCCGCGAAGCCCTGGACCGGGCCTGTAGCGTGGACGGACGGCAGGTGAGGAACGCCCTGCGCCCGGGCGAGGCGGCGGTGGAGCTGGTGAGCTACCGCGACTGGCTGACGGGCGACAGCCTGTATGCGGCCCTGGTGACCACGGCCCGCGGTACGGACTGGGTGCCGATGGGAACGCGGGAAGGCCTGCACGGCTACCGGGTGGCCGGCGTGCCGCTGGACGAAGCCGTGTGCCGCGGGGCACGCTATGCCGAGGCGGTGTACACGGACACGGTGCTGGCCCGGCGCATCTGGCAGCCGGTGTGCGACGCCCTGCCCGCGGGGACGTCGGTGCTGTACTTTGCGCCGGACGGCCTGTTCCAGCTGCTGGGCATCGAGAACCTGCCCTATGCGCCGCTGGCGGGGCTGGAGGTGCACCGCCTGTCGTCGACGGCGGTCCTG
>ENA-UONW01004524-UONW01004524.1-human-gut-metagenome-genome-assembly--contig:-CS52-NODE-4524-length-10079-cov-4.681165_pt1 | contig 10079 bp, 8 predicted proteins | sample MGYA00242463_ERZ724010 | MGnify/ENA metagenome assembly ERZ724010 | reverse complement strand
TGTGCCTGCGACGGGCGAATGCCCGAAACCCGCACGGTTAAAGGCTTTTCGGAAGATGGGCTTCCGTTAGCCGAAGGAGATTTCGAGTCAGCCCCGTTATGACCACTTCGATACCTCTCCGTATTCGGTTGTATGCAGCGCAATTCGCGCTCACTTAGTTATTATAACACAAATTTTCGCGCATTGCAACAGCTTTTGCAAAAAAATCCGCCCGTTCGGGCGGATTTTTTAGCTATGCTTGCGGAACAGCGGGGGATTTTTCAACCAGGTGCGCGGGGAAAACAGGATCAGCATCGGGAACAGTTCGAGACGCCCGGCGAGCATGTCGAAGATGAGGACATACTTTGTGAAGTCGGAGAAAAAACCGAAATTCCGCGTCGGTCCGACGACGGAAAGCCCCGGACCGATGTTGTTGAAGGTTGCGGCAACGGCGGTGAAGCAGGTTTCAAGATCGTGTCCCTCTGCCGAGACGAGCAGGGTGGAGATCGCGAAAATGAAGACGTAAACGATCAGAAACGCACTGGTGGTGTGAACGACCTCACGGTCGAGGATCTTCTTTTCCAGCCGGATCTTGGTGACGCTGTTCGGAAAGATGAACTTGTGCAGCTCTTCGCCCGCGCGTTTGATGAGGATCAGCACGCGCGAGATCTTGATGCCGCCGCCGGTGCTGCCCGCACAGGCGCCGACCAACATGAGTAGAACCAGCACACATTTGGACAGAGACGGCCACAGGTCAAAATCACAGGTGGCAAATCCGGTGGTGGTGATGATGGACGACACCTGGAAGAACGCGTGCCGCACCGTTTCGCCGTGGCGGACGCCCGCCGCGCGCGTGTTCAAGACGATGAGCAGGGTTGCGGCGGCGATGATGCCGAGATAGGTGCGCAGCTCCTCGCTTTTCAGCGCCTGCCTGCCGCGCCCGATCAGCACAAGAAAATACAGGTTGAAGTTGATGCCGAACAGCATCATGAAGACGGCGACGACCCATTGCACATAGGGCGAAAAATCCGCCATGCTGCTGTTCCGAGTGCCGAAGCCGCCCGTGCCCGCCGTGCCGAACGTGGTGGTGACCGCGTCAAACACGGTCATCCCGCCGCCGAGCAGCAGGATAAACTCGACAATCGACAGCAGGATATAGAGCGCATACAGGATCAGCGCGGTGTGCCGCGTCTTGGGCACGAGCTTGCCGACCGAAGGCCCCGGGCTCTCTGCCTGCATCAGATACATCTGCGAGCCGCCCGCAAGCGGCAGGATCGCAAGCAGGAACACGAGTACGCCCATGCCGCCGATCCAGTGCGTGAAGCTGCGCCAGAACAGCGTGCAGTGCGAGAGCACCTCCACATCGGGGACAACGCTTGCGCCCGTCGTGGTAAAGCCGGAGACGGTCTCAAACAGCGCATCCGTGAAGCGCGGGATCTCCCCGGAAAAGACAAAGGGCAGGGCGCCGAAGATACTGAGCACGATCCAGCAGAGGGCGACCGTGACAAAGCCTTCCTTCATAAAAAATGCCATCCGCCGCGGCTTTTTGAGGATCGCGGGCATGCCGAGCGCGGCGCAGATCAGCGCGGCATACAGAAAAGAGAGCGCGGCGCGCTCGCCGTACATGCCGCCGACCGCCGCCGAGACGGCAAGAAACAACCCCTCGATCGCCAGCACCCAGCCGAGAATATACGAAATCACACGATAATTCATAAAACGCCTCAGACAAGAATGTCGTCGATGTCACGGAACCCGCTGTGCTTGGTCATGACGACCACCGCGTCGCCGCCGCGCAGCGCATCGTGACCGCTGGGGATAAAGACCTTGCCGTCCCGATAGACACAGGCGAGCAGCAGGTCGTGTTTCAGCGGCAGCTGCATGATCGGCTTGCCGACGACCGCATTGTCGGGCGCGGCACGGAACTCGATCGCCTCTGCGCGGTTGTCAAACAGGTGGTACAGTGTCTCGATGTTGCTGCCGAGCGAGTTCTGCCGCGCGCGGGCATAGGTGATGATCGACTCGGTCGTGATATAGCGCGGGTAGACCACGCTGTCCATCTCCAGCCCCGCGATGACCTCGTGGAAGTTGGTGCGGTTGATCTTGGTGATGACCTTGGCATCGGTCTTGCTCTTGGCATAGAGCGTGAGCAGGATGTTTTCCTCGTCGATGTTGGTCAGCGGGACGAAAGCGTCCGCCTGCATGAACCCGGATTCCGCGAGAAAACGCTCGTCCGTGCCGTCGCCGCAGAAGATGAGGGCGCCGTCCAGTTTTTCGGCAAGCTCGGCGCAGCGCGCGGGATCTTTTTCAAGAATACGGACATGGATGCCCGCATCGAGCAGCTGCTTGGCAAGGTAAAACGCGATCTTGCCGCCGCCGACGATCATGGCGTCAGATGCCGCCGCCGTCTCGATGTTGATCTTTTTGAAGAAGCGCTGTGCGTTCTTCGGCGCGGCGATGAAGGATACCACATCCCCCTCGGCAAAGCCGAACGAGCCGTTCGGGATGTGCAGCTCGCCATCGCGCTCGACCGCGCAGATCAACACATTGGTCAGCAGATCCGAGAGCTGCATGATGGAGTGCCCGACCAGCGGCGAATCCCCGGTCAGACGGAATTTGACCAACTCTGCGTGGCTGCGGGCAAAGGAATTGATGCTGAGCGCGCCCGGCAGGCGGAGCAGCCGCGCGATCTCGCGCGCCGCCTCCAGCTCCGGGTTGATGATCATGGACAGTCCGAGCTTCTGCCGGATGTAGCCGAGTTCATCGCTGTAATCCGGCGTGCGCACGCGCGCGATCGACGCGCAGTTGCCCACCTTTTTTGCCATCGTGCAGCAGAGCAGGTTCAGCTCGTCGCTGGCGGTGACGGCGATCAGCAGATCGGCGGTTTCGATGCCCGCCTCAATCTGCACTTTGTAGCTCGATCCGTTGCCGACGATGCCGAGCACGTCGTAGGTGGCGGAAATGTGCTTGACGATGGCGGGGTCGCGGTCGATGACCGTGATGTGATGTCCCTCACGGCTGAGCTGTTCGGTGATCGTTGCGCCGACGTTGCCGCCGCCGACAATGATGATGTTCAGAAACCGTTTTTCGGACTTGTTGTTCTCAAACAAAATGCGATGCTCCTTTCTCGAAAGCCGCAGCTTCAGGCCTTCTTTTCAAAGACGCAGACAACCATCTTCGTGAAAAATTCGCGCGCCGGGCGCATGTGGCAGAGCGGGCGCAGAAACGGGCGCAGCGGCACGGTGTGCCGATAGACCGGTGTGACGCCGAGCGACTTTAAGATGCGGTCAAACCGCTTGATCGTCATATGGTTGATGTAGGAGAAATATTCGGTGCCGTCCGGGCGCTTTGAGATGCGGAAGGCAATGCGGTCGTCGCCGTCGTGCACGGTCTTGCACAGTTCCTTGTACGCCTCGATCTGCGTCTTCTCGGAGAAGAAAAGATGCACCCACGGGATGTAGATGAGGTCGTGCAGATGCGCACCGAACGGGTGATGGATCGGCGGGAAGTTGAGAAACAGACGACCGCCGGGGGCAAGCACGCGCAGGCACTCGGCGAGCACCGCCTCGGGGCGGGCGACGTGCTCCATCGCGTCGTTCATGATGATGGTATCGATGCTGCCCGAGTCAAAGGGCAGCGCAGCGGCGTCGGCGCAGACAAAGCGGAAACGCTCTGCGTGCCCGAGCTCTTTGGCAAGCGCCGCCGACTCTGCGCGGTATTTTTCGAGGATGTCAACGCCGATGACCTCTTTTGCACCGCGCGACGCATAGTAGAGCGATTTGCCGCCTGCGCCGCAGCCGATGTCCAGCACGACCTTGTCCTTGAACATATCGTCCTCGGTGTAGGCTTCAAGGTAGTAGCGGATGGTCTCCGCGCCCTTCTTGTACTGCCACATCGCGTAGGACATGACACCCTCGTCCTGCAGGTTGAGCGGGTGCACGGGCGCTTTGAACAGCTTGTTCAGTGCGAGCAGAATTTTTGTGGAAAGTCTCATGTTTCTTATCTGAATCCTTTTGGTTTATCGAATCCGAATCAGGGTGGAAAGCCCCTCGCCGAGCGCCGCGCAGAGCGCGTCCAGCTCGTCCGCCGTGTTTGTGTGCGCAAGGCTTATGCGGATTGTGCAGTCAGCGGCGCGGTCGGAGAGCCCGTAGGCAGACAGCGCGCGGCTGACCTTTTTCGCGTGGGAAGAGCATGCCGAGCCGCTGGAGACACAGATGCCCTTGCCCGAGAGAAAGTGCAACATCGTCTCGCTTTTGATGTCCGGCAGGGTCAGGCTGATGATGTGCGGCACGGCGCTTGCTGGGCGGTTGACCTTGATCTCCCGCAGGGGCGCATCTGCCGCCAGACGGTCAAGCAGGTATGCACCGAGCGTTTTCAGCGCCTCGCGGTCGGCGGCAAAGTGCGCCGCGCCGACAGCTGCCGCCGCGCCGAAGCCGGCGATGCCGATCACGTTCTCCGTGCCGGCGCGCAGCCCGTTTTCCTGCTGTCCGCCGTGGATGACCGGAACGAGCGCGCGGCGCTTCAGAATCTCGGGCGACACATAGAGAGCCGCCATGCCCTTCGGTCCGTGGATCTTGTGGGCGCTGACCGTGACGATGTCGGCGCCGAGCGTGCGCGGTGAGAGCGGGACTTTCAGGAAGCCCTGTACCGCGTCGCAGTGACAGATCACATCCGGGCATTTCGCCTTCGCCAGGCGGAACAGGTCGGCGACGGGATAGAGCGCGCCGGTCTCGTTGTTGACCAGCATCGACGAGACGAGCACGGTATTTTCGGTGAGCGCCGCTGCGGCTTCGTCCATGTCGAGCGCGCCGCCCTTTGTGGAAAGGCGCACCACGTCCGCGCCGAGCGACGCGAGGTATTCTGCCGCTGCCTCGGTGGAAGAATGCTCGCCCGCCGTGAGGATCACGCGTGCGCCCGTGCGGCGGCGCTTGGCGGTATATGTGCCGATGAGCGCGAGGTTGTTTGCCTCGCTGCCGCTGCCGCAGAAGATGAGCTGCCGCCCGTCGCCGCGCACGCCGAGCGCTGCGAGCACATCGCTGCGCGCCGCAGTGACGATCTTTTCGGCGGCAAGCCCGACCGCATGCAGGGAGGACGGATTGCCGTAGATCTCCTCCATCACCTGCCGCATGGCGGCGATCGCCTCGGGGCAGAGCGCGGTGGTCGCGCTGTTGTCAAGATAGATCGTGCGTGCCACGGCTCACACCATGAATTTGAACTGCGCGATGGTCTCCTGCACTTCATCGGCGTGGCGGTCATAGTTCGCCGCGGTCGATGCGTAGGTCAGGATGTACGCCATGCCGTTTCGTGTGCAGACGACTTGGCGGAACTTGTATTCGGTCTCGCCGAGCTTGGCGGTGAAGACATACTGCATGGCTTCCTTGCCGTCGAGCAGGAGGTTGCTTTTCTCCACGGTTTCGGGGTCGCCGAAGATGTCGCCGAACTGCTTCTTGAAGAATGCCCAGTAGCTCTCTGCATCGCTCACGTCCTTGCTCAGCCCGTAAGCCGAGACCGTGATGCTCGACGGGTCATCCGTCGAATAATAAGCGCCGGTTGCGCCGGTCGCCATCTCGACCGTCCACTTCGAGGGGACAAAGAGATAGTAGTCCACGACCGACGGGTCTGAGGCAAGCTGCATGCCGTAGGGAACGTCCACATCACCAGACTTCCCGCAGGAGACAAGGGCGGCGAGCAGCAGCAGCGCTGCGAGAAGTGCGCAAACAAGTTTTTTCATGCTGTTTCCTTTCAGAGTTTGAGAATCTCTTCGGCGGCGCGGAGAATCCCGATCTTGCCGCTTTCGTAGGTCAGACCGCCCTGCAAGAAGGCGGTGTAGGGCGGGCGGATCGGACCGTCGGCGGACAGCTCGATGGACGAGCCGCCGACAAACGTGCCCGCCGCCATGATGACGGGGTCGCTGTAGCCGGGCATGTCCCACGGCTCGGGCGTGACAAAGGAATCGACCGGCGAACCCGCCTGAATGCCTTTGCAGAAGGCGATCAGCTTCTCGGGCGCGCCGAAACGCAGCGTCTGGATGATGTCGCTGCGGCGCTCGTTCCACCTCGGAAAGGCTTCAAAGCCGAGCGCCTCAAAGACATATGCCGCAAAGTGCATGGTTTTCAGTGCCTGTGCCACAGTGTGCGGCGCATAGAAGAACCCGCGGTACATGCCCTTGGTCTGCCCGAGGGATGCGCCGATCTCGGTGCCGACGCCGACGGCGGTCAGACGGTAGCCTGCCAGCTCCACGGCACGCGTCGTCCCGGCGATGTAGCCGCCGGATTCAGCCATGCCACCGCCCGGATTTTTGATGAGCGAACCGATGATCATGTCCGCGCCGACGGCGGTCGGCTCACGGTCTTCGGTAAACTCGCCGTAGCAGTTGTCCACCACGACATAGGCGTTTGACACGGCGTGTACCATCTCGCACAGCTCGCCGATCTCGGCGACGGTCAGCGTCGGGCGGTTGAGATAGCCTTTGGAGCGCTGGACGAAGACCACCTTGATGCGGTCGCCGTACTTCTCAAGGTTCGCCTTGATCTCGGCAAGGTTGAGCTTGCCGTCTTTGAGGTCGCTCTGCATGTATTCTACGCCGAAGTCGCGCAGCGAACCTCTGCCTGCCTCGCCGACGTTGCCGATGACCTCGTCGAGCGTGTCATAGGGCTTGTCCGCAACCGAGTAGAGCAGGTCGCCGGGGCGGAGCAGGGCATACAGCCCGATGGCGAGCGCATGCGTGCCGCTGGCGATGCTGTGCCGCACGAATGCTGCCTCAGCGCCGAACACGTCCGCATAGATGCGGTCGAGCGTGTCGCGCCCCTTGTCGTCATAGCCGTATCCGCTGCTCGGCGCGAAATGCGCGTCGCTCACGCGGTGGTCGCGGAAGGCGTCCAGTACGCGCGCAGTGTTCTGCATCGAGACGGCGTCGATGTCGGCAAAAATGCCGGCGAGCGCCGCCTCGGCTTCGTTTGCGATCTGTAACAGTTTTTCAGTCATTTTATCAGTCCTCAAATGAATTCACAATATTTTTGAATGTCTTGCCGCGCTCCTCGAAGTTTTTGAACGCGTCGAAGGAGGTGCAGGCGGGGGAGAGCAGCACGATGTCGCCCGTTTCTGCAAGGTCGTGCGCCGTGCGCACGGCGTCGGCAAAGTCGTCTGTCACTCGGATGGGGAAGTCGTTGCGGTAGTGCGCCGCGCCCTTGACGGCGGCAAGAATCTGATCCTTGGCTTCGCCGGTCAGCACCAGCGCCTTGGCGCGGGTGAGGATCGTCTCGGCAAGCCCGTCAAACGGCACATGCTTGTCGCGCCCGCCGCAGATGAGGATCGGCGCCTTCGGATAAGCGGAGAGCGCTGCGATCGTGCGCGAGGGGGAAGAGTCGATGGAGGAATTGTAGTACCGCACGCCGCGCACCTCGCGGACAAACTCGTTGCGGTGCTCCACGCCGCTGAAGGTCTTCGCAAGCTCCGTAACTGTCTCCGGGGAGATAAAGCCGCGCGTCATGCCGATCGCGCACATATAGTTGGCGACATTGAACCTGCCGGGAATTTTGATGTCGGCGATGCGCAGGACTTTCTCGCCGTCCATGCAGATAAAGCCGTCTTCTTCATAGATCTTCACGTCGCCGTCCATGTCGGCGGGGTGCTTTTCAAGCGAGAAGACGATTTTCTCCGCGCCCGTCGGTACGGGGGCTGCCGCACTCAGCGCGTTGTCTGCATTCAGCACCGCGCGGTGCGTGCCCGCGCCGAGCACGCGGTATTTCGCAGCGGTGTACTCCTCCATGTCGGTGTGCCAGTTGAGGTGGTTCGGCGAGATGTTGGTGATCGCCGCCGCCCACGCCGCTTTTTGCATGGTCATGAGCTGAAAGCTCGACAGTTCCACCACCGCGTAGTCGTCCGCGCGCATTTCGGCAAGGCGGGGGAGCAGGGGGGCGCCGATGTTGCCGCCGACGAAGACGCGGCGACCCTTTTCTTCTTTTGCGGATTCCGTTTCGAGCAGCTTGTAGGTCAGGGTCGTTGTCGTGGTCTTGCCGTCCGAGCCGGTCACGGCGAAGATTTTCGCCGGGCAGAGGGCGAAGAACAGCTCCATCTCGGAGGTCAGCACGGCGCCGTCTTTCACCGCCGCCGCAATGCCGGGAAGATCCGGGCGGATGCCCGGGGAGCGGAACATATAGTCCGCACGGATGCCGTCGAGATAGCCGTCACCCGTGACAAATTCCACGCCGCGCGCACGCCATGCCGCGATACGCGGGTCGGTCTTGTCCACGTCCTTTTGGTCGCGCGCCGAGACCAGCGCGCCGCGGTCTAAGAGAAAATCAATCAAAGGCAGGTTGGAGATGCCGAGCCCGAGCACGGCACATCGCTTGCCTGTAAAGTCAAATTGCAAAAAATTCACCTCGCAGAGAAATTCGGGCATACACACCTATTATATGATTATTTATATATAAAAGCAATAGATACGGCGAAAAAAAGAGACCGACGGCATATGCCGTCGGTCTGCAACACGAGTTTGTAAGCCGAGTTCTGTGCGCGCGATGCGCGCCGCAATCATCTATCTGCGCAGCCCGTTGCCGGAACTGCTTGCGCATATGCGCTGCCACCCGGGGACATATGTCGGGCAGACACGCCTTGCGGCGTCCCCATGCGGTGTTGCTTCGGATAGGGTTTACATTTGCACGCAGTTGCCTGCCGTGCCGGTGAGCTCTTACCTCGCCTTTCCATCCTTACCGCTTGCGCGGCGGTCTATTTCTGTTGCACTTTCCCGGAGGTCACCCTCGGCGGACGTTATCCGTTATCCTGCCCTGTGAAGCTCGGACTTTCCTCGCGATAATACCTTTCGGCGACATATCACGCGATTGCGCCGCTCGGTTGCGGGACTATTATATACCCCGCAGTTTATTTTGTCAAGCCCATCAGTTTCCGAATCGGCTTTGCGCGCAGAAGCAGCACGGCGGCAACCAGCGTCAGAATCGTCTCGGGCAGCATGTACTGACCGTTGTAGAGCAGGGAATAGAGCGCTTTTGCCATGCCTTCGGGCGCCCACTGTCCCCAGATGAACACACCGGTGATGTAGTGGCAGAGAAAGCGGATAAAGCAGACCGCGACGATGCCGACATACACGCCCGCCATGCCGAACTTCTTTTTGCCGACTGCCGCAAAGCCGAGTACCGTGAAGGGCACGATGTAGTCAAACGCCACACAGAGGATTACAATGGCAAGCGTCTGGCAGTAGGGGAAAACGTTGCCGCTCATCACACCTTGCAGCAACTGAAACAGGGAGAAGACAAACGCCGTACCGACACCCCAGCCGGTGCCGTTCTTGACTGCAATCAGGATGATCGGCAGCATGGAGAGCAGGGTGACCGAGCCGCCCATCGGCATATCCCAGATTTTGATGTAAGACAGCGCGATTGCCAGCGCGAGCATGACTGCCGCCTCGGCGAGCAGTCTGATTTTTGTGTTTCTCATCGGAAACACCTCCGAAAAAATAAAATTCCGCACAGACGATATGCCCGTGCGGAAACAAACTTTGCTTTGATCTCCCTACGACGGCATTATCCGTATCAGGTAAAGGGTTCGGGATTTCTCCCATCTCAGCCAATAGCACCCCTGACATATTCTGTTCGGTCGTATGCATTATAACCGCCTGCGGCGGCTTTGTCAATGCCTATTTGATATTTTTCGCGATTTCGAGGATCTCACGCGGCGTGTTTGCAATGAACTGTGCCCCGTTTTCGCGCAGCACCTCCACCGGCTTGTAGCCGTAGGAGACGCCGATCGTGTGCATGCCCGCATTTCTGCCCGTCTGCATGTCGATGTGCGAGTCGCCGACAAAGCAGATCTCGTCCGGCGCACAGCCGAATAGCCTTGCGATCTCCAATGCCGCATCGGGAGAGGGCTTGAGCGGTTTGTCTTTGACACCCCAAATCGGGTCAAATACGCCCTTGCCGAAGATCTGCTCCACCAGCAGCACGGCGGCTGTGTTTGCCTTGTTGGTCAGCACGGCGGTGCGGCAGCCGAGGTCGTGCATGGCGGCGACGGTCTCCTTCATGCCGGCAAACGAGGTCTTCGTCTCCATGTAATACTGCTCGTAGTCGTAGATATAGAAATCGGTTGCA
>ENA-UONW01004517-UONW01004517.1-human-gut-metagenome-genome-assembly--contig:-CS52-NODE-4517-length-10100-cov-7.175311_pt1 | contig 10100 bp, 8 predicted proteins | sample MGYA00242463_ERZ724010 | MGnify/ENA metagenome assembly ERZ724010 | reverse complement strand
GATTCGATATTCATTTCCGCGTGTTTGGCCTTGCAGAAATTAAGCGGGCTCCAGCGGCAGAAATAGTAGCCGAACATATACGGACAGACGTCGTTGCTGTTTTCGCAGGCTATCGGATAAGTGCTTTTGTTCTTTTCCATATTTTGCGTGTCATAATAACATCTTTGTTTGCTGCAATTTTCGTAATAGCCGGCGTTAATACATTCCTGTTCCGGCGTGTTGCACGAACTGTACAAAGTTATGCCGTTCTGGATGCAGGTATCGGCGCCAGGCGCGCCGCCGTAGGTACAGGTTTTGTATGTGTTGGGGCACTGGCAGCTTTTGCGGGTCAGGCCGTCGCTGTCGGTGCAGCTGTCGATTTCCGTCGTGTTTTTCGGACAGCTTTCTTCATAGGGGAAATAATTGCCGTCACAAGTGCATTTGTTGTAATAGACCGTATCGGTGGTGCTCATGATGCACACCCCGCCGCCCGGCTGACATTTGTTTGAGGCCTCGTCACTCCAGTCGGCCGGAGTTTTGTACTCGCTGTTGCACCGGCATTTGTACAAATTGCCGCATTTGTCGGTTACCTCTTTGCCTTCGGAATTCTGAACTTTTATCGTTTCCAGAGGAAAGACGCAGGCCTGATAGGCATATTCCGAACCGCAGCATTTGACATATTTGGCGTCATAGGGACAGGTTCCTCCGGGATTAAGACAAGTTGAAGCAAGGGAAGTATAGCCTTCCTGTCTGCAAAGGTCTTCGTTAGGCAATTTCTCTGCCGGTTCAAAACTGCCGCCGGCACCGCAGTTTTCGTCGCCGACAAAACAGACTTTGGCCGAAGCCGGCGCCGCACACAACAGGTACAGGCACGCGGACAAAAGCCCCAATCCCATGGTTTTATACAATATTTTCATGACCTTTCCCCTTTATCCATAATATTTCGTTCAGGTGATGTAAAATATTGTACGATAAAAAGCGGCAGAAATCAAGACGAAAAAACAAGGGAAAGCGGAGAAAAATAATATAACCATTTATCGTACCTTTTTCTGCTACAGGCAAAAAAATGCCGTTTCCGTTGAATCACAACGAAAACGGCGTACTAAAACGGCAATTTTTCACATCTCTTTCAAACGGGAAATCTTATCATACATGTAACTGTGCATTTCCGCCCCGAATTGCAGATTTTCCGCCTTTTTTACCAGTATTTCCAGAATCTCCGGCCGGCAACGGCGGGAAACCGCGGCAATTTTATACAAATTGTAAACGGCGGCACGAAAAACCTGTTCGTTTTTGTCTTCAAGCTGCAGTGCAATCTCCCGATAAACCGGCGTGCAGCTTTCGTCCGGGCTGCAAAAACTGTTTTCATACGCCCTTTTCTGAATATTTTTGGCCGCCTTAACGCTGATCAGCCTGCCGGCGCTCCGGTGAAACCATTTGTTTCCGGCCTCTGTCATTAAAGATGCAATTTTGTTCACCAGTTTCATTTCTTTACTCCGCACGTTGTACTGTAGCTAATATAGCGCACCGCCGGCAAAAAGCCAGACTTTTATTTTTCTCTGCCGCCGGGCGTTTCTTTTTTTTCATCCTCTTTCCCGTCGGCAAACCGTTTCCACAACTCCTCCAGTTTTTCCGTCCAACCGGTTTTGTCCCCGCAAACGCCTTTTTCCCCGTCCCAGACTCCGCCCTGCTCCCTGCAGGCAATCTCATTGCGGTTTTCGTAACGGTAATAACCGTAAAAGACGGCAGCGGCCACGGCGGCCAGCAGCAAAAATTTGATCAGGTTCTTAAACACCAGCCACAGCGCCCACAACACGGCAAGCCCGATCATAATCGCCTTGCTGCGCCAGGGATCCGCCTCCAAAACGTAAGCGCGAAATCCGTAATAAAGCATTAATGCGCCCAAAACAAGCGTTACCGGCGACGTCAGCGCCCACCGGAAAATTTTTCTCCCCCAGCCGCTCCCGTTTTTGTCTGTCATCCGTTTCTCCTTCCTGCCCGACGTACATCCATATAACTATGAGCATAATCTCCGACGGCAAATTTATCAACCGGCATTGTCTTTTTCCGAACGAAAAAACGCAACAACCGATTTGACAAAAAAAATAAAACTGATAAATTATACAAAAACTAGACTAAAGGAACCGACATGAACAAAATCACCAGATATACCCTATTGTTGTCACTGTCCTGTCTCACTTCCGTTCCAACCCGGGCGGAGGTCGTTTCAAGCGGCGACAAACTGCTGGAAATCATTAGCAACAACCAGACGGGCAGCACCGTTTCCATAGAACTCGGAAACAACATTATTCTGCCGCAAAACGTTGATGTCAACGGAAACGCCGTCGTTGACGGAACGGAGCAAAAATACAAAATCGACGGCAACGGCGGCGCCGGCTTCGCCCTCGGAAACGGCGAAAGCCTGACAATCCAAAATACGGTTTTGACCAACTTCGGCGGACAAACGGCAACCGGTCTGATTGTCGACAACGCGGCCGGCGGGAAAGTCGTTTTGGATAACGTAACCGTCGAAAGCAACAAGCTGACGCCGCTGCATACGGGGCAAACTTACATGCCCAGCGGCGCGTTCATCGCCAACAAAGGAACCATGGCCATAAACGGAACGTTCAACGACAATTTTCTGGGAACGGAAGACAGCGTACGCGGCAACGGCGGTTTTATTACCAATGACGACGGACATATCACCGAAATAACGGGCGAATTCACAAACAACACCGCCCAGCGCATGTATGACGGCGGTTCCGACATGTACGGCGGCATTCTGTGGCAGGGCGGCAGCTCGGCCCTCATCGACGAAATCGACGCCGTTTTTAAAAACAACACCGCCCGGGCCGGCAACGGTTCCGCATACGGCGGCGTTATGTACATCAATCACGGCAAAATCAACACGCTGGCCGGCACTTACGAAAACAACCAGGCTTTAAGTGACAAATCTAATGCAGCCGGCGGCGTTATCTTTAACAAAAACGAAATTTCCGTCATCCGCGCGGATTTTAACAACAATAAGGCCTTAGGCAAGGAAACCGGCAGTCAATACAGCCGCAGCACCTCCCTCGGCGGCGCCATTTATAACAACGGCACCATCGACAGAATAGAAAACAGTACGTTTACCGGCAATATTGCCAAAGCCGTAGGCGCCCAGGGCGGTGCAATATACAACTATGCCAGCTACAGCACCAGCGGCGTCATCAACGAAATCGTCAACACTTCCTTTTTCAACAATCAGGCGGAAAACACCGATTCCATCGCCTACGATCCGGCACAGGGCGGCGCCATATATCAGGGCAGCGGCACGCTGACGATCAAGGCGGAAAACGGCGGCGTTTCGGAATTTACCGGCAACACCGTCAAACAACATGACGGCACCGCCACCAGCAATGCCGTCTATATGGCCAAAGACGGAAAAAGCAGCGTCGATTCCGTCTTGAAACTGGAAGCCGCTGCTGACGGCAGCATTATTTTCAACGACGGCATCGACGGCGCGGAAGGTTATGCGATTACCGTAACCGGCGACGAAAGCGGAACCGTTGCTTTCAACAACAAAATCTCCAACGCCGCCTCCGTTACCTCGGAAAACGTCACCTTGGCGCTCGGCGTTTCGGAAAACGGTGCGGCAGACCTGGCCGGCGTTGACTTAACGATAAACAGCGGCATTCTCGACCTGCAAAACGACGCTCTGCAAACGGTAGAAGTCGGCACCTTTGCTTCAACCGCCGGCACCGGACTGAAAATCGATGCCAACCTGGCAACCGGAGAATCGGACAGAATCAACGCCCAAGCGGTTGCCGAAGGCGCCGAAATCAGCCTGAACAACATCAACATTCTGCAAAACGGCCGACAGGACATCACCGTTTTTGCCGGCGGAATTGCGCCCCGGTTTGCCAACCTAGACAGCTTTGCGGCTTATACGGCAGATTACAAATACACTTTCAAAAGCGACACCGCCGGCGTGCTCAGCACGGATACCGTCGAGTCCACGTTGAAAGGCCTGAACGCCGCGGTCAGTGACGAAAGCAGCGTTACCAAATCCTATTCTCTGGCCGACGAACGCAACGTTTTCGGCGATCTGGGCGAACTCAAAGGCGGAAAAAACGCGGCATTGACCATTAACGGCAACGACAAAGTCTTAAGCGGCGTCAAAGAAGACGGCATTTCTTCCTATGCCGGCATGTCAATTGCGGCAGGCCAGCAGACCACCGTCGACAACGTCGCCTCGGTCGAAGGTTTTGCTTCCGACACCGGCGGTTTCATCAAAAATTCCGGCGTGCTTAACATTCACAACTCCGGCCTGAAGAACAATACGGCGGAAACGGCCGGCGGCGCCGTCTGGTCCGACGGAACCGTCAACGTACTCGCGGACAACGGGAAACTTTCCGAATTCAGCGGCAACACGGCCGGCGGCATATCCAACGCCGTTTACATGGCAAGCGCCGATTCTGCGCTTAACCTGACCGCCAACGGCGGAACCATTACCTTTAATGACGGTATCGACGGCGCAAACGGCTACGCGATCAATATCGGCGGCAACGACAAAGGCACTGTCAACTTCAACCGGACCGTTGCCAACGCGGGACTGATCAGCATCAGCGGCGCCCACGTCCGCCTTGACCGCGAAGACCGCTTAAACGGCAGCAGCCTGACCTTAAACGGCGGCGCTCTGCACTTTGACAACGGCAGTTTCAACAACGGCATCGCCTTCAAAAACCTGACCGGCGGCAGCGGCGAACTGCACATTGACATCGACACGGTTTTGAAAACCGCCGACGAAATTTCCGCCGAAAACCTGTACGGAACCGTCAACGTCGTCGCTCGCAACACGGGCGTTGAGAGCAGTGCCGTCTATGCCAAATCAGCCGGCAAAGAAGGCATTCGCTTTGCCGAAATTGCCAACCCCGGCAGCGGCAAGTTCAACATCCTGCGTGTGGAAAATAGTGCCTATGAGTGGGAAGCGGAAGCCACACGGCTGGAAAGCGGCGCCGACGAGTGGTCGATGCATGTTAAAAAATCCGAGGACGGACAGAAACCCGTCGTCGTAGCGGAAGCCGCCGGCTATATGGGACTGACCGCCGCCGGCTTTGAACAGACCCGCGGCATGATCCGCAACATTGAAGACAAAACCGCAGCCACCATGGTCTATGTCGGCCCCTGCGGCGGCTATTACGACAACTGCTACAACCGCGAACCTTTGTACAACCTGTGGATTTCGCCGGTTTACGCTTTGTCTTCGGTCGACGCGCCGGTCAAGTTCGACGCTGACGTTTACGGCTTTGAAGCCGGCGGCGATCTCCAGCAGGACGCATACAATCGTTTGGGGCTTTTCGTCTCATATCGTCACGGCGAATACGATCTTGACGGCAAAAACGACTTTTATGTTGTCAACACTTCCGGCGACATAGATATCGACAGCTATATCGGCGGTCTTTACTACCGCTACACCGATCGCACTTTATGGGCGATGACCACGGTCTTTGCCGGCGTCCAGAACGCGGATCTGAAAACCGCCGACGGAGTTAAGGCAGATTCCGACGCCGCCCAGTTCGGCGCCGCATTCAGCACCGGTTATGCGTTTATGCTCTCCGATTCCTTTGCGATCGAACCGCGCCGGACTAAGCTATACCCGCATCGGCTGGGACGATATCCGCGACCGTTACGGCAAAACCGCAAATTACGACACGGCGTCACAGTTTGAACTGGAAGCCGGAATCAAATTTGAAAAAACGCTGCCGCTGGACGGAGAACCGGCCAAGCTTTACCTCCAGCCGGGTATCGTTCAGGTTTTCGGCAGCGGCGACAAAGTTGCCGTCAGCGGACTCAACACCGTTCATACGCTGGACGACATGACCTTGGGCAGCGTTAAGGGCGGCGTTTCTTACCGGGTAAACGACCGCATCAACGTTTTCGGCAACGTCGGCTGGCTGTTCGGCAGCGATTACGAAAATGTTTCGGCCAACTTCGGTTTGAACTACGCGTTCTAAAACGCAGCATTCGTTTTGATTGAAACGTCCCGACGAAAAAAGGCGGAAATTCTTTCCGCCTTTTTTCTTTGCCGGCAAATCTCCCGGTTTTCCGTCTATGCCGTTTCAACCCCGAGCAGCCGCACCAGGGCAAGCGCCTGTTCCGCGCCGATCTTCATCCCCCGCAGTTCGTTCAAATGCTCGGAAAGCTGGATACCGTCAATTATGCAAGCGGAAAAATCAAGCCCCTTCAGCGGCGTTTTAAAAAAATCCGCCCGGCTGAAATCAACCTCTTTCAATTTCATTTTTTTCAATTTTGCTTCCGAGCAAAACGTCTCCCGGAAACGACAGCCATCAATCGTGCAGCTTTCCCAGGAAGAACGGGAAAAGTCGGCATAATCAAAACTGCTCTCGCTCAGCCCACATTCCTTAAAGCAGCTTTCGCCAAAGCGGCCGCCGTTACCTTTGCTGCCGGCAATCTGCGTTTTTTTCCAATAGCTGCCGGTAAAAACGCAGTTGGAAAAGTCGCAGTTGACAAATTTGCTTTGATAAAAGGCGGCATGCTCAAAATTCGCGCGCTCAAATCTGCATTTGACAAATTGCACCCGCTCGAATTCAATTTGCGAAAAATCGCCGCCTTTTATCAACTCTCCCTCAAACGTTTCGTCGCCAACGCTCTCGTTTTCATCCCGCGCCCGTCGAACAAAGTCCTCCAACATGTTTTTCTCCTTTTTCTCCTGTTTCTCCTGGGTCTCCTTTTTCTCCTGTTTGTCATTTTTCTCCTGTGTGTCCTTTTTCTCATTTTTCTCCTTTTTCTTCCCCTTCCTCACTTTGCCGCATTTCCGGCACCGCATTGCCCGCAATTTGAACAGCCGTTGCAAATCAGCCTGCTGCCGCAGGTTTGGCAGCGTTCGCCGAAAAACTTGCGGTAAACTTCCGACTCGCTGCCGGCAAAAAGCGAAAACTGCGGTTTCTGCAAACGGAAATTTATCTTTTTTCCCTGATATTGCAGCCCCGAACGCCAAGCCGCATAACTCTGCCGGCGTTTGTCGGGCAGGTGCCAGGTTTTGCCGTCCTTGACAAAATTGGTACCGGTTTCGATAAAACAAAAAGTAACGTCGGCGGCAACGCATTCGTCATAAAGCGTTTTCACCCATTCGTATTCAAGCGGACGGGAACCGTCATAATTTTCGCCGCCGGCAATCACCTGTTCAATCTGCCCCGCCGGCAGATAATCCCTGATGCTGACCGCACCGACAAAAGGCGCCGCCATAATCCCCTTGTGTTTAAAAGGCAGTTTGAACATAATCGGGATTCGCTCGTCCGCCCGCTTTTGATTTTCGCAGGTAACATTGAAAAAAACGTTTTCCCAGCCGTCGCCCCAGTCCGGCGGCAGACAGTCCGCCGCCCGCTCCGGCCGCTTGGTCAGAAGAAAAAACACCACGTCCGGCCGCTGTTTTATGATTCGCCAGGCCTCATTCCGCCAGCCGTCGGCTTCTGCAAGAAAAAAATCAGACGTCATGCACACCCTGAGCTGCTCGCCGCTCATCACCCGGTAACTGCCGCTTCTGTCTTTTTGCAGCGGGTAGTCAAAATTACTTTTCACCTTGTAAATACGGCGGCCGTCCGCATTTCTCTGCCGGTCGAGAAAATACATGTAACAATTATCACAGCCTTCGCTTTTTTTGACGCATCCGTGCCACGGGTTCCAAATGTCATGCATTTTCCGTTCCTCTTTTTGCCAACAAGCCGTCTGCCGCCTTTGCCGATTCCCTGCCGCCTTTATTCAAACCTCTGCCGCTTTGCAAATCCCGGACCTCGAACATCACGGCCGCAGTACTCCGCAGCTTCCGTCGGCACCTTTTCCGTTCATAACAGAAAACCGCTTTTCCGGCAAGCGTTCTCCTGCCCGTTGTTTAAAACAAAAAAAAGAGAGTACCGGTTTTACCCGGCACTCTCTCTTATTTTTTCTAAAGATCAGAAGAGTTTCTTATAAGTCTCTTCTATCTCTTTGCTCAGCTCGGCCATGTCCGTTGACTCGTCGAAACCGATGCAGAAAATGCGGTAACCCGCCTTCTGATAAGCAGCCTCGATGTCTTTCCAGTTTTCCACGCCGTTCTTGTTAAACAGAATGATCTGCGGAATCTCCGGAAAGAGCGCCAAAAGAATCCATGTATGAGTTCCCGCAATACCTACCGAAGCGGCAAGACTGCGGTACATGTTGAAATACTCGGCATGAGCCACGCCGCGGATTCCGAACACTTCCGGATTCTCATCGTTCATACCCGGTACATACAGGTCAAACTCTTTCGCCAAAGCTTCGACCGTTGCGAGGTCGTTTACTTTGTGAAAGTGTTGGCCAAGCACCAAGTTGGCAGTTCCCTTCATAAAGGAAAGAACCTGCGGGTTAAGCGACTGCTGGGCAGCCGTAACGCCGCACTCACCGTCACTTTGCAACTTCTGAGGCACGAACAGAACGTTCATTTTGCCTTCAAGCTGCTGATAACGGCGAAGACCTTCGAAAGAAGGAGTGAGCTTGGAAGCCGCCATTTTGCCCCACAAAGAAGCATCAAAACGACCTTCCTTCAACTCGCGAACTACGTCCCAGTTTTCTGCCAGAACCGTTTCCTTTTCTTCAAAAGAAATGGTTTCCAACTTAGAATAGAACGGCAGCATCTTAAGATAGATGTTTTCGCTTTCCTTATGAAAATCTTCAGCGTTGTCCTTGTTAGGTACGACAACGACTGAAAGGTTCATAGACTTTGCGATTGCTACTGCCATAACTTCATGACCGAAACTGGAGCTAATGATAATCTTTCTCATAATACACATAATTAGTAAAACATACGGTTATCATGACATATTTTAGACAAAAAGTCAACACCCTACTTTTAATATGCATAAACACTTTTACACGCTTAATAATTCAATGAAAAAACAAAATATTAACAAAACAACCTGAAACTTCGCGCAAAATACGCCGCCGATATTTTTTAAACTGCTGCCGTTTTGCCCTTTTCCGCCCGATATCCGGACAGACGAACATATCGCTTCGCCGGCAAATTCCGCTTCCTCTGCAAACCGCTCTGGCAAAAAAAACAAAAAAAGCAGCCCGAAGACTGCTTTTTTTAAGATATAAAAAATTCAAAAATTTAATCTAAGGCCTCAACCTCAACGATATTCCGGTAGGAAGACAAAAAGCCGCTGCGAATGCCGAACACCTTGATACGATAGCACTTGCCTTTCTTTAACATGCCATAAACGTCAGAACTGTCAAACCGGCCGAAAATCAAAGAATCTTCAATTTTAAAAGTCCCTTCGTCCGTATAAACAAGATACTGCCCGTCAACGCGTTCCTTACCGGTTACTTTAACGATAAAAGTGCGTTTGGAATTATCGCTCTGCGGCGCTTTAAGAGATGCGTTTTCAGTCGTATAAACACCGACAATATTTCTGTACATCGACAAAAAAGGAATTCTCGCGCCGAAAACTTTAAACTTATAGGTCGTATTTTCAGCCAGCATACCGTAAACGTCAGAACTGTTAAACTGTCCGAAAAGCAGAGAATCTTCAATTTTAAAAACCTCTTTGTCGGTATAAACCAGATAATAAGAATACGTCTCGCCTTCCGGATCATGCTTAACAACACGCTCTTTTCCGGTTACCGTGGCCGTAATCAAACCGTCATTTCCTTTCGAAGCCGTCTGTCTTTCATCACAAGAGGAAAAAAACACGCTCCCCAACAAAACAAACACACAACAAATAATTTTTTTATCCATAAAATCAATAATTAAAATTTCACCTGAAAACGGTACCCCAAACCGCCCCTGTTGTCAACATGAAAAAAGAACCAAAAGCGCGAAAGAAGATGTCTTAAAGCCGAAAATGAAAGCGACTGAACTCGGTCTTACTGCGTAGGTCTCACTTATGATGTAAGTTCGACAACTCCGTTTCGGGCACTTGTTTTCTAAGCTTTTTATCGGCGCCTCACCGCCTCAAAAAGCTGACAAAACTACGCCTCTTGCGGTAAAAACAGCCGGAGCAACGGCTGTTTTTATCCTCGTCTTACTGCGTAGGTCTCACTTATGACATAAGTTCGACAACTCCGTTTCGGGCACTTGTTTTCTAAGCTTTTTATCGGCGCCT
>ENA-UONW01004506-UONW01004506.1-human-gut-metagenome-genome-assembly--contig:-CS52-NODE-4506-length-10114-cov-6.902475_pt1 | contig 10114 bp, 9 predicted proteins | sample MGYA00242463_ERZ724010 | MGnify/ENA metagenome assembly ERZ724010 | reverse complement strand
GCGTTAAAGCTCTTGACAATACGACAGTATTCTCTGCGAGCTTTGCCTTGCCTGAGCAAAAATCTGCTCCGGCAAAACTGCGAGCACCTGTCGGCTGTGCTTTTCGAGATATTTTCGTCTTTCTTTGGTGCAGGTGAGCTGGCGCCCATCAAGGCAAAAAAAGGCGGAAATAGCCGGAAGGGCGCGCCGACAGGCGATATGGGTTCGGCTCTCGTCAGCTTAAACAAATCCTCCGTATGATCTGAACCATACGGAGGATTTACTGTTTTACGACCACCCGGCCATCGGCGGCCTTTTTTGTTAGCGATTTTCCTGCGCGCGGATGAGATTTTTGTAAAAGCTCACGGCACCGGGCAGGCAGTTGTATTCAATGTTTTCATTCAGACCGTGCATGCCCTTCATCTGCTCGGGACCATAGATCACGGGCGCAAAGCGGATGCAGCTTTTGCACACCGGCTGATAAAACTGCGCGTCGGTAGCACCGGTCATGACGTATGGGCTGACCGGAAGTCCGGGGAAGGTCTCGTTTATGACGGCCTCAACCTGGCGGAACGCAGCTCCGTTTATATCGACTGCCGGGGTGTAGTCGTTCGAGTGGATGACCTCGGTCTCAAGTCCGTGCTTTTCCGCGATCTTGCGGATGATCTCAAGGCTTTCCTTTTCGCCCTGATGCGGAATGAAGCGCATGTTCGCGCTGACCGTCGCCTCCTGCGGAAGAACGTTGCATGCGTCGGAGCCTGACTGCATCGTGAACGCGATGGTCGTCTGCAGCATTGCTCCGGCCTGCGCGCTGATCCTGCCGAGAACGGGCTTGAGCACCGGCGCAAACAGCCACAGGTTGCCCATGACGAGCTTCAGCGGAAACGCTGCATACGGCGCGAGGCTTTTGAACATCGCGGCGACCTCGGGCGGAAATTCGCGGCGGAAATAGTTGTGCGTCTCGACGTCGTTAACGAATGCGGCAAGCCGTGCTATAGGCGTGTTTTTTGCCGGAGCGCTTGCATGGCCGCCGGATGAGCGCGCGGTGAACTTAACGTCGCCCTTGCCTTTTTCAAAAACGCCGACCATGGCAAAATTGCCCTTAACGCCGCCGATCGGCTCAGAGATTATGCCGCCGCCCTCGTCGCAGACGAGGAACAGCTCAACGCCGCGGCGCTGAAGCTCTTTCACGATCTTCGGTGCGCCGTCGCCAGCCCACTCCTCCGTGCAGGACGAGGCGAGGTATACGTCGCACTTGGGCGTATAGCCCTCACTCAGCAGCTCCTCTACCGCCTGGAAAAACGCCATGACCGAGGCCTTGGTGTCGGAAGTTCCGCGCCCCCAGACCTTGCCGTCGGCGATATCGCCGGAAAACGGCTCGTGCTCCCATTTTCCCTCGGCAGGGACTACGTCCTGATGGCTCATGAGCAGTATCGGCATGCCGTCGCCCGTGCCCTTCCATTTGAACAGCAGATTGCCGTCAATGACGGTTTTTTCAAGCTTTTCATGCACAAGCGGAAACAGCCTTTCGAGAACCTTGTGGAAGCCGAGAAATTTCTCAACCTCGGCAACGTTCGCGTGCGATACCGTCTCGTACCGCACCATCTCCGACAGCTTGCGCGCAAGCTCAAGGGCGTAGTCGCCGGCTTCGGGCGCTGCGTAGTCCGAGCACTTGTTCGGCGTCAAAACCGTGCGCACAACTGCTGCGGCAGGCAGCGAAAGCGCCGCCGCGGCCGGGATCAAAAACAGTGATTTTTTCATTATCAAGCACCGGCTTTCCTGTAAAATTTATATGCTATGCCGATGGCGAGCGCACCGGCAGGGATTATCATGAAACTTGTCGAGCCCGTGAGCGAGGGCACGAGGATAAACAGAATGCTCATAACGATAAGCGGCGCCGCGGCGATCTTCATGTTGCCGCGGAAATATTTATATGCCATTGCTCCGAACAGCGCAGGCACGACGTTTTCAAACGCCGGCTGAAGGGTCGGGCTTTGCAGCACCGGCTGAAGCGGAACGAGCAGCGCAACGCCGAGCGCCAGCACGATTATCGTAACCAGCGACGAGGTGGCGATAGACAGGGTGGACACGATCTCGTTTTCGGGCGTGCCGGTCTTTGCGCCGACGATGTCGCGCGCGTTCACCGCGCAGGGGATCTTCATGTTGATGAGGTTGCCCGTTATGAATGCAAGATAGCCGCCGCCTGCGCCGAGCATCGGGGTGTAAACAAGAAATTCGACCACGCTGCTGACCGTCCACACAAGGCCGACGGACAAAAACGCCTTTCCGGCAGCGCCGATATCGGGCATCGCACCGAGCACCTTGCCGATGAGAAACGGAGCACCTACAAGCATGACGAGCACTATTGCCGAGCTTATGCGGCCGATAACGTGCGTGCGCTTATTATAGCTTTCAAAGTAATTGTTGTTCATTGCGCGCCTCCTTACATAAAAAGCTTGACCACGACCGCCGCGGCCATGCCGATAAGCATGCTTCCGGCGATCGAGAAGCTTTCGACCCAGGCAAGCTTCTTTTTCTCGGCAAGGTATATAAATCCTGCCATCACAAGGCCGGATACGACCACCACTATCAGCGGCATAAAGCTGCCCGAGAACGAAAACAGACCGCCGCCGGAGACAAAGCCGCCTATGTAGCTGCCGATGTATGCCGACACAAGACCGATAAACATCGCGGTCATTGCGGTGTCGCCAAAGCCTGTGCCGCCCGAGCCTTTTCTGCCGCCGCCGAGCTTGCCGAGATAGCGTTTGTTGAAGAAAATCGAAAGCACCATACCCCACATGATGCACACGCTCATCAGCAGCGCGATCGTAGCAAAGCCCGAGGGAGTCATTTCCGCAGCGGAGAGGGAGGACATGCCGACCTGCTCGGCCGCGGCCTGCGCCACCTGCGTTTCATAGTGCAGTGCTCCGATGACCGAAAGCCTCAGCCACGGCCATGGAGTGCCGAGGCTGCCCGACAGGGCGATAACGCCCAGAAGAATGCCCACGCTGGGCAGAAGCGAAAACGTTGCGCTCGATGTGATGGCGCGCTTGAGCTTAACGCGGTCGATGCCCATGGCAAGTCCGGCGCGGTAGGCGCGAACCATAAACACGGCGCACACAACGGCTACGAATGCGATAATGCCGCCGCATATGGCGTACATCGGTGCACTGTTGAGCAGCGATAGAATGTTCATAGTGTCTTCTCCTTTTTGTTGTTTAATTAACATTATATTTCCTGCCGGCAAATAAGTCAATCGGAGGAGAAAAAAGAACAATCCCCGATTGAGACAGCAGCCTCTTCGAGGATTGTTTAAAACTGAATATAAATGCGCGGCGAGCTTAGCAATAAAATGTCAGTTGCATTTTATGCCTGCCTGCAATTTCTACGCATCTGCGCCCTTATATTTTCTGCGTGTGGCCATGCCGCCGCGGATATGCCGCTCGGCCTTATTGATATCAAGCAGCTCGCGCACCTGATGATACAGTGCCGGGCTAACCGTTTTCAGCCTCTCGGTGAGATCCTTGTGTACGGTGCTTTTTGAGATGTTAAACTGCTTTGCGGCGGCTCTCACCGTTGCCTTGTTTTCGATGATGTACTCGGCAAGATCGCAGGCGCGCTCTTCAATATTAGTGTACACATGCACCACTCCCCAAACTCACATAGTCAATATATATGACGGGGGCGCGGAGCTTATGCAGCGGTCAAACTATACCAAATTGGCCGTACATTACTGTTTAAAATAACGGAAATGAATTACTTGCCATTAAACTGACAAAATAGTATAATTACTGTGTATACAGCCGCGAAAGCGGCACGGTGGAGAAATCAAAACTTAGGAGGAACATAATGAAAAAACGCATTATCAGTTTGCTGATGGTGGCGCTGATGCTCGTTTCGCTCGTGCCTATGGGCGCGCTGGCGGCAGGTAATACCACTATAACAAAGCAGCCGTCTGATAAAAGTGCAGCAGTCGGCGAGACGGTTACATTTGAGATCGCTGCCACAAATCCGAACAGCACGGACCTTGAATATCTGTGGTTTGATGCAGATAAAGTCAATGCAGATGACATAGACCTTTCTAATATTAAGAACATAATAGATGAAATCAAGGCCGCAAAGCTCGGCAAAGGCCAAAAGCTGACTCTTACAGCCGAGCAGGATATGAAAATCCGCTGTGCTGTGTACTATACGAAAGTATTAATCCCAAGAGACCTGACTCTCAGCAACACCGTGACCCTCACAGTCACCGGCGGCACGGTAGACCCCGATCCCGACCCCACGCCGAGCCCCAGCCCGAGCGTTGAGCCGACGCCGACACCCACACCCACGCCGACTCCGACGCCGAGCACCGATCCCACGACATGCGATCACGAAATCAAGCCAGTTGATGCAGCAGAGGCAAACTGCACGGCGAAAGCACATTCGCAGTATTGGCAGTGCAGCAAATGCGGACAGATTTTTGCTGATGCCGAAGGCACGAAAACGGCAAAACTCAAGGATTTTGAAACCGGCAAAAAAGACAAAACCAAGCACACCGATCTTGAGCACTTCCCCTCAAAGGCGGCGACCTGCACCGAGAAGGGCAACATAGAATATTGGTACTGCTCCGGCTGCGATAATTACTATTCCGACGCTGCCGGAACGGTCAAAACGACATCGGCCAAGGTCTCCACGTCGAAAAATGACCATGATTATTACTGGGTGGCCGACGAGGTCGCGGGCGTTCACTATCAGAAGTGCAGAGTTTGCGGTACTACCACGGGCACAAGCTCCCACAGCGGCGGCACGGCCAGCTGCAAGGCTCAGGCCAAGTGCGCTAAGTGCGGCGCAAGCTACGGCGAGCTTGACCCCAACACCCATGTGAATTTCGAGATCAGAAATGAAGTAAAGGCAACCGAAACAACTCAGGGCTACACCGGCGATAAATACTGCAAGGACTGCGGCGCGTTTATTGAAAAAGGCAGCTATTACTCCGCCCAGTGCGCAGGCGGCTGCAAGGATATCGAGCTTGTCAAGGGCACGCCCAAGACCTGCACCGAGGACGGCACGATAGATTACTACCGCTGCAAAAAGTGCGGCAATATGTACAAGGATGAGCGCGCAAGCATACTCATCACAAAGGATGACCTCGTCGATAAATGCACCGGCCACGATCTGCACCCCGGCACCGACGCGCTGAATCTGAGCAAAGATAATCTGAAACAGTTTGCCAACAAAAATCTCGGTCTGAGCATTGTGCAGATCGTCCAGATGATCCGCGACGGCACATTTGACCTCGATCATATCATCGGAATGATAAAGATCAAGGACATTGACCATTGCAGCGACGATACATATCATTGGCTCGGCTGCCAGCGCTGCGGAAAGACACTGGAGGATCTCAGAGACGAGCTGAACTCGGCAGGCTTTGAGATAAACGAAAAGTGGTATGAGCTCAGCCGCAAGACCGCCCACACCGGCGGAACGGCCACCTGCACCGTGAAGGCGGTCTGCGATGAATGCGGCGATGCCTACGGTGAGCTGGGAGCGCATAGATACGATGCGGTGGTGATCGCGCCGACCTGCACCCAGAACGGCTACACCAAGCACACCTGCTCCGGCTGCAAGGACAGCTATACGGATAACGAGACCGTAAAAACCGGACATATTATCAAGTACGGCGTGTGCGAAAAGTGCAATATGCGCTTTTCAAATCCGTTTTATGATGTAAACGGAACCGACTGGTTCTACAGCGCCGTTATGTGGGCATACTACAACACGCCGCAGGTAACTAACGGCAAGGATGAAAGCCACTTTGCGCCCAAAGCATCCTGCACACGCGCACAGGTCGTGACATTCCTCTGGCGCGCAGCAGGCAGACCCGAGCCGAGCGGCAGCGTACAGCAGTTTTCGGATGTTCCGAAGACCAATTCCTATGCGTACTGCTATGACGCGATCCTCTGGGCTGTTGAAAACGGCATAACCAAGGGCACGGACGCGACGCACTTCTCGCCGAACGCAACCGTTACGCGCGCCCAGTTTGTCACTTTCCTCTGGCGCTATGCCGGCGAGCCTGCACCCAAGAATATGAGCTGCGGCTTCAGTGATGTGGATGCAAACGCATTCTACTACAAAGCGGTGCTTTGGGCCGTTGAAAACGGCGTTACCACCGGCAAAACGGCAACGCAGTTTGCGCCCGGTGCGACCTGCACCCGCTGCGAAGTCGCGGCATTCATGTTCCGCGCGTTCAGCAAAGGGATCACGGCAAAATAAAGCATGGTTTAAGGCGCGGCTTTTAGCCGCGCCTTTTTGATACATTTGTGTTGAAATGTGATGCTTTGGATGATATCATGTTAACCGATGGTAATGACATTTTATAGCTAAGGAGAGGAACTATGAGAAACGAATCGATGAATCTTTCAAAGAACGAAATGATGATGGTAATGCACGATCAGGAGCAGGAGATAGAAAAGCTTAAATCTCAGGTAGCGGAGCTTCAGGCGAAGCTCGACGGATATGAGATCAAGGTAAGCGAGAGCGGCAATCTTGCCGAGGCTGCCGCAAAGGTCAGCGGTTTGTTTGAAGCGGCGCAGCTCACGGTCGATACATATCTTGAGAACATGAAAAAGCGCGATGAGCAGGCCGAGGCTGCTTTTTCCGATGTTCAGAAGCAGGCAGAGCAGATAATAGCCGAGGCAGAGGATGTTGCGAGCAAGCGTTTGGCGGCTGCCGATGCCGAGATCGAGGAAAAGTGGGCGGTGATCGAGAGCCGGCTTCTCGTCATGTATGAGTCGCATAAGGGCCTCAAGGAGCTTGTCGAATCCGGCATTTTCACCATCCCCGGAAAAGAATAGATCGCCGCAAATCATTGATAGACAAAGAAAATCCCGAAGTTTCAACGACTTCGGGATTTTACTGTATTTGGAGCGGATGACGGGAATCGAACCCGCGTCGCCAGCTTGGGAAGCTGGGGCCCTGCCATTAGACGACATCCGCAATTATTTTGATGTGCAAATTATTTTACACCAACGGGAGAAAATATGCAAGCAAAAATACTGCGCCGCTAATAATGCAGGCAAACAGTTGACCGGCAACTCATAATATGGTAATATAAGAATAGACTTTTTGTATACTTAACGGGAAAATAATTTGCAAGGGGGAGAAAAATGAAAAAGTCAAAAAAGCTTCTGAGTCTGCTGCTTGCGGTGCTGCTGCTTTGCAGCCTGTTGCCGGCAGCGGCATCGGCCGAGGGGAACCCGGAGGATGACTATCCGTTCGTTTTTGTCCACGGACTTATGGGCTGGGGCGAAAGATCGATGCTCGATCCGATCATGCCGTATTGGGGCATGACAACGGGCAATCTCATGAAGTACCTGAACTCAAAGGGCTACGAGAGCTATGCCGCTCAGGTCGGACCTCTCTCCGGCGCTTGGGACAGAGCGTGCGAGCTTTATGCGCAGCTTGTCGGCGGAACGGTTGACTACGGCGCTGCGCACTCGGCGGCCAAGGGTCACGATCGCTACGGCATAACCTACGAAAAGCCGCTTTTTGAGGGCTGGAGCGCGCAGAAGAAGATTAACCTTATCGGACACAGCTTCGGCGGCGCGACGACGCGCCTGTTCCTCGAGCTGCTTGCAAACGGCAGCGCGGAAGAGGTCGCGGCCGCAAAGGCGGCAGGCACTGAGGTATCGCCGCTGTTTCAGGGCGGCAAGGGCAACTGGGTGTATTCGCTCACGGCGGTTGCTGCGCCGCACAACGGAACCACGTTTATCGAAACCTGCGATGTTTCGACCAAGGTGGTAACCGATGCAATCTATAATTTCGGCGCAGCTCTCGGCCTTACCAAGCTTAAGGGAGTGTACGATCTCCAGCTTGAGCATTTCGGGATCTACCGCAAGGACAGCGAGACTGATATGCAGTATCTCATCCGAGTCCTCAACAGCAGCAACTTCATGAGTCATAATGACAATGCAATATACGACCTCACCATAGACAATGCGCTGAAGATAAACGACGGCATCGAGATGCAGAACAATGTTTATTACTTCTCCGTCTGCGGCGACGCAACGCACCCGAGCAGCGTGAGCGGAAACGAAGTGCCCGACTCATCCGTGTTTGCGCTGCTCAAGCCCTTTGCTGCTATGATGGGCAAGTACTATGACAAATACACTGCCGGCGGCGTTTATATCGACAGAACGTGGCTGCCTAACGACGGCATGGTAAACGTCGTGTCCGGCCTGTATCCTGTAAACAGCAAGCTCAAGTGCGAAAAATCCGACGGAAGCCGGGGCTTTGTCATCTGCGACGGATACAACAAGGAAAGCTATGCGAAGGGTATATGGAATGTCTTCCCGACTCAGCCGTATGATCATCTTAGCATCATCGGCGGCATTCTTTCAAACACCGTTTCAAATACCCGGCACCTGTACATGGAGCTTATAAGCAGGGTTACGAGTACCTATGGCAGCAGCACTCCGGCCGAAGAACCTATCGGCAAGACGATGTCATTCACTGATGTTGCGAAGGATCGCTGGTCGTATGATTACATCCTCAAGATGTATCAGCTTGGTGTCGTAAACGGCCGTTCGGACAGCATATTTGACCCGACCGGCAACGTTACGCGCGCAGAGTTTGTGAAAATGCTCGCCTGCCTTGACGGCGTGGATACGAGCGCTTACGCAAAGTGCCGCTTCACAGATGTCAGCGATAAGAGCGTTTTTGCGCCGTATGTCGAGTGGGCTGCAAATAACGGCATTGTCCTCGGCCTTGACGCGGCGACCTTCAAGCCAAATGACAACATAACGCGCGAGCAGATGGCGGCCATAATCTGCCGCTATGCCGACTATGCCGGCATAAGGCTGTCCGACGACACGCCGGCTGTTACCTTTGCCGACAGTGCGCAGATATCAAAGTACGCAGTCGATTATGTTACGGCGCTCCAGCGCGCAGGCATAATATGCGGAAAGCAGAACGCCGACGGAAGCTTCAGCTATTATCCGAAATCGTTTGCAACGCGCGAGCAGGCATGCAAGGTGCTCAGTCTTATATAAAATCGTTGAATAATATGTTAAAAAACCGTGGGAGACCACGGTTTTTTATTGCAAAGAGTATAGACGTTTAGTATAATATATCTAATAAATATATTTAAGGCAGGTAGGCTATGGCGTACGTTGAATTTGAAAAAGTTAAAAAGACATATCACATGGGCGAGGTGAGCATCGAAGCACTCAAGGATGCGACTTTTGAGATCGAAAAGGGCGAAATATGCGTTATTGTCGGCGCATCCGGTGCAGGAAAAACCACGCTTCTGAATATTCTCGGCGGTATGGACAGCCTTACATCCGGCCGCGTTGTGCTCGATGGGAAAGAAATATCCTCGTATAACGCAAACGAACTTACGACCTATCGCCGCTATGACGTGGGCTTTGTGTTCCAGTTTTATAATCTTGTTCAGAACCTCACGGCCATCGAAAACGTTGAGCTTGCCGCGCAGATATGCAAAAACCCGATGGACGCTGCGGAGGTCATTGACCTTGTCGGCCTGCACGACAGGGCGCAGAATTTCCCGGCGCAGCTTTCCGGCGGCGAGCAGCAGCGCGTTGCGATAGCGCGTGCGCTGGCAAAAAATCCGAAGCTAATGCTCTGCGACGAGCCGACCGGCGCGCTTGACTATAACACGGGCAAGGCAGTGCTCCAGCTTTTGCAGGATTGCAGCCGCAAAAACGGCATGACCGTTGTTATCATAACCCACAACCAGGCGCTCACCGCAATGGCGGACAGGGTGGTTTCCGTGAAAAGCGGCGTAGTCACCGACGTAAGCCTGAACGCGCACCCGATCCCCATCGAAGACATAGAGTGGTAAAGCAATGAACAGATCCATAATCAAACTCACAAAACGAGAGATCCGCAGCAGCCTCGGACGCTATCTTGCGATATTTGCAATAATAGCGTTGGGGGCCGGCTTGTTTGTCGGCCTGCGCCTGTCGCGCCCGGATTTTCTCGAAACGTATAATAATTACACTAATAAGACGAATTTTTATGATTTCCGACTTGTCTCAACGCTCGGACACGGAAGCGTGAAGGGCTCTAACTAAATCACGGCGGACGGCTTTTCGAATGATTACTACACGGAACTCTCTGTCTGCGTCGAGTC
>ENA-UONW01004505-UONW01004505.1-human-gut-metagenome-genome-assembly--contig:-CS52-NODE-4505-length-10115-cov-6.955865_pt1 | contig 10115 bp, 2 predicted proteins | sample MGYA00242463_ERZ724010 | MGnify/ENA metagenome assembly ERZ724010 | reverse complement strand
TTTTTTGTATTGGCGGCGCGCCCCGCCGTCGTTTTAGCCACCATCCGTTTTATCTTTTTCTTATTCCCGGGGGGGGGCCCGCTTCTTTTGGGGCGGGCCCCACCGCCCTTTTAATAACGTGCGTAAGCGGGGCAAAGAACATGAAGACACAACAGAAAATAAAGAAGTTAGCAATTCTATTGCTGACGATAACGCTGGTTCTGGGATCATTAGTCACAACAGCCGTCGCGATGCCGGGAATGAACACATTCTGGCCGATGGATTATGATGCGTCTAATGCGACAGGAGTCCCGCGTAATTCATATACTCGTGTTTCAATCTCGGCAGATGAATACCCCGAAGTGCAAGAATTGCCGATTTTGAATGACAGCAAGGATGAGTTGGATCTCTGCAACATTTTTTACATTGTCGTGATCCCCGGTTTAGATACGAAAAGCGCAACGCGAGACAAATATGCGTTGACGTTGACCTTAACGGAGCGCGATGGCAATGCGCCTACCGTTAAGCTTGCAAAAGCTAATTATTATCGGCCTGTTCAAGTGAAATGGACAGCAAATGACGGGAGACAATGCGATCTATTCATTATCGCGACACCCGAAAAACGTGACTATACGGATGCCGATTATACAGAAGCATCCATTTATTATCTGGAATCATTAAATAAAGCGCAGTCGCTGTATGACACACTTTCCACAAGTACAAAAGCAGTTCTCGGTGGTTATCATCCCCAGAATTTCCGGTGCTTACAGAAAATATGCAGAAACTATGGCGGTACAGTATTAAGTTTTGGGTGGAGCGATGGTTATATATCAAACCCGCCTGAGCTTAGTGCAATTAGGCAAAATTTTTCCGAACGCAGTGCGCTGGCGCCGGACCAGGCGGCAGCGTTTTTTACTGATATACTTCCCTATTATATGGATTACTGCCGGCAGCCCATTGAAAAGCCGGAGCTATCCAGCCTGCAAGTCATGGGCAGTGAAGCCGTTGCTGTATCAGATACAGAATATGCGCTATATTTGCCAGAGGGAACCAATTGGAAGAAGGCTAACGGATCACTTAACATGGTGGTAACGGCGCCATATTCTGCGGTCACGAGCGGCACATGGGCAGCGAATTCCACGGTCTTGTTGGACATTTACGCAAGAGACCCTGCCACGAATACCGTTTATGATACCGAAAAAGGTGGTCGCGTAGTCAGCAGCTATGTCGTGAAGCTCTACTCCGGTGCTCCGAATTATGCGATCACAGCATTTCAAATAAATGATCGCACTGCCAATATTGACGAAGATAAGAAAATCATTTCCCTGCATTTAGCCAAGAACTGGTCATGGAGTCAAGTTCCGCAGATCACGAATTCCGGTACATCTTATGAATTTCTGGATGCGGATGGACAACCCGTAGCACCTGATGCAGATGGTAAGATCAACTTTGCGGTGGCAAAGAAGCTGCGGTTGATTGAGGATCTGACATCGTATGCGCAGGCAGGAGCCGATACGGATGGGCTTTATTACACCAAGGTTTATACGCTGAATATAACACGGGGCAATTCATCAGAATGCAAACTATTCAGCTATTCTGTGGGCGTAGCAGGTGAAACGATCCAATGGGGTGCAAATAATACAATCACTGTGACCATCCCCTACGCGGACAACTGGAGTAATCTCAAAGGCAGTTATACCGCGTCTTATGATGCGACAGTCACTGTATTGGGAACAGAAGATTTTGAGCATTCTGAGATCACTCCTATTAAGTACCGGGTAACGGCGGAGAATGGAACGTCTTATCAGGACTACTCGATTGTCGTGAAGATGCTCCCTGCCTCTTCTGACAACAAGTTAAAGACTTTCGATTTCGGCACGCTGTCGGGTAAAATCGACCACGACGCAGGGACGGTCACACTGGAGTTGCCAGCCGGTTCATCCAAGCGATTTGCACCGTCCATTACACTTCCTGAATTTGCCACGGTAGAGCCTGCCAGTGGTGTTTTGCAGGATTTTACTGAGCCGGTTGTCTATACAGTTACCGCACAAAACGGGGAGGCCAAGAGATATACCGTCACCGTTACAGTTTCCACGCAGCGGCAGGAAAATCCGGATAAAAGCAAGTATGAAAGCCTGTTGAATGCCATTATCGATAAATATCGAGACAGCGCCAGTGATGACTGGGAGTGGATGCAGCTTGGTATATATGAAAACCAGCAGCAGAGCAGTGGGCCAAATACAAACAACGGCTTCAGTATTGCCAAGGAGATCAATGATCTGAATGTAGGCCCCAATGGCACTATGACAGACGTCGCACGGTTGATCATGCTCTTGACCTCAAGAGGCTACGATTGTTCAAACCTTGCACAGTATAATGATGGCACACCTTTTACAGATAAGGTTGGGAATCAGATCGACAACCTGGTTGCGAATCTGCTTGAAACGAAAAGCGGAACGATTTTTGGTGTCTCATTCGGCTTGTGCGCATTAGATATGGGAACTTATTCCGTTCCTGCGAATGCTGCACGCACAAGAGAGTCTTTGCTGGATACACTTCTCCAATGCACGTTTGATCCACCGGGAATGTACGGAATGGATGAGGTTGGCATGGTCATGTATGCAATTGCGCCTTATCAGGACGATCCAGTGTATGGTGAGCGTGTTCGTGCGAAATTAGATGATGGTGTCGCAGCGATTGTCAAGTATATGCGAGAGGACTACACATTCGTGTATGGCGCACAGGTCAACAGTGAGACAACGGCGCAGGTCATTTGCGCCTTGGCATCCTGCGGCATTGATCCGTACAGCGATCCGAGATTCGGTAATGGAACAACTACCGTGTTGACGCAATGGATGGACTTGTTTGCGACATTAGACGGATTCAAGCACACACAGGATGGTACCACTAATACAATGGCGACGTACCAATCTTGCTATGCGCTGCAATGGTATCTTGGATTCTTGAATAAGGGTGGAGCAGGGTATCCGTACCACCTCTACTATCATCGTTACGATTTTTCTACGGTTCTCTCGACCGACGCAGATATCTTGTCGTTTTCCATTGAGGGCCAAAACGGAAAAATCGAGACAAAGGATGGTAAAAATACAATCACCGTTACCTTACCGAAGGGAATGTCCCTCCAGAATATAACGCCCGACTTCACGTTATCGGCAGGTGCAACCTTGGCAGCTCCGACGCTCCCTGTTACATTTGTCGAGAACGTAGCCCAGCCGTTTACAGTGCTGGCCGAGGATGGCCTGACCACAAAAACCTATGAGGTCACGGTTACGCTTGGCGACGTGGATCCGGCAGGCGCGAAGCTTGATACTTCGTCCATAGTCCTGCAAGATGCCAATCAGCGTAATCTTGATATTCTGGACAAGGCCATCACCGTGAAAGAGGACGGCGCGGACATTTTGCTGACGGTCAGCAGCGGTATTGATGTGACAAAGCTGCGTGTTATCGCCAACATCTCTTATGGCGCGAGTGCCTCGCCTGTCTTGGATGGCTCTGTGAACCTTGACCTTTCGGATTGGACGGAGTTTACCATTACCTCTGCGGATGGCAAAAACCACGCTGCTTATCGAATCAAAGTGCAAGCGAAAACGGTAGCCTCCATCACGGCATTTTCGCTGACGATCAGTGGCAAGGTCTATGACGGAGGCATTGACAACGTTAGCGGCACGATCTCCGTGACTGGTGTGGACGACAGCAATCTGACCACCACAAAGTTTGCACCGGACATCACACTGGGCGCTGGCACAACGGTGTGCAGCCCGCTATCCGGAACTGAGCAGGACTTCTCCGCACCGGTCACCTATACGGTCGCAGGCCGCGGTGTGGAGAGCCGTACTTATACGGTTCGGGTAACGAACACGGCAGGCAGCTTGATCTCTGCCTCCGGAGAGACGCCAACACCGTCCAGTTCTGCCAGGATTGAGAAGTTCACGGTGCTGGGTGTAGACGGTGAGATCGATCACACCGCTGGTACGATTGAGGTCGTACTGCCTAACGGGACGGACGTAACCGCGGTAGCACCTGTGGTCACTGTACCTGCTGGCGCGGTGGTAAGCCCTGTGTCCGGTGAAGTGGTGAATCTGTCCACACCGCTTACCTATACCGTGAGGCTTGGCAGCGAGACGCGATACTATGTTGTTCGCGTGGTGTATCAGCGCAGTACCTCGCAGCAGCTTTGGGACAAGGTCTCTGAAGATAATACGGTAACCGATCATCAGGAGAGCCGCAGCACACACCGGTTCTCGTAAGGAAGGTCAGACTGATGATGGAGAATATAATCACTATTAAATGAAGGTGGGAATTTAATGAAAAAAAGATTCATTCCCCTATTGGCACTTTTGCTGTCGCTATGCATTATTGTGCCTGTATCTATCGCGCAAATAATGGCGGCAGGTGCAGTTCAGATCAATGTTACCGCCAAAGGCGGCAGTGTAGTAATTGACAGCCATACCGTAGCCGGTGGCAGCAGCTATAATGTTGAGGAAAATGCAACTGTCCCTATAAAGGCAGTTCCGCAGGACGGTTATGTGTTTGACAGCTGGTCTGTGACCGGAGGAACAATAGCCGAAGATATGCGCAAAAAGAATCCGGCAACATTGGGTGTAACGACCGAAGCTGTTACACTTACTGCGAACTTTCAAAAGACGCTAACCGTCACGCTGAATCAGGCAGAGGGCGGCACGGCAACGATCACGCCGACGGATAAGGCCGTGGGCCACACGGAAACGACTGTGACCGGTGTGGATAACAACAGCGGTGACATGGTCGCTACGCTGACTGCAACGGCTAATGATGGTTATGCCTTTTCTGGATGGAAAGTCACCTATCTCAAAAACGGGGAGGAGCGTGATGCCAATGCAAAAGGCGCAAATAGGCTGTACCATTATGTGATAGATGGTAACTTGTCGAAAGACTCTATCAAAGTAGGCTTCAATGATAATGGTACTAAAATGTACGCGACCTTACACGTGTCGCTTATTGTTACCCCGCAATTCACTAAGCAGTTGGATGTGACCATCGCGGAATCCGAGGGCGGCACCGTTACCTCTTCTAATACGCTGACAAGCCTTGCATCCGGAGCGCAGGTGACTCTTACCGCAGCTCCCAATAAGGGCTACGGCGTGCTGGGCTGGAATGTAACAGACAAGGATGGCAACGCCACGAGCGACTATACGCTGAAGATGGCAAACGACACAGCGACGATCACGCTGGGAAATACCTCGCTGAAGGTTTCTGCCCAATTCAGTGCCGATGCAGGAAAATTTGTAGTCGATCCTACAGAACAGAATCCTCCTACGGCAATGCTTCGCGATGTTTCAACCTCTATCCAGAACGGAGCGACGACTGTTTCAGGCTGGAACAACAATAAAAATGAAGAGTTGGTCATGACGATCATTCCCACACAGGATCCGCGGACGACTGCAAATGCGAATCTGTATATGGGAATATGGAGACTTGATGTCAGCGGCTATGCCAAAGGAACGGAGCTGAAATTTCCTGATGATGTAGTGCTGACAGATTCCAGTGCCAGCAGCAATTATAAGCTGATCACATTTAAAGCGGATTGCGCCCACCCGTGGGAGGAGATCCCTTTCACCATCACGGATGTCAACGGCAATGTAAAGCAGGCGAAGATCGTGCTGGATTACCCCAGCAAGGGCACTGTCAGCATTGAAGGCACCGGTAAGGTAACGGTCAACGGCAGCGAATATGCCAATGGCGATGTGGTCAAGGCCGTGACCGGCGCGGAACTGAAGCTTCAGGCGACAGAAGCCAGCACATTCACGGGCTGGGAAGTCCCCGGCATGACGCTGACTGCGGAACAGGCCAAGGCAAATCCGCTGACCATTACCGCGCCTGAAGGTAGCTTTACCATTAAGGCTAAGTTCCAGACAGGTGATAGTGACAATGTTACTGTCCAAGTGAAGCTTATGGAAGGCACCAACGATAGGAGCTCAGATAAATTCTGGACTGAAGGATCTTTGGTTCAGAGAATGTTTGACGTTGTTCTCATGGACGATAAGAGCTTTGATGAACTGGTAGCTGGCGGGTTCTTTGGCATTGATAAAGGAGCCATCGCAGTTGATGAGAATCACAATGTCTTCTCTGTTGAGAACGGGGAAAAAGTCTGCATTAAAATACTGGATTTCCGTCAGAAGCTTACCGGTGAAAAGAAAGGGTATGTCTTAGAGAGCCTGGAAACGAACATTCCCGAAAACGACATTATAGGTAAAAAGACTGTCAGTGAGAGAATCAACGCGGGGACATATGAGGTTACATATCTGGCGTTTTATGCTAAGCAGGACAATATTGTTGTGACGGGCACCATTCATGAATTATATAACGTGGAGATAAAGGCGTCCAGCAACGATCCTCAAATGGGCAAAGTTGAATTGACCCCCACAAGCAGCACTAATCTCTATAAAGAGAGAACAACGTTGCTTATGTCCGCCATCCCAGAAGATGGGTATGTATTCAAAGGCTGGACAGAATCGGGCGGGAAATATCTGACCGACACACAGAAATCCCAGCTAACTGTACAGTTTGTAGTAGGAACGGAGAACACGCAGTTTACCGCTAACTTTGAAGAAGCCGGTGAGATCACACCGCTTCCGGTAACGGTCAATGTGGATTATAGCGATAAAGCTGTTGTTACCGTTAATGGAAGCCGTGATATCACATCCGCCAAGCCCGGAACGCAACTTACCGTAGCAATCAGCGATGTTGACGAGTATTATCTCTTTGACCATTGGGAGATCACGCAGAACGGAGTTGAAAACGCGGATTCGTTGTTCCCTGATGCGGAAAAGAAGAATACATCGGTAACCTTTACGATGCCTTCTAATGCAGAAGGTATAACGATTCATGCCGTGATGAAAGAGCGGCTACTAAGCGTAGGCAGTCAGATAAAGTTGGGTGATTACGCTCGTAGTGATCTGGCTTCGATTTCTTATACCGTGAATGGCAAGAGTGTGCCATCCTACAAAGAAATCCTGAAGAAAGGTGATGTGTGTGGTTTTACTATAACGCTTGCGGATCCCGAACATTATGTGCTGAAATCGTCAGAGCTTTATCGTTACGAAGATGGCATTACAAGGTATTTATTCTCAACAACAAATATCTCTGGAACATTTACAGTTGATGATTGGTATTATGGCTACGCGATTGATGTGACGCTTGAAGAAAAGACCGAAGATAATGCCCGGCATGACATCGTGCTGAAACAAGCGACAGGCGGTACGATCACATCTTCCAACTCGACCGCACAGCCGAACACGACCGTTACGCTGACCGCTGCTCCCGATAGCGGCTACGCGCTGAAGAGCTGGATCGTGAAGGACGAACAGCAGAAGGCCATTTCTGTCACCACTGATAAGACTGACCGCAATGTTGGTACTTTCACGATGCCCAAGAGCAATGTCACGGTAACGGCAGAGTTTGAGTCCACATCGGAGATTACGCCGACGATCACATCTGTCGCACTGGTAAAGAGTGCAGATGGCAGTCTGGTCGTAAATGGCGTTCCGTCTGGTGACAATTGGACGATCACCATTCCCAACACCGTGTCGGCAGAGACGGTTGCCAAGATCCCTGAAGGACTGTCCGGTTTGAACCTAAAAATCGTTACACCTGCTGGCGTAAAGGTAAAGCAGGAAGGCGGAGGCGGCAGCTATGAAGGCGATTGGTCTAAGGGTGACATCTCCTGCTATATGCCGGTAGGCGAAGAAGTTACGTTCAAGGCAACAGCAGGAACAGCTACCAAGGATTATACCATTAAGCTGATCTATTCTGGCTCTGGTGAACCTACGGAACCTATCCTGTCCAACGGTTCCGCCACACGTATCAGCAATAGCGGCGCAGCCGTACAGTTCAGCTCGAATGTGGCAGGCAATTACTTCTATAAGGTTGTCAACCACAGCGCGGCGGCGCCTACGGTGGAAGAGATTTTGGCTTCTTCCAACAAGGGGACAGCCAGTACAGGCGTGAATAACATCACTCTTAGCAATTTGGGCGATGGCGCACGCGACATCTATATTGTTGTTGTGGATGCCTCCAATAACAGGAGCGTGGTTCTCAAGATCGAGATCCCCGCTTATGGCAGCATTGATGTACCGGATACCGGAGCGTACACTATTACAGTGAAGGCACCCAAGGGCGGCACCATCACCCCCAACCGCACCAAGGCCAACGCGGGCGATGAGATCATCGTTACCGTAACCCCCGACAGCGGTTATCAGATGGTGGCGGATTCGCTGACCTACACGCTGGCTGTTGCTGGCGGCGAAACAGTGAAAATCACTAACAACCGCTTTACCATGCCTGAGGGTAATGTGAGCATCAGTTGTCAGTGGGAGACTGCCGCGACGACCTCCAAGGGCATCACCAGCTTCTCCATCAGCGGTGTGGTCGGTGCGGTGAACAACACCACCAATACCATTACCATCACACTGCCCCGCGGCACAGATGTGACGAAGCTGACCCCGGTTATCGCCACAAACGGTGTCAAGTCCCTGACACCTGGCAGCGGTGAAACGGTGGACTTCACCAATGCCGTGACCTACACCGCCGCCATGGAGGATGGCAGCAGCAAAACCTATACTGTCACGGTCTACGTGGACAAGGGAACGCTGGCCGATCAGTTCTGGGACAAGCTGACGGACTTTGCCACCCAAGTTCCCTGGTGGGAGTATGCAAAGCATCAGCAAAGCACCAGCAAGTATCCCAAGTATTGGTAAGTAGTTTTCTCTACGCAAGGGAGGCTGTCGGCAACGCCGGCAGCCTCCTTCTTATTTTCCATCCTTCGCTGCTACGAACCAGCGGCCTTTTTCAAACCAGAGATAACTCTCCCTGCCCCGTATGCGGCAGGTATATCTCTCTCCCACGCCGCCTACACTTTGGCAGGCTGCGCGGCGCACGTCCAGTATCTTGTCGATATGATATCTGCGTATTTCGTCAAACTCGATCTCGATAGGACGCATCTTCCCGTTGGCGTCAAAATGCACCGTCACCGGCACATACTTCTTTTCAAGTTCCATGGATATTCCCCCTATCCTGCGAAGTAGCCTATCGGATGCACGGTATGGTCATCCTTGGGATTGATGCAGCCCAATGCCGGGTCAGACATGGTGATGGCGCGGCGCACACTCATATAGCCATATCGCTGCCGCAGCCTGTCCATGGTCACATCGATTTGTTCCCACGCGCCCCGACGCCTATCGTTATCAAAAAGCGACGTTTGTATACCAATAGTCGCATCTACCAGATCGGCGCCGCGCACACCAATGCTGCGTACCGGCAGCGTCCACAGATAGCTGCGGCGAAACAAGTCAAAGGCCACCTCCGCGATCTCCGCACTGGAGCAGGTGGGAACTGCCAGTTTCTTTTGCCGGCAGTACCAATGCAGCTCCGTATCCCGGACAGCAACTTCGACCACCGTACACTTTGATGCCAGCTCCCGCATTCTGCAGGCGACGCTTTCCGCCAACAGATACAGCATGAGACGCACATCATCGTCGCTCACCAGATCGCGCGGCGTGGTGGCGCTGTTGCCCACCGATTTTATGGCGCGGATATGATCACTGCGCTGCACAGGCGATACATCAAGCCCGTTGGCAAAAGTGTGCAGCACCAGCCCCATTTTCCCCAGCTTGTGTTCCAAAAGCTTCGGCGACGCCTCGGCAAGCTGCCCGATGGTATAAATCCCAATACCGCGCAGCTTGCGCTCTGTGGCAGGACCAACATAGAGCAGATCGGATGCTGGCAGCGGATAGACAATTTCTTTATAGTTATCCCGCTCGATACGGGTGATGGCGTCCGGCTTTTTATAGTCACTACCCAGCTTCGCCGTGATCTTATTGTCGGAAACGCCGATGCTGGCGGTGATCCCCAACTCAAACTTGATCTGCTCGCTGATCTCTTCAGCAATACTCACGGCCGAACCGAACAGACCGACGCTGCCGGTCACATCCAACCAGCTTTCATCAAGGCCAAACGGCTCGATCTGGTCGGTGTATTTCTCGTAAATCTCGCGAGCCATCTTACTGAATCGGATATACTCCCTCATATCGGCAGACAGCACCACCAAATCGGGACAAAGCTGCTTCGCCTGCCAGATG
>ENA-UONW01004502-UONW01004502.1-human-gut-metagenome-genome-assembly--contig:-CS52-NODE-4502-length-10122-cov-4.508791_pt1 | contig 10122 bp, 7 predicted proteins | sample MGYA00242463_ERZ724010 | MGnify/ENA metagenome assembly ERZ724010 | reverse complement strand
CTCATCCTTATCGGCGAGCCCTTCCCCGCATCTCTCGGCGGACTCCTTCTGTCAGCAATTCCGTTTGCCATCGGTTGGGGCTGCAGCAAAAAGCAGGCTTAATCAGGCAGCAGTTTCTTAGATCACTGTTCAGCTCAGGCTCTGTGCAAATGTACCTGTTAAATCGAAAGGATATAAAAATGGAAATAACAACATTTGATAAGCTCAGCAAAGAGGATCAGGCACTTGTAAAAACGGCCATGGAAGCCCGCGAAAACGCTTATACTCCTTACAGCAATCACAAAGTAGGCTCCGCCGTTCGCACTGCCAACGGAAAGGTTTTCCCCGGCTGCAATGTTGAAATAATCTCTCTTCAAACCAGCTGTCACGCAGAGCGAAACGCTGTAATGAATATGGCCATGCACGGTGAGCGCGTAATTGAGACCTTGGTATGCTACGGTCCATACTCCGGCGTCCCCTGCGCAGAATGCAGACAGGTCATCTGGGAATTCTGTGACAACAATCCCAATGTCCGAATCATCGGTGCTACGACTGAGGGTGAAATTGAATTGATGACCATAGGTGAAATATACCCATATGCCTATGGACCGGCAACAAAAGGAATCGATTGCAAAAAATATTGATAATTGCAGGCTATCTGCATGAAATGAAGCGTCTCCGCAAAAGTTAGGCAAATATGTAAAGGGCTTGTTGTCTGTGAAAAGCAGACGGCAAGCCCTTTTTGTCTCGATACTGCGAAGCATAATAATTGACATCACTCAGCGCAAAATGCCGAATGTATTGCCGGAGGGTATGAACCATGAAGAAGTGCGGCTTTGGCGCCTAATAGGCACAAAAGATAGCGGCTCATCCGATCCGAACGAATGAGCCGCCGTTTTCTTTATTCCTTTTCGGAAGCGTCCGCAGCGTCTTCCGTGTTTTCCTGCCCTGTCTTCGCCGCGATCCCTGCGCCGTGCTTTTTAAAGGCAGGCTCGGTGAAGAGCGACCAGAGCAGCATCAGTACCGCCGGCATGAACGCGAGCGGAAACAGCCACCGCACGCTCAAGCGTGCAATTTCAGCCGTCATCAGCACGAGCACCACGGTTGACGGCAGATGCCCCGCGGCAAATTTCAGCGCTGTTTTGTTCAGAGCGCCGAAGCTCATCGCACAGCGTGAGAGGATCGGAAACACCCAGCATGCCGCGCCGAGAGGCAGGATCAGCGCGACATAGTACGCCGCGCCCGCAGCCATGGCGGTGGGGGCTTCGGCGCTGTACTGCCGCAGCAGCGCGAGCATCCACAGCCCGAGCGCGGTGATCGCGCCCCAGAGCAGCGTCAGCAGCAGGCCCGGCACAAGCTCATTTTTGAACGTGCGGAAAAAGCGCTCATAGGGCCCGGACTGCTTATACCGTATGCAGCGCACGACGCTGTCATAGAGCGCGGTCGTCGCCGCGCCCAGCGTCAGTACGGGGATGCTGCACAAAAGCCACAGCACGCTCAGCGCCAGAATGTCCGTCAGCGTATTCAGCGCCCGCCAAAGCCAGCCCTGATAGCGAAATACGCGCCCCAGCATCAGGTCAGATCGCGCACTCTCGGCGCGAGCGCATCGGCGAGCTGGCGATGCCCGCGGCGGCTGAGATGCATATAGTCCACCGTGTTGAACTCCGCCACGCCCTCGGCGTCGAAGAAAGCCCAGCCGTGCGCGGCGCACTTTTTGCGGTATTCTTCCGCCACGCCCATGGACGTTACGTGGCAGGACGCCCCCATGGCGGGATCGTTGTGCCCTACGCCGATGTGCGGCGGCGCAACGATAAGCAGGTTCGGCCTGCCGGCGCGCCACGCGGCGACGGTTTCTGCTTTCAATGCAAGGCGCTCCATGCCGATGCCGATGCACGCCGGACTTGCGTTGAAGCGCTCCTTTGTGTCGTTCGTGCCGAGCATGATGATCAGCAGATCGACCGGCTCATGCGACATCAGCGTGGAATATATGACGTCCAGCCCGGACATGCACTCGTGCAGCGGATCGGAAAACACGGTCGTCCGGCCTGACAGTCCCTCTTCCAGAACAAGGTACTCCTCTCCCAGCATCTTCTGCAAAAGGCAGGTCCAGCGCTCGTCCTCGTTGAAGCGGTCGGTACGTTCGGCGGTGTCATTGGGGTCTGCACAGTAGCCGTGGGTATTGGAATCGCCGAAGCAGACAATGTGTTTCTTCATATGTGCTCTCCTTTTTACGGTATGGTCACTTACGGATCTCCGGCAGTGAAGCCGCGGCAGCTGACTGACCGACGCGGCGGAACTTCTCGTCCGGCAGCGCGAGATGGATTTTTTCCGCCAGCTCGCTGTACTCATCGCGCAGCACGCGCTCACACTCTTCTATCACAAGCTCGCCGCCGCGCCCGGACATCACGCGCCCGAGCAGCAGCACATGGCGGAAGTGGTACATATCGTGGTACAGTGCGAGCGAGTGCGCCAGATACACGCCGATGCTGCGGTATATCGCGGCCGCGCGAAGGTCGCCCTCTTCCATGAGCTTCTGCACAACCTTGAGCTTTTCCGCCGGGGAGAGGCTGCTGTCCAGCGCAATCCCCGCCGCCGGAGCGAGCTTTATAACGCCGTCCTGCGAGAAATACTTCACGCCGCAGCCGATGTCGAGCGACCATTCGTCCTGCATTGCGCCGGGGTTTGCGTCCACGGGGATGAACGCCAGCTCGTTGAGCCAGCCCGTGATATACCCGTTTTCATCAACATAGCCGCCCGCCTCGCTTGTGCCCATGGCGATGCCGAGAATGTTCGTATCCTCCAGACTGATGGCACCGGCGAGCGCTGTAACGTCGCCGTCGTTGAAAACGCAGAACGGTACATCGCCGAACGTATCGGTGATGGCGCGGATGTAGATATCCTTGACCTTCGCATCAAAAAGGTCCTGCGGCACCTTGAGGAAGAGCGAAGCGTTCATGGTGCGGTTATTTATATACACACCGGCGCTCGAAACGCCCACGGCGTCCACGCGCGGCAGATGCTCCGCCGCCGCCCGGAGTGCGGCAACGATGCCATCATAGTGGTAGTCCGGGTCCGCTGTCGTCTTGGGAAACCACACGACCTCCTCGGAATACACGGTCTCGCCGTCGATCACGGCGCTGACCTTGCGGTCGCTCCCGCCCGCGTCAAAGCCTATGCGGCAGCCGTCAAAGTGTCCTCCCGCAGGCCGGGGCGAATCCTTCGCTTCCGGCAGATTTTCGGCATAGACGACCTCAAACGGCCGTTCATATATATGGGAGAAATAGTCCCAGTCAAATGCCTGGCAGCCGTCCGCGCTGAAGCATTCGCGGATATACTCACACATTTCCCGATCGCCGCTGATATACACGCGCCAACCGCCCTTCATCCACAGCATGGACTTGACGAGACGGCGGATATAATATCTGTCAGCCTCGATTCGGTCGGGCGTTCCGTGGATAAACGTATGGACGGATGCCATCTCGCCGCCGCTGCGCTCCACGGCGACTCCAACGGGCTTTTGGGCCGATGCAAGAAATGCGTGGTTGAACTTGTAGAGCGGGAAAAAGTCACGGTCAAGCTCCGGAAGATTTCGGACGCTTGCCTCGATGCCGAGATAATTCATGCTGCGCATCCTCCATATACAGAAAATTTTGCGTAATAACGTTAATTATATATTTACTATATCACAGCTATTGGCGGCTGTCACTAAAAAAAGAAAAAAATATTTCAATTTAAAATACTCTTGAAAATCATTTTCTTAGGTGCTACCATAAGAATACTATCATACATGCAAAACCCGCTTGAATAATCAAATTGAAAAGGGGCGTTTACGATGGATAAGCAAAAGCTGGAAAACGCGAGAGGCTGGATACAGTCCGAGCTGAAAAAGTGTATTGATTTCTGGCTCAAAAACGGCATGGACCCTGTCAACGGCGGCGTATACACCTGTCTCGATCGCAAGGGCGAAATATATTCCACAGATAAAAGCGTGTGGATGCAGGGGCGATGCGGCTGGATCTTCGCGTATCTCTGCCATGTATACGGCACGCGCGAGGAATGGCTGCGCGCATCGAAGAGCTGTCTTGATTTTATGGAGGCGCACTGCATAAACCGCGCAGCCGGGAACCGGATGTACTTCACCGTCACCGCCGAGGGCGCGCCGCTCCGTCAGCGCCGGTACTGCTTTTCCGAGGCGTTTTACGCCATGGCGAACGCGGAATACTACGGCGTGACCGGCGAGCGGGAGCATCTCGAGCGCGCTCGGCGCGCGTATGACCTCTACTGGGATCTCAACCACGGCATGCCCGACCCGACCGGTCTTGGGCCGAAGACCGAGCCCGCAACGCGCACGGGGCGCGCCTTCGGCATCCCGATGATATACCTCAACGTCACCGCCGTGATGCAGCGCGTCGATCCGGAAAATGCGGCGCTCTACGCCGAGCGCGCCGCCGCCTGCGTAGACGAGATATTCCGCTACCACGTCCATCCGGAGCTTAAATGCGTGCTGGAGAACGTCGCGATTGACGGCACAGCGAGATTGTATTACACTGAAGGCCGAACTGTTAACCCCGGACACGATATAGAAGGCGTGTGGTTTCTGCTCGAATATGCGCGCAGAACCGGTAATGCAGAGCTTGTCGCCAGAGCTGAGGAGATTTTCCGCTGGGCGATAACTGCCGGGTGGGATAAGGAATACGGCGGGCTGCTGTATTTTGTTGACGCGCTCGGCAAGCCGCCCGAGGCGTACGAGCACGACATGAAGCTCTGGTGGCCGCACGATGAGATACTCATATCCTCGCTCATGCTCTATAAGGATACCGGCAAGGAAGAATATCTCGACTGGTTTTATACCACGCTCGACTACTGCAAAGCGCATTTCGCCGACAGCGAGTACGGTGAGTGGTACGGCTATCTTCGCCGCGACGGGCTGCCCACCGAGCCGTCGACCAAGGGCTCAACATTCAAAGGGCCGTTCCATCTGCCGCGTATGCTCATCATGACGGACGTTATGGCGGGAGAATTGCTCTCGAAATAAAAATACAGGAGAAGCGTATGGAGCAAAGCAGCATAAACGTTTTTGAGCGAATCAGCGCAGAGTATTATAATCTCACTACCGCAGAGAAAAAGGCGGCGGATTATGTGCTTTCGCACCAGAGGAAAGCGCAGGACATGAGCATCACCGAGCTCGCCGCGGCAAGCGGCGTGGCGGAGGCGACCGTGTCGCGCTTCTGCCGGCGGCTGGGATGCAAGGGGTACAACGCCTTTCGTCTCGCCATTGCCAACTCCATTGCCCAGCGCCCGCAGCAGTCCAACCCGCTCTCCGGCGAGGTGCTCGATGACGACAGCTTTTCCGATGTCTGCAAAAAGCTCTACACGGCCAACGTCAGCGCCATGACGCAGACGCTTGAGCTTGTCCGTCCGGAGGAATATATCCGCGCGGCGGATCTTCTGGAGCAGGCGGACCGGGTGCTGTGCATGGGACAGGGCGGCTCTATGATCATCGCCATGGAGGCGGCGCATCTCTTTTCCACGGCAAGCGGGAAATTTTTCTCCGTGACTGACTCGCATATGCAGGCCATCGCCATCGCTACCGCGGGCGAGAACGACGTCATTCTCTTCTTCTCCTATTCCGGCGCGACAAAGGATCTGATCGAAACTCTCTCTTACGCGCGCGAGCGCGGCCCGCGCTCCATTCTCGTCACGCACTTTGCCAACTCTCCCGGCGCCGGTCTTGCGGATGTGACGCTGCTGTGCGGCGCGGACGAGAGTCCGCTGCAGCTCGGCTCCGTCGGCGCGAGGATCGCGCAGATGTATCTTATGGACGTGCTCTTTTCCGAGCTCTGCCGCCGCAATCTGGACGCATGCCGCCAGAGCCGCGCCCGCATCGCCGCCGCTCTTGCGGATAAGCACCTGTGACCGGCTGAAAATCTTTTTCATCTTCCCTCCCCCGGAGAGCGCTTTGTTCTCCGGGGATTTTTATACTATCATTTGCAAAAAATATTCATTGCCTAATTTTAAAGAAAATTATTTTCAAAAATCTATTGACATTGGCAAGAGCTTTGGTTAATATGATGGTGAAAAGAGGTAATTCACCGGCGAGAGCCGTTGAAATAACGAAACCTGAACAAAATGTTTAAGGAGGCACATCATGAAGAAACTGCTCGCAATGCTGCTCGCGCTGTGCATGGTATTTGCTCTGTGCGCCTGCGGCCAGACCGCTGCACCCGCTGCCGACCCCGCACCTGCTCAGGCTGACCCCGCTCCCGCGGCGGAACCCGCCGCCGAACCCGTCAACATCACGCTCTGGACCTACCCGATCGGCGGCTGGGGCAATGCTGACACCGTCGATGCCCTCATTGCCTCGTTCGAGGCGGCGAACCCCGGCATCACCGTCACCGTGGAATATCTCGACTACACCAACGGAGACGATCAGGTCAACACCGCGCTCGAAGGCGGCTCCGCTCCCGACCTCATCATGGAAGGGCCGGAACGTCTCGTTGCCAACTGGGGCGCGAAGGGCTACATGGTCGATCTCGCCGACATGTGGGACGACACCGACAAGTCCGAAGTCAATCCGGCCTGCGTCTCGGCCTGCTTCACCGCGGACGGCGCCTGCTATGAGTACCCCCTCGTTATGACCGCGCACTGCATGGCCATCAACTATGATGCGTTCGTCGCCGCCGGCGCCGACCAGTACATCGATACCGAGACCCACACCTGGACGACCGAGAACTTCATCAAGGCGGTCGATGCGCTGTATGCCTACTACAAAGAGCCCGTCGGCGACGTCTACTGCTCCGGTCAGGGCGGCGACCAGGGCACCCGTGCTCTCGTCAACAACCTCTACGGCGGCATGTTTACCAATGCCGAGCACACCGCCTACACCGCGGACTCTCCGGAGAACATCAAGGCTCTCGAGCTTCTGCAGAGCATGGACGGCATCTACTTCAACGCGGCTGAGAACGGCGGCGAGGAGATCACCGCTTTCCGTCAGGGCATCCTCAAGATGGCGTTCTGCTGGAACATCGCTCAGCAGCTCAACGCCGACAACAACGATGCCGAGCTCACCAACGACGGTGAGAAGATCGTCTTCATGAGCTTCCCCTCCGAGACCGGCGAGAGCAAGCTGCAGGGCGGCATCTGGGGCTTTGGCGTGTTCGATAACGGCGACGCCGCCAAGATCGACGCTGCGAAGACCTTCATCAAGTACTTTGCCGACGGCGAAGGCACGATCGATGCGGTCAAGGCCTCCAAATACTTTGCCGTGCGCGACACCGCCGAGGGCATTGACCTCACCGGCATCTGGGCGGACAACGCCATCATGAACGAGTACACCAAGCTCATGCCCTATCTCGGCGACTACTACCAGGTCACCTCCGGCTGGGCGACCGCCCGCACCGAGTGGTGGAACATGCTCCAGCGCATCGGCGGCGGCGGTGATGTTGCCACCGAGGTCGCAACATTCTGCGCCAACGCGAACGCGGCGGCGGCCGGCTGATCAATCAAGCAAGCAAGGCTTTTTCATATCTCCTTTTCTCCTTTGGCCCACCGCGCGCACCCTCTCTGTGCCCCTGCGCAGAGAGGGTGTGTTGATAGCTACCGAATCCATAAGGGGGAGCGACCCTATGTTCAAATCCAAAAACAGCATGAGCCGCGCGCTCGTACGGCGGGAAACAACAGCGGGATACCTGTTTTTGCTGCCGAGTCTGTTCTTCTTCGTCACCTTTGTGCTGTATCCCATGTTCCTGTGCATATACACCAGCTTCTTTGACTCCAACATGGGCAAAAACGCCGTGGATGTCTTTGTCGGGCTGGGTAACTATAAGGAGCTTTTCCGGGATAAGCTCTTCCTCGGCGCGCTGAAAAATACGGTCGTCATCGTTGTCGTTGCCGTTCCGACGGTGTGTGCGTTCTCTCTTTGGGTCGCCACGGCGATATACGATATGAAGCCTGCGCTGACCTCAGCGTTCCGCTGCATCTTCTATCTGCCGGTCGTCACCGGCTCGGTTGCGGTAACGGTCGTCTGGAAATGGATGTACAACAGCCGCTATGGCGTGTTCAACTACCTTTTCAAGAGCCTCGGCATCATTGACCAGAATATAAACTGGCTGGGCGATGCGCGCTTCGCGCTCTGGTGCATCATTCTCATCCTCTTCACCACCTCCGTCGGCCAACCCATCGTTCTCTACGTTTCGGCGCTCGGCAACGTGGATCATTCGCTCGTTGAGGCGGCGCAGGTAGACGGTGCGAACCGCCGTCAGGTGTTCTGGAAGATCAAATGGGCGCAGATCATGCCCACCACGCTCTACATACTCATCATCACCACGATCAACTCCTTCCAGTGCTTCGCGCTGATCCAGCTGCTCACCTCCGGCGGGCCGACGCACAGTACGGACACGATCATGTATTACATCTATTACACCGCGTTCAAGCTCTACCGCTACGGGTACGGCAACGCCATGGGCGTTGTGCTTATGATCATCATCGCGGTGCTCTCTGCTGTCCAGTTCAAGCTGGGGCAGCAATCGGACTAAGGGGGTGAGCGTATGCAGAGCAAATCGAAAGCAAACCGCATCATCACTCTTGTCATTATCATTATCCTCGCAGCGCTCTTCACGTTCCCGCTCTACTGGATCATTACGGGTTCCTTCAAGACCGCCAAGGAGGTCAACTCCGTTACACCTGTCTGGTGGCCGAGCGAGTGGACTCTGAAGAATTACCAGACGCTCATGAGCAAGCTCAAAGCCCCGCTGTGGGAGTTTTACATCCCCTTCAGCCAGTATTTTTCGGCCGACGGCAGCCCGATCGTCTTCTCCGCCGGGCCCACCGTGCCCGGTGCGATCCGCTGGATGTTCAACACCGTGTGGATGGCCGTTGCAGCCATGCTTCTCACCTGCGCGACCTCCGCGCTCGCGGGGTATGCGCTGGCCAAAAAGCGCTTCGTCGGTCGCAGGCTCATTTTCACGCTCATCGTCTGCGCGATGGCCCTGCCGAAGCAGGTCATACTTATACCGCTCATCCGCGAGATGTCCTCGCTCAAGCTCTACAATACGCTCAGCGCCGTCGTCTACCCGATCGTCGGCTGGCCGTTCGGCGTGTTCCTCATCAAGCAGTTTGCCGAGAGCATCCCCAGCGAGATACTGGAGGCCGCGAGGATCGACGGCGCGAGCGAGCTGAAAACCTTCAACCGGATCGTTTTCCCCATGATAAAGCCCGGTGTCGGCGCGCTTGCCATCTTCACGTTCATCAATTCGTGGAACGACTATTTCATGCAGCTCATCATGCTCTCCAGCACAAAGAATCTGACCATATCGCTGGGCATCGCAAAGATGCAGGCGGAAAACTCGACGGACTTCGGGCTCATCATGGCAGGCGCCGCCTTTGCCGCCGTGCCGATCATTATCGTGTTTCTCATTTTCCAGAAATATTTTACCAAGGGCATCACGATGGGCGCCGTCAAAGGCTGACACACAAGGAGTGAAAACAATGAAAGCAAGAGACCTGAATAAATACCAGGGGATCTTCCCTGCCTTCTACGCATGCTACGACGACGCCGGCGAGGTATCGCCCGCCCGTGCGCGGGCGTTCACGGAATACCTCATCGAAAAGGGCGTGAACGGCCTTTATGTCGGCGGTTCGTCCGGTGAATGCATCTATCATTCCGTAGCGGAACGCAAGGCGCTGCTGGAGGCCGTCATCGCCCAGGCCGCCGGGCGCGTCACGATCATCGCGCACGTCGCCTGCAACAACACGCGCGACAGCATGGAGCTTGCCGCCCACGCCGAGAGCGCCGGAGCCGACTGCATCGCCGCCATTCCCCCGATCTACTTCCATCTGCCGGACCGCGCGATCGCGCAGTATTGGACCGATATTGCCTCTGCCGCGCCGAATACGGATTTCATCATCTACAACATCCCGCAGCTCGCCGGCACAGCGCTGAACAGCTCTCTTCTGCGCACGATGCTCGCCGTACCGACCGTGATCGGCGTGAAAAACTCCTCCATGCCGATACAGGATATTGAAATGTGGCGCGACGAGGGCGCGATCGTTTTCAACGGCCCGGACGAGCAGCTTCTCTCCGGGCTCGCCGCGGGTGCGGTCGGCGGCATCGGCGGTACGTACGCCGCCATGCCGGAGCTCTAC
>ENA-UONW01004489-UONW01004489.1-human-gut-metagenome-genome-assembly--contig:-CS52-NODE-4489-length-10147-cov-13.192826_pt1 | contig 10147 bp, 6 predicted proteins | sample MGYA00242463_ERZ724010 | MGnify/ENA metagenome assembly ERZ724010 | reverse complement strand
TACAACATCTCCTACGGCATCGCCTTCGGCCTCATCTCCTACGTCTTCATCAAGATCTTCACCGGCAAGATCAAGGAAATCAACGTCGGCACCTGGGTCATCACGATCCTCTTTGCCCTCATGTTCTTCCTCACCCGCTAAGCAATCTTCTCCCCGGGCGCACCATCCGGTGCGCCCGGTTTTTTTGCGCGCAGGGCGGAGCGAAAATCGCGTCAAAAACCGGGAAACTGCCTCTTGACTTTTTCGGCCGGATTCGCTATGATACAATTTCACCAGAAAACAGGAGGCGTTGGGCATGGGCAATCAGCCGTATATCGTCGGCGTCGGCGCGGCAAATCTGGATCTCAACGGCGCGTCGTGCGCGCCGATCCATCTGCGGGACTCCAATCCCGGGCATATCAGCCTTTCCGCGGGCGGCGTGACGCGCAATGTGTGCGAGAACCTCGCACGGCTGGGCGCGGATGTGAAGCTGCTGTCGTGCGTGGGCGATGATGTGTTCGGCTCGTATATCCGCCGGTCCTGCGTGGAGGCGGGGATCGATATCAGCCATCTCTACGAGGCCAGAGGCGCGCACTCGTCCATCTATCTCTCCATTCTGGATGCGGACGGCGATATGCTGGTCGGCATGTCCGACATGCGCATCGTCCAGCAGGATCTGCCGGCAGATTACCTGCCGTCGCAGAAGCAGCTGATCCAGGGCGCGAAGGTCGTCACCTGTGACCCCTGCATGGGGGAAACGGCGCTGCTGCAGCTGCTGGACCTGTGCCAGCCGCCGCAGGTCGTGTGCGTCGACCCGGTCTCCTGCGCGTATGCGCGCGTCGTCGCGCCGCTCATCGGCCGGTTCCACACGGCCAAGCCCAACCGCATGGAGCTGGAGATCCTGGCCGGGATGGAGATCCGTTCCGACGCCGATCTGCAGCGTGCGGGCGAAGTAGTCCTGAATAAGGGCCTGAAGCGGCTGTTCATCAGCCTCGGCGCGGAGGGCTGCTTCTATATGGATGATACCGGCGCGGTCCTGCGCCGGAAGCTGCGTCCGGCGAAGATGGTCAACGCCTCCGGCGCGGGCGATTCCTTCGCCGCCGCCATGCTCTACGCAACACTGCAGGGCTATGACGCGGAGAAAACGCTCGACTACGGCATGGCCGCCGGGATCGCGGCCGTGACGCATGAGCGGACCATCAACCCGAACATGAGCGTTCCCCTGCTGGAAAGCATCCTGCAGACATATCGTCTTTGAACCTGTACACCCATCTGAAAGGAGTTATTCATATGAATCTGAAAGACTATCTGTCCATCACCCCTGAGATCCAGGAAGCGCTGGCCGCGGGCAAGCCCGTCGTCGCGCTGGAATCCACCATTCTGAGCCACGGCATGCCCTATCCGCAGAACGTGGAGTTTGCACACAAGGTCGAGGAGATCGTCCGCGCAGAGGGCGCCATCCCCGCGACGACCGCCATCATGGGCGGCAAGCTGAAGGTCGGCCTGAACGCGGACGAGCTGCTCGTCATGTGCAAGGCTGAGGGTGTCGGCAAGGTCAGCCGCCGCGACGTGGCTGTCTATCTCGCCACCGGCATGACCGGCGCGACGACCGTCGCCACCACCATGATCATCGCCTCCATGGCGGGCATCCGCTTCTTCGCCACCGGCGGCATCGGCGGTGTGCATCGCGGCGCAGAGAAGACCATGGATATCTCCGCCGACCTGCAGGAGCTGGCCAACACGCCGGTCTGCGTCGTCTGCGCGGGCGCGAAGAGCATTCTGGACCTCGGTCTGACGCTCGAATATCTGGAGACGCAGGGCGTTCCCGTTCTGGGCCTGCGCACGGACGAGCTGCCGGCCTTCTACTGCCGCACCTCGGGCTTCAAGCTCGACTACAACTGCCAGGATGAAGAGACCGTTGCCAAGATCATGAAGGCCAAGTGGGACATCGGCCTCAAGGGCGGCGCCGTCGTCGGCAACCCGATCCCGGAGCAGTACGCGATGGATCCGAACTACATGAACGGCATCATCGACCAGGCCGTCGCCCAGGCGAATGCCGAGCACATCCACGGCAAGGCCATCACGCCGTACCTGCTGGCCCACATCAAGGACATGACCGAAGGCAAGTCCTTCGCCGCCAACCTCGAGCTGGCCTACAACAACGCCCACGCCGCCAGCAAGATCGCCGTCGCTTATACCAAGCTGTAAGCTGCGGACCGCCATCATCGATCGCACCCCCGGCTCCGAAAGGAGCCGGGGGTGTTTTGCGTATGGCGGGCACAGAGCCTCCCCTGGAAGGGGAGGTGGCTCGGCGTAAGCCGAGACTGAGAGGTTGCAGCAAATTTGCGACAACCTCTCAGTCAGCTTCGCTGACAGCTCCCCTGAGAGGGGAGCCTTTGGTGCAGTGCACCCACGTTGCCTTCCCTTCATAGGGGAAGCCATCGGCTGCGGCGGCGGGATAGGAAAAACCCCCGGTTTCGGGTGGAAACCGGAGGTGGGGAGATGGAAATTAGGCTTCTTCCTCTTCCTTCTTGGCGTCTTCGATGATCTTGGCCTGGTTCATCTGCGGGACTTCCTCGTAGCGGACGAACTTCAGCGTGTAGCTGCCGCGGCCCTGGCTCATGGCGCGCAGGTCGATGGAATAGGAGGTCATTTCGCCGACGGGGACTTCGGCCTCGACGATCTGATAACCGGGGTTCTCAGGATCGGGGTTCATGCCCATGACGCGGCCGCGGCGCTTGTTGAGGTCGCCGATGACGTCGCCCATGTTGCTGTCGGGGATGAGGACCTTCAGCTCGCCGATCGGCTCGAGCAGGGTCGGGCCAGCGGTGGGCAGGCCTTCCTTGTAGGCGATGCCGGCAGCGGTCTGGAACGCCATATCGGAGGAGTCGACGGGGTGATAGGAACCGAAGTACAGCGTGGCCTTCAGGAACACGACCGGGTAGCCGGCCAGAACGCCCTTGCCGACGCAGTTGCGCAGGCCCTTTTCAACGGACGGGATGAAGTTCTTCGGCACGCAGCCGCCGACGGTCTCATCCGCGAAGATCATCTCTTCGGACTCGGACTGCGGCTCGAAGCGGATATAGACGTCGCCGAACTGGCCGTGGCCGCCGGACTGCTTCTTGTGACGGCCGTGGATCTCGACCTTCTTCTTGATGGTCTCGCGGTAAGCGATCTTGGCGGGCTTCAGGACAGCCTCGACCTTGTACTTGCTCTGGAGCTTGGCCATGAGGACGGACAGCTGCATATCGCCGACACCGGCAATGATGAGTTCCTTGGTCTCAGGGTCGTTGCCGTAGGTGAAGGACTCGTCTTCTTCCTTCAGCTTGACGAGGCCGTTGGCGATCTTGTCTTCGGTGCCCTTGACCTTGGCGTAGACGGCCATCTTGTACATCGGCTCGTCATAGGTCATGCCCTTGATGCGGACGGTCTTACCCGGCAGGCCGAGGGTGTCGCCGGTCTTGACGGAGGCGAGCTTGGTGAAGACGCCAATGTCGCCGCAGCAGACCTTGGAGGTCTTGGTGTTGTCCTTGCCCTTCGGGAAGAACATGTTGCCGAGCTTTTCGGAATCGCCGGTGCGGACGTTGGCGACGGTGAGGGTGTCTTCCATGTCGCCGGAGATGACCTTGAAGTAGGAGTTCTTGCCGTACTGGTCAGCCAGGGTGTTGAACACGAACGCCATGGGGCTGCCGTTCGGATCGAGCTTGAATTCGGACTCATTGCCCTCCTCGTCGACCTGGGTCATGGGCTTGCCCTCGAGCGGGTTCGGGGCGTACTTGACGATGTTGGCCAGGAGGTTGGTGGTGCCGAGGCCCGTGTAGGCGCAGCCGCAGAAGACCGGGGTCACGCTGCGGTCACGGATGCCGGCCTTGATGCCGGTCTGGAGCTCTTCGGCGGTGAAGGGCTCTTCCATGAAGAACTTCTCCATGAGAGCCTCGTCGGTCTCGGCGACCTGCTCGTTGAGCTCGGCCATGTATTCTTCGATCTTGTCGTTGGCGTCGGCGGGCAGGGGGATCTCCTTGCCGTTGGCGTCATAGGCCTTCTTCTCGATGAGGTCGACCAGACCGACAGCGGTCTCGCCCTGCAGGATGGGGAAGGTGAAGGGGATGACGGACGCGCCGAACATCTCGCGCAGGGAATCGAGGACGTTGAAGAAGTTGGCATGCTCCTCGTCGAGCTTGGAGATGTAGAACATGGCGGGCAGGCCGGCCTTCTGCAGGTACTTCCAGCCCTTTTCGGTGCCGACGCCGATGCCGCTCTTGGCGGTCAGGCAGATGAGGCCCGCGTCAGCCACGCGCAGGGACTGCACGATCTGGCCGGCGAAGTCGAAGTAGCCGGGGTTGTCGATCACGTTGATCTTGCACTTGCTGTATTCAACGGGAATGACAGAGGAAGAGATGGAATACTGTCTCTTCTTCTCTTCATCGTCAAAGTCAGAAACAGTGGTGCCGTCGGCACGCTTGCCAAGGCGGGTGATCGCCTTGGTGGTGAACAGCATGCTCTCGCACAGAGCGGATTTGCCGTCGCCGCCGTGGCCAAGCAGGCAGATGTTGCGAATGTCATTGGCAGTATAGCCCATAGTTAAAAAAACTCCTTTCTCCGGACCCAGCGCAAAACGGCGCGCTGCGCCCCTCGGCAGATCTCATTTCGCCGACTCTTAAATTCCATTATATACGAATCCCCATGGGATTGCAATTAGAATCTTGTCAAATCCCATGAAAATCTGCGAATTTTCCCGCGCCCTTATGCGCGCCCCGCCAAAAGCGCGGTCAGCAGCCCCGGAATGAGCCACAAAACCGTGTACAGAAACAGGTTCCAGCACGAGGCGGAAAAGCTGGAGCCGAGGAAGGTCAGGAAGAACATCAGCGCCGTGCCGAGCACGCTCCCGGCCAGCGCCACGATCATGGCGATGATCGCCGCGCCGCGCAGCGTCCGCGCCGAGACGACGCTCCCGGCAAAGCTCGCAAAGCTGCTGCGGGCCATGAGCGCGCCCTGCGGCCCGGTGCGGGGGATCTCCTGCGAAGACAGGCGCGCGCGCTCCTCAACGATGGGGAACTCGATATGCTCGGGCGGGATCTTGTAGCGCAGCTTGAGGAACTGCGGGGTGATCATGAAATCGCGGGTAGCCAGCACCGGCACGAGCGAGCCCGCGCGCAGAACGGCGGAAAGCCCGGCCCGGACCGACTCGGCCGGGGCGTAGTTGAGGGCGAAGACCGCGGTCAGCTCGCCGTTGACCGACAGATAGACCGCCTGCTTCAGCCGCGTCCCCTCCGGCACGCGCACGCGCATGAGCTTCATAAAGGCGATGGAGCCCATCAGCACCACGTCGCCCCGGATCGTCGCGCCGAGACCGCCGCCCTCATAGCGGCGGAAGGTGTCGACGGTATAGCGGCGGCCGTTCTGGTCGTGCATCATCTGCTCGAACAGGGGCACGAGGCCGCTGCCCGCCGTCTGCACGACGGCGTTGGCGTAGCCGATGACCATCGGCGCGGGGCGGCTGCCGTAGAGCTTCATGCCGCCCTGCGTGACGTTCTGCGGCGGGAACAGGTCCGCGTCCTCGACGATCAGGCCCGCCTCACCGGACAAGATCCGCGCGCCCTGCCAGCCGGCAATGGCCGCGCCCGCGCGGTAGAGCCGCCGGGCCAGCGCGGAAAACGGCTTGGCGTAGGCGATCAGGATCCCGGCCGGGAAGCTTGCGAGCAGCATGGCCGACCAGGCCCAGAGGAAGTGCTCGCCCGTGCGCAGCGACGTCAGGACGGACAGCGCGAGCGTCACCGCCGTCATCACCGGCGCCCAGACGCGCATGATGCGGCTGCCCGCGTCCGGCATTTCCAGCTGCACGGCGAACTGCTCCGCGTCGCCGGGGGCGCGGAAGATACAGTCGTAGCCGTGCCAGGCCTTTTCCTCGCGGATGGCGGCGACAGGCTCGTCCATACTGCTGATGGCGCGCAGCGAGCGGCGGCGGGCATCATACAGCAGGTCCCTGCCCCACAGAGCAAGCAGCAGCAGGATGCTTGCGACCGTGCAGAACGGCGTGCGCCCCTCCGCCACGGCGAAAAACGCATCGGCGACGACGGCGCAGAGCGCCAGAAACAGCATACTGTATTGATCGAAGCGGAACCGGAGCAGCGCAATGACGCCGGACAGGCACACATCATAGCTGCACACGGCCTGCAGGAGCAGAAGCCCCAGCATGGCGGCGGAAAAGACCGCGGCATGATCACTGAACGCGCCGGTGATGAGCGGCGTGGAGAGCACGAGCAGCAGTACCGACCCGAGGCACAGCAGCGTGCTCACCAGCAGCCGCAGCCGCGTGCCGGACGCCGCCGCGTAGAATGCATACGCGGCCTCCGGCGAGGCAAAGGTGTGCTCCGGCTGCTCCTGCGCGCGTTTTTTCCGGGCCTCTTTTTTCTGGAAGCGCTCGAGCTGGCGGCGGCGCTTTTCCGCCTGCCGCTTTTCCCGGCGCTCGGCGCGGGCAAGCTCTCTGGCCTCCTTGGGATCCGGGGCCGGACGCTCCGGGTCGGGCTCGCCGCGGTAGGTCCAGACGGCGGGACGCTCCGGCTCGGGCGCTTTTTCTTCCTCGACCGGGGTGAAGCGGATGGTGTCGCCGCCGGCGGGCGGCTCAGCCGGCTTCTCCTCCCCTTTCGCCTCCGCGGCGGGGACCGCGAGACGGACGGTCTCGTCGGTGACAGGCTCCGCGGGCGCGGGCGCGTCACGCTTCGTCCAGCCGCCGAACTCGTTCATGATCTCCTCGAGCGAGTAGGCAGGCTCCTCCTGCGGCGCGTCGGCTGCAGCCGGGGTATCAGGCGTCTTGTTCAGTTGTTCCTCGTCCTCCGGACGCCTGGTCTGTTTCATAGGCTGCTCCAAAATGAAATGTGGATAACATCATCTAAAGGCTCCCCCCGCAGGGGCCGATTCCCCCTATCAGGGGGGAAATGTCCCGAAGGGACAAAGGTGGTAGGGACGCTGTCTGCGAAGCAGACTGAGAGGTTGTCGCAAATCCGGCTCAACCTCTCCGTCTCGGCTGCGCCGAGCCACCTCCCCTGGAAGGGGAGGCTTTGGGGCTGCGCACATCCAAGGCTTCCCCTATGAGGGGAAGGCATTGCGTGCGCACCACGCAAGACTCCTCCGTTACCCTCTCTGCCTCACTGCCTCGTAGAGGAGGATGGCAGCGGCGTTGGAGGCGTTGAGGGATGAGATGCGGCCGTGCATGGGAATACTGACTTTGAAGTCGCACGCTTCTGAGACGAGGCGGCTCATGCCCTCGCCCTCGTTGCCGATGACGATGGCGGCCGGACCCTTGAGGTCGGCCGCATAGAGGCCGGTATCGCCGTCGGCCGCGGTGCCGAAGACCCAGACGCCCGCCTTCTGCAGGTCGCGGATGGTGCTGACCAGGTTGGACACGCGGGCGACCGGCAGGTATTCCAGCGCGCCTGCCGAGGCCTTGCCGACGACGGCCGTCAGGCCGACGCTGCGGCGCTTCGGGATGATGACGCCGTGCGCGCCCGCGCACTCCGCCGTGCGGATGATGGCGCCGAGGTTATGCGGGTCCGACAGATCGTCGCACAGGACGATGAGGGGCGCTTCTCCCCTGCTTTTCGCGTTTTCGAGGATCTCGTCGACCGTGGCGTAGGCGTGGGCCGCGACCATGGCGACGACGCCCTGATGCGCGCCGGTGGCAGAGAGCTGATCGAGCTTGCGCCGGTCGGTCTCGACGACGGCAGCTCCAGCCTCCTTCGCCATGGCGGCGAGGCGGGCAAGGGCGCGGTCGGTCTCGCCGGCGGCGATATAGAGCTTGTCGATCGGGCGGCCGGCAGCGAGCGCTTCCTGCACGGCGTTGCGGCCCTCGAGCATATTTTCTGCCGCCTCCGAGGGCTCCTGCGCGCGGTGCAGGGGCGGGCGGCGGTCATTGCGGTTCCATTTTTTCTGTTCCATGATCTCTCCAGCTTCCGAGTGATTTCGTCAGAATTTCTTTTCATAGTATTTCATGGTATAGTATAACAGCTTCTTCGGCAAAGCTCAATCCCAATCTCACAATTCACAGAAAATTTACCGCCCCGCCGCGGGTTCTTTCTTGTAAAAGCCGGGCGGGTGTGATAAGATTTGAAAAAGGAAAAACAATACTAAATTTTCCCATGTTTTTCGCAGAAAGAAGGTGCGTTTTTGAATAACGACCCCAAGGGCAAAAAGCCGCAGGACAATAAGCCGCAGAACGGCGACGATGGACGGCAGGGCAGACGGATCGTCTTTTTGATGGTCGCGGCGCTCATTGCCACGCTGCTCATCAATTCCGTCTATACCTCCATCGCCAACGCCTATCTGTCGGAGATCCCGTACAACGAATTCCAGGAGTATCTCGACAAGGACGAGATCGCGGAGCTGGAGTTCCAGTCGGACCGGATCGTCATCCTGACGCGGGAGGAGGCCAAAAAGCCCGCTGCGCAGCAGCGGATGTACTACACCGGCATCATCCCCAACTACGATAATTCCGAGCTCAAGGCGCAGCTGGACAAGCAGGGCGTCATCTACAACACCGAGATCGTCGAGCAGGCCAGCCCCATCGTGACCTTTGTCGTCACATGGCTGCTGCCGGTCATCATCATGTACGCCCTGTTCAGCCTGCTGATGCGCAGCATGACCAAGCGCATGGGCGGCGGCATCGGCGGCATCGGCGAGAGCAAGGCCAAGGTCTATATGGAAAAGTCCACCGGCGTCACGTTTGCCGACGTCGCCGGTCAGGACGAGGCCAAGGAATCGCTTGTCGAGATCATCGATTTCCTGCATAACCCGCAGAAATACGCCGCCATCGGCGCGAAGCTCCCGAAGGGCGCACTGCTGGTCGGCCCTCCGGGCACCGGCAAGACGCTGCTGGCCAAGGCCGTCGCGGGCGAGGCCAGCGTGCCGTTCTTCTCGATCTCCGGCTCTGATTTCGTCGAGATGTTCGTCGGCGTCGGCGCGAGCCGCGTGCGCGATCTGTTCCAGCAGGCGGCAAAGGTCGCCCCGGCCATCATCTTCATCGACGAGATCGACGCCATCGGCCGCACGAGAGACTCCAAGTTCGGCGGCAACGACGAGCGCGAGCAGACGCTCAACCAGCTGCTCGCCGAGATCGACGGCTTCGACTCGAGCAAGGGCGTCGTCATTCTGGCCGCCACGAACCGGCCGGAGATCCTCGACAAGGCGCTTCTGCGCGCGGGCCGCTTTGACCGCCGCATCATCGTCGACCGGCCGAACCTCGCCGGGCGCTATCAGACGCTCCGCGTGCACACGAAGAACATCAAGCTCGCCGAGGACGTCGACCTGCACAAGATCGCACAGGCGACCGCGGGCGCGGTCGGCGCGGATCTGGCAAACCTCGTGAACGAGGCGGCGCTGCGCGCCGTGCGTCTGGGCCGCAAGGCTGTCAACCAGCAGGATCTGCTGACGTCGTTCGAGCTCGTCATTGCGGGCACGGAGAAAAAGGGCACGGTGCTGACCGACACGGAAAAGCGCATCGTCTCCTACCACGAGGTCGGCCACGCGCTGGTCGCGGCGCTGCAGAAGCATTCGCAGCCGGTCTCCAAGATCACGATCGTGCCGCATACCTCCGGCGCGCTGGGCTACACCATGCAGATGCCGGAGGAGGAGAAGTTCCTGTCGAGCAAGGAAGAGCTCATCGTCGAGCTGCAGACCATGCTGGGCGGCCGCGCTGCCGAGCAGATCGTCTTCGGCATCGCCACGACGGGCGCGTCCAACGACATTGAGCGCGCCACGGAGCTGGCCCGCAAGATGGTCACGCAGTACGGCATGAGCGACAAGCTCGGGCTCATGGCCCTGTCCACGGTCTCGAACCCGTACCTCGACGGCAGCACGATGATGAACTGCGCCGACTCCACCTCCTCCGCCGCGGATGAGGAGATCCACAAGCTGCTCATGGACTGCTACGAAGACGCCAAGCGGCTTCTCACCGAGCACCGGGCGCTGCTCGACGAGATCGCCATGTATCTGCTCACCAAGGAGACCATCACCGGCGACGAGTTCATGACCTACGTGAACGCGGAAAACAAAAAGCTGACCGACGGCAGCGAACCCGCGCAGGACGAGCAGGACGCGGAAGCCCCCGCCTCCCCGGACGCCCCGCAGGAAGACGCGCCGTCCGCCTCCGACTGACCTTTTCCACGCCCCTGCC
>ENA-UONW01004487-UONW01004487.1-human-gut-metagenome-genome-assembly--contig:-CS52-NODE-4487-length-10157-cov-4.588893_pt1 | contig 10157 bp, 7 predicted proteins | sample MGYA00242463_ERZ724010 | MGnify/ENA metagenome assembly ERZ724010 | reverse complement strand
AGGTTTCCGCAGACGTCGCCCGCGGGCATGCCCGCGCGGCGCGCACCGACGCCGATCTGCTCGGCGGCAACGCCGAAGGTGAACAGCTTATCGATCTTCTTTTCCACGATATATGCGCCCATCTCTTCATGCGTTTCGCGCATTTCCTGCCCGAAGTTGCGCAGATCGCCGACCACCGCGACCATGCGTGCCCCCTCATGCAGCGCGGCAATATCGCACAGGGTGTCGATCCCGCGTTTGACGCTCTCGGGCGTTGCAGAGGAGGTGTCCTCGATGAAGGTCACGCCGCCGACCGTGTAAATGCCGACGCCGAGCGCCGAGGAGTGGAAGTTCTTCAGTCCTGAGCGGATCTTCTCCGCGGGAATGCCGTATTTGAGCCCGACCAGCGCCGCAAACAGTGCGCTGTACACATTTTCCATTCCGACGGTGTGGATCTCCGCATCCGGGATCCGCACGCCGTCGCCCGCAATGTCAAAACGGATGCGATCCGGCAGTTCTTCAATATTGACCGCGCAAAGCGCGCCGTCCGCGCCCCGCACGGAGACGTACTGCCGATCTGCGCCGCTCTCGCAGATCAACGAGAGTGCATCGTCCTCGGCGCTGAGTGCCAGCTCACCGCCGATTTTCAGTCCGGACAGGACATCGACGTTGGCGCGGGCATCCACCTCGCTTTTCAGCGCGGTGATGATGCCGACATCGCAGTCGATGAGATTTGCCAGCCGCGCGATGTCGCGCTTATCCCGGAGCTTCAGTTCGGTGAGAAAGAAATCAGCATCGGCGGGGATGTCAAACAGCATCTGCGCGTCGTTCATTGCGCCGCCCTTGACGTCGGTCGCCTTGTGCACTTTATACATTTCCTCCAGCACCGAATAAACAAACTCACCGGTCTTGGTCTTCCCTTTTGCGCCGGTCAGCGCGATGGTTCTGTGTCTGCCGCGCGCCGTGTACGCCTTTGCAAGACGCGCGAGCGCCGTGTCGATCGCGTCGCAGACCAGCACAGCCGTGTCCGGAATGCGCTCCAGTGAAGCGGGCGCCTTGGTGCAAAGAACGGTCAGAGCGCCGTTCTTTGCCGCAGCCATCATTTCAGCCAGCGAGTTGTCCTCGCTGACGAGGAACATTGTTCCGCGCGCAATCTCGCCGATCTCGTCTGTAAAATTGCAGATTTCCCGCATCGGCGCATCCGCCGACAGCGTAAGCAGCTCCGCGTGCATCAGCGCCGCGGCATCCGCAACCGTAATCGCGCCGAGTTTCAGATCTATCTTCATCCTCGCGCCTCCTTTTCATTAACTTCTGTATCTTTCAGCCGCCTCCTGTACGATCTCGGTCTCCGAGAAGGGATGCAGCCCATCCTTGTCAATTTCGTATTGTTCATGTCCTTTGCCTACAAGCAGGATAATGTCGCCCGCAAGGGCGTTTGCAACGGCATATTCGATCGCCTCGCGGCGATTTTCGATCACCTTGTAATTGTCTGCCGCACCGACACCGCCGAGAATATCCCGGATGATCGTCTGCGGATCTTCGCCGCGCGGATTGTCTGATGTAATGATAACATAATCGCTGTTTGCCGTCGCGATCCGCCCCATCTCGGGGCGCTTTGAGCGGTCGCGGTCGCCGCCGCAGCCGAACAGGGTCACGATCCGTTGTCCTGTGCCGCGGAAGGCTCGGACACACCGCAGCAGGTTTTCCAAGGCAAACGGTGTGTGCGCATAGTCGATAAACGCGGTAAACGCACCGCCCGCAAATCCGAGGTTGACCTTTTCCAGCCTGCCCGCTATGCCGCGAAGGGCGTAAAGCGCATTCTGGATGCAGACGAGATCCACGCCGCACTCCCGCGCAGCCGCAGCTGCGGCAAGCGTATTGTACAGTGTAAAAGTTCCGGGAATCTGCGTTTTGATGCGGAAACGCGCATTTTTTGTGTGCAGGATGTAGGTGCTGCCGCGCACACCGCGGCTCTCGATCTCCTCTGCAAGATAGTCGCAGGGCGGCGTCAGTCCATAGCTGACCGCGTGGCACCGTGCATTTTGCAGAAGCGTTCTGCCTGCCGCGTCATCCGCATTAAACAGCCCCACACGGCAGCGGTCAAACAGCTTTGCCTTGGCGGCAAGGTAGTTTTCCATCGTGCCGTGGAAATCGAGGTGTTCGCGCGACAGGTTTGTGAAGATGCCGACCGCAAATTCAATCGGCGCGAGCTTGTCGAGGGCAAGCGCATGAGAGGACGCCTCCATCACCGTGACCTCCACGCCGCGGTCCGCAAGGTCGGCAAGCGTGCGGTAGAGAACCTCGGGGTCGGGCGTCGTCATGGTTTCGTATTCGTCCGCCTCCGCGCCGTCGAGCGGCGGTGTATAGGCGGCGTCTCCGATGCTTCCCTTCGCCGTGCCGAGCAGCGCCGTCTCATAGCCGCTGTGGCTGAAGATTGTTTTCAGCATGTAAGCCGTCGAGGTCTTGCCGTTTGTACCGGTCACGCCGATCAGCTTCATGCGCCGCTCGGGATTGCCGTAAAAGTTCGCTGCGGCAAATGCCAGCGCACGGCGGGCATTGGGCAGGACGACCTGCGTGAGCGGCAGCCCTTCGATCCGACGCTCGCATATGCAGACGGCGGCGCCGTGCTTCATCGCATCCGCCGCAAAACTATGACCGTCTACGCGCCTGCCCGAGAGCGCGAAGAACGCATACGCCGGTCTTACACGCCTGGAATCGTGGGTGATCCCCTTGATTTCAAGCGACGCCGCCGAGGCGTCAAGCGACGCGCCCGTGCCTTTCAGAATTTCGCCGAGTACCATAAATACCTCCGATCAAATATGCTTTGCATTCCGGTTTTATGGTATTCCGCTTTTTTGGATTTCAATCTGTCATATCGGTGTGCAGCACCTCAATGGTGATGACAGTCCCGTAGGGCACATTCGTGCCGCCTGCATAGGATTGTGAGGTCACCGTCGCGCCGCCGCCCGACTGATAGTTTTGCGAGCCCTTGATTTCAATATTCAGTCCCGCGGCAATGAGCTTCTCATTTGCCTGTGCCGCCGTCAGCCCGAGCACGTTCGGCACCTTGACCGTTTTGGCATTCGGATCCGCATCATTCGTATACAGAATGATCTTGCCGTGCTCCTTTTCAATCTTGCTGCCGCGGGCGGGAACCTGCCCCGTCACGGTATCGCCGTTACCGACGATCTCGGCAGTCACGCCGAGCTCCTTGATCTTTGCCTTCGCATCCTCGACGCTGCCACCGATATAACGACCGACATTGACCTGCATTTTGGCAAGCTCCTCTTCGGAATATTCGGGTTCAATGCCCATGTACGGCAGCACATTGGAGAGAAACGCCGACACATAGGGCGCCGCGACGATACTGCCGTACACGCTGCCGCCGGTCGGTTCATCGACCATGATAAGCACCGCGATCTGCGGGTCGTCCGCAGGCGCGTATGCCACGCAGGAGCCGATGCGCAGCTCTTTTTCCGGCTCATCGAATTTCTCGGACGTACCGGTCTTCGCCGCGACCTTATAGCCTTTGACATAGGCGTTTTTCGCACCGCCGTCGCCCGAAACGCCCGCCTCGAGAATCTGCGTGAGCGTGCGTGCAGTCTCGGTGCTGACGACCTGTCGCTTGACTGCCGTGCCGTATTCCTTAATCGTTACGCCGTCGTCGTCCACAAAGCGGTCGAGCAGATGCGGCGTGACCAGGTAGCCGCCGTTTGCTACGGCGCAGATTGCCGTGAGCTGTGAAATAGGGCTGACCTTAAAGCGCTGTCCGAAGGACGCGGTTGCAAGCTCGGTCGTCCCGAGTGAGCCCTTGGCGTGGAAAATGGTCCGCGCCTCGCCGGGCAGGTCAATGCCGGTCTTATCAAGGTAACCGAAGGCTTCAAAATAGGAATAGAACTTCTCACTGCCGACCCGCGCCGCGATGGTCATCAGGATCGGGTTGCAGGACTGCTGCAAGCCGCGCGCAAAGGTCACGGTGCCGTGCCCCGTGCGCTTGTGGCAGTGGATCTTGAACCCGCCGACCTCCAGCACGCCGGTACAGGTGAAGGTCTCGGTCGGACTGACGACCTTTTCCTCCAGCGCCATCGACGAAGTGATGATTTTGAATGTCGATCCGGGCTCATACAGCTCGGTGATTGCCTTGTTGCTCCACATCACCTGCCGCAACTCGGCAAGGAATTTGTTGTATTCTTCGCTGTCCTTCTCCATGCCGCAGTCGTCCAGTGCCATCTGCGACAGCTCGTCGAGCACATAAGGTGCATTCAGATCAAAATCCGGCTTGACCGAAATGGCTAAAATTTTTCCGGTCTTCGGATCCATCGCAATGCCGCAGGCGCGGTTCTGTGCAACCGAGTTGTGCAGCGCCGCCTCAACCTGCACATCCAGCTCGTGCTGGATCTGCGGGTCTATGGTGGTCACCATATGGTAGCCGTTGATCGGCTCGACGTAGCTTTCATAATTGTACGCCATCTCGTTGCCGCGTGCGTCCTGCGCAATGATATATCTGCCCGCGATGCCAGTCAGCTCTTCGTTGTAGTAGTATTCCAGACCGTAGAGCCCCTGCCCGTCCGCACCGGTGAAGCCGACGGTCTGCGCCGCCATATTGCCGGAGGGATAATAGCGCTTGTTGGTCGCCTCGAGGTGCACCTGGTTTTTGAGTCCGTTGTCCTCGATGAAGGCGAGCACGCGGTCGGCGGTCTCTTTGTCCACGTTTTTCTTGATGGTCTCATCGCGTCTGCCGGACATGCCTGCCTTTTTCAGAACAAAGTCATACTCCACGCCGAGGATCTCGGAAAGCCCGGACGCGATCAGCTCATCCTGCCGGTCGCTCGCTGCTGCCTCCTTGGCAGTGTCACCGTAGCGCACGCGATGAATGGCGCGCTCGATCGCCGATGAGTAAACCGCACTCTGTATATCGACCGGAGAAATGAAAACGCGCCACGTCGTCTGATTGGTGGCGATAATGTTCATATTCCGATCATAAATTGTGCCGCGCTTGGCGGCAACGGTGTTTTCTACGGTGATCTGATTCAGAACCTCTTCCTGATACTTGTCATATTCAAAGACCTGCATCTTAAAGACGACACCCGCAAGCAAAAAAGAAGCAAGCGCAAAAAAGCCGAGCAGCCAAAAACTGCGGCGTGCAGTCACACTGTTCATCATTTTTTGCGCCATGTCTTCTATTCTCCTTCAACAAGCGGGCATCTTCTCTAAATCATATTCGGCATCAGTCGAGATATGCAAGGAGATCCGTGATCTTTTCGCCGAATGCATTCAACAGATTCATGCCGAAGCCCGTGTTCTTGTCTTTCTCCGCGTAAGTCTTGATGCCGTCCTCGCCCGAAAGCGTCAGATACCGCTGCTCCGCTGCGGAAACCTTGATCATGCCGAGATCGTTCTTTGCCATGTCTTCGATCACGGTAAGATCGTTCTTTTCCTTCAGCTCAAGCTCGAGCGCCTGATTTTCTTTCTGCAGCAGTTCGAGCCCTGCGTTCAACTCGGAATAGCGGCGCGACTCTTCATTGATCTGCGAACCGCCGTATACGATCGCCGTCAGAATCAGTGCGCAAGCCATAACCGACGCAAGCCTCGCGAAAGAAATGCGTGTGGGCTTGCGCTTCACAAGCTCAAAGTTCTCCAGCGCGATCACTTCGTGATGCGGCGCGGGCATCCCCGTGCGGTTTGTATTCGAGGGCGTCGCCTCGCGGACAGGCGGTTTTTTCGCCGCCGGTTTTTCGGGGCGTGCCGCCGGCAGTCTGACCTGCATGGCGCTCTGCCGCATCGCGTCGGTCACACGGCGCGCGTCGGCATCGGTGCTGCGGCAATACGGATTATAGCCGCCGCGAATCGCCTTGGCAATCAGCACATCCTTCACGCGGACATTTCCGCCCGCCATCGAAGTCGTTCTTGCAATCTGTACGCTCATGTTTTCCGTCCCCCGTTATATTTTCTCCGCCACACGCAGCTTTGCACTGCGGGAACGCGGATTCACTTCCAGTTCATCTTCGCCCGCCGTCACGGGCTTCTTGGTGATGACGCGCACCACCGGTTTTTTGCCGCAGACGCACACGGGAAATTCCCGCGGGCAGGTGCAGCCGCTGGACAATGCGGCAAATTTCTGTTTGACCAGCCTGTCCTCCAGCGAGTGAAAGGTGATCACAGCGATCCGTCCCCCTGGATTCAGTGCATGCACCGCTGCATCCAGCGCAGGCGGGATCGAGGATAGCTCGGAGTTGACCTCAATGCGGATCGCTTGAAAGGTGCGCTTCGCCGGGTGATGCCCGCCCTCGCGCGCCGTCTTCGGCATGGAGGCTTTGACCAGCTCGGCAAGCTCCAGCGTCGTTTCGATCGGGCGCTCGCTTCTTTTTTTGACAATGTTCGCCGCGATATTGCGCGCAAACTTCTCCTCGCCGAAATCATAGAGGATCCGGCGAAGCTCTTCTTCGGAATAGGTGTTGACAACGTCGTAGGCGCGGAGCGGCTGTTCTCTGTCCATGCGCATATCAAGCGGTGCATCCTGCATATAGGAGAATCCGCGCTCGGCGGTGTCCAACTGATAAGAGGAAACGCCGAGGTCAGCAAGCACACCGTCCACCCCGGGGATACCGAGGTCGGCAAGCACGCTTTGCAGCATGGCATAATTGCTGTGCACAAAGGTCACGCGGTCGGCAAAATCGGCAAGGCGCTTGTCTGCCGCGCGGAGTGCGTCCTCGTCGCGGTCGATGGCAATCAGTCTGCCGCCGTCTGTCAGACGCTTGGCAATTTCAAGCGAATGTCCGCCGCCGCCCGTGGTGCAGTCCACATAAATGCCGTTCGGTTTGATCTGCAGCGCCTCGATACACTCGCGAAGGAGGACCGAAACATGCGAAAATCTGATTTCTTCCATCTTCGCTCCTCAGAAGCCGAGTGCGCTGAAGGTTGCTTCAAGCGCGTCGTCGCTCAATTCATCCTCAAGCTTGTCCCAGTTGTCCTCGGACCAGATCTCGGCGTGGTTGCCGACGCCGACGATCACGGCGTTCTTTTTCAGTTCGGCAAGCTCACACAGCTTGGCGGGGATAATCACTCTGCCCTGTGCGTCCGGCGTGGCGTAGGTCGTCTTGGAGAACACCTTGCGTGCGATGCGCTTGGTGTCTGCGGGTACGCCGTTGAGCAGTGCGTCGGTATACTGCATCCAGCCCTCCTCCGAGAACAGGAGCAGGCATTTTTCATTTGTGCGGGAGATCGCGAAGTTCTCTCCAAGCAGTTCTCTGAATTTTGCGGGGATAAACAAGCGGTTCTTGGCATCCAGGGTATGACGATATTCGCCGACGAAGGTCTGCTTGGTTTCCATATCGTTTTCCCCCTTTTCCATGCACTTTGATGTGAAAAGCCACCACTTTCCCCCACCATCGTTTTTATTATATCGAATCGTCCTGCAAATTGCAAGGGGTTTTGAAGAATTTGTATATTTTTTTGCAAAGAAAAAAGCACGGCGCGTGCCGTGCCGTCCGCAGCCGTGGGTTCGGCGGTTCGTTTTATGGGATCTGCCTCTGCAAGGAGAACATTTTTGCCGCAAAAACAGAAAATTCCCGCCGCAAAACGCGGCGGGAACAAATATTTTGTGGGATGATCCTCCACTTATGCAATTTTCAGCAATTTGTCATACAAGGCGCAAAGACCGCGCGCGGCTGGGCGCAGCACGAGCCGCAGCAGCCACGCACTGCAAAACGAGGTGACAAGCACAAGCAAAACCGTGACCGACAGCGGCAGGGACAGTCTGCCATACAGCAGCTGATCCCACAGGTAAGACAAGAGATACATCTCAAAGGTGCAGCGCGACACGGCTGCCGCCGCGCGCCGCACAGCTTTTGTGCGCACCGGCAGATCATACAGCGCGAGAAAAACCGCAGTCGCCGTACCAAGCACCGTGAGAGTGGAAAAGCCGTTCATCATATACCAGGCGTATTCGCCGCGCGCCGCCGTAAAGCCGATGCAAAGTGCGGTTGGCAGCGCGACGCTGAGCGGCACGGAGAGCAGCCGCTGCCATGTGCGCAGCCTCGGACGGTACTCCCCGATATAGCTGCCGGCAAAGTAGAACGTGATCGGGTACAGGCTCTCAAAAAAGTCCGGCAAAATACGCAGATTGAGGCTGCCGCCGCCGTAATAAGGCGCGAAGCTGACCAGCGTCTCGGGCATCAAAGTCAGAAAAACGAGCGAAGCAAGCAGCATGCGCTTCCCCGCCCGCGTCGGAATATGCGCATAGGCAAGGTTCAGGAACGGGATCAGCAGAAACAGCCCGATATACATCTCAAAATACCAGGCGTAGCCGTCAGCTGAAAAGTCAAGGATCTTATACAGTGCGGTCCACACGGACGGCATCGGCGCGCCGCCGACATAGGCACGATAAGTCTGCGCCGCCATGCAGAGTGCCGCAATCGCAAAATAGGAGAGATACAGCGGCAAAATCCCGCGATAGTAGGCTTTGGTCGGACGTTTTCCAGCCTGCAGATACCCGCTGAGCATCAGAAACAGCGGCACGGCACTGAGCGCGAGATAGCGCACGAAGACCTTGACGCACCACACAGGCGACAGCATTGCCGCGTCAAGTGCACCGCGCATGGTGATGCCGTGCAGCGCAATGACAAAAAAAATTGCCGCCGCACGCACAAGATCAAGCCCCGGCTGTCTTTCCTTTCCCATGGTCACACCTCCCAGCAGAGTCTGCTATGATTCTATCACAGATTTGTGCGCGTGTAAACCACCTTGTAAAAGAAAAGGGAGTGCAAGACGTCCATTTCAAGCGCTATGTAACTTAGTTCTTTTTCTTCTTGGTGATGACAATGAACACAACGGCGATCACAACGATGACAGCTGCGATAATGCCGATGATCGCGCCGGTGCTGAGTCCGCCCTCGGTTGCAGGTGCAGCCGCAGTGGTAGCACCGGTATCAGCAGCCTTTTCGGTGTTCGTGGTTTTCGCAGGCTCCGTCGTCTTTGCAGGTGCCGTGGTCTTCGCAGGTGCCGTCGTCTTCGCAGGCTCCGTGGTCTTTGCGGGTTCCGTCGTCTTCGCAGGCTCCGTGGTCTTTGCAGGTGCCGACGTCTTCGCAGGCTCCGTGGCCTTTGCGGATTCCGTGGTCTTTGCGGGTTCCGTGGTCTTTGCGGGTTCCGTCGTCTTTGCGGGTTCCGTCGTCTTTGCGGGATCCTGCGCTGCCGAGGTGACCTCCGTTGTCGCATCTGCCTGCTCACTCATGATGGTTGCGCCGTTGTTGATGATCGTGCCTTCACCGGTAACGTTCTCGAAGATACCGCCGTTCAGGATAGCGGTCGAGCCCTTCTCAACCGAGATTGACATGTAGCAGGGATTTGCTGCATTGGGGTTGCTCAGGCACTCGACCTTATCGCCGATGACCAGCGTGGAGTTGTTGGTGATGGCAATCGTGTTCGTCACGGCATGCTCCTCGAACAGGATGATGTCATCAAAGATGGTGTCCTGCTGAAGCGTCAGCGTTGCGCCGAATGCCATCTTAAACGCACAGGCGGGATTCTCGGGCGGGAGGGCGATCTTGTAATTTGTCTTGCCGTCGCTTGAGGTGATCTTCAGCGTCGAACCGAGTTCGGGCATCACATAGTCGCCGCCGATGTACGCCTTGCCGCAGACGATCAGGGTACCGCCGTTTGCAAGGACGCCGACACAACCGTTGTCTTCAATAGTGAGAAACTGCTTCTTTGCCGTGTCAACCGTCTGACCGTCATAGTCGTTCTTGCCGGTCTGGAAGCTGATGTAGCAGATCGTATCCGAGGTGACCGTGGGTTCGGTTGCCGCAAATGCGCTGATGCTGCCGAGAATCACCAGCAAAGCCGTCATCGCGATTGCAATAATTCTTTTTGCCATAATTTCCTCCAAAATCTCGTACACAAATTGTGCCTTTTGTACAAATATTATACGTCAGCGCACCTGTTCCGTCAATACAAAAACCGGAGAAAAATTACACGAGAATTACCGTTTTTCACACTTTTACCGTTAAAAACACCTTTTGGGGCATCAGGAAGCCGATATACTGCCTTGATTTTTCGCAGATTTTCGCGCGTACAAACTGTTTTGCAAAAGAAAAGGGACTGCAAGCAGTCCCTTTCATTCAAGTGTTATGTAGTTCAGTTCTTTTTCTTCTTGGTGATGACAACGACCACAACGGCGATTA
>ENA-UONW01004470-UONW01004470.1-human-gut-metagenome-genome-assembly--contig:-CS52-NODE-4470-length-10187-cov-4.995164_pt1 | contig 10187 bp, 9 predicted proteins | sample MGYA00242463_ERZ724010 | MGnify/ENA metagenome assembly ERZ724010 | reverse complement strand
ATACATAATGCACCCCAAAAGTTTTGTGTCTAACTTTTGGGGTGCAGTTCAATTTCCGGTGGGGATTTTCAATGTTTTGCACAAATATGCGGTTTAAGTGCAAAATTAGTTGTATCTTTGTTCCCGATAACGAAGAATATAATTTTTATTAGATTACTATTTATGGCTTATAACTTGTTAAAAGGTAAACGCGGTATTATTTTCGGTGCGCTGAATGACGCTTCTATTGCTTGGAAAGTTGCAGAACGTGCTTCGGAAGAAGGGGCGCAGATTGTGTTGACCAATACCCCGGTGGCCTGCCGTATGGGTACGATTGACGATTTGGCGAAAAAGACCAATGCAACAATAATTCCTGCCGATGCAACTTCAGTGGACGATTTGGAGAAGCTCTTTGTGCAGGCACAAGAGGTTATGGGAGGCAAAATCGACTTCGTGCTTCATTCCGTGGCCATGAGTGTGAACATGCGCAAGAAGCGTACGTATGACGATTTGGATTACGGTTTCTTGAATAAGACGTTGGATATTTCCGCCATCTCATTTCATAAAATGATTCAGACGGCCAAAAAACTGGATGCCATCAATGAAAACGGTTCTATTTTGGCGTTGAGTTATGTGGCGGCACAACGTACTTTCTTCGGCTATAACGATATGGCGGATGCAAAGTCTTTGTTGGAATCCATTGCCCGTAGTTTCGGTTATATTTATGGGCGCGAGAAAGGAGTCCGTGTCAATACGATTTCCCAGTCTCCGACTTTTACGACCGCTGGTGGCGGCATCAAGGGGTTCGATGGTTTGTATGATTTCAGCGATCGTATGTCTCCTTTGGGTAATGCCAGTGCGGATGAATGCGCGGACTATTGTGTGGTGATGTTCTCCGATTTGACGAAGAAGGTTACGATGCAGAATCTCTATCACGACGGAGGCTTCTCCAGCATGGGTATGTCTTTGCGAGGTATGACGCAATACGAGAAATCGTTTATTGATGAAAACCGTGACGAAAACGGCAAGATTATCTACGGATAAGTGGTATAGCATAGATTATTGATAGAAATACAGTCTGTTATTCGGCAAATTTTCTTATATTTGCGTCTTTGAATAACAGACTGTTTCTTTTACGGAGCAATTATCCCGAATTAAAGATTATGAGTAAGACGATTATTACAGTAGTAGGAAAGGATGCGGTAGGCATCATTGCGAAGGTTTGTACGTACTTGGCGGAGAACAAGGCAAACATTTTGGATATATCCCAAACCATTGTGCAAGAGTATTTTAATATGATGATGATAGCAGACTTGTCTAAGGTGGAAAAGCCTTTTGAAGTGTTGGCGAACGAGTTGGCCGAGATAGGTTTGTCGATGGGTGTTCAGGTGAAATGCCAACGCGAAGAGATTTTTGATAAAATGCATCGTATTTAATCCTGTGGCTAAGATATGATTAATATATATGAGGTGTTGGAGACCAACAAGATGATCGAGCAGGAGAATCTTGATGTGCGTACCATTACGATGGGTATCAACTTGTTGGATTGCGTGGATTCGGATGTGGACGCGCTTTGCCGGAAGATTTATGATAAAATCACACGTCTGGCGAAAGACTTGGAAAAACCGGAGAGGATATTTCTAAGGAGTATGGAATCCCCATAGTGAACAAACGCGTTTCCATTACGCCTGTTTCGTTGGTGGGAGGATCTGCTTGCCGCACGCCGGAAGATTATGTAAAGGTGGCTCATGCTTTAGACCGGGCAGCGAAAGAAGTAGGTATTAATTTCTTGGGCGGCTATTCGGCTGTCGTGTCCAAGGGGATGACCCATAGCGACGAACTGCTTATCCGTTCCATACCTCAGGCTTTGGCGGAAACGGAACGCATTTGCAGTTCGGTGAATGTAGGGTCAACGAAAACCGGAATCAATATGGATGCCGTGAGACTGATGGGCGAGATTATCTTGCAGACGGCCGAGCGGACGAAAGACAAGGATTCTTTGGGCTGTGCTAAACTGGTGGTCTTGTGCAATGCTCCGGATGATAATCCGTTCATGGCCGGTGCTTTCCACGGCGTGTCCGAGGCGGATGCCATCATCAATGTGGGGGTGAGCGGTCCGGGCGTGGTGAAACATGCGTTGAGCCAAATCAGGGGAGCCAGCTTCGAGGTGCTCTGTGAGACAATCAAACGTACGGCTTTTAAAATCACCCGTGTGGGGCAATTAGTGGCGCAAGAAGCTTCGCGGCGTTTGGGAGTGCCCTTCGGCATCATCGACTTGTCGTTGGCCCCGACTCCGGCCGTGGGGGACAGCGTGGCCGAAATATTGGAAGAAATCGGCTTGGAACGCGCCGGTGCTCCGGGAACCACGGCAGCATTGGCTTTGCTGAACGATCAGGTGAAGAAGGGAGGCGTGATGGCTTCATCATACGTGGGAGGGCTGAGCGGAGCCTTTATTCCGGTGAGTGAAGACCAAGGTATGATTGATGCCGTGGAGTGTGGCGCGTTGACTTTGGAAAAGTTGGAGGCCATGACTTGTGTTTGCTCGGTCGGGTTGGATATGATTGCCATTCCGGGCGATACGCCCGCCACGACGATTTCGGGTATCATTGCAGACGAAGCTGCAATAGGCATGGTGAACCAGAAAACGACGGCCGTGCGCATCATTCCCGTAGTGGGCAAAACGGTAGGGGATACGGTAGAGTTCGGAGGACTTTTGGGCTATGCTCCCGTGATGCCGGTCAACTCTTTCGGTTGCGGTGATTTCGTGAACCGGATAGGTCGTATTCCGGCTCCGATACACAGTTTCAAGAATTAACAGGTTTTCGTACTTTGACGGATTGAATCCATCCTTTGTTTCCGTGACTGTGGTTTTTGCAGTCGACTTACCATAACGGTTGTTTATGGTGCGAAGGGAAACAAAGGATGGTTGTGCTTTATGGAACATGCGCTTCATGTGAATTGGTAGATATAGTTCTTGTCAAAGGCTATAAAGTCCAATAGAGAAATAAATGCTGTTTCATATCTTTGCGGCATATATATTATTGATAGTATCATGAAAATGAAGTGGAAAAGAATAATGGCTTTAGGACAAGCCTTTTCTGTAGTTGCCATTATGGAAGCCCAGGTTGTGAATCCGTTTGGAAATGCTTTGGTTCCGGATATGATTGCAGATGCCAGCATACAGGAAATCGATGGTATGTTTTATTGTTATGCCACGACGGACGGATATGGAAGAGGGTTGGAAACGTCCGGGCCTCCGGTGGTATGGAAGTCCGAGGATTTCGTGCATTGGAGTTTCGACGGGACATATTTCCCGTCGGCAGCAACTGAGAAATACTGGGCTCCCAGTAAAGTAGTCCAAGCTAATGGAAAGTATTACATTTACCCTACGATTAACGGTTATATGTATCCGGCAGTCGCCGACCATCCGGAGGGGCCGTTTAAATTGGCTCGCGGGGAAGACCGGTTTTACAAACCTTATACGGCTTCTACCCTGTTGCAGACAGAAGATCCGGGCGGTATCGATGCAGAAGTCTTTATAGATGACGACGGGCAAGCCTATGTGTTTTGGGGACGTCGGCATGTGGCCAAACTGGCAAAAGATATGATTACGGTGGACTCCGTTGTCCATGTGATTTCTACTCCTCGCAAAGAATATTCGGAAGGCCCTATATTCTTCAAACGGAAAGGTATCTATTATTATTTGTACACCATAGGGGGAGATGAGAGGTATCAATATGCTTATGTGATGAGCAAGGTTTCTCCTCTCGGGCCTTACGAATACCCGGAGCAGGATATTGTGTCGACTACAGATTACGAACAAGGTGTCTTCGGGCCGGGACATGGTTGTGTCTTCAATACAGATGAAGACCATTATTATTTTGCTTACTTGGAGTTCGGCCGCCGCAGTACCAACCGGCAAACCTATGTAAATCGCTTGGAGTTCAATGAAGACGGTACGATTCGTCCGGTGAAATTGAGTTTGGATGGAGTAGGGCCTTTGCGGAAGGTGAAGGGAAGGAAAGAAATTAAGGCTGATACGGTTTATGCATCCAGTACGGCGGCCCCCTTGTTTATCGAACCCATGCAAGACGATTTGTGTCGTCGTACGGAGTATTTTGTTCCGGCCTTTGCCGCAGATGGGCTGAACGGTTCCCGATGGATGGCTGCGGAAGGGGATAAGGACAAATGGCTTGTCGCAGATTTGGGAAGAATCCGGAAAATACGGCGCAGTGAAATTTATTTTGTACGTCCTACAGCCGGACATGCTTATCAACTTGAAGGTTCGTTGGACGGGACTACATGGAGGAAATGCGGAGGACATGATGACTTGCGGATGCAATCTCCGCATGTCGATGAACCGAAGGGGAAATATCGTTTCCTGAGAGTCAGGATTTCAGAGGGTGTTGCAGGAGTTTGGGAATGGAATATTTATTAAACGAGAATAGGAATGAGATATTTATGGTCAATCGTTTTTAGCCTTTGTCTTTGTACTGGTCTGAAAGGACAGCAGCAAAGAGAGTGGGGCAAGTGGGAAAGTTGGGGAGACCAAGGTGATGGGACGTATATGAATCCGGTCATCCCGTCAGACTATAGTGATATAGATTGTATCAGGGTCGGGGATGATTATTATGCCATATCTTCTACGTTCCAGTTTTCTCCGGGAATGACGATTTTACATTCTAAGGATCTGGTGAACTGGGAAATCTGTGGGAATGCTGTCGAAGATTTGACCCAAATCGGTGAAGAGCTGGATTGGACACGCATGAACCGTTATAACCGTGGGATATGGGCCGGGACGTTGCGTTACCATGACGGTCGTTTTTACCTCTTTTTCGGGACACCGGATGAAGGATATTTCATGACCTCTGCCGTACGTCCCGAGGGGCCGTGGGAGCCCTTGACTTCTCTTTTGTCCGAACCCGGTTGGGATGATTGTACTGCAATTTGGGACGATAAGGGAAAGGCTTACTTTGTGGGGACTCATTTTGCAGACGGTTATAAGACCTATCTTTTTAAGATGTCGGAAGACGGAAAAAGCATAGACCGGAAGTCGGCTGTGCTTATCAATGAAGGAAGCGGCCGGGAGGCCAGCAAATTGATAAAGGTAAACGGATGGTATTATCTGGTTTTCAGTGAACATAAGCCGGGTGTCGGGCGTTATGTCTTGGCCAAACGATCGAAAAAAGTGACGGGACCTTATAAAGAAGAAAGGCAATTGGCGTTGCCTTCCGTGGAAGCGATGGAACCCAACCAAGGTGGCATAGTCCAGGGGAGGGACAATAACTGGTACTTTCTGACGCATCATGGCACGGGTGATTGGAGTGGTCGTATTGTCAGCCTTTTGCCTGTCACTTGGATAGACGGTTGGCCTATATTGGGAGAGGTTTTGGATTCAAATATAGGTACGATGAAATGGACCGGAGCGATGCCTTTTCAAGCGGATGAGAAATTAAGCATTCAGCGTAGTGATGATTTCGACGAGAACCGGTTGCTTCCGCAATGGCAGTGGAACCACCAACCGAGGAAGGGGTTCTTTTCCTTGACTGAACGTCCGGGATGGTTGCGTCTGAAAGCTTATCGTCCGTTGGAACCCAATCAATTATTGAAAGCCGGTAATACGCTTACACAAAGGACTTTCAGAAAGCAGGATAATGTGGTCGTGGTGAAAATGGATATTTCCGGTATGGAAAACGGACAGAAAGCCGGTCTTTGCCATTTTTCTTCACCGCATTCCGCTATCGGTGTGACGAAAGAAGGAGGCATTTGCTATTTGGAATTTCGTGAAAACGGCAAGATAACGAAAGGCATGCAAGTCTCGTCGAAACATATCTGGTTCAGTAGCCAGTGGGGTTTGGACGGTAAATCCCGATATGCTTATAGTTTAGACGGGGATAATTTCTTGCCTTTCGGAACGCCCTATCAAATGGCTTGGGGAAATTATAAGGGTGACCGTATCGGCATGTATTGTTTTAACGATAATAGCGAGAGCGGTTTTGTGGATGTGGATTATTTCCATTACCGATAGGAATGGATAGAACGAAAATCCCTGCGTCCTCTCCGGACGCAGGGATTTTCGTCATAGTTTGTACCAAACGTATAGAGTTATCGTTTGACTATCGGGTTGTAGGTGAGAGCCAAAGAGTCCGTGGTACTTTCTATCAGAGGCTTCATCGTCACCGTGAACAGGTTCTCTAAAGAGTCATACGGGAGAGTACATGTGGGAATGCCGGCTGCGTATGGAGCAATCTCGTACTGCTGATAGATGAATTCTACTCCGTTGGGTCTGCATACCGGAGCAGTTTCCGGAAGCGGAAAAGTATAACGTGCATTCTCGTCCAATAGCCTTTCGTAAAGTTCTTCATCGCTGTTTACTTTGAAGAAATTCTTTTTCAATCTATTTTTTATCATGCCGCGCAACTTTTCTTTGCCGTTTGCCGTGAACATGTCCCAACCGAATTTACGACCGTCCGATTTACGGAATACACCGCCGCTCAGACTTTCACCGCCGTGTGCTCCACCGGAATATTCATATATTTCAGAGGTATATGTGATGAACTTTTCTGTTTCAAACGCCTTTTTGAATTGTACGTAATAGGCAGATGCATCCATGGCCGTGTTTTCTCCTATTTCAGCAATGTCACGTTTCACCTGCTCCGCACGTTCTGTACCATAGTATTCCAGTAGTTTCTTACCGTCATCCAAACTTCCGGTGTAGGTGCCGCCGAGCTGTTCATTCATCCATTCCCGTATGTTCTGTGTCACGGCACTGGAGTTATCCGTCGGATAAGCGGCAGTCAACTTGCATCCTTCAGCCGAAGGCTTTTCCTCCCATGTGATATCTTCCGTTTTTATGGCACGACTTTGGTCTGTTCCAGTTTTTTTCTCCAGATGGCAGGAAGCCATTCCCAAGGCAAGAGCTAAAAGAGCAGCACTAAAGCTGCCGTATTTAAAACATAAACTACGCTTTTTCATATTGCTTTGATTTTATAAATGATTATATAACCAAAGTTACGCCTTTATTTCAAACCTAAGCAGTTTTTTCCAATAAAAACTGTTAATCTCTTGCCTTGCCCCTGTTTCCATACAGACAGTCGGATGGTTTCAGTTTGTTTTTCCTTTACCTTTGTAGAGAAATAAAAATAGGAGGCGTATGAAGCAACAGAATAAGATTATAGTGGTAGGGGCAACTTCCGGTTTGGGGCGTATGTTGGCTGAACGCTATATCCGTGACGGACATGTGGTAGGTATCGTCGGGCGGCGTGGAGATAAGTTGGCAGAAGTGGCCAAAGGTCATTCCGAAGTACATTGTTTAAAGGCGGATGTGACGGATATCAGCCAAATAGCAGTGCATTTGTCTGCTTTGGCCGGTGAGATGGGAGGTTTGGATTTGTTGGTCTTGTGTTCCGGAGTGGGACGAATGAATCCGGATTTGGATTACGGACTGGAGTTACCCACAGTCGATACCAACGTGCGTGGTTGGACGGCAGTGACGGACTGGGCTTTCTCGTTTTTTATGCAACAAGGATATGGACACTTGGCTGCCATTTCGTCGGTAGCCGGCATCCGTGGTTTGGCTCCGGCTCCTGCTTATTCCGCATCCAAGGCCTACCAGATCCACTATTTGGAAGCGTTGCGGCAACGTGCACGCATTTCCCGTAAGAGGGTTTGCGTGACGGATGTTCGTCCCGGATTCGTTCGTACTCCCTTGCTTTCCCATCCCGAAAAATTGTTTTGGGTGGATGAACCGGAAAAGGCGGTGAGGGCTATCTACAGGGCCATAAGCGCACGGAAAAAGAAAGCCGTGATTACCCGCCGTTGGGCGTTTCTTGCTCCTTGGATGCGGATTGCACCGGAGTGGTTGGTGGCGACGATATTAGGAAAAGCCTGAGTCTTCCGGATAAAAAAATCCCGGTCGAAACTGGTTTGGAGTCGACCGGGATGTGCTTTTGCCCTTGTCTTTAGAGTGTCTTAGAAAGAGACCCGTTTTACGCTTTTGTCTGCAAACGTGATGTCTACGGCATTCAGGTCTTCAGATACTTTTACGTCCTTTACGGGGGACAGTTCTTTCTTCGTGAAGCCTTTTTTGCCTTTCTTCCAAAGCATCAAGGTGACGAATATCTTTTCCTTTTCCACGTTGCTTTCAGCCATGATGAGTCCGCATTTGTGGCTCACCGGATGCAGGCCTTCCGGATAACTGGCTGTAACCGTTTCCCATCCTTGGAGCGGAACCAAAGCCAGACGGTATGCCCCGTTGTGCAGTATTACGGCATCTTTTACTTTGGAAGACTTCTCTTCCTCAATGGGGCTGCCGTTGATTTCCGGTAAGGTGTAATGTCCCAAACGGACTTTGGTGGCTGCCGGAGTGACAACCTTGTCTACCCGCAAGACACCGTTGGGCAGGGGAATGTCCGCCAGTTTGTACCGGATGTCACGGTTGGTTTCCAATTCGGCATCGCGCCGATAGATGCCGTTTTCAAAACTTTGGAACGTGTAGAGACGGAGTACCTCCCATTGGTTCTTGCCGTTCAGGGTGGCGTAATTCATGGAAACCTCTCCGTTCGTCCCGTCGGCCATCCAAGGGAATTCCGTGTGGTAGGCCAGCTTGTTATAGTTTTCGGAACTGCGGAACTTTTGCCAGTCGTTGGCTACCGTTTCATGGCACCACGAACGCATTTCCGCCCCTCCGCAATTCGGATAGTCGGTGATGAGCAGGTTCGTTGCGGGTTGGAATTTGTTGTACACATGGTCTTTTTTGAATTCCTTTTCCCATGGCCCGTTATTCTCCACAGCGGTCCAGAACGGATTGTCGGCAGGGAGGAGCAGGCTCAGGAACGCCTTTCCGCACCAGTATACGCTGCCCCGGCAACTGTAAATCTGTACGGCCGGTGCGAAGGTGCCGTAGAATCCCAGCGTCGGCACATTGTCTTCCAGAAAATCGGGGTTCTGCAAAAATTGCAGCAGAGTGGCGGAAGCGATGCGGCGCATCCATCCGTAATTGATGTCCGGGTCTTTTTCATATCCTAATAATGCGAGCGGCACGACGGCACCAAAGCGGTAAGGGATGCTCCGTCCCCACATGTTCATTTTGCCTTCCGCACTGAACATATAAGGATAATTGTCCGCCAAGTCATGTTGGTTTTTCATGAACTGCGCGGCATATTCCGGATAGAAGTGCCCGTACATTTGCGCCCAAATGGGGCCGTACATCTGGAATGCCCACATGCTGTAATAGTCGTATGCCGGCGCGTCGTTATACCAGCCTTCTCCGCGATAGAGCTTGAGAATCTTTTCCAGGTTTTCTTTCATGCGTTGGTCGTTGACGGCATAACCTTGTTCCTTGAAGAAGCTGATGACGAAAACATTGAAGAACATCCAGTTCGACCCTATGGTCGGACCGTTGCCGTAACTTAGCATCGTGGCGGCCAGTTGGTCTTTTTGCTCTTGCGTGAGCGGTTCCCAAAGGATGTCCTTGGCCACGGACAATGATATGGCTAAAGCACCGAATTCCACCAGTATCTGGCTCGGCCCCCCCTTACGGTGAGGGATGAAGCTCGGACTGTCCGGACGGATGAGGTTCAGAAGTTGGTGGCGGTAGTAGTCCGCCACTTTTATCCCGTTTAAAGTGAGTTCCGGCTTTTCCCGGAGCAGGGGAGCGGCTACGAACAGCGTGCGGCAGAATCCTTCCAGTTTGGCCGTGGGCACTTGTCCTTCATTATTAGGATAAGTCTTGTCGAGCTGTTTGGGGAAATACATCGGGTCGTCCAATGTGCGGATGTAAGTGAAGGCCCCGCTTAACAAGTATTCGGCTGCGTCAATCCAGCTTTGACGCGTCATGCCGGTGTAAGGACTGAGTTTGTAGTCGGGACTGGGGATGGTAAATGTCTGTTGGATGGTATGCGTCGGAGTGGCGACTTGTCCCATGGCGTTGAGCGGCCCTGCTAATGCGGCGGCCAGAATCACGGTTTTTAAATATTGCTTTTTCATTCAGGTTTTGTTTGATTGGTTTTTCTTTCCGGTCAAAGGTACAAAAAACTTTGCTTTCGATTCCCATGAAGATTGAAAATGTTTCTTGAAAAGATAAAATATGTTATATAACATGTTTTTTAGAGCAAGAAATTTGCAGAATCGCCAAAAGGTTGTACCTTTGTACTGTGTTTTTCATAGTATTAGATTTAAGGTTAACAAAGGTTGGGCTCAGCGGAGCC
>ENA-UONW01004466-UONW01004466.1-human-gut-metagenome-genome-assembly--contig:-CS52-NODE-4466-length-10193-cov-6.698560_pt1 | contig 10193 bp, 9 predicted proteins | sample MGYA00242463_ERZ724010 | MGnify/ENA metagenome assembly ERZ724010 | reverse complement strand
AACCACTAACAAAAAAGAACGATGTTAAAAAAAACGGCATGTAGATTCGATTTAGAGGAGAATCTGTTGTCCCGGTATAAATTGCTATATGCCAATACACAACACAAAATATCATAAATGCTTTTATTGCATCAAAAAAGACGATTCTTTCTTTTTCTCTCATACTATTACTATTATATTTTTTCATTATATTACCAATAACAACCGCCTTCCACCAGATTAGCTCCAGATGGTATTTCTCTTTCCCCAGGACGAATCCAATTATCGTTTATAAATTTTGCATATTGGGGCTGATCTGTAAGCCAACGTTTTCCATAAATACCAAAAAGCATTTGTGTCCATCCAGCCAAATGTATTCCAACTTTATTAAGTCTTTTAGCATGTGCCGTTAATGGAAAGCCATAAGCGCCACAGCCAATAAGAGCAATATCAAAATCTTCTTTTTCCATTTCTTCTTTCATGTAACTCAATGCAGAAAACCAATTGGAAAATCCACACGAATTGCCTGCAATTGATTGGACAGCCTGTATTACCTTAAATGATTTGAATGGAGGAAGAACAAGAGGATTAGAGAATAGCGTTTCCCGCTTAGCATATTGAGATTCGATTGACTTGGCGAATGGATGGATAACTAAAACACGTTTGTTTTCCAATATTCTAGTCCATGGCTGTTTAAACATGAATGGGGCATAATATCCATCAAGATTGACGGTTGAGCAGTGTGAAATATGTTGTAAGATATATCTTTCGCACCATGCATATGACGCTAATGTATCAATAACCTCCATATCTTTCATCATCAATTCGCAAAATTGATTTGCAGTCGGCTCATCTGCAGGAAAAACTCCTGCATTATTGTATAATCTTAATATTTCTTTTTCATAAAATAAAGGAACCGGGTAGCCTCTTAGGAATTTGGCATAATCATCAAAATTCCATTTGTTTTTCTTTAAATAGGATACGATACATCCTAACTCAACAGTTCCTAACTTACCCAATGCATACCCTTTGCCATTTGATAAAGCATCTGCTATTTGTTGATAGATATACTCGTTTGCTTTATTATCCCAATATTGTACTCTCGAATTATCAATACCTCTATTTTTAGGGTAACCAATTAGTCTAGTGATAGCCTCTCGAGTCACTTTTAACATTAATTCTTTGGCATTCATGATTCTTCTTTTTTTGAAGTTAATAATTGGTCATAGAGATTATTCAAAAATAACTCTCGTTCAGTCCAAGTGTATTTTTTAGCACATTCCAATGTGCCTTCTGCCAATTGGCGGAAACGTTCAGGATGTTCTAAAAGATTATCAATTTCTTTTGCTACTGCTAAAACACAGTCCTCATAACGTCTTGCAATGGGAATACGAATGCCACAACGTTCACAAAGTGTGTCATGCATTCCACAATGATCAAAGCTCATCGTTGGAACTCCATAGCTCATTGCTTCCCATATGGTCGTCGGATTTCCTTCGCTAGCGCTGGTTATTATATGCAGGTGTGCAGAATTAAAAATTTTGATAGCTTGTTCTCGTGGTAATTGCCCATGCCAAGTGATTCTGTCATTCAGGTTGTTTTCAATTGCATATTTCTCCAATCTTTTCTTTAATGGTCCGTCTCCAACAATATCAACTTTTATTTTTTGCTTATTATGGACATGTGTCAAAGCTTCTAGAAAAATGCCAACAGATTTATTGGCATCAAGTCTTCCAATAATAATAAATCGAAAATACGGATTATCTGAATATTTAGCAGAACAAACTCTAGGTATAATATCTTCTAGTTCTGATATGCAATTCTCTGGTATACAAAAACTTTCTTTGTTATATCTGGTCTTAAATTTATATTGATTTTCAGATGTTGCTGTCAATAATATGTCTGTATGATTTAGAGCTTTTTTTAAGCGAATTTTAGTATAAAACTGTATTGTATTTGCAATACTACGGAATGTTAATTTAACTTTCCCAGAAAATGGCATACGTTTCATTAATTGATATGGAATATTGTTAGCCCCACCAATTGGTCCCCAAATATATGGTATTCCCAATTTCCAAAGATATCCTGGTTCACGATAACCAATAGGTCCAACAAAATGAATCAAATCAAAGTGTTCTTGTTTGACCAATTCTTTAGCTTGCTTATAAGCTTGTTTGTGCCAAAAGGCAAAGGCATAATAGAACGTATAAACAAGAATATTATGTTTATTGGGCCAATTTAACAGATTTGTCCATTTGTTTGGTTTGACTGCTATGAAACGAACATGCGGCATTTCATGCTTTTGTAAATAATTTTCAAGAGTATATGTTTCCCCCATATGGTTGTCTGACATGCCATATATCACAGTCAAATCATTTTCTTTTGACATGTGTTTAACGAAATTCCATGCAACTGCATACTCAGAACCTCTTGATGGAGAAATGGCATATGCCATGACTAATATTTTTCGTCTGTATTCCATTTTATATTCTTCTTTTTATAATTTTCGCGGGCACGCCGCCTATAATACAGTTGTCAGGAAATTCGCCTGTTACTACCGCACCAGCAGCAACAATACAGCCATTTCCAATAATACTACCGTCTAAAATCGTTGCTTTTGCTCCAATCCAGCAATCTTTTCCAATTTTTATACCTTTATGGTTTACTCCTTGTAAACGAATCGGTATATTCGGATCTACAAAATTATGGTTTTCAGAATGCATTGTTACATAGATACCTACTATGGTATTGTCTCCGATTTCGATACCACCAGCACAGCCATAATGACACATATCGCCTAAGCCAACGTTGTTGCCAACTTTAAACCCCTTCCCTAATTGCTTGATGCTTCCAGTACATTCAATAGATGTCCCTCTTCCGATTGAGACTCCGTTTCCGAATATTATTCCATTTTTTGACAATGCATTTATAATGCAGCCTTTCCCTGCCATTAAAAAACCTTGGGTTTTAATTTTCTGTTTACATTTGATAGTAGCAGAGGGTGCAACAAAACATTTTGCTCTATGAAAATACAATATTCCGAAAATAAGTTGAATAATTTTTGAGAAGACAATACTAATTAAATATCCTAATGGAATCCTACTGTCTAATTCAAAAGGCTCTTTTCGGAGTTTGCTGATAATAAAAGATATAAACTTTATCATAATAGTTATTTTTTTAAAACTTTTGCGTATGCTTTGCATTTTTCGGCAAAAGTCCAGCTAGTTGTTATGAAAATTGTTAATCGAATAATACACAAAATTGATTTGTTAAATACATATTTAAGACCATTATAATGTTTATATAAATAATAGTTATAACTTGTTTGCGCCATCAAAAATCGTTTGAGAGATAATCCTTTGTTTTCAAAACTACCACCTTCCAAATGTATGATACGAGGTCCCGGAATTACTTTTCTAGCCAAGCCACGTAGTGCTAAGCGATATTGCAAATCGGTTTCTTCATAATACATAAAGATATTTTTGTCAAATCCATCCAATTCATCAAAAAGCCGCTTTTCGATAAACAGATCGGCACCAATAATATAATCGACCTCTTTTTCCGTTATAGTATCATCTTTGGTCGGCAAATGATATTTTCCCCGTAAATAATTAATTTCGTTTTTAGCGCATGGGAAAAATCCGAAAGAGTTGTTTGGCTTTTCATTCTTGTCCAACAACCAGCTACCTAATGTTCCAATTTTCTCATATTGGTGGCTTTCTGCATAGTCAAAGAATATGCGGATAGCATTATTGAGCAAAAGTGTGTCAGAGTTTAAAAGAAACAGATATTTTCCTGTGGCAGATTTCGCTCCCAAGTTATTAGCTTTGCCGAAACCTAAATTTTCTCCGCTATTAATCCATTTTACACTTTGATATCGTTCTTTGATATATTCTTCAGAACCGTCAGTAGATGCATTATTCACTACGATTACTTCGAATGTAACACCTTTTGTTTTTTCAAACACAGTTGCCAGACTGTCAGCTAATAATAGTTTGGTGTTATAGTTTACAATGATTACAGAGATATCCATTTTCTTTTTTAACTTGAAAATAACGTATAGCTGTGAACACATACATTTGTGACCAAATGTGGTATTCATTCCCAAGGGTGGCTAATGATAATACCATAAATAAAATAGTTTCTATACTCCAGATTCTTCTTATGGCGCAAGTGTAAATCAAAATAAGAGAAAATATTAAGCCAATTAAACCATATTGATCCACTATGGGGATTTTTCGATTAAAATTTAGCCAATTTTTTTCAGATTCTTGTTTACTTATTGTACCATTTCCAATCCACGAATCAGGACTAGTTAAATCTATAGTCAATGTATTAAGTAGAGGTATTACCCTTGTACCAGCACTCCCATCTTCTCTATTAACTATTTTAACATTTCCAGTCATTGTCGCTTGTATCGTTATTACAGCTCTCTCAAATTGTTTGTTCCCGCTATATTGAAGAATAAAGAAAGATATAATTAAAACAGGTATTGCATATAAAAATGTTCTCCAACGTATAAAATATACACATAATATACCAAAACCTATCCAACCCGTACCACTACCCATCATAAGAATCATCCAAAGGAAACAGATGCTAACCCATTTGTTTTTTTTGTTAAAAAGCTCTACAAGTGAAATTTTGGCACCCTTTTCGATCTCCAAACAACGTATATAGCCAAACATAATTGTTGTAATAATTTTTGCAGAGTGACTAGGTTCACAAGATAATATAGGTAGACGATTCCAATTATAATATGAATTATTGATAGATAGAAGATAATTGTCGGCTAAATTGAGTATGCCTAAATTCCGAATTCCTATTATGATTGATATTTGTTGTAGTAATAATACGATGCAATAAGTATATATAATATAGGATAATATTTTTTTGAATTGACACAACGAGAAAGTATCCATGTATATCAGGTGATAATATACGATATATGCCATTAGAAACATTCCTAAATAGGCAATTGTACTGAATCTAAAATAATCATGGAGTAAAGCTATGCAAAGGCATATAGTCCAATAGAAAATAGAACACCAAACCACTTTTGAAATAAAGGGAACTTTCCAAAAGAAAAAAAAGAAGCAAAATATCATAACACCTACTTTGATTGGCGATGTTGCAAACCCTTCTATCGCGACAAATTGAGTACTCATTATAATAATGAGCAATATGGTAAATCGTTGGTTAAACGTTAGTGCTTTTATTTGATGAATAATTTGATGCATCGAAATAAATTATTTGTTTCGGAAGTCCGTAATATTGAATAATTTAAAATATTTTAGGTTGAGAGTTTTTAATAAAATTAGTGGAACTGTCACACCTATAATAGAGGAGATGATCCAATTAAATGAATTTAACCCTGAAATTACGGGAAAATCTGATAATTGGGTTATTGGTAAATCGTAAAATTCAATAAGAATTAAACTGACCAGTTTGAAGGAAATAAAATGGAAAGTAAGGATGTATAGTGTTTACCCCAACATAATTCAATACTTTTAAAGCGTTACCTTTAATAAAACCGGCGATATTTATGATTCCAATAGTTCCCATCATTGCTACGATGAAATATAAAAAGATTGAAGTGTTGGTCGATCTCATTAAACCAGAGAAAAAGAAGGTTTTCGCGAATACTATTACCAAAGAAAGTATTCCGAACAGCAGATTGTTCTGTTTGTTTGTTGCGTGATGAAAGGTATATCCAGCTATATAAAAGCTGGTAGCCAACATTATTCGGCTCCCAATTGTCGGAATTTTAAAAGAAATAATACTTAAAATGTATGCAAGAATAAGGAATGTCAATGTCAATATAATTCCATTTTGAAATTCTTTTTCTTCTTTTCTGTTGGGTATGGTATGCAATAACTTAAGTACAATAATTGATATTACAGAAGCATAGAGCAATTCCTTCAAAAACCAGTATCCTCCAAAGAGTTGTTCGCTACCAGTCATTGTAACAATGTGGAAGAGTTTATATGCCATATCCGTCAGTGTATAGCTATTGTTGTAGATGTGTAATGATGTTAGAATATTATGTAAAAGCATAAAGACCATTTTACAAACGTCCACCATAAACCTTTAAAGCGTCGTTTGACAAATATAGCCATATCGTTTAAATATTTACCTTTTAGCAAGAAGCCCGACACACAAAGAAAAAAATGGCATATGAAATTGATAGATGTATTTACTCAAAAAAGTTGGGCATTCACTGTGTCCAACCACCATTAGGATAATACAAAGAGCCTTTGTTATAGATATTCGAGTGTCGTGATCCTTAATTATCATTCCCAATTTAATTGTTTTTTTATCGTTTTTTTAAAAAGATTTAATTTTTCGGTTATGACATTAAATGCTTTTGCTTGTGATATTTTCAGAGACTCGGAATTATTGATATATTTAATGGTGAGTTGAACAGCTGTAGATGTGTCAAGTTCTCGAGCATTGATAGTATAAGGATAGTTTAAGTTGTTGTATAAGCCTTCGAATTTTCGGCTGTATGAAAATGGGATTGTTATAACTCCCGCAGAAAATGCGCCAATCGTGGCGTGCATGCGAGCTCCGGTGAATACGTCCATTTCGGCAATAAAATTTTTTGCTTCAATTGGGGTCGTAAAACGCGGGGCTAAATGAACGGCTGGATATTGTTTTGCTAATTGTTCGGAAATTGGATAATCACTTTCCGGGTTTATACCCGCAGAAATGACATGAGAAATTATGTAAATTTCAATATCATTCTGCAGCAGCAGGCTTTCGATAAGTGAGGTTATGTAAGTACGATAGTCAACTGTAAGGCTGAATTGGTTGTCGCCGGAATATCCACCGTTCCAAAGAAGTCCGGAAACATTAATGCCTACTTTCTTTTTTGTGGTTGTTATTGTGTTATGGTTTTGGTAGGGAAGTGCGAAGGCCACGTCGGTGAAGATGTCCATGTCGATGCCGCATAAATATTTTACATATTCGGCTGACGCAGCATCACGAGAACATGCATAATCTGCTTTGCGGATGAGGTGTTTTGCAACCGATTTTGCCATCCAGTGAGTGTATGGGCCATACGTTTGTGGACCAAGAATAAATTTCTTGGAATAAATCATTGCTAATTTCTTAAAAGCACAGGTTTTAAGGAATCCTTTCAATCCGTATATATCAGAGAAGCTGTCGCCAGCTGTAAAATCAATAGAGATGTCGCATTTTTTTAAACGTTTGACTAATGCCTTAATTGAATTGATGGAACGTGGGTTATATCCGGCAGAAATGACAGACACTCTTTCAGTCGATAAATATGATGAATCAAAATCATCTCCTTGAAAAAATACGTAGACAATAGTATGATCTGCTGTAATTTTATTTAAAATGTTTAAAACAGAATATGAGAGGGCGCTACATCCCAGATTTCCGCTATTGAAGCTGAGTCCCCAAAATCCAATGATTTTATTGTTGCTCACAGGTTACAAGATTTAATTAAAATTATATTTATTTGCGATTTATTTATGAAATAAACAATTACTACGATTATGGTAATCTTATTTTAGTATAAAAAAGCCATCTGTGATATATTTTCTAATGGGGTATGTTTTAAGGAATTTATTTAAACAAAACAACCATTGTAGGAGTGACTTGTTCTCGATGTATTTAGATCGTTTATTGTTGATTAGTAGATATTTGTTTGTTATTTTTACATAGTCCGCATTTTTATAATATTTTAAAATGAAATCTTTGAAAGCTTGCAGATTTAAATTATGTCTGAAGATATTGTATAACAATGGATTGCCGTTAAATTGCCTATTTTTCCACTCTGTCGCAATCTTATTACTTGTACTTTCTGGATAACTTCTTCGATCCACTAAGACCTCATCAACAAAATATAAGCCATTCTGTAATATTGCAATGAAATTGACAGCAATATCATATGGAACTGTTGTAATACATTCTTTATAATGAAATTGAAGAATGCTTTTTTTGAATGCAGTCGTCATTCCAAGATACCATTGAAATTGGCAAAATTCATTGAAATTAATTTTCTTAATGCCTCCTTTGATCCTGTTTGGAGTTCTTACATGTTGATTGAGAATTTTGTCGTTATAAAACTTAGAAAACGCAGAACACATTGACATCGCATCCGGATGATTTTTAAAGAAATATTTGGTTCGTTCAACTTTATTTGGTCGCCATACATCATCTTGGTCACAAATGAAAATAATTTCACCCGTAGCTTTTTGAAATCCAGTATAAAAATTTTGGACGAACCCTTTATTTTGGGTATTTACTTCAAAATGCCAATGTGACAGACTGTGCTGAGTAATGAAATCTTGGCAGATTTTGGCCGTATTGTCGGTTGAGCAATCATCTAATATGATGACTTCGTCGACTGGAATAGTTTGAATTCGAATAGATTCAAGTTGCTCCAATATGAATTTTTCACCGTTATAGGCAGATAGGACAACTGAGGTTTTCATTTAATGTGCAGTTTATTTTTAATCAGATTAATAGCAATAGCTTTTTCCTCCCGGTTCAAACCTATAAGCATAATGAATAACACAGTCAGGCTTAATGATATAAAAATTGAACTTAAAAGTCCAAGCAGGGATTCTGTGTTGATGTATGTTGTTACTATCATTGTTGAGAATGACAATATGGCGACAAACAGACAACATGAAACTATTTTAGTTAAAAATAGAGATATATTTAAATTCACCAATTTTCTTAAAACAATCAATCTGACAAATAATGTAGAAATGGTTATTGTTAATTGAACGAAATAAACAGCCACCGGAGGATTGCCAAGTTTTAGCAACATATAAGAGAACGGGATGTTTAGAAGTTCAAAAACACCGCAAGCAAGTTGGAAAACTTTTATGTTTCCAGTTGCGTTGGCTGCTGTTGCCAAAGGCAATGAAAATGTATTTATGAGGGATGATATAAATACAATCCTACAAAAATCAGCAGTGTATTCAGGGACAGTTCCCAACCAAATTTGCAAAATTTTGTCAATATTAATCCACACTGGTACGACGAATATCAGCAGCAGGAAAAATGAAAATTTAGCACTTTGATTGATGAGACGATAAAAAGTTTGAATTTCATTAGCCGCAAAGGTTTGAATGATTCTCGGATTTACTGCAATTTGGAAGTTTTGGACAAATCCGCCGATAGCTCCATTTACTTGAGTGGAAACTCCTCTTGCGGCATTTACTATGGGGCCAAAGAATATATTCAGAATAATGCTGACTACTTGGCCGTTAAGAATCATGGAAATGCTGCTGAATATGTTCCATCCGGAAAAAGATAGCATTTCCCGATATAATTGTTTGTCTTTTGAGAAGATAAAAGAGCATTCGGGAAACTTTTTTTTGCAATATATAAAGTATGTCAAATAGTTGGCCAAAACAACAAGGAACATGGCCAATGCATAGACAATGAGTTTGTCGGTTTGAATTATGTATAGCATACATGCAACAGAAAACCTGAGAAATACGTCAATAATTCCAATTGTAGCATATTGACTCATGTGTTCATGAGCAATAATGGTTGCTGTATGTGGTATCATCGTAAGAGAAAACATTGCAGAGAAAATGGAAAATTGATACACATAATTTGCTGCAACCATTCTTTCTTCTGGAATATTCATGTGGTAGTTCAAAAACCACAATCCCACCGTTTCAGCTAATATTAAGACTATAAATGCTAATGCGCAATGAATAATGATTGAAGACGAGTATACTTTTTGTAACTGTTGATAATTATTGTTGCCCAATTCAAAATTGATAAATCGTTGAGTGCTTAATGATAGTGTGGAATTTAAAAAGCCTAGTAGCACAATTATGCTTCCGACTACATTATAGACGCCAAAATCAACTACGCCTAATTGATTCAACAGAATGCGAGAAGTGAAGAACCCTATAAACATAGAGATCAACATTCGTATATAAAGCGTGGCTGTATTTTTTATTAAACTTTTCTTTTTTTCCACAATCCTAAAACAATATCCTTTTTATTGGAAAGCATAGTCGGGATTAGGCCCCGGCCATGCTGTTGTAAATTAGTATAAAATTAACGATTTTTATACATATCCTCATAATATGTCTGGTAGGCTCCGCTCGTTACGTGGTCCATCCATTCCTGATTGTCGAGGTACCAGCGCACGGTTTTTTCGATGCCTTCCTCAAACTGCAGGCTGGGTTCCCAACCCAGTTCGCGCTGAAGCT